>Ga0126373_10004628_pt1 | contig 10550 bp, 9 predicted proteins | sample PanSoiMetPlot_11_FD_92545 | JGI IMG/M metagenome (GOLD analysis project Ga0126373, IMG submission 92545) | Tropical forest soil microbial communities from Panama - MetaG Plot_11 | ecosystem: Environmental > Terrestrial > Soil > Tropical forest > Bulk soil | place: Panama | collected 2016-02-17
ACGCCGGCCGACACCCCCGAACCGAGCGGCGTGCCTTCGAGCGCGGGATCAACACCCTGCTCATACAGCGCATGCCCGGCCTCATGAATGCTCGAGAATAGCGCTTGACCGAGGTCGTTTTCGAAGACGCGCGTAGTAATCCTCACGTCCCCTGCCGAAAACTTGGCGCAGAACGGATGATGGGTCTTGTCGAGCCGGCCGCGATCGAGGTCGTAGCCGAGCTGTTTGACCGCGAAGAGGCTGAAATCAAACTGTGCGAGTTCGCCAAATGAACCGCGCAGGCAGCGATCGTCGGCAACCGGTTGATCCGCTATGGCGCGCACAATTGGACCCAGTTCATGTTTGAGCTCGGAGAAGAGCGCACCAACCGCGGCGGCCGTCATCCCCTGGTCAGCGCCATCGATCAGAGGATCAGCAATGTGGTCATAGGGGGCGAAGAATTCCGCATACTCCCGGCTCAGATCAAGCGCCCGGTTCAGGAAGGGCAGCATGGCAGCAAAGTCGTTCGCGGGCCTCGCGCGCGTCCAGGCGTCGTAGGAGGCCGAGCCCAGTGCGCTGGCGCGTTCCACATACTCCGCCGGCACCTTGACGGCCCTTTCGAAATCGCGGCGCGCAACGCGGATCAGGCTCGCGTCGTTCGAATCGTAGGGCAGGGTGTCGGCGTATGGTTGCAGCGCATCGAGGAGCCGACCAAGCCCGGGATCGACGGCCTTTTCATGCACGAGCCGGTCTAGGGTCGCGCCGTGGCGGGCTCGTGCCTCAGCGCCCCCCTTCGGCATGTAAGTGGCGTGGTCCCAACCGAGCACGGACCCTGCCGCGCGAAGATCACTGATCTCGAGCAGGCGGCGCCTGAGCTCCTTAAGTTGGCTCTCGACGGAGCGACGGTTGCCGGATTGTGTGGTGGCTCCCGCCGCCCCATTGGCGGGGCGCGTGCTTGCTTTGCTCTTGCTGGCTTTGGTCATGGGCCACCGCCTTGCGAAAGATGTTGAAGGTAGAAGGAGAGTTGGCAAGGCCAGTCCAGGGACGACATGACCTCGCCTATTCCTCGGACGGTCCTGTTGCAACGGTGCCGGTCGAGGAATCTCGGGGTGCGGGGTTGCCCATGTTGAAGCCGTGTGGGTGCTGCAACCCTTTCTGTCAGCTGCCAAACCGCGCGCGATAGTCGACGAGGCGACGGCGCCAGCGCTCGCCATCAAGGACGGCGCGGTTAACCACAAGTCTCGGCTCGCGCCCGTGCTGGACGTCAAGCACCGCCTTGACGTCAGCAGCGCCGTTGCCGGCAAAGCACTGATCAGTCCAGCACAGCGCGTGGGGCGCGAAGATCACGTTGTCAAGGGTCAGGATCGGGTCGGTTGGATCCGGCGGTTCCTGGTCGAGCACGTCGAGCCCGGCGCCGGCGATGCGGCGCTGCTTGAGCACGCGGGTCAATGCTTGTTGATCCACAATCGGACCGCGTGCGGTGTTGATCAGATAGGCCGTGGGCTTCATCAGGGCCAAGCGTTCGGCGTTGACGAGATGCCGCGTTTCCGGCATGAGCGGGCAGCTGACGCTCACCACATCGGCGCGGCGAAAGACGTCATCGAGCCCCACAAGCTCGACACCGAGTTCGGCCACAAACCTCGCGTCCACAAAGGGGTCGTGAGCGATGAAGTGCATGTTGAAGGGCTTCGCCAGACGGAACAGCTCCGCGCCGATATTGCCGACGCCAATCGAGCCGAGCGTGCGGCCAACGAGGCCGAGGCCCATGTGTTGGCTGCGACGGGCAAAGCCTTCGGGCCCTTCCCGGGTGAGCCGATCCTTGACCATCAGCTTGCCCATCAGCGCAAGCATCAGAGTAATGATCGACACGGCCACCGGACGGCGCACACCGTCAGGCGTGATGACAACCGCGATGCCGGCCTGCGTGCAGGCCTCGACGTCGACGTTGTCGTAGCCGACCCCAAAGCGAGCTACCACGCCGAGGCGCGCGTTGGGGTGGATGCTCTCGCGGCTGAAGCGCGCGGCCAACAAGATCAGCGCGTCGAAATCTTCGATCTGTTCGGGGCGGATCTCCGGCGACGGCTCGAGAAACGCCATCTCCACACCCGGCGTTTGGCGCAGCGCCGTAAGATCGAAGTCGGAATAGACCGGCGACCCGTCGGCCTTGCGGAAGTCGCCCGAGAGCGCCACGCGAAAGATCTCAGTCATGCTTGCTCCTTCCCGGTGGTGCACACTTCGCGCAACCGGCTGATCGCAGCTGCGAGCGCATCGTGCAGCACCCAGACGTCGCCCGAGTAGCAGATGAACGAAAATCCCTTCCGATGGTAGTCGGCACCGGTCTCGACGTTGGGCACCAGCCGGCCCAGAACCTTGCCATGCTTGCGCGCCGCGCGGACGACACGGTCGATGGCATCAAGAAACTTCTTGGATTCGAACTGACCGGGCACGCCCAAGGAGCTCGACAGATCGAAATGGCCCACCCACAGGCAGTCGACGCCCTCAACCGCCGCAATGGCCTCGGCGTTCTCGACGCCTTCGGCGGTCTCGATCTGGCAGAACAACGTGCTGCGGTGATTGGCATCGGCGAGCTTGGCGGTGACGGCGCCGGGGCGGTAGCGGTCGTGAGCAACCTGCAGGGCCACGCCGCGTCCGCCCTGTGGGCCATATTTCATGGAATTGACGATGTGGCGGGCCTCCGTGGCCGAACTCACCATCGGCACCATGATGCCCTCGGCCCCGACATCGAGCACGCGGGCAATATGGTGATATTCCTTCGATGGCACACGGACGATCGCCGGCAGATCGGCCGCCTCAAAATAACGCATGGCGCTTTTGACTGTCTCGAACGAGAAGCCCGAGTGCTCGAGGTCAAATAGCACGTATTCGCAGCCGGCCGACTTGAGGATGTGGCCGATCCCGGGCGTGGCGAATTCGACGATGAAATGTCCAAATTTCACGTCGGTCTTGCTGACGAAGTCCTTGAGGCGGTGCGCACTCATGCGGGTCTCCTCCTTGATTGATCCCTTATGGGGCCGCGCGGCGGCAGCCCGTGTTCATGCAGACGGCCAATCGAGCCGCGCCACCCCATAACTGTCGAGCTTGATGCGATCGGTCGGCAAGGGCGCGGCAAGCGCATCGAGCGCCTCCGGGTCGAACGCGGCGCGGACAAAGTTTTGCGCGTCAAGCACCGCGGCGGTGGCCGCCGCTGGGCCCGTGAGTGCGATCTCGACCGGCGCGGCCGTCAGATTGGCGACCCAGAGCACGGTGCGTCCCCGCTCGCGCCAACCGAGCGCTTCGATCAATTCGGGCTTTGAGACCGCGGTGGCGACGAGTGGGCGACCCGATCCCTTGGTCAAACCGGCCAAAACATGAAACGCCGGATAGACGCTCCTGGCGTGGATGGGATTGCTATCGTGCGTGTCGAACCAGGGGTGCGCGTGGTCGGCTTGGCGGTGAATAAAGCCGAACGGACCGGTCGGCGCGCCGAACGCCACGGCGTCCAGTCTGCCGCGCGCGCAGGCGGCCGCATAGCCGACCAGATAGGCCGCGGCAAAAAGGCCGCGCTGCCGCGGGTCCATCCGCGCGAGCGGGACGCGTGTGTTGTGCGGGTTCTCGAACGGCGCTCTCCCATAAGGATTGCTGCGGCAGGCGATGGCGCTCGGTCCGATCCGATAGGGTCGCCCACCGATGAAGGCCCGGGTCGAGGCCATGATCGCCGGCAGCGTCTCCAGGGTCTCCATCACCGAGCGGTCATCGGCGGCGTGCACGATCGCGCAGGTGGTGTGACTGACGTAATCAAGGAGTTCGGCTGGGGGACGTTTGCGATTGATCTCGGTGAAATAAGTCAGGACGCCACCGCCGAGTTTAACCCCCGGAAAGACGCGTCGCGCCGCGGCGCAAATGGACTGCGCTGTCGGCTGCGTCGGCCGGTCCTCGCCGGGCTGCCAGGACAACAGATCCGCAGCGGTCGAGACCACGAGCGATGCCGGCTTGAGCCTTGCCGCGGCGAGCCTTTGGGCCAGTGCATCGAGCATTGCGACCGGATCGGTGTCGTCCGCAATGATGATCTCGAGGTCGACCTGCGCTCCCGTGGCCTCAGCAAGACGCCGATAGGCCTCGAGCGTGGACGGAGGCACTTCGCCGCGCAGGTCCGTGTGGCAAATGAGGTGCCGGGGGGCAAGGCGGCGCACGAGATCGATGGCGGCCACGGCATGCTCGGCCTCGGCCGCCGGCACACCGATGCCGACCGCCGGCATCAGGGCGTCAGTCTCGCCGCCGATTTCGACGGAGACCGGCGAATCTTTGTGTGCTGCTGTCGCTCCCATACTCCCGGACGGCGCAATTGACAGACGAATCGCTTGCGTGTGCCGAGTGCCTGCGGCGAGGGTATAGGGCCAAGGCCTAAGCAGCGAGCCCACATAGGTCTTGTAGGAAGCATCGCCCCAGTTGCGCTGATCCTCCATTTCGAAGCTATCGCCCTCCATGCGGCAGCTTGCCCAGACGCCCGGCATGATTTCGTGGTCGAGCGCGCTGATGTCGAGCAGCGGCTGTCCCGGGCTGATGAGCTCTGGAAAGCGCGCCAACACGACTCGGCCGTCCGAATGCGTGACCTTCACCGCATGGCCCGCAAGGGCGGCCTGATGCAGCACGACAAACCCGGTGCGGTTGGTCCGGATGTCGGTCCCGGCTTCGGCGGTCACCTCGAAGGCGAGCGTTCCGTCGCTCATTCCCGAAATCGTCGCCCTATAGGTCAGCCGCTGGCGCGCATCGGTACACACAGCGTGATAGGACACGGCAAAATCCGCAGCGCCCTCTTCGATCTTCAGCTCCGAGATCTGCGGCGTGAACGTGCCCCAATTCTCGTCGCGGACCAGGAAGCCGATCGCGCGCAGCACTTCGATTCCATGGAAGCGGACATAGCGCAGGGCACCGTTCTCGAACTCGACGGAGAGCGGCCCGGCGCGCAACACCTGGGCCGGCGCATCCTCGTGCTCCGTGCCGTACAACATCACCGCCCGAGAGGGTGCCGCATCCATGTCGTTTGCCTCCCTGTTAGCCGCCTACAACGCGTTTCCAGATTGCGGGTCGAAGATCGCGGCGCGGCGAAGATCGAGATCGATCGGAATACGCTCGCCCGGACGGCTGACGTCGTGGGCTTGGAGCTCGGCGAGCAGGGGTTGCCCCGCCAGCCGGAAGGTGGCGTAGCTGCGCGAGCCAGTCGGCTGGACGAGCTCGATCGTGGCTTCGATGCGTACAGTACCCGGCTCCGGCTCGGCCCCAACCCCTCGTCGCGCGTGCTCGGGACGCAGACCGACGATCACCGCGGCGCCGTTGGACACGCCCGGCCGTCCGCGACCCGGCGGCAGCGCCAGCGTTGTATCCTCCTCGCCGAATTGCACCGCGGCGTTGTCTCCCGACCGGAGGATACTCCCGTGCAAGAAATTCATCTGCGGCGATCCCAGGAAGCCGGCCACGAACATGGTCGCCGGCTGCTCGTAGAGATCGAGCGGGGCGCCCTGCTGTTCGATAAAGCCGTCACGCATCAACACGATGCGGTCGGCGAGCGTCATGGCCTCGATCTGGTCGTGGGTGACGTAGATCATGGTGGTCGAGATATCTTGATGCAGGCGTTTGATTTCACCGCGCATCTCATCGCGCAACTGGGCGTCGAGGTTCGACAGCGGTTCGTCGAACAGAAAGACCCGTGGATTTCGCACGATCGCGCGGCCGATGGCGACGCGTTGGCGCTGGCCACCGGATAGCTGCCGCGGATAGCGTCCGAGCAGCTCGACGATGCCAAGGAGGTCGGCGACACGTCGCACCCGCGTCTCGATCTCAGCCCTGGGCCGTCCACGCGCGCGCAGTGACAAGCTGATGTTCCCGAACACTGTCATGTGCGGATAGAGCGCATAGTCCTGGAACACCATGGCGACGTCACGATCGCGCGGCCGCACCCCGTTGACGATCTCCTCACCAATCGCGACGGTCCCCGCGTCCGCGTCCTCGAGCCCGGCGATGGTGCGCAGCAACGTGCTCTTTCCACAGCCCGAGGGGCCCACTAAGACCGTGAACTCTCCGTCGGGGATATCGAGGTCGATGCCGCGCACCGCATGCACACCAGCGAAACGCTTGTGTAGCCCGCTGATCCTCACACCAGCCATTGGCAACTCCTCTGCTTCTCATCCGCGCAGGGCGCCGAGCGTGAGCCCTCGCACCAGGTGACGTTGCACCAGGATTCCCAGCACAATCGAGGGCACCAGCGAGGTGGTGGCGAGTGCGCAAGCTTCGCCGTACTGCGCCCCCTGGAATCCAAGGAACGCGCGGAATACGGTCGGCAGGGTAAAGGCGTGTCGGCTCGTCAAGACCAAGGCGAAGAAGAATTCGGTCCACACGCCGACGAATACGAACACCGCGGCCGCCACGATGCCGGGCGCGGCCAGTGGCACTGCCACCATCCACAGAGCCTGCCAGCGGCTTAGCCCATCGACGAGCGCGGCGTCCTCAAGCGATCGCGGCAGTTGGCGGAAATAGGCATACATCATCCACACCGACAGCGGCAATGTCATGACGGTGTAGACGATGATGAGACCAACGTGAGTGTCGTAGAGATACCAGCTACGGAACATCAGGAACAACGGTAGCGCGGTCGCGACCGGGGGCAGGAAACGTTGCGAGAGCACCCAGAAAGCGAGGTGCTCACCGCCGGTGTTGAATCGGGCCATGCTGTAGGCCATCAGCGTCCCGAGCACGGTCGACAGCACGGTTGCGGCCGACGCGATAATCACACTATTGGTTAGTCCGTCGAGTCCGCGATAGGAGAACAGTGCCGCCGTATAGTGAACAATGGTGGGCTCTGCCGGGAACCATACCGGCGGGAGTGCGAGGTAGTCGCTGGTTGGCTTGATTGAGGTGATCACCATCCAGTAAAGCGGCACCAGCACGAAGATCACAAAACCGGCGATACACAGGACCCTCGGCAGTTCGGCGCCGATGCGGCTTCGGACGCGATAGGGGCGTGTTGTGGCATCGGTCATCAGCTGTTCTCCGCTCGCAGCAGGCGGCGCACCAGAACCCAGATCACGACCGAGAGCAGAATGAGGAAGATCCAGCTGCCGGCGGTCGCGACCCCAAGGTGAAACTGTTGGAAGCCGACCTGATAGAGATAGAACGAGACCGTATAGGTTGCGGCGCCCGGGCCGCCGCCGGTCATCATGAAGATCACGTCGAACAGTCGCACCGCGTCGAGCAGACGGAAGGTGATCGCCAGCAATATGACTGGCGCGAGCTGGGGGATCGTGATGTAGAGAAAGGTCGTCCTGGTCGAGAGGCCGTCAAGCTCGGCGGCCTCGTAGAGGTGCGGCGGGATGGCGGCCAGGCCAGCGAGCAGCACCACAAACATGAACGGCGTCCACTGCCAGACGTCGGCGATAATGATGGAGACATAGTACCAGGGACTTTCGGTAAGCCAGCTGACGTTGACCGGATGCCCGAGAATCTCGCCGAGGATGTAGTCTGCCGGGCCAAAGGGCCGCTCCAGGAACAACGCCCAGGATTGGCCGACGATCACCGGGCTGATGAACAGCGGCACGATCAGAATCGACATGATGAGGGTGCGGCCGCGGAAGGGCTTCACCATGGCGAGTGCCAAGGCCAGGCCCAGCAAAAACTCGATGGCGACATTGATGACCGAGAGCACGGCGGTCACGAGCAACGCCGAGTGTGCGTTCGGATCGGATAGGACGTCGGCAAAATTTTGCAGCCCGACGAAGTCGTGTCCGGGGATGTCGAAATCGTAGTTGACGAAATTGACCCACAACGAGAACAGCAACGGATAGACCGACAGCGCCAGGATCATGGCCAGGGCGGGCAGGGCGATCAGCCATCTGAAATGCCGCTCCGCCCAGGCGGACAACGTCGCCCCCCGCCGTCGATCGACAGCGGGGGCGACGCGGCCCGAGCCAATGTACTGGGTCATGCGTGGCCTGTGTTGCGGGTCGATCGCGAGTGTTTGAAACGCGCACCGTGTGCCTTGCGCTCGTCACTGGCGACGGCGCCCGGTTCAGCGGCGTATGCGGCGCCCAACGCAATGTCGCTCAACTGCGCCATGGCGGTCGGAGGCTGTGCCTGATCGAGGCGCGTGATCGCGGAAGCGCCCTGCGAGATGCCGCCGCTAGGATCAAAGCGCTTCATTTCTGGCCTCTCAGTCCAGGCCATCGTCGGCGTACGCCCATGCCTTGCGGGGCCAGCCCCGCAAGGCGCGCCGACCCACGCAAGTGAGTTAGGTGAGATGTACGGCTTGACCTAGCTTCTCCACTGTGTGATCGGCATAGGAACCGGGCAGTTGCTTGAACTGCTCGTAGGCGGCCTTCTGGGCCTCGAGCCCGAGACGCTTGTTGGTTGCGTCCCATTCGGCGGCTGCTTTCTTCAGCGCCGTTTGCGGATCAGCGCCGCCCCACACCGACGTGCACATGCGATCGAGCGAGAGCGCGAAGTCCTGCCAGCCGGGCATGATGATGTCCACCACGCCGCCATTGGCGCACTCGCACAGATTGACCAGATAGTCCTTCGCCTCCGGCCACAGCGCGCGGTAGAGCGGTGAGCTGTAGTGGGCGATGCGATACGGATCGCGTAGTGTGTAGGGCAGCATGACGCGCACCAACGAGAGTGGCGGTGACGTGACCCACTGGGCGAACAGGTATGCGGCTTCTTCGTTGTTGGAGCCTGCGGCAATCGCCTTGATGAACCAGACCGCGTGCTCTCCGTTGCCACCCGGGACCGGTGCGTAGCCGGCCTTCCCAGAGATCTCCGACTTGGGGACAAAATTGATCGCCTTGGCACGCTGCGAGTAGTTCTCAGTCATGCGGCCGGTCGGCGGCCATGAGAACAGCATCGCCACTTTGCCCTGCAGCCAAGCGACCCAGGCCGCCACCGCGTCAAGATCGTTGTTCCCGGGAAGCGACGCCTTGTTCTGGGCGATCATCTGGTTGAGCGTGGTAACGCCCTCTGGTCCAGCAATGAGCGCCGCAAACGTCTTTTCATCGAAGAATTTGCCACCATTGGCACGGTATTGCTGCAAGAAGCTGAATTGGTTGCCGGGACTGCCGAATTTGCGGAAATGCGCCGCTCCGTAAACGTTGGGGGCAAGCTGGTCGGTGATGAATTGGGCGACCTGCGCGTAGTCGTCCCAGGTCTTGGGTACGGCGAGCGGCTTGCTGAACTTGGCCTGATAGGCAGATTGCAGCTTGGGATCGGCGAAGATGTCCTTGCGGTAATAGAGCGCGAACATATCGCCGTCGTCGAAAAAGCCCCAGCGTTTGCCCTTGTAGGTCGGCATCGATTTGTAAAGCGGGTGATAGTCCTCGAGGTCGGCCTTGCTCATGTGTTTGGCGACATAGTCGTCGATCGGGATGATCGCCCCGCCGTTAGCCAGAGAGGGCAGCCACGCCGGCTCGATGTCGAGGATGTCGTAGGCGCCCGAGTTGGCGATATGCTCGGCAATGGGCTTGGAATACTGGTCGGGATGCGGCAGTTCGACGACGTTCGAGCTGATGCCGGTCAGTGACTGCCACAGCGGCCCCGAAAAGTTTTTGGGTTCGAGCGCTTGCAAGCCGGACTCGTAGGTCATGTTCAAGGTCACGCCCTTGTGCTTGCGGGCGGCCGCCACGGCCCGGAACGCAGACCCGTCGGCGGGAGTCTCGGTGGAGGCCTTGAGTGCCTCGGCTTGAGCCTTGCCAAGCGGCGTGCTCGCGTCTGCCAATTCGATCTTCGACAGGTCAACCGCCTCAGCCCACGCCTTGGAGCCCGCTGCGGTAAAGCCGAGGCCTGGCAGCATGGCTGCACCGCCCATCAGGACGAGCTTGGTCAAGAACGTCCGACGCGAAGTATCACCCCTCAACCAGGCATCGACCTCTTCGGACAAGCCGACGTTAAAGTCGCGTTGGTCACGCTCGTTCATCATCGTGTTTCCTCCCATTGAAACCTATCTGCTCTTAGCCAGCGGATGCCTTTGACCGCGTGTTTATGTCGTGACCGCCGGCGACACGAATTGCAGCCTTTTGATCGAGCGCGTTTCGATCAGTGGCTCGGCGACCGCTGCGAACTCCTTGTAGTGGGGCGTGGCCAAGTGCAGTTCGAAGGCGCGGTCGTCGTCGTAGATCTCGTAGAGCACGACCCGTGAGGGTTCATCTCCGGGTGAGAGCACGTCGAAGCGCCGGCAGCCGGGTTCGTCTGAAAGCGAGCGCGCTGCGTTGATCGTAATTAACTCGCGAAAACGCGCGACGGCATCCGGCTTGACGGTGAATTCAACGAGAATCGCCAGCGGGGCCATCATCGGTCTCCTGCGCACGCCGTAAAAACTCCGCGACCTCGCGGAGATGCAACTCCATCGCTCCGGAGGCCCGTCCAGGATCTCTGGCAGCAACCGCCTCAAAGATGCGGCAGTGGGACTCATGCGCGCGCTCCTCAGCGCCGGGAACCCGGAGCGTGAGGGTGCGCTGGCTTGTCAGCCATTCCACCAGCGCATCGTGAACCGCGGTGAAGATCGGATTGCCGGTGATGGTGGCAAGGGCGTA
>Ga0126373_10004630_pt1 | contig 10547 bp, 5 predicted proteins | sample PanSoiMetPlot_11_FD_92545 | JGI IMG/M metagenome (GOLD analysis project Ga0126373, IMG submission 92545) | Tropical forest soil microbial communities from Panama - MetaG Plot_11 | ecosystem: Environmental > Terrestrial > Soil > Tropical forest > Bulk soil | place: Panama | collected 2016-02-17
CGGCAGGGGTCTGCCTCGACCAGGTCGTCACCGCGACAGCGACCCCCGGCAACGATGTGGTGCTGGTCTTGCGGCGGGCCGGGACGCCGCTGGATGCGGACCCCGAGCGCTGGTCACCGGGGCTGGCGCAACAGGCCTGGCACACGCTCGAGACGCTGCACGGTGCGGGCATCGCGCACGGACAAGTCGATGCGACCCACCTCGTGCTGCACGGAATCGACATGGGACTGGCCGACTTCCGTGGTGCGGTGATCACCCCCGGAGCGGACCGGCTGGCGACTGACCGAGCGCAGCTCTTGGTGACCGCCGCGCTGGCACTCGACATGGACGTCGCGCTGTCCGGGGCCGTCGATGCGCTCGGCGCGGATGCGCTGACCGAAACCCTGCCGTACGTGCAGATGCCGGCGCTCACCGTTGCCCAACGCAGCGCGGTACGCAACTCCGGGCTCGATCTGGACCGCCTACGCACTAATGCCGCCGAGCAGGCCGGAATCACGCTGCCCGAACTGCAGCGGTTGCGCCGCGTCACCGTGCGATCGGCGCTTTCGGCTGTGCTGCTGGTCGTCGCCTTCGTGGCATTGGCCGCCGGGCTGACGGACATCGACTTCGACCTGCTCGCCGAACAGGTCCGCAATGCCACCTGGTGGCTGGTGATCGCCGCGGCAATCATCGCGCAGCTGCCGCGGCTGACCAGTGCAATCTCGGTTATCGGTGCGTCGCCTACCCCCTTACCACTTCGGCCGGTGTACGCGCTTCAACTGGCCACCTCCTACATCTCCCTGGCCGTACCGGCGACTGCGGCCCGGGTCGCCGTGAACATTCGCTTCTTTCAGCGGCACGGGCTGCGCCCCGGGACGGCCCTGGCTGTCGGTGCGCTGGATGGCTTTGCCCAGTTCGTCGTCCAGGTACTGCTCTTGCTAGGCATCCTGGTGTTCACTCCGGCGACCCTGCACCTTGATCTGTCCGGCTCCGTTCCGAGCGGGTTGTCCCTGCTCGTGTTGGTGGTGGTACTGGCGGGTGTGGCGGCGCTGATCACGTTGGCTCTCGTGCCGAAGTGGCGGCGGGCGATCTTCACCTGGGTCCGCACCCTCGTAACGGAGGCCGTTCATGCCGTCAATGGGCTGGACTCGCCGCGGCGCCTGCTGCTTCTGCTCGGCGGCAACCTCGCGACGGAGCTGTTGTTCGCGTTCGCGCTGCAAACCTTCGCCCGGGCGCTCGGCTATCAGGTGGGTTTGGCCGAGGTATTACTGATCAACATCAGCGTGTCGCTTCTGTCCGGTGTGCTGCCCGTGCCGGGCGGTATCGGCGTGGTGGAGGGCGGCTTGACGTTCGGCCTCGTGCGTGCCGGGATACCCGAGGAGGCGGCCTTCGCGATCGTGTTGCTGTACCGGCTGGCGACCTTCTACCTGCCGCCCATATGGGGCTTCTTCGCCCTGCGGTGGCTGGAGCGAACCAACCAGCTCTGATTGCGGACGGGTGTCCGGTCATCAGTCAGCGGTCGCGTGTCCTGTCAGCGTGTCGGTTCGATGGGCTGGCGCGCATCGGCGGCGAAGAACTCAACGCGTCCGCGCACGCCGATCGTGACATCGAGGATCTTGTCGCCGAGCAGACCGATCGCCGCTGCATCGAGGAACACGCGCGCGCCATAAGCCGCAACCACCACCGTGTCCCCGGGTGCCGGCACTCTGGCGAGACGAACCTTCAGCGAACGCGCGGATGGGGACCACGCGATGCGCAGCCCGGCGTGGTCAGGAGCCTTCAACCGTTCGAGGAGATGCCGAATGGCTGCCGCGGCGAAGTCGGTCACGGTCAGCATGTCGATTCCTCCTCGAGCACCCTTCTCGGGTGGCGGGCCGACGGTCGGCGCCCGGTTTGTCCGTCGTTGCTGCGTGGCAGTGCGTAGGGATGGTTCCCCGGATCCGGCCTGTGATGTCGGCCTTGGCGGGGTAGCGAATGGAGGTGGCGGTAGCTGGACGGCAGCCCCCGACGGGTGGTCGCCTTCACCGTCGGGGGCTGCTTCGCCCCATAGTTGGCAGCTACGCTGTGCATCAACTGAGAGCAAACCCTGTAGTAGATAGGAGCGCGCTGCTCGACACACTCCAATCTTACATGCGAGGTTTCGGGCGGGGTCTCAAATCGAGCAACGGCTCGGGCGCGAGCGTCACAGCGTCGTGTCGCCGAGAAAGGCGAGCTGATCATCTGGGCGAGCTGCGCAGCTTCGGCAGCGTCAACGACCCATAGATATGTGACGTATCAGCGGCTTCCGAGGTTCCTGTCGGCACGACATCTGGGAAGTGAGTGCCATCATCCGGAGCTGCGACGTGGCGACGATCACGCCCGGCTGGGTTCGCAGGACTCATTCCGGCCGGGTGAGGTCGCGCGCCGGTCCGGCCGCCGAAACTGCACGTCGTGGATGAATGGCCTCGCGATATGCGCGGCACGAACCCTGTGAGCACGAGGAGGACACCATGCCGATGGACACATTTATTGCGCTGGTCGGTGTATATGACAACGTCGAAGATGCTGAGGCCGACTACGAGCTCGTCAAGGAGCTGCACACCAAGGCTCACCTGATCGACGCGTACGACGCGGCGGTCATCGAACGCCGGCCCGACGGCAAGGTCAAGATTGCCAAGAAGCACGAGACGCCGACACGAGCCGGCGGCGTTCTGGGCGGCGGCGTGGGCTTGGCAACTGGCCTAGTGGTGGCGCTGTTCCCGTTCGCCGCGATCGGTGGAGGGCTCCTCGCGGCGACGACCGGAGGCGGTGCGATCCTCGGTGCAGTCGCCGGTCATGCCGCGGCAGGGATGAGCCGGCACGACCTCAAGGAACTCGGCGAGCATCTCGACGCCGGGCAGGCCGGTCTGGTCGTGGTCGGCGTGGCCGACATGCAGTCCAAGATCGAGCCGGCGATGAAGTCCGCGCACCGGATCGAAGCGCGGGAGTTGCAGGCCGACCCGGTCGCGATCGAAGCCGACGCGTCATCCGTCGCCCCTGGATGACCCAGGGTTGACCAGGAACTGATTGTCAGCGGGTCGCCGCGTGCGATGGTGCGACGGGTTCGTCCATCTCATCGACGTCGGGGCCGCCGTACACGAGGAGGGCGTACATGACGAGGATGCCAAGCCCTACGTAGATCAACGCCCACACGGGGTAGTACGGAGCCCAAAACATCGCGGCGACGCCGCCCAGCCCCGCAACTACTACGCCGAGCCATCGACCGATCTCCGACCCGCCCAGCACCGCGTACGCGGACACGATGTAAAGGACGCCGACCACGAGCCAGACCCAGCCGTATGTCTTCAGGCTGTGCCCGAAGACGGCGCCCTCGAGATTTTCCGGCAGCACGCCGTGATAGGTAAACGCCCAGATGCTGTCGAAAATGCGCATGACGCCGGCAACACCCAGCACTATGGCGGCGAACAGAATCCAACCCGATCCGCGCGTAGTCATGGCCCTCCTGAGCAACCTGAAGTTTGTTGCGGACGAAGCGACCGCAACGATCAGCAACCGATTGCCGACCGATTGAACCCGGCTACCGACTGATGACCAAGGTGCCCCGGACGCCGCAGAACGGCATCCTCCTCGCAGAATGAAGTCGGAGGATCGGGGGCCTATGCATAGTCCCTGCCGCCGTGGGCCACGAGTGCGTAGATGATGCCGCCGCCGATCGCGATGTACGTGAGCGACCACACCGGGTAGTAGGGCATCCACCAGATTGCACTGATCGCCGCGATCGCGCCGGCGGCGACGCCGATCCATCGTGCGACCTGCGATCTACCGAAGAGCAGGCCTCCGCACACGACGAGCACCACCGCTACCACGAGGTATATCCAGCCATAGGTCTTGAGGCTGTGCCCGAAGATCGCGTCCTCCAGATTCTCTGGTAGCACGCCGTGATAGTTGAACGCCCAGATCGCGTCGAAGACCCGCATGATGCCCGCCGTGATCAACGCGATCGCGGCAAACGTCACCCACCCTTCACCGCGCCTCATCGCATCTCCGTTCTTTGATCCGATACTTGGGAATGCCAGTTTGTGGGACCGGCAGATCAAAACTCGCGCAATCCCCGGAACTTTGCACCACCCGAGCAGGGTGAGAGTCGACCGCCGGGTCAGGGTGCTCGATCGGAGAGGACTCTGCGGGAAGAGCCCGGTTGTTCGGTGGGAATGCGTCGGGAGAAGAACAGCCCGATCAGTGCGATGAGCGCCAAGGCGGCGAGCGCCACACGAAGACCATCCAGGCGGGCTTGTTGGTTTTCGTGAAGAACTGCCTGCGTTACTTCCTCACTTGCGCCGGCTTTCGCAAGCGCCTTTCCGAGATCGGCATCAGAGATGAACGGGATGCCGCCCGCGAGTTCGACGTTGGCCTGAGCGCTCACCTGTGCTGGCACCGCGGGGTTCTCCTCGATCCCATGCAGGAAGGACGCGGTCAGGGCCGCGATCAGTAGCGAACCGGCCAGCGCCGTCCCGATCGAGGCGCCGAGATTGGTCGCCGTGTTCTGCAATCCGCCCACGGCGGGGCTCTCGTCGTCCGGGACGGCGGAGACCGTGACACTTCCGAGCTGCGAGGCCAGGGCGCCGATCCCAAGTCCGGCCAGCAGGAGCGGGACGGTCACGATCTCGGCGTCAGCGTGCGCATCCATGGCGACGAGTAGCCAAAGGATTCCGCCGAACATCGCCAGCAGGCCCAGGCGCACGACGAGCCGGGGCGAGACATCCGGAAAGAACCGCGGGATGCCGGCCGCCGCGAGCAGCAGCGTTATCGACAACGGAATGATCCTGACGCCGGTGTCGATCGCCGACAGCCCCAGTGCGATCGACAGGTATAGCGGAATGGTGAAGAACAGGCCGGCCTGGATCAGGAACTGGAAAAAGAACATCACCAGGCCGCCGCTGAACTGCCGATTGGCGAGCATCGACAGCCGCACGAGCGGCTCGCGGCGCCGCCTCTCGACATGGCGCTCCCACATGGTGAACAACCACAGCACGAGCACCCCGCCGAAGATCAGGACGATCGTCGGAGAGAGCCCAATGACCTTGGGGGCGCCGGGCTTCGCCAGAACCCAGCCCCATTCGCTCGAACGCAGCACGCCGTAAACCGCCAGCCCCAGCCCAGCGGCGGAGAGCACCGCACCGATCAGGTCGAGCTGCGGTCGCGTCTCGACCGGTGCATCCTGCACGCGCCGTGCGACGGCCAGGATGGCGAGGACGATCACGACCTCACCGACGAAGACGTACCGCCACGAGGCGTACGTGGTCGCGATGCCGCCGATGAGCGGACCCACGGCCACCGCGATCGCCCCTGCGGCCATCACCAGCCCGTACGCTCGCGGGCGGCCCTCGGCCGGGAAGTTGCTGGCAACCAGCGCGACAATCGCCGGAAGAATCAACGCGGCGCCGATCCCTTCAAGGACCGACCAGCCGACGATGAGGACGGCGAGGTTCTGCGCGAGAGCGGTTGTCAGCGAGCCGGCGCCGTAAATCAGGCATCCGATCGAGAACGCGCGGCGCCGGCCGATCAGCGAGCCGACCTTGCCGCCCGGGATCATCAGCATCGCCATCACCAGCGTGTACAGGGTGATCGCCGACTGGATCCCGGTCACTGTCGTGCCGACGTCCTTCGCGACGGTAGCGATCGACACGTTCATCACCGAACTGTCGAGCGTCATCACGAACTGTCCCGACGCGAGCGTGAGCAGGACGAGTCCGGTGCTTTGCGCGGCGGCGGAAGCAGCCCCCCGGCGTGCCATGCCAGCACGATAAGGCATGCCGCCTGGGAGGCAGCCGCCGATCAGGCCGCCTTGTTTGCGTGGTGGGGCCGCGTTCCGACAACGTTGACAGACATTGCTGGCTCTGCTGGAATCCACAGCCAATGGTCCCGGGGCCGGCCGTTCCATACTTCGCGCCGTCCGGGACAGCCGCGACGCGAAAGGGTGTCGACATGCGTTTCTCCCGTCAGCGGGCCACATCGCCAGGGTCGTATCGAGGCGCGCGCCGGGTCGGCACCGGCATCGGGGCACTTGTCCTGATCGGTGCCGTTGTGAGTGCACCGCCCGCCGCAGCGGCGGCGCCCCTCGCGGCAGGCGACTTCAGCTCGTCATTCGAGACCGCTGATGCGCAACCGGCCACGACGACGGTCGAGCTGGATGCGAACGGCAACCCGATCCAGGGCAACCTCAGCGGCACGGCGCCCAGCGGCCTGCCCGGCAGTCTGCTCTCGCAGGTCACGGCCGTGACCGCGAGTGCCGAGAACCCGCCGAACGAGGTCGCCGCGAACCTCAAGGATGGCAACCCGTCGACCAAGTGGCTGGCGTTCGCGCCGACCGGCTGGATCGTCTACCAACTCGCCGCGCCGGCGGCCGTCAAGGTGTACTCGCTGACCTCCGCCAACGACTCGCCCGGTCGCGACCCGAAGAACTGGACGCTGCAGGGCTCGAACGACGGCTCGACCTGGAGCGACGTCGACACCCGGACCGGGCAGACGTTCAGCGGGCGCTTCGTCACGAACAAGTACACGGTCTCGAACTCGACGGCCTACGGCTACTACCGGCTCAACATCACCGCAAACTCCGGCGACGGGCTGACTCAGCTCGCCGACTGGGACATCTCCGACGGCTCGAACACGGTGCCGCCGCCGACGCCGATGGTGACGGCTGTCGGTACCGGCCCGATCAGCGGCTACAACATGAAGCCCGCGGCCGGCTTCACCGGTTTGCATTCGCTGCGCTACTCCGGCGGCGCCCGGGCAGACGGCCGCTCGTTCGCCACGAACAAGCTCTACGACGTCGATATCCCGGTCGGCGACCACAGCCGCCTGTCGTACAAGATCTTCCCCGAGTTCACCGGCCAAGACACGCAGTACCCGTCCACGTATGCGGCCGTCGATTTGCATTTCACCGATGGCACCTACCTGAGCGCTCTCGCACCGGTCGACCAGCACGGTTATGCGTTGACGGCCAGTGGACAGGGCGACTCGAAGGTGCTCTACGCCGACCAGTGGAACTACGTCCAGTCGGATATCGGCGCCGTCGCCAACGGCAAGACGATCGACCGGATACTGCTCGCCTATGACGATCCGGGCGCGAAGGCAGCTACGCGCTTCCAGGGCTGGATCGACGATCTCAGCATCGCGGGTGCACCCACCGCAATCGACGGCTCGAGCCTGACGAACTACGTCGACACCCGCCGGGGCACCAACGCGTCCGGCTCGTTCTCGCGGGGCAACAACCTGCCCATTACCGCGCTGCCGAACGGGTTCAACTTCTTCACCCCTGTGACGGACGCACAATCCAACTCGTGGGAGTACTACTACCAGCAGGCCAACAACGCAGCGAACCTGCCGATGCTGCAAGGGCTTGGCATCTCCCACGAGCCGAGTCCGTGGATGGGCGACCGCAACCAGATGTCGGTGATGCCGGTGCCGCAAGGGGGTCGGCTGACCGGTTCACCGAGCAACCGGGCGCTCGCGTTCAGCCACGACACGGAGATCGCACAGCCCGACTACTACCGCGTCGTCCTGCAGGGCGGGCTGGTGGCGGAGATGACGCCGACCGACCATGCCGGCGTCATGCGGTTCACATTCCCGTCCGGCCAGACAAGCGGCAGCTTGGTCTTCTTCAACGGGACGTTCACGATAGGCCCCGGCAACACGATGACCGGCTGGGTCGACAACGGCAGCGGTCTGTCGGCCGGTCGTAGCCGGATGTTCGTCGCTGCAACGTTCGACCGGGCGCCCACGGCGACCACGGCAACGTCGGCGACGTTCGACACCTCGACGAGTTCCCAGGTGACATTGCGGATTGCCACGTCGTTCCTGTCCCTCGATCAGGCGCAGCACAACCTCGATCTCGAGGTCGCCGGAAAGTCGTTCGACGACGTCCGCGCCTCGGCGCGGGCCGCGTGGAACGACCGGCTCGGCCGGATTTCCGTGCAGGGCGCGAGCGAGACGCAGCTGGTGACGCTGTACTCGAACCTGTACCGGATGAACCTCTACCCCAACTCGCAGTCGGAGAACACCGGCACCGCTGCCGCGCCGCACTGGCAGTACGCCAGCCCGGTATCGGATCCGGTCGGCCAGTCCAGCGCGACACACACCGGTGCGAAGATCGTCGACGGCCTGATCTACGTCAACAACGGGTTCTGGGACACCTATCGCACGGTGTGGCCGGCCTATTCGCTGCTGTACCCGGACGTCGCGGCGCGGATCGCGGACGGGTTCGTTCAGCAGTACCGCGACGGCGGGTGGATCGCCCGCTGGTCGTCCCCCGGCTACGCGGACCTGATGACCGGCACGAGCGCGGACGTCGCGATGGCCGAGGCCTACCTCAACGGCGTCCAGCTACCGGATGTCGTCAGTGCCTACAACGCCGCTGTCCGCGACGCGACGGACGCGTCGGGACGCAGCGAGGTCGGCCGCAAGGGGATCGAGACGTCGCTGTTCCTCGGATACACGTCGACCAACACCGCGGAGTCTGTGTCCTGGGGCCTCGACGGCTTTATCAACGACTTCGGCATCGGCAACCTCGGCGCGGCGCTCTCGAAAGATCAGAGCTTCTCTCCGGCGCAGCGCAAGCAGTTCCGGGAGGAGTCGACGTACTTCCTGCAGCGCGCCCAGAACTACGTGAACATCTTCGACCCGACGCAGAAGTTCTTCGAAGGACGCGATGCCGCGGGCAACGTCATGGTCCAGGACCCGACCGTGTGGGGCGGCCCGTACACGGAGACCGACGGCTGGAACTTCGCGTTCACGGTCCCGCAGGACGGCAAGGGGCTGGCGAACCTCTACGGCGGCCGCCAGGCGCTCCAGGACAAGCTGGACCAGTTCTTCGCCACACCTGAGAACGCCGACAAGCCGGGCACCTACGGCGGCACGATCCACGAGATGCGTGAGGCGCAGGCCGTCCGGATGGGGCAGCTGGGCATGAGCAACCAGCCGAGCCACCACATCCCCTACATGTACGACTTCGCCGGAGCGCCTGCCAAGACGCAGAAGATCGTCCGCGAGATCCTGCAACGGCTCTACGTGGGCAGCGAGATCGGTCAGGGCTACCCGGGCGACGAGGACAACGGCGAAATGTCGTCGTGGGACATCCTGAGCTCGCTCGGCCTGTATCCGTTGGAGGCCGGCTCGCCGAACTGGGCGATCGGGTCGCCGCTGTTCACCGAGGCGACCGTGCATCGCTCGAGCGGCGACATCGTCGTCAACGCCCCGGCGAACAGCACGAAGAACATCTACGTGCAAGGCCTCCAGGTCAACGGCAAGAAGCAGAGCGCAGTGTGGCTCGACTCATCGGCTCTCGCGAACGGCGGCACGCTCGACTTCGCCATGGGCCCGAACCCCTCGTCATGGGGCACAGGCGTCAACGACGCGCCGCCGTCGCTGACGAACGGGAACAGCCCGGCACAGCCGCTGACCAACACGGTCGGTCCCGGCCTCGGCGCCGCGAGCACCGGGCCGGACGGCCAGGACGCCTCGAAGCTGTTCGACAACTCGTCCACGACCCAGATGACGTTTGCCAACGGCACGCCAGTCGTCACCTGGAAGTACGCGGGCAACGCGCAGCAGCGTCCGACCTACTACACGCTCACCTCCGGCGCGGCCGCGGGCGACCCGGCGGACTGGGCGTTGCAGGGCTCCAACGACGGCCTGACCTGGGCCACGGTCGACTCCCGCAAGAACGAGACGTTCACGTGGCGCGACCAGACCCGGCCGTTCGCGATCGACACGCCGGGACAGTTCGCGCAGTTCCGGCTCGTCGTGACGAGAACCGTCGGCGCGGCTCAGGCGAACCTCGCCGAGATCGAACTGCTGCAGGGCGGCAACGTCGTGCTCGGCGGCGGCCAGCTCACCGTCACACCGGCCGCATCTGCGTCGGCCACCGCAGCGGTTCCGTTCAGCGACACGCTGGCGACCGTGACGGGTGGTTCGGGCACCTACCAGGCAACCGTCGACTGGGGCGACGGCACGCCGGCAACGGCCGGCACGCTGGCCCTGGCGTCGCGCGGCGTCTATGGCATCAGCGGCTCACACACGTACGCCGAGCCGGGCTTCTACCTGGCGAGCGTGACCGTCGGCGACGGCGTCAGCCAGGAACTCACGACCGTCGGCGTCGACGTCGGCTTCGTGTCGCCGAACGGGCTAACGGCGGCATTCAACAAGGTCTGCATCGGCGACGACGGTTCGCTGGCTGCCAACTGCGACGGCGTCGGCTTCGGGTATTCGCGCGAGGCGTTGGCCGCTGCCGGGATCGTCCAGGGCCAGTCCCACGGCGTCCCCGGGACGGCGTTGCACTTCACGCTCCCCAATGTCGCGCCCGGACAGCCCGACAACGCGACGGCCAACGGGCAGACAATCGCCCTCAACCTGCCCGCCGACGCCACCGCGATTTCGTTTGTCGGGTCCGGCACGGAGGGCGACCAGGATTCGACTGCGACCGTGACGTTCACCGATGGAAGCACGGCCACGACGCCGGTGCAGTTCAGTGACTGGACGCTCGGCGGCAACCCGAACGGCACTCCGTCGTTCGGGAACATCGTGGTCGCGAA
>Ga0126373_10004631_pt1 | contig 10547 bp, 6 predicted proteins | sample PanSoiMetPlot_11_FD_92545 | JGI IMG/M metagenome (GOLD analysis project Ga0126373, IMG submission 92545) | Tropical forest soil microbial communities from Panama - MetaG Plot_11 | ecosystem: Environmental > Terrestrial > Soil > Tropical forest > Bulk soil | place: Panama | collected 2016-02-17
CGCCGCCCGGTCGGTTGCGCCTGGCACCGATGCTCAATCAGGCGGGTCGGATCGTGGGCGACCTGACGATTACCTGTCTCGCGGACGATCGCTATGTGATCTTCGGGTCAGGGTTTGCGGAGGAATTCCACCTCCGTTGGTTCTGGGCGTCCGATATCCCGCCCGATGCGTTCGTGCGCTCGGCGGCATCGAGCCTGATGGGGTTCTCCATCGCGGGCCCGAGGTCGCGGGAACTTCTACAGCGCCTGGTCCGGATCGATCTCTCCGGCGCGGCATTCAAGCTCTTTCAGACGGCCGAGACGGCCGTGGGTTTCGCCCCGGCGATCCTCATGCGATCCGGATTCACCGGCGAGCTCGGTTACGAAGTCTGGACCACGCCCGATTACGGGGCATCGCTCTACGATGACCTCCTCGCGGCGGGCCGGGACCTGGGCCTGGTGCATTTCGGCGGCCGCGCGCTTTCCGCGCTCCGGCTCGAAAAGGGATACGGCTCATTCAACAAGGATTTCCGGCCGGACTACACCCCGGGAGAGACCGGCCTCGATCGCTACGTCGCATTCGACAAACCTGACTTCACCGGGCGCGCCGCCGCCCTCGCCGAGCGCGCCGCCGGTCCGAAGCGCCGCTTCGTGATTCTCGAGCTGCCCGGCGCCGACACGGAAGCGGTCGGCTACGAATCGATCCTCGAGGACGGCGCGGCGGTCGGCTATGTGACTTCGGCGGCATTCGGGCACTGCATCGGCAAGAGCCTCGCCGCGGGCTACGTGCCAACCGCGCTCGCGCGCGAGGGACAGGCGTTCCAGATCGACATCTTCGGCGAGACTCGCGCTGCGATCGTCCGCCTGCAACCCCTGTACGACCCGGAGGGGCTTCGGCTCAGGGGTTGACTTACAACAAGGTCGCCGCGAGCGCATCCTCGTTGAGCGTATAGCCCATTCCGGGAGCGTTGCTCAAAGTGAGGCAGCCTTGCTCATCAGCCGCGAGCGGCTCGGCCATCATGAAATCCCGCCGCGCGAGCGTCCACTCCGGCGGATCGTACGCATACTCGAGAAAGGGGGCGTCGGCCAGCCCCGCGACCAGGTGGGCGTTGGCCGTGAGTCCCATGCCGTTGGTCCAGGTGTGCGGCGTGAAGACGAGCTGATGCTCGTGCGCCATGGCCGCAATCCGCCTGAGACCCGTGATGCCGCCTACGAGAGCCGCGTCCGGCTGCAGAATGTCTACGGATCCTGTGGTGATCAGGTCGCGCAGCTCGTGCAGCTGGCGCGTCATCTCACCCGCCGCGATCCGCACCTCCGTCGCTTCCCGCAACGCTTTCATGCCTGCGTGGTCGCCGCGATGCAAAGGCTCTTCCATCCAGAATACGTGCAGGCGCTCGAGCTCCCGGGCCACGGCCAGCGCATCCTTCAGGCTCCAGGGCGCCTGTGTGTCCCACGGCATGCGCCAGCCCTGGTTGCAATCGACCATCAGCTCGAGCCGCTCGCCGACCCGCTCGCGCACCGCCTCCAGCGCGCGGATGTCGTGCCGCCAGTTGCCGCGTTGAAAGCGGATCTTCATGGCGCGAAAGCCCTGGGCGACATAACGCTCCGCCTGCTCCGCGAGTGCCGCGGGCTCGCGCAGCGTGCCCGAGGAAGCGTAGGCCCGCACCCGGTTGGCGAGGCCGCCGAGCAGGCGCCAGCACGGCTGGCCGGTGATCTTGCCGGCAAGGTCCCAGAGGGCGAGATCGAGCGGCCAGCAGCGCCCGTAATGAAAATCGATGTGCGACAGGACACGGTAATGCCGCTCGATGGCGAGCGGATCCTGGCCGATGAAGAGCGGCTCGTGGCCGGCAAAGCCGACCATCAGATCGCCGGAGCCGTAGCCTGCGAGCCCCGTGTCGGTGGTCACCCGTACGATGGTGGCATCGAAATGCACCCGCGGGCGCGTGTCCCAGCTGGCGTGAAACGGCGGGTCGAGCGGCAGGCGATGATGGGTGATGCCGATCGAGGCGATCCGGTGCCCCGAGGGCACGGGTGCGGGTTGCTGGGGCAACGCGTTCATGGTTTTGGAGGCTAGGCTTTCACAATGGCCACCGCCCTGAAAGCCGAGAATTTGGCTACCGGCATCGAAAAAAGGCATCGAATCCGCTGCCCCGCCGCCCGCGCGGGCCGCTACCATGGTCGGGCCGCTCCGGAGGCACACATGGGCAAGAAGACGATCGATCGACGTTGGCTGCCGCTCAACGCGCTGCGCGCGTTCGAAGGAGTGGCCAAGCACGGCAGCTTCACTGCCGCCGCGCATGCGCTGCTCATCTCCCAGAGCGCTCTGTCGCGCCACGTCATCTCGCTGGAGCGCCTGATCGGCGTGCAGCTCTTCGAGCGCCGCCCGCACGCGTTGACGCTGACGAAGGCGGGCCAACATCTGCTGCCGGCCGTAGCCAAGTCCTTCGACCGGCTGGAATACGCGATCGACGACATCCGCAATGAGGGCGCCCCCGCTCAGCGCACCCTGCGGGTGCGCATGCCGCCGAGCTTCGCGGTGCAGCTCGCGGTGCCCATTCTCAGGGACTTCCGCCAGGCGAGCACCGAGGTCGACATCGACCTCATCAGCCCCGCCGCGGCGGGTCCGCCGCTGGGTGATGTCGACGTGGCGGTGGTCTACTCGCGGCCCATGGTGACCGATCTCGTTGCGGATCTTCTCTGGCCGGTCCGCCTCAGCATCCTCTGCCACCCGCAGGTCGCCGCACAACACGCCGCGAAGGGTCTCGCCGGTTTCATCGAGGCGAACGAGCTCGTGCACGTGCGCATCGATGAGCTGCCGCGGCACGAGGCCTGGGCGCACTTCGTACGCCACGCCGGGCTCGGCCCGATCAATGTCGAGCGCGGACTGGTCTTCGACACCGCCCTGCTCGCCGCGCAGTACGCTTTGAGCGGGCAGGGCATTGCGCTGGTCGATACCAACCTGTTCGCGGAGGAGATCCGCAGTGGACGTCTGGTGAGGCCCTTCGACACGACCGTCGACAACGGCTACGGCTATTACCTTCTCACCCATCCCGAAGGGCTCGCGGACACGGCAATCGCGCTCTTCAGGTCATGGCTCATCGAGCGCTTCGGCGCGAGTGGCGCCGCTGCAGCTCCTCCCGTGCAGCTCGCCGTGTCCAACGATTGGGAGAAGGCGGAGCAGCAGGGATCATGAGAAGCGCGGCACGGGTGGTGGTGGTCGGCGGCGGCGTGGTCGGCGCCAGTGTGCTGTATCACCTGACGAAGGCCGGCTGGACTGACGTGATGCTGATCGAGCGCGACGAGCTGACGTGCGGCTCGACGTGGCATGCGGCAGGAGGCATGCACACCGTCAACGGCGATCCCAACGTCGCGCGGCTGCAGCAGTACACGATCAATCTCTATCGCGAGATCGAGCGCATTTCCGGACAGTCCTGCGGGGTGCACCTCACCGGCGGCCTCATGTTGGCAGGCACCCGGGAACGGCTCGACTGGCTGAAGATGGCACAGGCGCGCGGCCGTTATCTCGGCATGGAGCTCGAGATGCTGACGGCTGAGGAGGCGGCACGCCGGTTTCCACTCCTCGACAAACAGCATTTCGTCGGGGCGATCTTCGACCCCGTGGAAGGCCACGTCGATCCTTACGGAGTGACTCAGGCCTATGCCAAATCAGCGCAGATCGCCGGCGCCGAGATAGTCCGCCATACTCGTGTAGTGGATCTGAAGCCGCGATCGGACGGTACATGGGATGTGATCACCGACCACGGGAACGTGCATGCCGAGCATGTCGTCAACGCGGGTGGCCTCTGGGCGCGGGAAGTCGGGAGGATGGTGGGGCTCGAGCTGCCGATCCTCGCGATGGAGCATCAATACCTGATCACCGAGGAGGTGCCGCAGATCGCGGGCCTGCCCGAGCAGCTGCATTGCATCGACTTCGAGGGCGAGCTCTACCTGCGCGAAGAGCGCGGCGGGATGCTCATCGGCACGTACGAGCGCGCAGGCGTGCCCTGGTCGCCGGTTGCGACGCCGTGGGACTTCGCGCAGAGCCTGCTGCCCAACGACCTGGATCGGATCGCGCCGAGCCTCGAGGTGGCGTTCGAGCATTTCCCCGCTCTCGGGGAAGTCGGCATACGCAAGGTGGTCAACGGGCCCTTCACGTTCGCTCCGGATGGCAACCCGCTCGTGGGACCCATCAAGGGGCTGCGCAATTTCTGGGTGGCGTGCGGAGTGATGGCGGGTTTCAGCCAGGGCGGCGGTGTCGGCCTCGCGCTCTCACAGTGGATGGTGAACGGCGACCCCGGCTCTGACATCTGGGCGATGGATGTCGCGCGCTACGGCGACTGGGCGACGCTGGCCTACACCAACGCCAAGGTGCGTGAGAACTACTCGCGCCGCTTCCGGATCCGCTTTCCGAACGAGGAGCTGCCGGCGGCACGGCCGCTGCGCACGACGCCGATATACGATCGGCTGCGTGAGGCGCATGCCGTTTTTGGCGAGTACTGTGGGCTGGAGCATCCGCTCTGGTTTGCGCCCTCCGGGGCGGATGCCTGGGAGGATGTCACCTTTCACCGCTCCAACGCGCATGCACACGTGGCGGAGGAGTGCCGGGCCGTGCAGGAGCGCGTTGGCCTGCTGGAGACTTCCAACTACGGCAAGATCGAGGTGACCGGACCGGGAGCCGAGGAGTGGCTGTCCCGAATAATGGCCAACCGCGTGCCTCGGGTCGGACGCATAGCGCTGACCCCGATGCTGAACGACCGCGGCAAGCTGATCGGCGACTTCACGATGTGCCGGCTGGCGGCGGATCGCGTGCTGCTCATCGGGACACTGGCCGCGGAGACTTACTACCTTCGCTGGTTCCAGAGCCATCTGCCGCCCGCGGGAGTGCAGGTGCGCGCCTGCGCCATGGAGCACGTCGGTCTGTCAGTAGCCGGACCCGAGTCGCGCGCACTGTTGCAAAGCCTGGTGCGCGATGACCTTTCCAACACTGCGTTCCCCTTCCTGACCTTCCGCCGCGTGGACATCGGCATGATCCCGGCGCTGGTGGGTAGAATCTCCTTCACCGGGGAGCTCGGCTACGAGATCTGGGTGTCGCCCGATTATCAGCGCGCGCTCTACGAGCTCCTGGTCGAGGCAGGCGCCGGGAAGGGCCTGAAGCCCTTCGGCGGGCGCGCGCTCAACGCCATGCGCATCGAGAAGGGCTTCGGCAACTGGGCGCGGGAGTTCCGGCCGATCTATGGTCCCTACGAGGCGGGTCTCGGCCGCTTCGTCGCTCTGGAGAAGGGTGACTTCATCGGCCGGGCCGCGGCGCTGGCCGAGCGGGCGAGTGGCGGCGAATTGCGCCTGGTCGCGTTTGCCGTCGATGCTGCTGACGCCGATGCAATCGGCGATGAGCCCATCTGGCACGACGGCCGGGTGGTCGGCTGGGTCACTTCCGGCGCATACGGCCATCGGGTAGGGCGCTCGCTCGCCCTCGGCTATGTGCCGGCGGCGATCGCCGCGGCGAGCGCCGGCTTTGAGATCGAGATCATCGGTGAGCGGCGGCCGGCGGAGCGGCTCTCTGCTTGTGCGTACGATCCCACCGGCGCGCGTATGCGCTCATGAAGCTTCGGGAGATCCGCACCTTCGTCGTCGGTAATCCGCCGCCGCACAACGGCGGCCGGTACTTCATATTCGCCAAGCTGACGACCGCCGACGGCATAGCCGGCGTCGGGGAGGCGTACGGCGTTCCCTTCGACCCGCATCACGTCGCGCGGCTGCTCGAGGACGTGTTCGGCCGGTACCTGGAAAGCGAAGACCCGCACGACATCGAGAGGATCTGGCGGCGTGTCTACTCCTCCGGCTACTCGCAGCATCCTGACCTCACGCTCATGGGCGTGCTCAGCGCGCTCGAGATGGCCTGCTGGGACATCATCGGCAAGGCGGCGGGGCAGCCGGTATACAAGCTCCTCGGCGGCCGTGTGCACGAGCGGCTGCGCACCTACACCTACATTTACGCCAGGCCCGGGGACCGCGCGGACGTTTACCAGGATCCGGATCTGGCGGCAGAGCGGGCCGCGGAATATCTCGCCCAGGGATTCACGGCGTTGAAGTTCGATCCGCTCGGATCTTATTCGGCCTTCGACGGCCGGCAACCCTCTCTGGCCGCGCTCGATCGCTGCGAGCGCTTCATGAAGCAGCTGCGTGCGGCGGTAGGCTCGAAGGCCGATCTGCTCTTCGGCACCCACGGGCAGCTGACGGCGGCCGGAGCCATCCGCCTGGCGCGCCGCATCGAGCCGTACGATCCGCTCTGGTTCGAGGAGCCGGTGCCGCCGGATGCGCCCGAGGAAATGGGCAAGGTCGCGCGCGCCGCCAGCGTGCCGATCGCAGCCGGAGAGCGTCTCGCCACCAAGTACGACTTCGCGCGCCTGCTCGCGGCCGGCGGCGCGGCCATCCTGCAGCCGAACCTCGGTCGCGTGGGCGGCATCCTGGAGGCCAAGAAGATCGCGGCGCTCGCGGAAGTGCAGCACGCGCAGATCGCTCCGCACCTGTACTGCGGCCCGGTGGTGGGGGCCGCCAACATTCAGCTCGCCGCGTGCAGCCCGAACTTCCTCATCCTCGAGGGCATCGAGCGCTGGCAGGGCCTGCACGCGCAGCTGCTGCGCAAGCCGATCCGCTGGGAAGAGGGGTACGTCATCCCGTCGCCGGAGCCAGGGCTCGGTGTCGAGCTCGACGAGGCGGTTGCCCTGGCGCATCCGTACTCGGGGGCAGCGCTGCATCTGGAGATGGCCGGCGAGCCTATGTTATAAGCGCTGGATCCGGGCTCCTGCCCGGCCCAGCGCCGTCTCGGTCAAAAAGCGTGGTTTTTGCCCGAGACTCGGCCACCTCCGGCGGCCGGGCACATCCCTGTGCCTGAGTCGCTGTGTCGTATCGCGTGATGACTCGGATCGATGTCGCCGATGGAAACTAAGATTAAGCGTATTCCCGAGCCCGCGCGCTCGGTGGATGTCGTCCACGAGACCGACGTGCTCGTGGTCGGCAGCGGCCCGGGCGGCCTGGCGGCCGCGCTCGCCGCGGCGCGCGCCGGCGCCCGTACGACTTTGCTCGAGCGCTACGGCTGCTTCGGCGGCAACATCACTCAGGTCGGCGTCGAGGGGTTCGCCTGGTACCGTCACGAGCGAACCGTCGACTCCGAGGGAATCGGCATCGAGTTCGAGCAGCGCGCCAAAGCGATGGGCGCGGCGTTGCCGGAGCCGCAGTCGCTGAGCCACGCGCTCGATGCAGAGATGTTCAAGTATGTTGCCGACGTACTCGTCAAAGAGGCCGGCATTACTCCATTCCTGCACCGGTTGTGTGTCGCGCCCGTGCTGGAGGGGGGGTCGATCCGCGGTGTGATCACGGAGAGCAAGTCGGGCCGCGAGGCCTTCCTCGCGCGGCGCGTGATCGATGCGACGGGTGATGCCGACGTGGCGGCGCGTGCGGGAGCGCCCTTCCACAAGGCTCCCCGCGAGCAGCTCATGGCCGCCTCCGTCATGTTCTCCATGGCCGGCGTCAACAAGGCGCGTTTTCTGGAGCAGGTGCGCGCCGATCCGCAGACCTATCGCGACTGGGCCGGCAACGGCGAGTGGGACATCGAAACCACCGGCAAGGAGGACAACATGTTCTCGCCGTTCCTGCGCAAGCCCTTCAAGCGGGCCGTGGAGGCCGGTGTCATTCCGGCGAGTCTGAGTACCATCGCCGGCACGTGGGGAAGTGTCAGCGATCAGGGGGATCTCACCTATCTCAATCTCATCAGTCTTCCCAGCGTCGATGGCACGGACGCCAACGACCTCACTGCCGCGGAAGTCGAGGGCCGCCGCCAGGCGATTTACGCGATCGAGGCGTTGCGGCGCTTCATGCCGGGGTGCGAGCAGGCGAAGCTGCGCAACTTCGGCATGACGCTCGGGGTGCGGGACACCCGCAAGATCGAGGCGCTCTACAACATGACCGCGGCGGACGTGCGCGAGCAGGGCCGCTTCGAGGATGCCATTGGCATCTTTCCGGAATTCATCGACGGTTATGGGCTGCTCATCCTGCCGACCACGGGACGTTATTTCCACGTTCCGTATCGCGCGCTGGTTCCGCAGGGCGTCGGCAACCTGCTGGTCGCCGGCCGTTCGATCGGCGGGGACCGGATTTCACATGCCGCGGTACGCAACATGATGTGCTGCGCGGTGAGCGGGCAGGGGGCGGGTGTGGCAGCCGCGATCTCGCTGCGCACCGGAGAGCCGTTCGACAAGCTCGACGTGCGGGCCGTTCAACAGGAGCTCGTGCGGCAGGGAGCGCGGATCCATTGAGCGGCGGCGCGGCGGCATCTGGCAGCAAACCCGCGTTGGCCCAATCGGGCGCGGGGCGCTGGTGCGTGCTGGCGCTGCTCAGCCTGTCGATCGCCGGCTGCTACTACGAATACGACGCGATCGCCCCGATCGCCGACTTCCTGCGCGCCGATCGCGGCTTCACGCAGGCGCAGATCGGGATGCTGAATGCGGTATTCAGCCTGCCCAACATCTTCCTCGCCTTGCTCGGCGGCGTCCTGATCGATCGTTACGGACCTGCTCGCGTCGCGACCTGGACGGCGGCGCTGTGCCTCTTGGGCGCGGCGCTGACGGCGGTCGGCTCGCCCTATGCCGTGATGGTGACCGGGCGTCTGATATTCGGAGTTGCCGAGGAGGCGCTGTTCATCGCGCTGCTCGCGGGACTGGCGCAGTGGTTCTCGGGCGGCGGCACGGCGCTGGCGATGGCCCTGTTCTTCAGTTTCGCGCGCATCGGCTCGTACGCGGCTGACACCTCCCCAGGCTGGGCGCATGCGCTGTACGCGCACGGCTGGCAGTTGCCGCTGTGGCTTGCGGCGGCGGCGACGGCTGCGAGCTTCGCCGCGGCGTTGGTTTATCGGGTCTTCGACGGCCGTGCCCGCGCATCCGGAAGGTTACCGGCGGCAGCGGCTCCGGAGCGGATCACCTGGTCCGATCTCGTCAGCTTCGATTTGTCCTACTGGTACATCCTGGCACTCAACGTGCTGTTCGCGGCCGTGTTCTTTCCTTTCCGCAGCACCTTCGCCATCGAATACTTTCAGGACGCCAAGGGGCTGACCTTGCAGCAGGCTGGGCTTGCCAACAGCTGGGTGTTCTTTGCGGCCATCTTCGCCACGCCGGTATTTGGCTTCCTGGCCGATCGGTTGGGAAAGCGCTCGCTCATGATGATGATCGCGACGCTGCTGATGCCGCTCGTGTTTCTCATCCTTGGCACCACGGACTGGAGCCTATGGATCTCGACTGCCCTGATGGGGATCAGTTTCTCCGTGGTGCCGGCGGTCATCTGGCCCTCGACGGCCATGCTCGTCGCGCCGCGGCGGCTCGGGACCGCGTTCGGGCTCATCAATCTGCTGCAAAACCTCTTCCTGACGGTGAGCAATCTCACGGCAGGCTGGCTCGCTGACCGTGCACACGCCGGACGCGCCCATCCGGCCGGGTACGACTCCATGCTGTGGTACTTCGGCGTCGTGAGCCTCGTCGCCTTCGTCTCGGTCGCGCTGCTCTGGCGGCGCGAGTCCGGACCCTGCGGGCACGGTCTCGAGGGGGTGGGGGTGGACGCATCTCGACAAGCCGATGACGCAATTCGATCAGCCGTTCCCGGCGGCGGCGAGCCATACTCATGAGATGAATAATCAGAGCACCGGCGAGAGGCGGCTGCCAGAGGAGGCGGCTGCCGTCATCATCGGCCAGGGAGGGATCGTCGGGGCTGCGGTCGCTCACCACCTGATCGAGCGCGGTTGGGATCACATCGTCGGGATCGACAAGTCGGCCGTGCCGACCGACATCGGCTCGACCGCCCATGCCTCGGACTTCTGCTACATGACGAGTCACGACAGGATGTCGGTCTTCACCACCGTCTATAGCCGTGAGTTCTACGAGAGCCTTGGACACTACAGCCGCGTCGGCGGTCTGGAGATCGCCCGCGTCGGCGACGACGAGCGCATGGAGGAGCTGAAACGCAAGGTGGGATCTGCCAAGGCGTTCGGCACGCGCGCAGAGCTGATCTCGGCCGCCCGCGCCAAGGAGCATTTTCCTTTGCTGGAAGAGCGGGCGATCCAGGGCGCGCTCTGGGATCCTGACGCCGGGCTGGTGGTTCCCCGGTCGCAACGGGTTGCGGGTGTTCTCCTCGAGCGTGCCGTCGCGAGCGGCCGACTGCAGACCTTCGCCAACACGCCTGCGCTCGCGATCGACATTCAGGACGGACGCGTGCGCGGTGTGGAGACCCGCAAGGGCTACATCAGGACGCCGATCGTCATTCTCAGCGCCGGCATCTGGGGTCCGCTGCTCGCCACGCGCATGGGCTCACCGCTGCCGCTCATGCCCTTCGAGCATCCGCTGCTCTTCTTCGGGCCCTTCAACGAGTTCGCCGGCACCGGCAAGGAGATCGGCTACCCGCTGCTGCGGGACCAGGGTAACTCCTCGTACATGCGCGACACGGGCGACCCCAAGACCGCCGAGGGCGGACAGCTCGAATGGGGCTATTACGAGCAGGCCGAGCCTCGCCTGGTCTATCCGCGGGATA
>Ga0126373_10004632_pt1 | contig 10547 bp, 13 predicted proteins | sample PanSoiMetPlot_11_FD_92545 | JGI IMG/M metagenome (GOLD analysis project Ga0126373, IMG submission 92545) | Tropical forest soil microbial communities from Panama - MetaG Plot_11 | ecosystem: Environmental > Terrestrial > Soil > Tropical forest > Bulk soil | place: Panama | collected 2016-02-17
CATGTGGCCGAGGTGTTCACCGGCTCCAAGGGGGTCTTCGTCGATCTCGCCGACACCATCCGCGGCTTCAAGGGGCTGTGCGAAGGCAAGTACGATCACCTGCCGGAGGCCGCCTTCTACATGGTCGGCACCATCGAGACGGCGGTCGAGAAGGGCAAGAAGCTCGCGGCCGAGGCGGCGTGATACTCATGGCCAACTTCCACTTCGATCTGGTGTCGCCTGAGAAGCTCCTGTTTGCCGGCGAGGTCGGTCAGGTCGATCTGCCCGGCAGCGAGGGCGATCTCGGCGTGCTCTCCGGCCACGCGCCGCTGGTGACGGCGCTGCGCCCCGGCATCATCATGGTGCATCGCGACGGCGGCGACATGCGGATCGTGGTCAATGGCGGCTTTGCAGAGGTCGGGCCGGCCGGATTGACCGTGCTCGCCGACACGGCGGTCCCGCTCGAGGAGTTCGACCGCACGATGCTCGTCGACGAGATCAAGGACACTGAGGAAGACGTCGCCGACGCGACCGACGGCTGGCAGCGCGACAAGCTCGCCCATCGCCTCGCGCAGCTCAAGGCGCTGCAGGAGGCGCTTTCGTAGGTTGCTTTGGCCAGCCTACCGCTGCTTGAAGTACCGCAGATCCGGCGGTGCTTGGTCCTTCTTGGCGGGCATCAGCAACCCTTCGGCGCTGAGGAAATAGTTCTCCGCGCCGATGACGATCTGGTTATTGCCCTCGGCGCAGAAGGTCTGACCGAAATAGGGATGCGGGTCGCCGCTGCGCCGGAAAGTCTTGTCGACGCTCCAGGGTCGCGTCAGGGCGTGATCGAGCACGGTGATCTCGTCGTGCAGCAGGTTCGGGTCCTTCTTGTCGAGATGGAACCGCTCCTTGAAGATGGACTGATTGTCGAAATGCAGCGGTAGACCGCTCGCGTCGTAGGCGCGCGGCCCCTCGAAGGGCCCACGGGTCTCTACCTCGAGCAGGTCGTAACGCCCGGCCCCGGTCGTATCGATCCAGTTGCCGATCGAGTAGCCCGCATAGGTCGGCACGACCTTTTCGGGATCCGGCCAGTCACGCCCGTCGGTAAAGATGCGGCGCAGCTCCGCATTGCCGAGGATATAGGTGGTCTCCGGCGTGAGGACGTATTCCTGGCGGGGCGCCGCCATCATCCGCGGCATGCCGCCCGGCAGGCAGCGCGCGGTCGGATAGTTGCCCATCCCGCCCTTGGCCTGGTCGGCCATGCTGTTCTCGAGAACCTTCTGATATTCCGGTGTCAGCGGTGCCTGCTGGGCCGGCCCCCAGGCCTTGGTCGGATCGTATTTGATGGCCTGGCCGCCGTAGCGGGGATTGATGGCTTCCCATTCGCCCTTCCAGTTGGGATATTTGGCGTCGTCAGCGGCCTGGGCGGTGCCGGCGAGCATCACCAATGCGACCACAAGGGTCGAGCCTCGCTGCAACATGATGGTCCTCCTTGCAGATCGCTTGTTTGATCACGATCGATGCGCGAGAGAACGATACTCGGCGTTGCACGCGGCTGCAATGAAGGGAGCGTCAGGCGGCCGGCGCCGCCAGATAGCTGAAGGCGGACACCACCTGCTCATAGACCTTGCGCTTGAACGGGATGATCAGTGCCGGCAGGTTCGTCATAGGCTCCCAGCGCCAGGCGAGAAACTCGGGTTTGTGACCGTCGGGCGGATGCAGAATGTCGATCTCGCGCTCGTCACCGGTGAAGCGTACCGCGTACCATTTCTGGCTTTGGCCGCGGTATTTGCCGCGCCACGCTTGGCCTATGATCTCGCGCGGAATTTCGTACGTCAGCCACTCCTTGATCTCATCGAGACGCTCGACCGAGCGGATGCTGGTTTCCTCGTAGAGCTCGCGCAGCGCCGCAGCCCAGGTGTCTTCATCCGGATCGACGCCGCCTTGCGGCATTTGCCATGCATGCGTGGCGTCGACATGCTCCGGTCCGTTGCTGCGGCGGCCGATGAAGACATCGCCGGCACGATTGAGGACCATGATGCCGACACAAGGACGATAGGGGAGGTCTGGGGACGACATGGATCAGATATTGGGCATCGGGGGTCTGCAAGATACCCTGCCAAGCGCCGCGATCAAGCGCGTGCACTAGATCGTCGCGCTTGCGCTCGCCTTCCCGGTACCACCAGCACGGTTTGCACACGTTCCATTCCGCCAGCCCAGCGACCTTCCTTCACTTGCCGGCATGAAGGTTTCAAGGCGCAGACTGCGGAGGCATTGATGAAGCCCGCTTTCGGAAGCTCCCGGGCAGAGCGTGCAATCCATGGATATCGGTACGTGCAGCCCTTGCGGCCGTGTGAACAACCGAACACGGTCGCCGTCACGCCAGGCCATCAGCCGATAGCCATCGTGCTTGATTTCGTGCAACCAGCCAGGGCCAGTGGGAGGCTTGGGGACGCAATCGGGGTGCTGGGGCTCGATCAGGGCAGCGGGCCTTGGCTTGCGGGTACCAGCGCGATGCTGGCCGGAAGGGAAGCGTGGCATCAGTCTTGAATGCACAATTGCGTAACAGGGAGGCTGGACATGATTAGCTGTGCTGACTTCATGCATACCGCCTACTGGGAAGGTGTGCGCCATACCATCGAAATCGCCTTGGGTTTCTCCGTCGGTCTAGCCACCTTGTGCGTTGTGTGGTGGTACCGGGACCGAAAGCCTAAGCCTGTTAAAGTCGGAGCAAAGTAACCGCGCCGGGAGGGGCCGCAAGGCCCCTCCTTTCCAGCCATCGAACCAGGAACGGTTACGCCAGGACTTGCAAGCACGCTTGGACGAGAGCTTGAGCAATTGCGGCATTTCGGGTTGACATGTTCAAACGGAAAGCCCGGGGAAAACGGCGGATTAAGGTTGGCAGTCTTCCGGGGCTAACCCGTTGCGATAAAAGATAAAAGCCATAACGCTTCGTTTCCCGCCGGAGCATGACGATCCCGCAAAACCGGAGCATGGCGATCCCGCAAAAAAAGCAGCCGGCCGAAGGAAGAAAGTCCTGCTCGATTGCTTTGTGATCGGTGCGCCCCCGGTGCCGCGTGCTAGAAGAGCGCGACCTAACGGCGGGCAGCCCAGAAAATGCAGCAGCGAATGGTTTGGATTGTTGGACTTGTGCTTCCTCTCTGCATCCTGCCAAGCCTGTCTTTAGCCGCCGGTCGGGCGCTGGAATGTCAGGAATGGGTCGACGAAGAATTTCGTGGGACGTATCTGTTCTCGCTCGGCCCGGATGCGAAGTCGGCGTTCTCGGTTACGTATAAGCCGCAAGGCGAAAATCGGCTGTTCGGCAGGGGCGTGAAGAAGTGGACGCTCTTGTGGCAGAAGGAACGCAATGCCGTGCTCTATGGCGAGGATCCCGAGGACGGGGTGGGGCCGGCGAAGCTGCTCAGCCTGAATTTTTCCGATGCGGAAATGTTTGCGTATTCCTTGGGCGGCGCTGCCGAGGATGAGGTTTCGGCCAAGACCGTGCGGCGTTGTCGCCGGCCGGATTAGCGGCCGCGCGCAGGAGACAAACGGGGCGACCCGAAGGCCGCCCCGTCGCCTAATCACGTCGCCAGTGTGCGCTCAGTTCGGCACGCCGAGCTTCGGGTCGGGTGGATAGGCGGCGTTCTTCTGCTCGCCGCGGATGAGGTCGAGCGCGGCGTGGAGCGCCTTGTCGTCCTTGGCGTCGGGCGGCACATAGGCCTGTGAGCCGGTCCCCTCGTCGCCTTCGGCCTTGAGGTGGCCGCGCAGCGAAGCCTCGCCCTTGCTGTCGGCGCGCGTCTTGAGCTCGTCGGGCACGTCCTGCAGCACCTCGATGTCGGGCACGATGCCCTTGGCCTGGATCGAGTGGCCGGACGGCGTGAAGTAGCGCGCGGTGGTGAGCCGCAAGGCGCCGTTGCCGTTGCCGAGCGGGATGATGGTCTGCACCGAGCCCTTGCCGAAGGAGCGCGTTCCCAGGATGGTGGCGCGCTTGTGATCCTGCAGTGCGCCGGCCACGATCTCCGACGCCGACGCGGAGCCGCCATTGATCAGCACGATGACGGGCTTGCCCTTGGTCATGTCGCCGGGCTTGGCTGTGAAGCGCTGGATCTCGTCGGCATTGCGGCCGCGGGTCGAAACGATCTCGCCCTTCTCCAGGAACGCGTCGCAGACCGCGATCGCCTGGTCGAGCAACCCGCCCGGATTGTTGCGCAGGTCGACGATGAAGCCCTTGAGCTTGTCGCCGTCCTGTGCGGTCAGCTCGTTGATCGCCTTCTTCAGGCCCTCGTTGGTCTGCTCGGTGAACTGGGTTATGCGGATATAACCGACGTCGTCACCCTCCGAGTGGGAGCGCACCGAAAGCACCTTGATGACGTCACGGGTCAGCGTCATCTCGACCGGCTTGTCCTGGCCCTTGCGCATGATGCGGATCTTGATCTTGGTGTTGATCGGACCGCGCATCTTGTCGACGGCCTGGGTCAAAGTGAGGCCCTGTACCGGCTCGTCATCGATATGGGTAATGTAGTCGTTGGCCTGCACGCCGGCCCGCGCTGCCGGCGTCTCGTCGATCGGCGCCACCACCTTGATGACGCCATCCTCCATGGTGACCTCGATGCCGAGGCCGCCGAACTCGCCGCGCGTCTGCACCTGCATGTCGCGGAAGCTCTTGGCGTCCATGTAGCTCGAATGCGGGTCGAGGCCCGCCAGCATGCCGTTGATCGCCGACTCGACGAGCTTGGCGTCGTCGGGCTTCTCCACGTAGTCGGAGCGCACGCGCTCGAACACGTCGCTGAACAGGCTGAGCTGGCGATACGTATCGGCGCCGGCCGCCCGCGCGCTTGTCGCATCGAACTCGATGCGGGGTTGCGTGGTCATCAGCGTCAGGGCCACGCCTGCCGCCGCACCGAGGAGAATGAGGGAAGTCTTGCGCATCATCCGCGAACCTTCTCGCCTTCACTTGTAGCCCACCATGGGCTGGGGTCGACGGGGGTCCCGTCCTTGCGAAATTCGACGTAAAGCACCGGCTGTCCTGAGCTCGCAGAAAGGGCGGCAGGTACCTGGCCTCCGCCGCCGCCCATCATGGCAACGGGCTCACCCGTCACCACGAACTGGCCCAGATCGACAGAGATCCGATCCATCCCGGCAAGTAGGACATGATAGCCGGTGCCGGCATTGAGGATCAAGAGTTGGCCGTAGTTGCGGAACGTCCCGGCATAGACCACCCAGCCATCACACGGAGCCGTGATCTGCGCCCCCGGCCGGGTCGCGACGGTCAGCCCCTTCTCGGTTCCGCCGGTGCCGTCAGGGGCGCCAAACTCCTTGATTCGCACGCCATTGACCGGCAGAGGTAGACGCCCCTTGGCGGTCGCGAAGGCGATCGCAGGCTCGAGCCGCCCCGGATCCTTGAGGGCGGCGGTCTCGGTGCGTCCGTCGCTTGCCTTGGCCTCGGCGGCGAACTGGGCGCGGGTGGCGGGCGGCAGGCTCTGCTCGAGCTTGGTCATCAAGTCCTTGAGATTGTCAGCCGAGCGCGCCAGCTCGGTCAGGTGCTGGCGCTCGATCCCCAGCGCCTTCTCGTTATCGAGCTGCTCCTTCTGCCGCAGCTCGGTCAAGAGCGTGAGGCGTTGGCGCTCCTGCGCCTGCGCCGCGAGCTGGCGGTTCAAGTTGTCGCGCTCGGCCGCGATCTGCTCGCGCAGCCGGGTGAGCTCGAGCAGGTCGGCGATCAGGAGATCGGCGTCATGCCGCACGGCCGGCAGCACGGCGCCGAGCAGCATGGCGGAGCGCAGCGATTGCAGCGCATCCTCTGTCGGCACCATGAGGGCGGGCGGCGGGTGGCGGCCGATCCGCTGCAGCGCCGCCAGCACCTCGGCCATGATGGCGCGCCGCCCCTCCAGTGACCGACGCAGCGCCCCCTCGCGCAGGTCAAGCGGCTTGAGCCGCTCCTCCGCGGCGGCGACCTGCGCCTCCAACGTGCGCACGCGCGCTGCCGAGTCGATGAGCTGTTGATTGAGCTGGCGGCGGTCGTTGCCGATGGCCTCGATCTCGCGCTTGAGTTTGACCTCGTTCTCCATCGCCTTGGCCTGCTCGGCCCGGATGGCGTCGAGGTCTTGACCCTGCTGCTTGAGCTTGTCGAGGTCGCCCGCCGCTTTGGGCGTTGGGGCGGCCGGTGTGGGTGCGGCCGGATTGACCGGCTTGAACGGCAGATACGGAACCTGCCCGCTTTGCCGCTGCGCCGTCTGTGCGACCGCGCCGGTCAGCGCCAGCGCCCCCACCACCGCCGCCAAGGCCGATAACCTCACAGTCCGCATCAGGTCCGTCGCCTCAGGTCCACCGGTCGGTCCGAATCCAAGCAATCCCAGAGCAAATATGCACACGGTACCCGATTGAACACACCAATTCGCGCCTAATTGGGGCCACAAGACCAATTGTCGATGCCCTCACGCCCGGTGATAGGGATGCCCGGAAAGGATTGTCGCGGCGCGATAAAGCTGCTCCAGCAGCATGATCCGCACGAGCTGGTGGGGCCAGGTCGCGGCCCCGAAGGCGAGCGTCAGATCGGCCCGTTCGCGCAGCGTCTGGGCAAGCCCATCGGCGCCCCCGATGATGAATGCGGCGGCGCTGCGGTCGGCGGCGCGCCAGTCCTGCAGGCGCCCCGCCAGGGCGGCGCTGGCAAGCGCTGAGCCGTGCTCGTCCAGGACCGCGATAGCGGCGCGATCCGGGATGAGGTCGGCGATGGCGATCGACTCCTCGAGCCGGCGCCGCTCGAGGTTGTCGGCGCGGCTCTCCCGCAGCTCGACCACGTCGACGGCTCCCCAGCCGAGCTTGCGGCCGACGTCGGCCGCGCGCTTGCGGTAGTGCTCGGCGAGGTCGCGCTCGGGGCCCTGCTTCAAACGGCCGACCGCGGCGAGGAGGACGCGCATTGCCCGACGGCGAGGCTCAGTTCGCCTGGCGCCGCGACCGACCCGGGGCCCACATGTTCTCGAGATTGTAGAAGGTGCGCACTTCCGGCCGGAACACGTGGACGATCACATCGCCGGCGTCGATCAAGACCCAGTCGCAGTGCGGCATGCCTTCAACCCGCACGTTGCGGACACCGGCCGCGGCGAGGTCTTTGAGCAGATTGTCCGCGATGGCGCCGACCTGGCGATGCGACCGGCCCGAGGTCACCACCATGGCGTCGGCGATGGCGGTCTTGCCGGTGAGATCGATGGTGACGGTGTCCTCGGCTTTCATGTCGTCGATGCGGGCGAGGACGAGGCGAAGAGTCTCCTTGGCGTCAGGACGCACCTTGGAGACTGTGTCGGACGCGCGCGGCGCCCGGGAGACTGCAGATGTGGGCAGAGGGCCTTTCCTTTCGTCGCGGGACCGGCCCCACTATGGGGCGGTGGGGTTAACTTATCGTTGACCAAAACGATTTGCGCCACGGCCGTAAGATAGGCATGGGCCGCCCCGGGTTTCAACCTGCGGCGGGTCCACAATCCCGATTCTATCCGACCATCACGTCGGGTTGACGACGGTGCGCCGCCCGCAGGGCGGTCGACGACAGCGGCGATTTGAGCCCGTGCAGGTAAACCCATGCCGGAGGGCGGCGATCCGCCAGCGTGGCGGCCTGCGCGGCGGGCACCCGATAGCGGGCGAGCGCGCGGGCGGCCAAACCGGCCGCCGCATGGAGGCTCGGGCCGAGGCGGTCGATCACCGCGATCGGCACCATGCTGGCAATATCGCGCCAGTGCTGCCAGTGGTGGAAGTCCTGCAGATTGTCGGCCCCCATGATCCAGACGAAGCGCACGCCGGGGCAGCGTGCCGTGAGGCCGCGGATGGTGTCATAGGTGTAGCGGGTGCGCAGGCCCGCCTCGAGGCCGGTGACCGCAATGCGCGGATGATGCGCCAGCGCCCGCGCCGCCGCGATCCGCGCGGCGAGCGGCGCGAGATCGTTTCGGTCCTTGAGCGGATTGCCCGGCGTCACCAGCCACCAGACGCGGTCGAGTCGGAGCCGTTTCATCGCGATCAGGCAGGCGGCGCGATGGGCCGCATGGACCGGATCGAAAGTGCCGCCAAACAGGCCGATCCGCATGCCGCGCGCATGCGGCGGGATCCGCAGGCTCGCGCACTGATCCATCAGTCGCGGTGCCCGGTGATTGGGGCTCGGCCTGCGTCGGTCACGGCCGGGTCTGCCCGCTGCCGCGCACGCGGTATTTGAAGCTGGTGAGCTGCTCGACCCCGACCGGGCCGCGCGCATGGAAGCGGCCGGTGGCGATCCCGATCTCCGCCCCGAACCCGAACTCGCCGCCATCGGCGAACTGGGTCGAGGCATTGTGCAGGACGATTGCCGAATCGACCTCGTTGAGGAATTTTTCCGCCGCCGCCGCATCCGCGGTGACGATCGCGTCGGTGTGATGCGAGCCGTAGCGCTCGATATGCGTGATCGCGCCGTTGACGCCGTCGACCAGCCGGGCCGCGATCACGGCATCAAGATATTCGGTCGACCAGTCGTCCTCGCTCGCGGGCGCCACGCGTGGATTGACGGCCTGCACGGCGCCGTCGCCGCGTACCTCGCAGCCGGCCGCGAGCAGCATATCGATCAGCGGTGCCAGATGCGTCGCCGCGCAGGCGGCGTCGACCAGCAATGTTTCGGCCGCCCCGCACACGCCTGTGCGGCGCATCTTGGCGTTGAGTACGATCGCCTTGGCCATGTCGAGCGGCGCGGCCTTGTCGACATAGACGTGACAGATGCCTTCGAGATGCGCGAAGACCGGCACCCGCGCCTCCGCCTGCACGCGCGCCACCAGGCCCTTGCCGCCGCGCGGGACGATCACATCGATGGCACCATCGAGCCCCGCGAGCATCAGCCCGACCGCGGCGCGGTCGCGGCTCGGCACCAGCGCGATCGCGGCCTCCGGCAGGCCCGCCTCGCGCAGCCCTTGGGCGAGCGCCGCATGAATCGCGCGATTGGAGCGCTGGCTCTCGGAGCCGCCGCGCAGGATGGCGGCATTACCGGCCTTGAGGCAGAGCACGCCCGCATCGGCGGTGACGTTGGGCCGGCTCTCATAGATGATCCCGACGACGCCGAGCGGCACGCGCACGCGCTCGATGGTCATGCCGTTCGGCCGTGTCCAGCGCTCGGTGACGTCGCCCACCGGGTCGGCGAGGTCGCGCACCACCTCGACGCCCGCCGCCATCGCGGCGACGCGCTTTGCGTCGAGCGCCAGGCGATCAACGAAAGCCGCAGTGGCGCCGGAGGCCTTGGCCTCGGCGATATCCTCGGCATTCGCCGCCAGGATGTCGCGCTCACCCGCCCGGACGGCCTGCGCCATGATGGCGAGCGCGCGGTCCTTCTGCGCGGTGGGCGCGAGCGCCAGCACCCGCGCGGCGTCCTTGGCGCGGGCGCCGATCTCGTGCATCAGCGCGGCGATGTCGGCTGTGCCTTCGATGGTCTTGAAGGTTGCGGTCATGGCGCGCCTTCCTAACACGTCGGGACAGGCTTGGGGTAGTTCCCTTGGGGTAGTTCCCTTGGGGTAGCTCCCTTGGGGTAGCTCCCGTTGCCGGCGGGCGTCCCCCCATGTAAGCAAGCCCCCAAGCCGAAATAGTGAGGAACAAGAAACCATGAAGCTCAAGGATCGGGTCGCGGTGATCACGGGAGGGGGGCGCAATATCGGGGAGGCGGTGGCCCGGCTGTTCGCGGCCGAAGGGGCCAAGGTTGCGGTCGTCGATCTCGATCAGGCGCGTGGCGAGCGCACCGCCGCCGTGATCAAGGCGGCCGGCGGCACTGCCGAGCCCTTCGTGACCGACGTCGCGAAATCGGGTGAGGTTGCGGGGCTGGTCAAAGCGGTGGTCGAGCGCTTCGGTCGGCTCGATATCCTGGTGAATAACGTCGCGGTCTCCGACAACAAGTCGATCCTCGAGATCACCGAGGAGGATTGGGACCGCGTCATGAACGTCACGCTCAAGAGCCAGTTCCTGATGTCAAAAGCCGTGGCGCAACAGATGATCGCGCAGGGCGGAGGCGGCAACATCATCAACGTCGGCTCCACCTCCGGCTGGCAGGGCCGCCGCCGCGCCATCGCCTATTCGGCCGCCAAGGGGGCGATCGCCAACTTCACCCGCGCGCTGGCGCTGCAGCTCGCCCCGCACAACATCCGCGTCAACGCCATCGTGCCCAACAAGATCGGCTCGCCGGTCGGCCGCGACGAATTCGATCCGACGCGCCCGGTGGAGAACATGCTCAAGCGCCCCGGCCAGCCGGATGAGGCGGCCCGGGCGATCCTGTTCTTGGCGAGCGAGGATTCGTCCTTCATCATCGGCGAGAATTTGTTCGTCGACGGCGGCACGATGGCGATGGATCATACGTCATAACGCTCAGGCGTCATGCGACACGAGAGTGAGCGTCAGCGCCCGCGAAAGGCGGGCGAGCCAGTAATCGTTGACACTGATTGGAGCGCGGTGGGATTACCCGCGCCGCGTGATACCGGGTGCCCCGCTTTTGCGGGGCATGACACCTCAGTGTGACCGGCATCTTGGGCAGGCGTCAGGCTCGTTCAACCTTCCGCCCGGTCCAACCCGGCGGGTTCGCCGCCTTGACGCGGCGCGCTTCC
>Ga0126373_10004633_pt1 | contig 10546 bp, 11 predicted proteins | sample PanSoiMetPlot_11_FD_92545 | JGI IMG/M metagenome (GOLD analysis project Ga0126373, IMG submission 92545) | Tropical forest soil microbial communities from Panama - MetaG Plot_11 | ecosystem: Environmental > Terrestrial > Soil > Tropical forest > Bulk soil | place: Panama | collected 2016-02-17
CCGGCCGCCGTTGAGGAACTGTGTAATCTGTGACGTTCTGATCCGGTGAAGATCAAGATTCCCGTAATGATGGAGAAACGACCGCAGAATCGTCTCCGGGCCGTGGAGGTAAGCGCCAACGGCTCGTCTGCGATGGATGTAGAGATCAATCGCCTCGGACAGTTTCATAGCAAACCTCCGAGACTGACCTTCGCAACCGCCCGCAATGAGTTCAGGTCGACTTTCGCATAAACTCCGGCAGAATCAGTCTTGCGGTGTCCCAGGATGTCACCGATCTCCTTAAGTGAAGCTCCCATCTGCAGCAAGTGAGTTGCGCAGGCGTGTCGCAGGCTGTGTGGACCTTTCTTCGGACACCGGATACCAAGCCTGTTCAAATGGGTACTCGCAATGCAGTACAGGGTGGAAGGATTGAGCGGGCGCCAGGGTGGACGAATCGTCACGAACACATTGCGGCAGGTTGTTCGGGGCCTCGCTTTAGTCAGATATTTCAAAATAGCGTCGCCAACATCCTGGCGTAGCGGATATAACTGCGAACCTCCTCGCTTGGAATGCGTGACCACGAAGGTTTCTGCCCGCCAATCGATGTCGTCGAGGAGCAGCCGGCGTACTTCGCCACTTCGCAATCCATAAACGGCGACCAGCAGCAGGATTGCCCGCGCGCGGAGCGCAGCCGGGCTTGAGCCTTTTGAGCTTTGGAGTACGCGCCGGACATCGTCCCATGTGGGCCCTTCCGGAAGGCCAGCATACTGATAGATCTTGGGTCCCTGGATTCCTGCAGCGATTCCTGGCTTACACCAACCGCGCCGCTCCGCGTGACGGAAGAACGACCGTAAAGCCTGCGCGGCCGTGGAAACTGATTCGCGATTCCAGCCATTGTTGACTTTGAACGCAAGGAACTCATCAACATCGTCCAAGCTGGCCGATGACAAGCGCCGATGCCGATCAGCGAACCAATCCAGGAACTTCGATGTCTTCCATCGATGGGATCGTATGGAGATGGGCGAAAGGCCTTGTTCAGCCTCCATGTACGCCACGAAGTCGTCGACTTCATCTGCAAAGCGCGCACGTGGCGGAGACGGCATCCTCAACTTTCCATGAAAGCGTAGCCATTTCTTTGCGACGTAGACGAAGTAGCTAGCAGACTTTCCATAGCTCCGTGCTTTGGGATTCGAGCGCTGCTCCTTAACCCACACTTTTGCAGCTTGCTTGATTTCTTCTAGGCTGACTTCTCGTAGCTCTTCCATCCGAAGTAAGCGGATTACAGCGATCAACTCTGGTGCCATGCTGTGAAGTGCCTTGTGACTCGTTCCTTGCTGCTGGCAGTGTTCTAAGAACTGCTCACGCTCTTTGAGAAGCGGGGCTTGTTTGTGACGCGCCACCACCCATTTCAGTTGGAAAATGCTTTCTATCATTCGTCGGGTCTCCTTGAACCCGTTGACATTGTCGAAGATTTCAGTGGCGGCAGGGCAAGGCTTGCTGGGTGATGGCGTGAATGAAAGAATGCTTCGTTGCGTCGGATGCGATGCTAAGGAGACGAATCGTGGGGACCATTAGGAGCACAGAGATCTACCAGTTCAAAGTCACTTTGATCGGAGTTGCTCCGCCTGTCTGGCGCCGCATCCATGTGTCAGGAGACTTCTCGCTGGCACAGCTCCATCGTGCTTTGCAGGTCGCGATGGGCTGGGAGAACTATCACTTGTACGTGTTTTGCATGGGCCGCAAGAAGTATGGGCCGCCGGACGTCGGTGACGACGACGACTTGGGATTGATCGACGCGAAGCGCACGCGCATCCGAGCTGGGTTGTCGGGCGTGGGAACCACGTGCACTTATGTTTACGACTATGGCGACAACTGGCACCACGAACTGCTGCTGGAGGCGGTCCTCATGCCTGCTCCAGAGACGACGTACCCACGCTGCATCGCCGGCGAGCGGCGCTGTCCGCCGGAAGATGTCGGAGGAATCGGAGGCTACGCTCACTATCTGGAAGCAATGGCTGATCCAAACCACCACGATCATGAAGAGATGATGATGTGGCGAGGAGCGTTTGATGCTGAAGAGTTTTCAGTCGAAAAGGTGAACCAGGAACTCGCCAAAAAGTTTCGCTCAAAGTCTAAACCGAGCGTGCCGCGTTCAGTGACAGCAACACCGAAACCAGTCGTGAACCGCAATCGGATGGTAAAGACCTTGATCACGCCGGTCATCCCGCGAATGCAGCGAACCCCGGTCAAGTCCGGTGAAACCGTGCCCTTCGAGCTGAACCAGAGCGAACGAGATTTGATCATCTCCCACACCTTCGCCGACAAGTCTCTGATGGACCGGTTGCGAATCGCGCCGCAACCAGGGCAGCGGCCTGTGTTTCACTTCACGCTCGACGAACTCGATGAACTGGTTGGCGATGTGGCGGCCGAAGCCAATCACGCGAAGAACAGAGTCCTTCAAGAACAGCTCGACCAGCTCTGCGATCGCATCGAAGGTGTCTTGCGCAGGTACACCGATGCCGAAGCCTGAGCCATCGATGTTCTAGTGAGCCCTCGAATCGAGTGCCCGTGCCCAAGCTGAGAAAGAACCGCATGCGCGAGGAACGAATCCATAACGAAATCATCGTCGACGCCTATGGACCGGAAGAACAGGCTCTCGGCTGGTACTACTACCTGGAGAACCAAATCCAGTTTCCCTTCACCGCCCGGTGCATTGCTGCCAAAGTAGTCTCTCCACTCCGCAAAAGAGAGACGGTCGAGGTCCTCCGCTTGGCGCCGGAAGATTCCTGTGCTCACGATATGTTGGTGCTGATCCGCTGGCACAACCGCAATGTGTCCGTGCCGCTTTCCCAGCTCGCTGCTGTCGACGCGGATGAGTGTACTACCGAGGCCATCGCCGACTGGTATTACTGGCTAGCGCAAGGCTACTGTTTCTGAGTCCGGTCGCTCCGTTGTGTGCCGGTATCGAAGACACCTATGAGGAAACGTGGACCGAAGTCGCAACCCATCTGGACCGACGTCAAAACCAGACTCGAGGCGTTTGACCGCATCGCGCTCGTGGACTTGATTCACCATCTCTACGCCGCCCATAAAGACAACCAGGCTTTTCTGCACGCCCGCTTCGGCTTAGGCGAGGACGTGTTGGAACCTTACAAAGAAACCATTGCCCGCTGGGTCTGGCCGGATGCGTTTCGCAACCAGGACACATCCGTCTCGAAAGCGAAGCAGGCTATCTCTCATTACAAGAAAGCCGTTGGCGATGCAGTCGGCCTTACGGAGCTGATGGTGTTCTATTGTGAGCAAGCGGCGGGGTACTGTCAGGATATCGGCTATCAAGAGGAAGGATTCTTCGACGCCTTAGTGCGCATGTTCGAGGAGGCCCTTAAAGCGGCCCAGATGCTACCCGCCGATGTCCGGGACAGGTTGATCGCTCGACTCGATCGTGTGCGGGAAATCAGCCACGACTTTGGCTATGGCGTTGGCGATGACATGGATTACTTGCTGGCCAAGTACGCCAAGCGTCCCGCCTGAGGGCCGTGCGGTCAGACCCTCCCTGGGGACCACAGGCCTTTAGCCCCCGGAAAGCAAACGGTGCTGCATTTGCCGAATATGACCCGCTGCAAGTTATGTGACCTTCTCCCTCCAGAAAACACTGCCATCTCCCCACATTCGTCGCCTGCGTCACATAACTTTCATCGTCACATAATCCTGGGACGCGGTTCCGTTGCGCAGTCCAATCGACTGGCAGACCACACAGGCCACGGCTTCCGCTTCGGTTTCACGGACTTGTTTGGTGGTAAGCGTGCGCCGTTCGCCGCGATGCAGCATCTCGTGCGCTTATGTTGTCGACAACATAAGCTCACTTATGTGGCGCAGAGATTTATGTGGCGCTCGTATCGGGATGCGCGTAAGGGCATACCGTTTGGTGTAAACAAGCGCCAGGGAATCTGTGGGTGATGAATTTGACCACAGGCGAAACACGACAGATCACGTTTGAAAAAAGCTCCAGCAAGGTGATGGGAGTTCCCATCTGGTCTCCGGACGGCAGCTACATTACTTTCGCCACGAATCAGCCACAGCGCTTGGGAAGAGGCGTCGGATATTCGTTAGTGCGACCCGACGGAAGTGGTTTGCGATCGTTGGTTCAGGAAGGAGCATGGGCCGCATGGTCAGGCGACAGCGAGTGGCTTTACTACGCCGACTCCTCCCCGGTTCGGCCCACAGGAAGCTTTCGTTTGCTGAAATCCAAGATGGACGGCGGGCCAGCTGTGGTCGTGCGCTCCGATAATGCGCGCGGGCCTGCGCTCGCTCCCGACGGTTCTGCTTTGTACTACGTTGTACCGCTTGAGAATCTGAATGGGCTACTCGATTACGAGCTTAGAGTCGCGCGACCCGAAGATGGACAATCGGCTCTCTTAGCAAGAATTTCTGGAGTACGGGTTCCAATATGGCAGGGACTGCAGCCAGTGGTCTCGAGAGACGGAAAATCCTTGGCTATGCCCCTGGATGACGATTTCGGAACCAACATTTGGACGATCCCGACAGCGGGAGGAAAGCTCCAACGCATTACGAATTTTGCTCCGCGACGTACGTTTATAGCGCGTCGGATTTCATGGTCGGCTGATGGTAAATGGATTTTCGCTGCAGTGGGAGAAGGTGATGCCGATATTGTCCAAATCGACGGACTTCTGCGCCTGGAATGAGCTCATCACAAGTTTCGCTCCGGGTCTGTGATTCGGGATAAGAGCGATCGATTGCGGAATGCCGCTGCGATCATGCTCATGGCGACCACCTCTAGATCGGCTACAACTGGCGAAAACAGGCGTTGAACGAAGCCGCTCTGCGGCAGAAAAACCGTGAGGAGCCTTAGAGGGATAAATTGGGTCATCACGCTTAGGAGGCGTTATGATGACCCAACTTCGCCAGCGCATGCTGGAAGAGCTCCAGCGGCGCAACTACGCTACTGGAACCATTCGACTGTACCTGCGGCCCGTCGCTGCATTCGCCCAACATTTTCATCGTTCTCCCGATCAGCTGGGAGCCGAGGAGATTCGTCGCTACCAACTGTTTCTGATTCAGGAAAAGAAGCTCGCCTGGTCCAGCTATAACCAGATCGTTTGTGCGCTGCGCTTCTTCTATGCCAAGACTCTGAAGCGTCCATTTCTGCTCGAGGACATTCCCTTTCCACGCCACGAGCAGCGACTGCCCTGATCCTTACCAAGTACGTCTCGCCTCACCCCCTACGTCACAGCTTTGCCACCCATCTGCCGGAGTCATGCTAAAACGTCCTCCTAAACGTGAGTTGTTGTGGAACCTGGGAAGCAAGCCCTCCTTGCTTCGGCGCGTTCTCGATACTCTCTTGGCGTGGACGCGGGAGGTCTAGATTAATGATTTTCTCCCATTCCCTTGGCTTCCCCTTCATGCGAGTCAATCGAGATCAGGAAGGCGTTGCGGTCGTTATAGGAGAATTGGTGGCCTTGGCTATTGGCGCTGTGCTCAATGGATCGGTAGAGCTCAAAGCCGTCATTGTTCTGTGCGCCAAAGTACTTCACGTTTTTCAAAATGACGCCTTTGCCGTCAGCTCCGGCTTCGCGTTTCAGTTTCATCTTCGCCAGTTGGCCATCGCCGAGTTTGGCCTCCACGATATCCCCAGTGCGGGTGATCTCAATCGGGGCTTCCTGCACTTTCAGTTCGCCCCACTCGAGGCCGTACGTTTTGAGAATCATAGGCGCGAGCGCCTCGCGCTGCTCTTTAGTGGTGGATGGATCGAACGATACCACCACCCACTTGCCTTTCTTGTTCGTACCCCATTCTTCGCCCAAGTCGCCGGTGAGCCAGTACTTGGCGCCAGTCAGGTTCGTGCCGCCTGAGTTTCCTTCTCGAACTTTCACAGCCATATTGAACTCGCAATGCGGGTATTCGGCGTGCTTGTTGAAGTAACACTGGCAAAACGAATGGCAACTGCAGGCTTCGACGTAGTCGGCCTTCATGCGCCATTTGGGCTTTGCTGAAGTTGAAGCCATAAGTACGAACGCACAAATTGTTAGAAGTCCCACGCGTCTCCACTTCTTCATACTCCGTCTCCTTGTTCCGTAACTAGGGAATCGAAGTTCTCCGCGCGCGGAGGTACTTAAGTCCCCGAATTGATCTCACGGGCCGAACAGTTCACAGCCCCGGACCAGACGCTCCCTGTAGAAAAGGGCGCCTGGCCCTGCTGCGTGGTGCTACTTGCCGTTGTTGTATTGCGTGACAGTCAACGACCAGTCATCAAAGAAGAAGCTCATGCCTGCGAGCGTGACGGCCGCTTGAACCCGGATGATGTGTTTCCCAGGCCCCAGCAGCAGGCTGCCTTGCGCCACGTGGGATTCAGCGAAATCGTCCGCACCAACTCCGTCGAAGGCATAGTCGCCACCCGAAATGGGGTTCATTTCGGCTCCGTCCGCCAGAATTCGCACCTGGCACCAGTTTCCGCCAAATGGACCCTGACATTGCGAGTCCGCGGTGAATTCGGCTACCACCAGTTGGACCTGGTCGGCGGGAACCGTGATGGTTGTGGCGCCCACGTTCTGAAATGACGTGGATCCGATAAGGCTGAGTTCGCTTTCGGTGACTACGGTGACTGCGGTCACGGCTTTCCCGGTGTGTTTTTGCACAACGGCAGAGGCCGAGATCGATCCCGCCAGCATGAGGCAGGTCACAGCCGCGATGAACATCGCACTGTTTCGGTTTACTTTAGCAAGAAACTTCATGGTCATTTCTCCTCAGTTTTAATTGTGTGTTGGGCCCTGCCTTGCGGCGAGGTGGACCAGCGGGGAATTCCGAACCTACCTGCTGGGCCTCATTTGTAGGAGCGCAAACGGAAGAAAAAAGCCGACACGAAAGGAGGAAACCTAAGAACCCGTGAAGACTACGAACGCGGAGTTTCTGAGCCAGACAGTTGCCGGGCCTCACGGGTGTCGGGGTGATCCGTTCCCACGCTGTGTTCCAAATGCTCGGCAGCCGAGTGAAACGCAGCCCGAGCCTCCTCGGTTTTGCCTTGGGCTTGCAGGGCACGTCCAAGCGCCAGATAAGCCCTGCCTGTGTAGACCGAAAACGTTCCGGGTTGGGTTGCTGCCTGCAACATCTCCAGAACTCGGCGGGCGTCGGCTGCCGCTTGGTCCGAACGCTGGGCTTTCAGTTCGATCTTGGACCGACGCATCAGAAAGACCGGAAGGAAAGTGCCCCCCACGCCACCGGCTTTGATCGCGGCTTCGACGATGTCAATTGAACGATCGGCTAGCTGCAGCGCTAGGGGGAGATCATTCGTAGCTAGCGCGATCAGTGCCTGCTCGGAAGCCAGCGAGGCGAACGCATAGTGGCCAGGGGGCAGACTCCGTTGCAACCGCGGTTGTACCTCCGTCAGCATGGCCGATGCCCGGGTGAGTTCGTGCTGGTCGCGGTAGATCCGGGCGCGTTGGATCAAAGATTGGTTGATCACCCGTTGATTACCTTCTCGCTGCGCCTTGGCATAGGCGCGCTCAGCATAGCCGGCTGCTTCCTTGAGGCGTCCCAACTCATGCAGTGTCTTAGCGTAGTTGTTGAGAGTCACAGACTCTACCGCCTCCTCTGCCTGACCTGCCCCCTCTATCTCGATAGCACGCCTAAAAACTCCTTCCGCTTCGAGCATGCGGCCGACCTCGTGCAGAGTCAGAGCCCAGTCGTTGAGTAGTTGCGCTCCAGTGTTGCTGTCGTCGCGCCCCAGTGCGGACATAAGTCCAGCTGCTTCCTCAAACGCCACCAGAGCCTCGCGGTTGTCTCCAGCCTCGGCGTGGCCGGTTGCCAACTCCCTCGCGATATTCAACTCCAGTGTGTCGGAGTCGAAAGGCGATTGTTTCAAAAGGCGGTGGGCCGCCTGGATTCGCGCGATCTCCTCCTGCGCGTCACCGCGCTGTTTCGCAACCTCCGCGCCCATTCGCAAGCAGTAGATTCGCCCGAGCGCGAACTGGGGTTCATCGGGGAGATTGAGCAGCGCATCCTGGACGAGTGTCTCTGCGCGTGGAAGATCTTCACCCTGTGCCAACTGCCCCGCCAGGGCGCATGCAGCATCGGTGCGGACCAACTGATCTTGTAGCTCGCGGGAAAGCCTATAAGCATCTTCGAGGATTTCCTGAGCTTTGGCGCCCTCGCCTCGCACTGAATATTTGGAGCCAATCGAAACCATGAGTTCCACACGGTTGCTGTCTGTAGCAGCGTGCTGTCGCCGGAGAATGTGCTCGGCGCGTCCTAGAAGTTCGTTGACCGTGAAGGGTTTGGCCGAAGGTGTATCGGACAGCAGGAAGTCATCGAAATCGCCGATTGCGTCGGCCAGGGAGAGTTGACGAAAAGCGAAGTCACGTTGGCTACGTGCCCTTTCCGCCTGGATGAGTGTACCGATCAATCCGGTGACCGTGGCGATGATCGCCAGACTTGCTAGCGCCACTGCGGTTCGGTTCCGACGTACAAACTTGTGCGCGCGATAAACAAGAGTGTCCGACCGCGCGCTGATGGGTTGGTTCCCTAGATAGCGGCCCAGATCGTCCGCCAGCGCACTCACCGACGTATACCGTTCCTGAGGATTCTTCTTCAGCGCCTTCCCAACGATGGTGTCCAAATCTCCGCGCAATTGTCGGCGCAGCTTGTCTGGCGTGGCGCCACAATGGGCGGCATTCACCCCACTTTCACTCGCCTCCGATCGCACGACCTCCGACAAGCGACGGGGTTCCACGTCGACGATCGCCTTCAGCAGATCCGCGGGCGAATGCGGTCCCGGTCCTGTCGGATGTTGTCCCGTCAGCAGCATGTAGAGCAGAACACCAAGGGCGTATACATCTGTGGCAGTCGTGACTGGACGGTCCGTAACCTGTTCTGGCGCCGCATATTGTGGTGTGAGCGCCGATCCCACCTCGCGCGTAAGCAGCGTCGCGTGTCCTTGCTGCCCCTCGCCTTCAAGTAGCTTAGCAATGCCAAAATCCAAAAGCTTCACCTGGCCACTTTTGTTCACGAGCACATTCGATGGCTTGATATCGCGGTGCACAATCAGATTCGTGTGCGCGTGCGCCACCGCGGCCAATACATCGAGGAACACCCGGACGCGCGCTCGTACATCAAGGTTCCGTTCGTCACAGTAGTGATCGATCGCCTCTCCTTCCACGTATTCGAGAACGAGGTACGGCTGGCCGGCAGGAGTGACGCCGGCATCGAGCAGTTCAGCAATGTTCGGGTGAGTAAGGCGACCGAGTATCGCCCCCTCACGCTTAAATCGTTCCTCCCCTCCGTGGCCGGCCAGCGCAACATTCAGAAACTTGACTGCGGCCTTGCGTTCAAAGCGCCCATCGTTCCGCGCCGCCAGCCACACCGTTCCCATGCCGCCCTGACCGATCGGCGAGAGCAGCCGATAAGCGCCGATCACCTGCCCCGCCAACCCCATGTCTTCAGTGTGCAGGCTCGGACCGGTTTCCAGGTATCTAGCGTGCTCCGCGGCCCGATGCTGTTTCAGAAGCTCCCGAAGCTTGCCGGCGACATCGGGGTTCTCTACTTGCAGCCCCTCCAGCCAATGGGCGCACTCTGTTTCTGATAGCGTCAGGGCTTTGTCTAGATACGGACTAAGGACTTGCCATTGATCGGGACTGAGGGCGGGCATCGATCCTCACAAAGGTAGGTCAGCGCGTAATTCCTGGTGCAGATAAAGGCGCGCTTTGCGCCATTGCCTCTGCACCGTACGCTCCGATTGTTTGTGCATCGCCGCTATCTCGCCGAATGAGAACCCGCAGAAAAACTTCATGTCGACGATCTCGGCCAGTTCGCGGTCCACTTGTGCCAGTCGGTCCAGGGCTTCGCTGATCTGGCTCAGTTTGCGCTCATCGATGGGACTCTCGACTGTCTCACTGCCGAGAGATGTAATTTCGAATAGCCCGCCTCGTTTCTGGGCTCGCCGGTTGCGCACGTGGTCAATGATTAATCTGCGCATGACCTGCGCCGCATAACCCATGAACCGGGCGCGATCGGGAAATTTTGTGCCCGCGCGTCCCGCCATATCGAGATAGGCTTCGTGAAGCAGAGTTGTGACGCTAAGACTCACCCCACCGCCACCGCGAGCCAGCTCGCGCTTCGCCACGCGGTGCAACTCGGAGTAGAGGGCGGCAAATAAAGGCTTGGCCGCAGCCCCCTCGCCTTTCTCCGCCGCCTCGATCAGCGAGGACAATGTGGTTTCCAATGGATCCCTCCTCGCCCCGTGGAGGATCTCCCGCGAATGCTTGCAGATTCTCGCATTTCGTGCCCTTAGTCAAGCCTCCCCACTAGAGGCTGCCCCACACATCGCGCAAGTTGCGATGCGTGGGATCCTGGCGGGTAGTCAGTTCCCGGAGGACGGCACCTATCAACGTGTCGGCGATATAATCCGCGCCTTGAGATGGTGTTAAGAATACTGGCGGAGAGAGAGGGATTCGAACCCCCGATACCCGTTAAGGTATACACGCTTTCGAGGCGCGCGCCTTCAGCCACTCGGCCATCTCTCCGCGCCGTTAATTTGAATTTATTTTATCAGGAAGCC
>Ga0126373_10004634_pt1 | contig 10545 bp, 5 predicted proteins | sample PanSoiMetPlot_11_FD_92545 | JGI IMG/M metagenome (GOLD analysis project Ga0126373, IMG submission 92545) | Tropical forest soil microbial communities from Panama - MetaG Plot_11 | ecosystem: Environmental > Terrestrial > Soil > Tropical forest > Bulk soil | place: Panama | collected 2016-02-17
CCCACCGGACCCACTGGCCCCACCGGACCCACTGGGCCGACTGGACCCACTGGACCGACCGGACCGACTGGACCGACCGGACCGACTGGACCGACTGGACCCACCGGACCGACTGGGCCGACAGGACCCACCGGCCCGACCGGACACACTGGCCCCACCGGTCCGACTGGCCCCACCGGACCGACTGGACCCACCGGTCCCACAGGGCCATCCGGTCCGACAGGTCCATCCGGTCCGACAGGTCCATCCGGCCCGAAGGGTCCCACCGGTCCCTCTGGCCCGGCCAATGACACGATCTGGGGTAGCGGCAACCACGATACCGTCAACGGATCGGGCAACGGTCCGGGTGGTTTCCAGACCTTCTCGGGCGACAACCAGTCCGTTCAAGGCCGGGCCGGTGGCAGCGACCTGATCGGGGTGGTCGGCAACAACAACTTGCTGACCGGCGATGTCGGCAACGACACGATCTGGGCGAGCGGCAACTCGAGCAGCATCAACGGCTTGGGCGGCAGCAACCTGGTCGGCTTTATCGGCGACGACGTGTCGGTCACCGACGGTACGGGCAACGACACCACCTGGGCGATCGGCAACCACGACACCGTATCGGCCGATGGCGGCAACAACACGCTCGGGATTATCGGCGACGGCAACCTGATCGTGCTCGGCTCCGGCAGCGACACCGTCTATGCCAGCGATGCCGCGGGCGGCTCCGGCGGGGACTCGATCTCCGGCGGCGGCACGGCGACGGCCTATCTGGGCGGGACCAACGCCACCTTCGTGGATAGCGGGCCCGGCTTCGCCGATACGGTTATCGGGTTCAGCAAGGCGGCGGGCGACGCCATCCAGACGCCCGACAACCCGGCAACGGTCGCCGCCAACTCGACGGTGGTCAACGGCACGGATACGCTGATCACCTTCGGCGATGGGTCGACATTGCTGCTGAAGTACGTTACCGGCGTCGACGCCAGCTTCTTCCACTCGTAACCGACGAAACGAGATGTGCCGGACAGTCTCCCGGCACATCTCTCCAATTTCGGTTTTTCACCACAAGCGGCCCGGCGTAGGACAGCGGCTGCTGGAGGCATGATCATGCTCGAATGGGGCGCTGCGTTGCTGGTCGTTCTCGCGTTCGGCGGTCTGGTCCGAAAGTTCGGTTAAGCGGTTTCCGCTCGCAGCGATCGCACCGGAAACGGCTGGCGCGGCACATTTGCCAAGGGGGGACCGAGCCCCTCCGTGATCGTCAGATGCGTCATGACCGCATCGCGCGGCTGGTACGGCAGCCCGGCTGTATCGCGATCCGGACCGCGGCGATGACCTCGCCGCCCTCCGAGCCGATCAGGGTGAGGCCGAGAATTTCGTCGGCGCCCACAGACCGCTATAAAGCGCTGCGTTTCGTCGGTCGCCGCAACACGCTGCGCATCGGCAGCCGTCCGACTCCGACCGCCATTCCTTGAGCCCGTGCCTCGCTTTTGCTCAACCCAATACGCGAGGGTGCAACGGTGAACATGCGATAGGATACTGCCCGGTCACCGTGCTGCGATTCCCGCCGGTTAGATTTGTCGCTAAGGGGATTGCAGCGGTTTGGCTACCGCAGCATAGAACGCCGGGCGCTCTCCGTTCTTCGTTGCTTCTCGTTGCCCGCCCTTCACAAATGCGGGACGGCGATCGGGCTATACGCATCGCCGTCGAGTGGTTCCTGTACAGACGAGCACCTTCTTCCCGATGGCACGGCGTGATAATCCGCAACAGGGCTACCTTTAGGGGGCTGAAATGAGGAGGTCGTCGGCCGTTTTTTGCTTCGCAGTCGCTCTCACGCTTGCATTCCTGTCGGCGGAAGCGGCAGCCCAGGCCCCCGGGGCCGGACCGCCTGCGGTTGGCGTCGTGCGAGCCGAGCCGCAGCAGATCACGCAGAGCGACGAGTTCATCGGCCGCATCCAGGCGGTAAACCGGGTGGCCATCGTCGCGCGGATCACGGGTTTTCTCGAAAAGCGGCATTTTGTCGAGGGGGCCGAGGTCAAAAAAGGCGATCTCCTCTACGAAATCGAGCGCCCGCCTTTTCAGGCCCAAGTCGACGCGGCAAAGGCCAATCAAGAACAGCTGGAGGCGCAGCACCGCAACGCCCTAGTCACCCTGCAGCGCGCCCAGGCTCTGCTCTCGACGGTCGCCGGCCAGCAATCCAATGTCGATTCTGCGCTCGCCGGCGAGCGCTCATTGGCCGCGCAGATCGACGGCGCGAAGGCGCAGGTCGAAACGGCGCAGATCAATCTCGACTACACCAACATCTACGCGCCGATCGACGGCAGGATCATGGCGACGCAGGTTACCGAAGGGAACGTCGTCTCGCCCACCAGTGGCACCCTGACGACCATCGTCAGCCAGGACCCGATATACGCGATCTTCTCCGTCTCGGTGCGGGCCGCGCTCGATCTGCGCGCCCGCTACGGCCCCAAGGGTGGCTTTAGTGCGGTTGTCGTGAGACTGCGCCTGCCGAACGGGCGGATGTACGGGGTCGAGGGCAAGCTCGATTACGTGTCGCCGACGGTTTCCGAAAATACCGACACGCTGACGGTGCGAGCGATCATGCCCAATCCGTTAATTCGCGGGCTACCGGCCAACGAGCCGGTGCCGCGTGAGCTGTTCGACGGCGAATTCGTGACGGTGCTGATTGAAGGCGTGCAACCGATCTCGGTCCTGGCGGTCCCTCGCGCCGCCGTGCTGGCCGACCAGCAGGGGGACTACGTCTATGTCGTCGACGCTCAGAACAAAGCGGAGGTGCGCCGCATTCAGCAGGGTCAGTCGACACCCTCTCTGGCGGTGATCACCAACGGGTTGAAAGAAGGTGAGCTGGTCATCACCGAGGGCCTGCAGCGGGTTCGCGCCGGCGAGGCGGTATCGCCCTCCCCGGCAACGCCGCCGCCAACCACCGGCTCTTCGGGAGCCCGGCCGTGATCTCCGACACCTTTATCGAACGGCCGCGGCTGGCGGGGGTTATCGCCGTCGTCATCACGATTGCCGGCCTGCTCGCGCTGACCCGCATCCCCGTCGCGCAACTGCCGGATATCGTACCGCCGCAAGTGACGGTTACCGCGACCTATCCCGGCGCTTCGGCGGCCGTCGTCGAAGCCGCCGTTGCACAGCCGATCGAGGCGCAAGTCGTCGGCGTCGACAAGATGATCTACATGAAGTCGACGAGCGGCAATGATGGTTCCTACAGCCTGACCGTCAGTTTCGATCTCGGCTCCGATCCGGACATCAACACGGTCAACGTCAACAATCGCGTGCAGACCGCGCTGGCGCAGCTCCCCGCCGAGGTCCAGCTCGAAGGCCTGACCGTCCAGAAGAAATCCTCGGCAGTGCTGCAATTTCTCTCGCTGTACAGCGAAAATGGCCAGCAGGATCCGCTGTTCATCACCAATTACGCAATCATCAACATCATCGATGTGCTGTCGCGGACGCCGGGTGTCGGCCAGGCCCACGTCTTTGGCGCGCTCAACTATTCGATGCGTATCTGGTTTGATACCAAGCGCCTCAGCAATCTGAGCCTGACGGCGGCAGACGTGATCAGCGCGATCCAAACGCAGAACGTCCAGGCGCCGGTGGGGCGCATCGGCGCACGGCCGATCGGGCACGATCAGCAATTCCAGATGAATATCGAGACCCAGGGGCGGCTGAGGACGCCGGAGCAGTTCGGCAACATCGTGCTCCGCGCCAACCCCGACGGCTCGGTGCTGCGCGTGCGTGACGTCGCCCAGGTCCAGCTCGGCGCCCAGAACGAGGATGTCGAGGGGCGCTACAATGGCGAGCCGGCGGTCGCAATCGGCTTATACCTGTCGCCGGGGGCCAACGCGGTCAACACCGCCTCGGCGGTCATCGCGACGATGGACCGTCTCGCCAAGCGCTTTCCGCCGGGCCTCCATTACGTCGTCAACTACGACACGACGACCTTCGTGCGGGCGACGATCCACGACGTGCTGGTCACGCTGGGCATCGCCTTTGGGCTGGTGGTGATCGTCGTTTTCATGTTTCTCGGCAGCCTGCGCGCCACGCTCATTCCGGCAATCGCGGTGCCGGTGAGCGTTATCGGCGCCTTCGCGGTGCTGCTGGTGCTCGGATATTCGGCCAACACGGTCTCGCTGCTGGCGATGGTGTTGGCGATCGGCATTCTCGTCGATGACGCGATCGTCGTGGTCGAAAATGTCGAGCGGGTGATGGAGGAGAACCCGCAGCTCACGCCCGTCGAGGCGACAGAAAGGGCGATGACGGAGATCACCGCGCCGATCATCGCGATTACCTTGGTGCTGCTCTCGGTGTTCGTCCCGGTGGCGTTTATCCCGGGCATTTCCGGGCAGCTGTTCCGGCAGTTCGCGGTCACGATCAGCGTCGCGATGCTGATCTCGGCGCTGAATGCGCTGACCTTGTCGCCGGCATTGTGCGCGCTGTTCCTGCGCCATCGCGGGGTGAGACGCGGGCCGATGGGATGGGTCCTGCGCCGCATCGACAACGTTCGTGACGGCTATGCGGCGATCGTGCGCCGCCTAGTGCGGGTATCGATACTCGGCATTTTGCTCGTTGTCGTCAGCGCCGGGGCAATTGCCCTGCTGACGCTGCGAACACCGACCGGCTTCCTGCCCGAGGAAGATCAAGGCGCATTTTTTGTCAACGTACAGTTGCCCGACGGTGCCTCGGTCTATCGCACCCGGGAGGCGGTCAGCCGCATCACCAAGTTGCTCCAGCAGATGCCACAGGTCGACAAGATCTTCTCGATCAACGGCTTTTCGATCATCGATGGGGTCAACCAGCCGAACACGGGCTTCATCGTCGCGCTGCTGAAACCGTTCGAAGATCGCGCCGGGCCGGCGGATTCGGCGCAGGCGCTGATCGGCCGCGTCTTTGCCGAAGGCCGCGAAGTGCGCACGGCCAGCGTTTTTGCCTTCAACCTGCCGCCGATCATCGGTTTGTCGACGACGGGCGGGTTCGAATTTGACCTCGAAGCCTTGGAGGGCCAGGAGCCCGCGGCGATGAACAGCGTCATGCAGGGGCTGATCGCCAACGCCAATCGCGACCCTCAGCTTGCGCGCGTGTTCTCGACCTACACCGCCAGCAACCCGTCGATCTATCTCGACATCGACCGCGAGAAGGCACAGGCGCTGGGGCTGGGCATGAATGACGTTTTCAATGCGCTGCAGGCCACGATGGGCGGCATCTTCATCAACAACTTCAATCTTTTCGGCCGCGTCTGGCAGGTCAATATTCAGGGCGAGGCGGAGGACCGCCGGGACGTGTCGTCGCTCTGGCAGATCTACATCCGCAACAAATTCGGCACCGATGTGCCACTCCGTTCGATCGCCGAGGCGCACGTGAATGTCGGCCCGCAGGTGATCACTCGCTACAATAATTATCGCGCGATCCCGATCCAGGGCAGTCCGGCGCCGAGCGCCTCATCCGGGGCCGCGATCACCGCCATGGCGGGCGTAGCCGCCAGAACGCTCCCCGCGGGCTACAGCTATGAATGGACCGGCACGGCCTATCAGGAGGTGGCCGCAACCGGGCAGACGGGCGCCATCCTGGGCCTTGCCGTGTTGTTTGCGTTCCTGTTCCTCGTGGCCCTCTACGAGAGCCTGATCATCCCCGTTCCGGTGCTGCTTTCCGTGCCCATCGGGGTGCTGGGAGCTTTTCTCGGCATCCTCGTCTTCCACCTGTCGCTCGATCTTTACGGCCAGATCGGGCTTGTGGTGCTGATCGCGATGGCGGCGAAGAACGGCATTCTTATCGTCGAATTCGCCAAGGATCAGCGCGAGCAGGGCAAGGATATTCGTGAAGCGGCGGTGCTCGGCGCGCAGATGCGGTTCCGCGCGGTGATGATGACATCCTTTGCCTTTATTCTTGGCGTCTATCCGCTGGTCGTCGCCAGGGGAGCCGCGCAGATCAGCCGGCACAGCGTCGGCACGCCGGTGTTTACCGGCATGATCGCGGCGAGCGCCGTCGGAATCTTCGTTATTCCGATGCTCTATGTCACTTTTCAGTCACTTCGCGAACGCAGCGGGCGACGCAGACGGAAATCGGAATAGTCCCTGCTCGGACTCAGCGATCGCTTTTATGCAGGTGAACTGCGGCCGGACAGTTCTTTTGCAATCGCTGCCATGACGGGCTGCCAGTCGCGGCTCGCCGATTGCCGGAAAAGCCGAACCGTGGGATACCAGGGGCTGTCATCGCGTTCGAGCAGCCAGCGCCAGTCGGGCGCGTAGGGCAACATGATCCACACCGGTTTTCCCAGCGCGCCCGCCAAATGCCCGACCGACGTGTCGACGGTGACGATGAGCTCGAGGTTTTCGATAATCGCCATCGTGTCGCCGTAGTCCTGGATCTCCGGACCGATATTGATGAGCGGCGCGCGTCCCCAGTAACTGCCGATCTGTGCTTGCGTTGCCCCCTTTTGCAACGAAACGAGTGTCACCCCTTCCAGTTCGGCGAGGGGTGCAAAGGTCGCGAGCATGGTCGAGCGGTTGTCGTCATTGGTGTGCGATGGCCGTCCGGCCCAAACGATGCCGATCCGACGATAGGATTTTGGCGACAGTGCCGCGAGGCGCTCTTCCCACATCGCTGCCTTGGTCGGATCAGCCCGAAGGTATGGGATTTCGGCCGGTATGTTGTCGAGGCGCGTGGCGGCCAAGCGCGGCAGTCCCGACAATGGCAGCCAAGCGGCAAAATCGGGTTTGTCGCCCCAGTGGTCGAATATCTTGCCGTCGCCGGCCAACTGCCGAATCGTCGAGTGCAGCTCGCCGCTGCAGGCGACCGCGATCCTTGGGCAGCGCTGCATCGCCCAAGGGATGTAGCGCGAGAACTGGATGACGTCGCCGTAGCCCTGGTCGGCAATCAGCAGCAGCGTCTCGCCCTCCGCCAACGGCTTGCCGTCCCATTGCGGGCGATCCGTCTCCGGCATCAGCGGCGCCGCATTGCCGAGCTTGAAGCGCCACTCGTATTCCTCCCAGCCGCGGGCGAATTCGCCCTTCAGCAGACACGCCTCGGCAATGCCGAAATGGGCGCCCGGCATGTCGGGGGCGATCGCCAGCGCCGCCTCCGCGCGTGTGATCGCGTCGTTCGGTTCGAGGCGGTGGTAGTGCAGGACACCGAGGTTGTGATGGGCATGGATGTCGTTCGGGTCGAGTTCGACCGCGCGCATTCCCGCGAGCAGCGCCGCATCGAAACGACGCAGTTTGCGGTACATCTCGCACAGATTGCGGTGGAACAGCGCCGCATCCGGCATCAGCGCGATCGCGCGCTCGACATGCCGGACCGCTTCGTCGGGCCGGCCTTTACGGAACAGGACGATGCCGTAAAGATGCAGCGCCCGCGGGCGGTCCGGATTTTCCGCGAGTAGGCGGTTGAGGATGGCTTCGGCCTCGTCGAGCCGACCTGCCGCCTCGTGTTCGCCGGCAAGGCCGAGGAGCCGCGCAAATTCCTGCTCGGGTGACGGCCGAGCCGGCTCGACCAACGCCGGCAGTGGTCCCGGACCGCCTTCCATGACGAGGCTTTCAGTCAACGCGATACCCCAGACGCTCGATGACAGGCTGAAGGATTTCGACCGCCGGCTGCATATGCTTCAGGTAGTGTCGATAGCGGTACCGCGAGCGGTCATAGAGTGGCTCGGTGACCTGGGCGTAGCTCGCGGTGCGTGCGTAGCGCCGGTTCTCGTGAAAGCTGATGCAGGCCGGATCAAACGGCTCGCCGATAAATTCGAGCATGCGGCGAACGCTGCGCTCCTGATGGTCGACGATATCTTCGTAGCGTACCGGCAGGTAGTGCAGCGTGAGCGCCGCCCGATAATGCTCGACCAGTTCGAAGACCCGGCGGTAGTGCAAGGCCGCGGTCTCCAGCGCGAAAGCGCAGTAGTAGCCATGTGTCAGGTTGTTCGAAAACACCGACAGCATGATGTCGAGCGGGTGCCGGACGACATGGATCAGCGGCGCGCGCGGAAACATCAGCGCGATCAACCCGAGATGCGTCTCGTTGAGCGGCATCTTGTCGGTGAACCAGGCGGCGCCTGCATCGACAATGCTGAGACGTGCGACCTGGCCAAGGTAATAGTCGCGCAATTCGTCGAGCCCATGCCGGCGGTCGCCCATCCACAACTCCGCGAGCGCTTCGGGATAGCTCAGCGGGCTGTTGAGCGTGCGCACCATCGCATCGGTGATCTCGTTGACGAACGGCAGTTCGTCGCCGGCCGAGATCCGTGGATGCGCCGACAGCGTCTGCTCCACCAGTGTCGTGCCCGAGCGCGGAAAGCCGAGGATGAAGATCGGCTGGGCGGTCGTGTCGTCTGGCGTGCTTGCGCGCGGCATCAGCCGCATGCGGCCTTCGCCGAAAAAGTTCTTGAGCCGCTCGACCATTTGCTGCGCGGCGTCGTCGCGATACACGAGACCGCCACGCTCCCGGCACAAACGCTTGCCTTCGACAAACGCCTCCCAGGCTTCGTCGTAGCGCCCCATCTGATCGAGCAGCCGGCCTTTTTCGAGCAGCTCGTTGGCACCGAGGCCTTGCTCGCCGCTTTTCTCTGCCAGCCGGTCGAGCAGCGCCAAAGCGCGGCGATGGTCGCGCTTGCGGCCATGGACCACGGCGCGGAGCAAGAGAGTACTGGGGTTGTCGGCGGAAAGTTTCTCGGCGCGGTCGAGCAGCTCGAGCGCGCGGTCGAGCTTGCGATCCGCCTCCTCCATGCGCGCCCAGCCGAGGAGCACGTTGAGGCTCGGGTCGGCCGTCGCCGCCTCGTCGTAAAGCTGACGGGCCTCGTCGATACGGCCCTGATTCTTCAGATTCCAGGCGAGGTTGGCGATGGTTGCCGGATCGCGCCGGCCGGTCAGCTCGAGCACCTTGCGGTAATGATACTCGCCGGTATGCGGCCGGTTGGCCTCGGTGAGCGCAATGCCCATCAGGTTGTGGGATTGCGGGTTCTCCGGTGCCATGCGCACGGCGTTGCGGGCGTGGTGCTCAGCCTCCAGCACCGCGCCCTTGTTGAGGGTCAGAATGGCAAGGTCGCTGATCGCCCAGAACGTATTGGGGTGCAGCGCCACGATTCGCCGCAGCACCGCCTCGACGGCCGTCGGCGGTCCCTCCCTGCGGCAGATCTGATAGAGGACGGTAAGCGCATCGGGATGGCCGGGGGCGAGCTCCAGCACCTCGGCGCAGAGCTGCCGCGCCTCGCCGACCGCGTTCTGTTGCAGCAATTCGCCGGCACGCTCCGCGATCGGCGTCAACGGCCGCCCGGCGCCCGGCGCCGGCAAGGCGCCCGGCGGCATCTCGCAGCAACGCGCCGCGCGCAAGCCGCTGCCGCAAGTACATAAACGTCGGTCGCTACCTAACATCGATCACAAAAACTCATGACTGTTCAACACGCGAAGAAGCGCCAAAACCGTGCCCGGGGTCAATATGCCGGCGCGTCGCGTCACAGTTGTTTCATGTTGTTACGACGGTGTTGCCGCCTTTTCCCGCGTTTGACGAACCCGCTAAAATCATAGAGGCGGCGCGGTTTCTCTACCGCCATAGTACCATCGGGTGACCGCAGCGCTGGCATGCGGGCTCTTCTTTTCGTCGATGCCTCCAGCGCGGCGGATGGTAACAGACGTTTCTTACGCGGGGTTGCGCGCGTCGCACGGCGCGAACGCGCGGGGGGTGGGTAGTACGCGATGTCGACGATCACGGGAAAGACGCTCACCAGCACCGTCATGCTCAATAACGGTGGCAGCTATAACTCGCCGCTGACAATTGCCGCCGACGGCGCGATCGCAAACCCCTACATTGCAATCGACTCCCTTTCGTTTGCCGACGTCACCAATTACGGCACAGTCCGCGGCACCAATGCCATCCTACTGCAGCATGGCGGTAGCGTATACAACAGCGGCGTGATCATCGGCTTCCTTCAGGTCGTCGCGATCTCCAACGGCGCCGGCACTGTCTACAACACCGGCAAGATTTACGACAACTCCGGGTCCTCGAGAGACCTAGCCATTTACAGTGGCGGCAGCGTCTTCAACAGCGGTCTGTTGGCGGGCGGCTATTTCAACGTCTATATGAGATTTGGCAGCGGAACCGTCACCAATCTCGGCACGATAAGAAGCTCCTCTCACGAGGCCATCGTTTTGCGGCGTGGCGGTGCCGTCGTCAACGGCTCCAGCGCCGTGACGAACGCGGTGATCACCGCGTCTAACGTCGCCGGCATCGAGATCGACGGTGCAGCGGGAGTCGTCACCAATTACGCGACCGTCGCCGGCGGATCTTACGGGGTTTATCTCTCCGACGGCGGTACCGTCAGCAATCTCGGCACCGGCGCCCTGATCTCGGGCAGCCATGATGGCGTCAAGGTCGTTGGTGCGGCCGGCACCGTCGGCAATGACGGCACCATCACCGGCGGCTCGCAATACGGCGTGCTGATGCAGGCCGGCGGCAGCGTCACCAATGCCGGTACGGCCGCGCTGATCTCGGGCCACGGCGGCGTCGGGATCAACGGCGCGCTCGGCTATGTGAGCAACAGCGGCACGATCTCGGCCACCAGCG
>Ga0126373_10004635_pt1 | contig 10545 bp, 8 predicted proteins | sample PanSoiMetPlot_11_FD_92545 | JGI IMG/M metagenome (GOLD analysis project Ga0126373, IMG submission 92545) | Tropical forest soil microbial communities from Panama - MetaG Plot_11 | ecosystem: Environmental > Terrestrial > Soil > Tropical forest > Bulk soil | place: Panama | collected 2016-02-17
ATGTGGAACATCAAGGAGGCCCTGGCGCACCAGACGCTCGCAGCCCGTCCCGTCACTGGTCGGCTAGTCCTGCCCGAAGAACGCCTGGGGTGGGCAAAGGAGCAGGCCGACACGCTCATAGCAGGCCTGCGAGCCTCGTCCTATGACATTGCCGGCGATCTTGAGGAGCTACTACCCCGGCAATCGGCGCAATTGCCCGCCAGCCCTGGTGAGCACTCTGCTGAGCAGGTTCTCGATGCCGCCGTGCAGTCTGCGGCCGCACTTGTCCTGAACCAATACCGGAAGGCAAATCCTGCACACCGGCCGCAAGCAGCTCAGCGCGGGCAGTCTGCGGGCCGCCTCGGCGGGCTGGCCAATCGAGTAGAGTCATCAGTCGCGTCCTCTCCCCGGCTCAAGCGAACGGTCCGCGAGCTCAGCAGCCGGCACGCGTCGGTGCGCAAGCTGCGCATCCTGGCCTGGCGGGCGTTTGAGCGGTCTAGAGCGCGGAGAAAGCCCTGACGATGCCCGGAAGTGACGTTCGGCCGACCGAAAGCCGCGACGCGCCCAAGGTCATCGCCGTTATCGTCACCTACAACCGGCGTGAGCTTCTGCTGGAAGCGCTGGCCGCAGTGCTGTCCCAAACGAAGCGGCCCGATGCCGTCATCGTCGTCGATAACGCCTCAACTGATGGCACGGCTGCAGCGGTCCGGGCTGAATTCCCCGGCGTCCGCCTCGCGGAACTTGGCGCTAACTATGGCGGCGCTGGCGGCTTCGCGTACGGAATGGCGCAGGCTATCTCCGATGGCGGCGATCTGATCTGGGCTATGGATGACGACACCGTGCCTGAGCCGGGCGCGCTGCTGGAGTTGATCACTGCGCGCGATCGGTATGCAGGGCAGCCGCCAGCGCTCATCGCTAGCCGCGTTGTATGGACCGATGGCCGCCCGCACCCGATGAACACTCCCCGCGCAAAGCCGTTCGCCGCCCGGTCGGAACAGAGCGCTGCGGCGGCGTCGGGCTGCGTCCCCATCAGGTCGGCATCGTTCGTCTCGGTCTTGCTGGAAGCCGTCGAGGTCAGGCGACGCGGCCTGCCCAAGGCCGACTTCTTCCTCTGGAACGACGACTTCGAGTTCACCACCAGGTTGCTGCGCGGAGGCAAGGGCCTGCTGTGCCCTGCGAGCGTGGTTGTCCACAAGACAAAGACGTTCGGGTCAACCGATGTCGATCCTGGTGACCGATTCTTCTACGAGGTCAGAAACAAGATCTGGACGTTCCGAACCGGTGCGCTAGCGCCGCATGAGCAGGTTCTGTATGGCACGGCCACCTTGCGTCGGTGGCTACGCACCTATCTGCGCAGCCACGACCGCCGCGCCATCCGGCAATCACTGGTCAAAGGCATCGCAGCCGGTGTCAAGACGGCGCCCAGAGAGACCGAGCAGGTCCTCGCCGGCGCTGGCCCGATCGTCGTAGGGCCTACAGAGAGCGCGACCTAGCTCATGACGAATGGTCCCGAGTCACCAGACCCCCGTCCCGCTCCGTCAAGGCGGCGGTTGTTCGGTATTGCAGCGGCCGCGGTAGCCCTGCCGGTCGCAGCTGTGGCCGCCGACAAGATCATTACTGACTCCAGCAGCTCAGCCTCTGGCCGCAATACTGGCAATGCGCAAGGTCACAACGGGTCAGGCGCTCGTCCGGCCGGCGGCGAGAACGCCCTGGCCGGCGATCCGCACTGGCGGGTCAGGCATCTGGGCCACAAGAACGCCATGCTGGGCTACACCGGGGAAGCCAGCGTCCTGCCCGGCCAGCCCATCACGTTGTTCGCCTCAACGACAGCCAGATCGTTCCAGGTCAGCGCGTTTCGGATGGGCTGGTATCGCGGCGACGAAGCGCGGCTGGTGTGGAAGTCCGGCACAATTCGCGGCCACCGCCAGCGGCGCCCGTCGCTGATCCAACCCACCAGGACGGTTGAGGCCGACTGGGGCCCGTCGGTCACCATTCCAACCCATGACTGGCCAGAGGGTTCGTACCTGCTCAGGATGGACTCGGAGGCTGGTGCGCAACGGTACGTGCCCGTGACAGTCAGATCTGCCAGCACTGCAGGGAAGATCGTGATCAAGAACTGCACCGAAACCTGGCAGGCCTATAACACCTGGGGCGGTTACGACCTTTACAACGGACCCGGCGGCGTCGCCGACTACAACAACCGGTCCTTCGCCGTCAGCTTGGACCGGCCGTACGACATGAACGGCGCCCACATGTTCCTGTGGCACGAGCAGAAGTTCATCGCGCTCGCAGAACGACTCGGTCGGCCGCTTGCCTATGTCACCAGCATGGACATTGACGGCGACCCCAAGTTGCTGGACGGCGCTCACGCGCTCTTCTCCCTCGGGCACGATGAGTACTGGACGCCGCCGGAGCGGGCGAACGTTACCGCGGCCAGGGATGCCGGCACGAACCTGGCGTTCCTGGGAGCGAATTGCATGTTCCGGCGCACCCGACTGGCGGCCACAAAGCTCGGTCAGCGGCGGCTGATCATCTGCTACAAGACCAGCTATCTGCAAGACCCGATGTATGGCAAGGACAACAAGCTGGTCACCAGTGACTGGCGGGAGCCTCCCAATCCCGATCCAGAATCGTCCCTGATTGGGACGCTCTATGAATCCAATCCGGTGGATGCCGCTTACGTTGTCGCCACACCCGAAGCGTGGGTGTTCCGGGGAACCGGGGTTACGAAGGGAACGAAGTTCACCGGCCTAGTCGGCATCGAATACGACCGGGTGAATCCAGACTCGCCGATAGAGCGGCCTATCCAGATACTGTCGCACTCGCCGCTGACGTGCCGCGGCGTGAATAGCTACTCCGACTCTGCTTACTACACCCACCGGCAGGGTGCAGGCGTCTTCAGCACCGGAACGATGCGCTGGGTGTACTCGATGGGAGACGCCCGCGGTTTTGGCCTCAACCGCCGAACGGCTGAGTTCACCAAGCACGTCACGGCCAACGTGCTGCACGCATTTGCTGCTGGGCCGGCCGCTGCGAAGTACGCGGCCCAGGACAACCTCGCAGCGATGCACGAATGGCCCGGGGACCCTATTGCTGGCCATCACAATCTCTGGCCGCCTGTGCGGCTTTGAGGGCGGTGCCGCCTTAAGGGGGCTGCCGCGCTTAGCCAGGCGGCGGCGTCGTGCATCCCAGGCACCGCGGCTTGCCACGGAAATACGCAGGGATCGACGGAGAGTCGGTCTTCGGATTCGTCGGCAGCAAAACCGGCGGACGTGGCTGCTGGTTGAAATTGAAGTCCTGCATGAGGTTGCCGAGCAAGGGCTGGTCTTCCCGGACGTCGGGCCGCGGGTCCGGCCGTCCGTCTGTCTTCGGGTTGAGCCGGGCGCCGCCGAGGAAGTCGTCCTCGATGAATTTCAGGTAAGCGTCGCTGCTCAGAATCTGGTGGTCGACATAGCCCTGCCTGGCGTAAGGCGAGATCGTGATGCCTGGCACGCGCAGGCCGTATCCGTTTCGATCCACTGCCGGGGGCACAGCGTTGTCGTAAAAGCCGCCCCAGTCATCCCAGCTGAGGAAGATGGCCGTCGAGTTCCAGTCTGGGCCTTTCATCGCCGCGTTAATCAAGGCGGTTACGTAAGCCTGGCCGCGGTGCACGCTAGCGGGCGGGTGCTCACTGTTCGCGCCGGACGGCACGACCCAGCTGACCGATGGCAGCTTCCCAGCTTTGGCCGCGGCCAGGTAAGACGACAGCGGCTGCACGTTGTTCAGCTGGTGATCTTGATGCACGTCGCCAAACAACGGCAGCGGATTCCAAATCCCAGGTGCCGAGACGGTCTGCCTGGCCGGCGCGCAGGTCTCAGCGGAGTCGTTGGCGCAGTCAGGCTGGGTGCCGGGCTGGACGTAGTAGCCCCAGCTGACGTGGTGGGCGTTGAGCAGCCACGTGATGTCGGTCCAGGCCAGGTCAATGGTGGTCGTCCCGGTAACCAGTTCATCGTGTACAGCCTGGTCGAACCCCTTCACCCCGTAAGGTCCGCCGATCTTGTTGACGCAGCTCATCGGTGACCGGTTCTGACACTTCGCCGACCATCCCGACACCATGTACAGGTGATCAGGCAGCGACCACGATTTGACCGGCTCGAACATATGATCATCGAGAGCGAAGTCCTGGGCGTACTGCCAGTAGTTCGGAATCTCCGCCGCCGTGTGATAGCCCATGACATCAGGCCGACCCACGTCGGTGCAGGCAGGATCGAATTGATCAGTGCAGTTTTTCTTCGATAGGTCGCGCTGGATGATGAACCCGTTCATCAGCCCGCCGTTGACATCTGCCAACGCGTTGTGCTCGCCGTGCGGCCCGCCGCCATTGACGTCGCCGGCGTCGTGGTAGGCCCGCATGCACGGTCCCTTGGGCGTCGGCACGCACACGGCCGGCTTACCGTTCTTCATCGGGATCCCATACGCGCCAGGAAAGGTGCCGAAGTAGCTGTCGAACGACCTGTTCTCCTGCATGATCACGATCACATGCTTGATCTTGTGGATCCCGGGCGGCACCAGGTACGTTCCGGCTGGACCGCCAACAACGCGTACCGGGTCATCAGGCTGGGCAACCGCCGAGCATGCTGCGACGAATCCGCCGACCAGGATTGCCGCCGCAGCTAGCCGGAGCGACTTGCTGGTTCTGCGTTTCTGGCGGCTGACCGGCACGTCGCCTGGCACTGGGCAAACCTCTCAGTCGCTGACTTAGCACTCGATCGTGCCTGGCCAGCACCACTCATGGCCCAGCACCACTAACGGGATGATACCGGCAGCAATGCACCTGCTCGGGCTGGGGCACACAGGCACGTGCGCCCTGACCCGACACGGCCCGAGCGGACGGTACGCCAGCCTATACTTCCGGCTGGAAACTGTGATCGGGGCATCTTGTCCCGCATGGGTTGTTGATCGCAAGCAGGCGCCGGACGGCAGACACGGACTTGATGGCAAATACATAGTCGATGGCAGACACGCAGTTGCTGGCAGATACGGTGGTGCCGGCAGACACACAGGAGGAACTCTGACCGGGCTTGCCGCGGACGTCGAGCAATCATCGCGGCAACCTGAGCCCTCCAGGGTCCTGAGCTGGGGCAGCCGCCATCTGGCGGACATCGTCACCATAGCCAGTTATCTGCTTGGCGCACTGTTTGTTACCGCTCACCTGTGGGTCAATCCGGTCTTCCGCAGGCAAGTTGGCGACCATCAGGATGTGGATCAGGCTGCCTGGTTCATGCGCTACGCCGCGACAGCGATCCAGCATTTCCGGCTGCCTGCGCTGACGACCACAGCCATGAACGCCCCGCACGGGGTGAACATGATGTGGAACACCTCGATGCTGCTGCCAGGCAGTTTGATGACACCCATCACGCTGCTGTTCGGCCCCCAGGTCAGCCTGACCGTGCTGCTGGTCATCGGCTTCGCAGGCTCGGCCGCCAGTATGTACCACGTCCTGCGGCACTGGCAGTGCAGCACGATCGCAGCCGCCCTCGGCGGCGCGGTATACGGCTTGTCGCCTGCTCTGGTGAACTCGGGCATCGGCCACTACTCCCTCGTCCTGGCCATGATCCCGCCGTTGCTGGTCGACCGCGTATTGCGGCTCGTGACCGGCGATGGCAGCGTGATCCGCAATGGTCTCTGGCTTGGAGTCCTCACCGCCGCGCAGCTGTTCATCAGCGAAGAGTCGCTAGTCGACACCGTAATCGCGGTGCTGATCTTCCTGGCTGCGCTAGCGCTGAGCCGCCCCCGAGAGGTCGCCGCCAGAATCAAGCCGACTGTTCTCGGGCTAGCCGTTGCCGCCGCAGCAGCGCTCTTGCTCGCTGCCCGCGGGCTGTGGGTTCAGTTCCACGGCATTGCAGCCAAGGCCGGCGCCCCGCCGGTGTTCATTCACTATCACGGCCAGCTAACTAATCTGGGAACGCTCCCCTACGCCTTCGTGACACCGGCGCGGACGGTTCTGCTGCACACCTCCGCCACCGTGCACAGCGCCGACGGTTACCCACAGCCTGTGCCGGAGTACCTCGGGTACCTGGGTGTGCCGCTAATCGTCTTGCTTCTGGCAGCGATCATCTACTTCTGGCACGACCTGCGCATCCGCGCCGCGGGCATTACCTGCCTCGGGCTTGAGTGGCTCGGCATGGGCGCCAAGCCTCTCATAGCGCATGCGGGCAGCCTGCCCGGATTCCTGCTGCCCTGGACCTACTTGCAGCATCTGCCTTTCTTCAGCGGCATGGTTGCGGACCGCTTTTGCATCATGGCGGACGCCGCCGCAGCAGTTGTCCTTGCCTTCGCGCTCGACCAAGCCCGCAACGGCGAACGGCACTTCGCCAAGTTGCGCTATCCCGCTCGGTTGGCAACGGCGGTAGCGATCGTGGCGCTCCTGCCGCTGGTGCCAGCGCCCTACCGCGTTGCACCGGCTGGCCATGCACCGGTTGGCTGGCGGGCGACATTCGCCGGCCTGCACCTGTCCCCCGGCGCGCGGGTGCTCCTGGCACCCTTCCCCTGGGCCTTCACGTCGCAGGTCATGCGCTGGCAGGCCATCACCGCAGAGCCGCAGACAATGATTGGCGGTGACTTCATCGCGCCGAACCAGTCCGGCTGGAAGGGCCGGGCCGGACGAGCGGGCCTTTCCCCGACAACTGTCTACATCAACGCCCTCTACTCCGGGCAGGCTGCCACCCCTCCGTCCGACGCCCAGATCACTGCCGATCTTGCAGCGATGAAACCTCAAGCTGTGGTGGCTGATACCACAAGCACGACGCCACTCGGGCAGTTCTTGATCCGCATTTTCGGGCCGCCGACCACTCAGACGGGCCAAGTCCTTGGCTGGCGGCTCAACGGTTACTCGATCTACCACGCGCCTTGATCTAAGCCACGCGCCTTGATTTAACGCGCGTCAGGGCGTAACACCGGACAAGTTGAGGCCGACGACACCAGCCACGATGAGACCGATCGACACCAGCTTGACGACTGACACCGATTCGCCGAGGAGCACAATGCCGAGCACGGCCGTGCCCGCCGCGCCGATACCCGTCCAGACGGCATAAGCGGGGCCCACTTCCAGCTTCCGCAGTCCTAGATTCAGCAGCGCGAAGCTGATGAGCGCGCAGACAGCGAACCCAGCAGTTGGCCAAAATCGGGTGAAACTCGCACTCTGCTTCAGCAAGATCGCAAAGCCGGTCTCGAACAACCCCGCTACCACGATCAGGACCCATGGCATTTGCAGTCACCTCCAGCCCGGAACGATGGCCCGGCGGCGCTAAGACGTAGCCGGCGTGATCACCACAGCGCCATTGCCGCTTCCAGCGACTGCCTCGGCTAGTGCCTCGGCAGCCTGGTCCAGCCGGTAGCGGCGCGCAACAGCGATTGTCAGCTTGCCCAGTGCGGCCAACGTGGTCATTCTCGCCAATCGGTCGCCGTCCGGAGTCACGACAACGTCAGCAACACTTATACCGCGGCCACTGTCGGGCGGGTCGCCCGTGATCGTGGCAAGGCGGCCGCCATCGCGGACTGCCTGCATCGCAGTCTGGGCACCTGCTCTCGCCGCATTTACCGCTGCATCGGCGCCACCACCGGTCATGTCACGGATCCGGGCTGGCCACTCCGGCTGGTGATAATCCAGCACAGTCTGCGCGCCTAGGGAACTTACCCGGTCGGCGCTGGCCAGGCTTGCCGTCGCGAACACGTGCGCGCCGTAGTGGACAGCCAGCGCGACAAGCAAGCCGCCCGTCACGCCCCCGGCACCAGCGATCACAATGGACTGGCCCGGCGAAATGCCCACTCCGTCAGTCAGGGCCTGATCAGCGGTAAGCGCCGGGACTGGCAAGGCGCCGGCCTCGGCCGTGGACATCTCTGCCGGCACTTGCGCGACATCAGCGGCTCGTGCAATGAAGTGACTGGCCCAGGCCCCTTGCTCCGGCACGGGCGCCTGATGCGTTATGACCCGGTCGCCAGCGGTGAAGTGCACGTCGTCACCGCAAGCGGATACCGCTCCGGCAGCCTGGACGCCCAGGGCCATGGGCGGCTTGACGCCGATGTCCCAGCCGCCGTTCCGGACGATCTCGTCCCAGTTACCGACGCCGCACGCATGCACCTCAATGAGGACTTCGCCCGCAAGTAGTGCTCGGGGCGCGGGCAGCTCCAGAGTCGTGACGGAACCGCCAAAACTCGTGATTCCCGCAGTAAGCATGTCGCCTGCCGACCCATCAGAGCATGTGGTCATGCGGACACGAGCTGCTGCCCGCCATCGATGGTGAAGGTCGCGCCGGTCAGCGCAGTGTTGCTCATGATATGAACAGCGAGCCCGGCAACGTCTGCCCCGCTCACGACGCGACCGATCGGCAGCGTGTCCCGCAGCTCATCGCGGCGTTGCTCGAGCTGATCTCCGAGCAGCGATGCCGACAATGGAGTGTCGACGAACCCAGCGGCGATGAGGTTCACCCGAACCGGCGCAAGTTCAACCGCGAGGGCAGCAGCGAATGGGGGGAGGGCCGCAGTAGCGGCGGCCGCGATGCCCAGCCCGTGGCCGACCTGTCGGGTGACACCGCCCATGAAAAGTAGCGTGCCTCCCGACTTCATCTTGCCTGCGGCGTTGCGCGCGACCTCGAGCGCCATCACCACGTGACTACTGAGTGCCTCGCGCACATCGGCCGAGGTCATCTCTAGCAACGGACCATAACGCGGTCGGCCGGCCGTCACGAGGACGTGGTCGATGGGTGCTTGCAGGTCGCTGAAAAACCGTTGCAATGCGTGGGTGTCGCTGACATCGAAGGCGGCTGTGCCTTGCGCGTCCACGGCCTGCGCTGCTTCCTGCAGCCGACCAGGATTGCGGCCGGTGATGATTACCTCGGCACCCTCCGCGCGGGCGCGCCGGGCCGTCTCCAGTCCGATGCCTGAACTGCCGCCTATCAGGACGACAGTTTGCCCGGCCAGTTCTGGCTCAGTCATGTCGTGCTCACCGCCAGGCTTGCCATCTGGGCATCCATCGGCCTGGCCGGCCGCGGCATATCCGCGATATCCATGCGCAGCGATTTGACTGCCGTGTCATAGATCCCCGAGAAACTCGGGAACGGCTGGATGGTGTCGCCGAGCACATCAACCGGGACATGAGCACGGATGGCGAGCGTCGCCTGCTGTAGCCACTCACCTGCCTCGGGTCCGAGCGCATAGGCGCCTGTCAGTCTTCGTCCGTCGCTGAGCAGTGTCATAAACCCATTGGATTGCGCATAGGAATGGGTGTAGGTAGCCGTCTTCGGCACCTCAGAAACCATGGCGGTGGCGCTGTAATCCGCGTCGGTCACTCCCACGGCCGCCGCCTGCGGATCTGTGTAAGTCACCCGCGGGACGGCTTCGTAGTTGGCTGGCCGTGTCGTGCCGGCGATATTGTCGGCGACCACGTCTCCCTCGTATTCGCCCACATGAGTGAGTGGCCAGATGCCAGTGACATCGCCGATCGCCCACAATCGCTCGCCTGCGCGCAAATGATCGTCAACCTTGATGCCGTGCGGGTCGGGGGCGATTCCCACGGACTCCAGGCCAATACCTTCTACCCGTGGCCGCCGCCCGGTCGCCACGAGTAGCCGGTCACCCCGAAGTTCAGTCCCACCATCGAATTGCAGAACATACTCCGCCCCGTCCCGCCGGGCGCCTGCAGCACGCATTCCGAGCTGTAGCTCGATCCCATCCCGGCGCAGCGCTTCACCGAGCGCTGCCCCGAGCGGAGCAGCCTCGCGCGGGAGTACCCGGTCGGCTCCCTCGATGACTACGGCTTCGCCGCCTAGACGCCGCACGATCTGGGCAATCTCCACCCCGGCCGGGCCGCCACCTAGCACAAGCAGGCGGCGCGGCACAGCCTTCATGCTCGTAGCATCGCGGGTCCCCCAGACGCCCTCGAGCTCACGCAACCCAGGGATTCCCGGCACCACCGGATCTGCGCCGGTCGCCAGCACTATGTGCTCTGCCGTGTGCTGGACCCCATCGACTTCAATCACGCCTGTGCCGGCCAGTTTGCCCGTTCCGCGGAACAGGTCGATCCCTCGACTCGCCAGCCATTGCTCCTGGCCAGCGTCGGAGTAGCTGGACACCATGAAGTCGCGCCAAGCCAGTGCAGCCTCAACGTCCACCTCCGCTTTTGCCCCGGCGGCACGCGCGCCATACACAGCCTCGCCTGGACGCAAAAGCGACTTCGACGGGATGCAAGCCCAGTACGAGCACTCGCCGCCAACCAGCTCTCGCTCGACTATGGCGACGCGTATCCCGCGCGCGGCAAGCGCCCCAGCGCAATGCTCGCCTGGCGCGCCGCCCCCGAGCACGATCACCTCATAATCACTGCTCATGATTGCCTCCGTCGCAAGGACTGACTCACACGACGATGTGCTTGACCTCGGCCATGTAACGATTCGCCGCCTCGGAGGAGGTCTCAGGGGCGCTCCCGTCTTGGCGCGCATCCATATAGGCGGCATACCAGTCCCACCAGTCGTGCGGCGGAGCCACCTTCTCGAAGGCCCCGTGATGCTCGGATGTCTCCTTCAGGAGCGCTGC
>Ga0126373_10004636_pt1 | contig 10545 bp, 11 predicted proteins | sample PanSoiMetPlot_11_FD_92545 | JGI IMG/M metagenome (GOLD analysis project Ga0126373, IMG submission 92545) | Tropical forest soil microbial communities from Panama - MetaG Plot_11 | ecosystem: Environmental > Terrestrial > Soil > Tropical forest > Bulk soil | place: Panama | collected 2016-02-17
GTCTCGACGGGATCTCCTTTCGAGCCCAGGGTTGGAATTTCGCGAGCGGTGCGCTGTGGCAGGATCATTGCCGTGACCGGCACAGCACCGCTCGATCTCCACGGTAAGACATTCGCAAAAGGGGACGCAGCCTCACAAGCTCGAAGGTGCCTCGAAATAATCCAGTCAGCATTGAAAGGCTGGGGGGTGAGCTTTCAGACATAATGCGCACCAGAATCTTGTTAACTCGCATTGAAGATTGGGAGCCGGTGGCGGCAGTTCATGGGGAGTTTTTTGGCAGCATTCGTCCTGCGAACACGATCATGCAAGTTGTGCGTTTTATCGATCCAGATTGGCTCGTCGAAATCGAAGCCGATGCCATTGTGGAGGATGAAAACGAGGTTTAGCCGCGAGTACGATTGATGGATTCTTGTCAACGAGCACGACAGCATGAAGGTAGACACAAAAGATGGCGAAGCAACCCCAGCCGCGTGTTCCGATTCTATTCATCTACAGTTGTTCTTGTCCTCGGCTGAGCAAACAATGAACCGCCTTCCAAAAAGTTTGATTGCGGCTGTGGCGGTTGTCGCGGTAATCGGTATTCTGTTCGTTCTCATCACCCCCGCACCGGATGAACTTCCCAGTACGGGACCACATTCCCTTACTAAACTATTCGTCCCGATTTCCCATTCGATCTACTGGAGTGACAGCCCGCTTTTTGCGAGCCGTGTCGAGGTGGAGTTCCTCGTTGTTTTTGCTGGTATCGATCGGCTTTCTCTGACCTGTATCCGCCTCTGTTGACGTTTCCTTCCGGTTCTGCTGATCACCATTGATGGAGAACGACGCCATGAACTACTCCGACTGCTTTTAACCTTTGAGGTGTTGAGCGCATGAACAAGGAAACTACTGGTTCTCAGATTGTGAGTGCAGGATTCTGTGATCTTTTTAGAGCTGGCGACGCCTTACAGGCGCTAGCGCGAGCAGGATTTTCCGAAGGCGACCTTGCGCTGGTTGGCGTTTTAGATGGCCAGGTCCCAAACCTTTCTGCATTTTGCTGGAACATAGGCATGCCCCTAGAGCATGCATCTTATTACCAGGAGTGCTTTGAAGACGGAGGTGTGCTGCTCGTGATCCGTGTACGTCAGCGAAACGACAGCCAGTTTGCTGTGTCAGTGCTTAGGCAATACGGGGGAATTTTCCCTCCAACGGTTAACTAGCCAGCGTGGGCACCCGTCTTGTAGTTGGCTACGTCAATAAATAGAGGTGAGTTGTGAATTACGGAACTGGCAGACCGGGGCTACGCATCATCCAGTTGCTCGCTGCGTGGAAATCCATTCTGGCGGGCAGTACTCCCATGCTGTCCATTGAAATTACCCGGGAGTGTCCCCTCCGCTGCCCTGGTTGCTACGCCTATGGCGATGCCCATTTGGGCGGTTCGCAGACGCTTCGAAGTGTTAGCGATTATCGGGGTACGGAATTGGTGGATGGGATCATTCGGCTGGTCGAGCAGCACCGCCCCTTGCATGTCTCACTGGTAGGGGGAGAGCCTTTGGTCCGCCACCGAGAGTTAACTCAACTCTTGCCCATTTTAAGCAAAATGAAGGTTCACACGATGATCGTCACAAGCGCCGTGATCCCTATCCCAAAAAGCTGGATGGAGATTCCACGCGTGCGGGTAGCGGTTTCGGTGGATGGCCTTCCCGAGCATCACAACGTCCGTCGTCATCCGGCAACTTACGAACGGATTCTGTCCAACATCGCCGGCTGTCAGGTCAATATTCATGGAACGATCACACATCCTATGCTCGAAGCGGCCGGGTACGTCGAACAATATGTCTCCTTTTGGAATTCAAGACCGGAAGTTGTGCGCATCTGGGTGAGCACCTATACGCCGCAAAGGGACGAGCGCAGCGAGGAAATCCTAACCGCAGCAGATCGCGAGCGCCTGGTCGAAGATCTCCTCCGTGCCCAAACTCGCTATCCTAAGTTGCTCATGAACGCCGGGCTCGCAAAATCCATGCTCCATCCGCCCTCGAACCCGAGCAACTGCATGTTTTCCAGAATGTCCGTGAACTACACCGCTGACCTTAAGACTCACGTGGAACCCTGTGTTTTCGGAGGCACGCCGGACTGTTCACGATGCGGCTGTGCGGCAAGCACCGGCCTCGAGTGGCTTAAGAATATTCGCCTACCTTTGGGCGTGAAGGTCGGGACCATCGCTCGGGGCTCGATGGCGATTGGCGGGTTCGCATCACGCCTGCATGGCCGAGGTCAATTTGCTGCTCAAGCTAGGCCTGCGCCAAGAGAAATCGGGAATGAGACTGCATTGCGGGTTTTATGATCCCGGGTCACACCCGTACGGTGACCATAAATCGCGGACGCATAACCAGATCACAATCGCGAAGCGAAGCGCCAACAACCACGCCTGTCTTTCGTCTTACGCCCCTTAAGCCGCTTCCGGGCTATGACCTGACGGTCGCGACGATGTCGCTTAACCTATGTCGGTTAACCAATGTTCCCTGCGAAAGACTCGGTGCAACGAAAATCGGCGCGACCAGCGCGCCGATATTCATCATCCCAAGGCAGCGAATCCGAGTTGTCAATTTTCGGTTGGCTGGGGCACACCCGGGGGCCGCGGCGGATGCGGGGGATTCGGCACCGCGTCGGAGACTGCGTTTCCTGTGCGGATTTCAATGGCGCCGTGTTCGTTATTCAGAACCATGCGCGGGCCACCGCCGTTTACCGAGCCCGAGGCGGTTGCGCGATTGTCGTTATTGTCGATCTTTAACGAGTTGAAGTCGGATTGAATTTCTCCGTCGTGCGCTTGCGCCTCCACCGAAAAACCGGCTTTTTGCGGTACGAAAACCCGGATATCGCCCTTGCTGTTGTTGACTTCGAGAGAGCCCAGCTTGTTCAGGTGGACTTCGACGGCGCCATTTTCGTTCTGCAGGTGAACGTCATTGGTCACGCCGTTGAGCATAATGTCTTTCGAGCGGGTGTGCAGACGCAGGGGACCGGATACATTCGTGGCTTCGAGATCACCGGAGTCGAGCGTCAGGTCGCCGTCGAGTTTTGTGAAGTCCATATCGGTGCGGCTGGTTCTAAAGCTGACGGGCTTGGAGATGCGCGAGAGCTTTACGCTTTCCATAAAGTCGCCGTCAAGCCGCACCGCGCCTTTAACGTCCTCGAGCGAGACGTCATTGGCGCGGCCCTGGATGGTCACGTTGGAGCTGACCTGGGAAATGCGAGCCGAGCTGCCATCGAGATTGAGCGTGAGGGAACCATTCAGATCGGTCACGGAGACGTCGCCTTCCGCGCTCTTCACGTCGGCATTTCCGTCGCGGCCCATCATGCTGATATCACCATTCCGCGTAGAAAGGACCACGGCGGCTTTGCGCGGAAGCGAGATGTCGAGATCCGTGCTCACCCAGCGGTCGCCGGCGCCATGCGTATTCGCATTAATGTTGACCACTTGTCCGGTGGTGCTGATCTGCGGGCGCGTGGAAGCATTCCATCGATCGGCGTCTTCCTGACGCTCGGCATTGATGCGTTTGCGGACAGAGACATGGATCTGGTTGTCATCAGACGCGCTAATGTTGATGGCGCCGCGTTCGCTGGTCACGTGCAGGCTGCCGCCGTTTGGGAAAGCCTGCTGCAGGTCGTCGGTGTAGTTGTAGTTGTGGCCCCACCACGGCGTGTCGCCATTCCAATGAAAGGCCTCTCCCAACTCATCCCAATGGCGATACATGCCGGTTGCGCTCAGGCCAGCGAGCACCAGGAAGACGATGAGGACGACTCCTCCGCCTCCGATTCCCGGGGCTCTGCGTCCGCTACTCGTCGCCTGCTGATACTCGACCAGCTTGACTATGCCCCAGAGGATGAGCAGCACCGGCCAGTAGTGGGAGAACCAGTAGCCGAAATTGTGCCAGTCAATCACTCCCAGGTTGGCCAGCAGGAAGCACACGCCGATCACAATGAGCACGACCGGTCCGGCAAAAGAGCGCGGCGGACGCGGCGGTCTCACCGGGGGCGCCGGAGGCGGGGATTGAACTGTGCTAGCCATTTTTCACCTCCGTGTTGACTTCGCTAGGAGGCTGCTGTTCAGACTGATCTGTCGCTGTGGGAGGTGGACTCGATGGCGGCGGAGACAACGGATTTCCTCCCAGATACCCACGCTCGACCAATTGGATTAAGCCGAGAATGAGCAAAATAACCGGCCAGGTGTTCCAGCCGCTCGGTCCGTGCAGATTGCTGATCAACCACAGTGCGCCGATGGTCACAAGCAGGGCCGGTCCGGTCAGGCTGCGATGTCGCTCCTCGGGGGCAACACGCCTTTTGGCAAACAGCCATGCCCCCAAGGCGATGAGCAGTATTGGCCACATGATGTCGAAACCGAGGTACCAGGGGCCAAGATTGTGCAGCAGGAACAGGACACCAAGAACAATCAAGATCACAGCTCCGCTCGGCACGCCTGCCCGGAGTTCGTGCTTTTCCCCCGTGCTGAACATCGACCCCAGACCAAACGGGTCGGGGGCCGGCTGCCCCAACTGAATCGCTTTTGCCGACTTGATCGCGTCGATCAACTGATAGAAGTAAAAAGCTGCGATACCCAGACCGAAAATCGTCCCCATGGCATCGCTGGTCGAGTGGCTCGCGCCTACGATGAGCAGGACGAAGATGATCAAATGAGCCAAACCTTTGGCGTACTGGCCGCAGTAAACTGCACCCACGCCGAAGGGAAAGAATCCGGCGAGGATTCCCGCTAGTGCGGGATTCGGTCCGGTTACGGGCTGCACCGGGACACGATACTGGGCCGGGTAGGGTGAAGTCGAAGGCGCCTGTGTGCTCCCCCCTACGCGTTCGGCCAGGCAGTTTTCACAGTAAATTACGCCCAACACCTGCCGGGTACAGCTTGAGCACAGCGGTTTGCCGCAGGTGCGGCAATACGCCGCGACCGGATTTTGTGAATGATTTGCGCAGGTCATACGAACCTCCTGTAAGTGGCCCCATTCACTACAGGTGTTCCCCGGCCATCAGGGAGAGAAGCATATATCAAATTGCCCTCCCCCTGGCTGTAATTGCGCTCCTGTTTTTGTTCGGGTTGTCCACTGCTGTTGTCTTTATTCTCCTTGCGTTGTTTGTTGTTCGGTTGTTCGCGCGGCTGTTCGGGAGGCGCGGTGGCGCGCTTGAACTGTTCGACGCGCGATTCGATTTCGTACACGAAGCGGATATTCTCGTAGTATTTTACGACCCGGCCCGACGTTTCATAGTAGGTTCGGCGTATCACGCTTGGTCGCAGGTCGACATGGCGGATGTCGCTCACCTTTACGCCGGCGAGGCTCAACGATACTGATAACGTGAAGAAAGCCATGCCGAAGGACATCGCGAACCTCGGCTGGCGAGCCACGGCGACGACCGGTGATAGGATGAGCCCGGCCAAATCTTTGATGCGACCGAGCCAGGTTTGCCTCGCGTCACGATTCCGCGCCGGATGAACGCCGCTGGTCGCTAAGAGAATGCTGTTGACCAGCTCCAGCGGAGGCTCGACCTCCTCGAGGGTTCTCAGCCAGCTTCGGCCGGCCTCGGCTTCCTGAAGCAAAGGTCCACACAACTTGCATTCGCGGCCATGAGCCTCGAAAGCCATCAGTCTCGCGCCAGAGAGGGTGCCGTCAATGGCCTGGCTGAGCAGAGCGTCGAACTCGCTGCACTGCATTCCGGTATGTCCTTGGCCTGCCATCACATCACCTGCCTATATGTACGTTGGAGGAGGCGCGCTAGTTCCGCGCGCCCCCGGTTAATCCTAGATTTCACGGTACCTTCGGGAACCCGAAGTACCGTGGCGATTTCACGGTAGTCCATATCTTGTAAGTCCCTTAGAATCACTGCTTCGCGCAACTCGGGAGAGAGGCGCTGGAGGGCCTGGTGGACGGCCTCGCCGGTCTCCCGTGTCTGAACTTTGCTGTCGGGCGCCGGGCCATGATCCGGAAGCTGCTCGGAAAGCGGCATGGCGTCCTCGTGGTCGGAGGAGGTGGTGTCGAGCGAATCGGTCACGCGCTCCTGCTTGGTGCGGCGGAAATGATCGACGAGGAGGTTGCGAGTTATCGTCGTAACCCACGTCATGAACGCGCCGCGGTCGGCATCGTAGCTACCGAGTGTCCGGTACATTTTGATGAAAACCTCCTGGGTCAAATCCTCCGCGTCACTGCCTGATCCAGCGAACCGGTAGCAAATATTGAAGATGCGCCGGTGGTAGCGCTGGACGATTTCCTCCCAAGCAGCGGCGTCGCCGGCAACGCAGCGACGGACCAGCAATGCTGCCACTTGGGTATCTTCCAAGTTGCACTCCCCGGAAATGATGGCGGATGGGATTGCAGCTTTTTGCTGCCAGTCATCAGCTTTCAGTGGAGAACGTTCTTCTTCAGGTTCCGCTTCACTGAGCGCCCTACTTTGAGACCAGCCCCAACCGTCTCAAACAAGAATACGCGACTGCAGCAAGGGAAGTTCAGTGAGGGGGATCACACCGGGCCGAATGCCGTTTGTCTCCTTCCAGGCTGCGCGCGGCGAAGATAGTGCGCCGTGAAAGCCAATCCGTGGCTCTGGTCAGGGGCTCTTGGTCGATCGAGCAGTGTACATGCGGTCGATGAGGTGGGATCTCGAAGCGTGATTATTCGAAGCGCTCGAATCGAGCATCAAGGACGAAAGCTTCGTATCCGCCGGGCGGATCGCGCCTCCCTTGACGCCACTGTTCCTATTGGCTGCGAGAGGACGCACATCGACGCTTCGCCACGTGGCACCTATTTCCAGGCACTAGATCGGCTGAGCATCGACACGGCTCGCATCCGTGATGTTGTTGGGGTCGGCGTCGTAAGACTTGCCGGGTTCGTAGGCGACCTTCTCGTGCTTGGTGCCGACCGGACGGATCACATCATGCCAGCCATCGTCCCAACTGATGCGAGCTTCTCCGTCAACCACTTCCCAGGTACCGCGCGTGGCTCCGATAGTTTTTCGAGCCTCACCATTGCGATCCAGCGTGATGAAGAAGTCTTCGCCTGCGCCATTGCCAACTTTCCATTTGCCGACGAAGTGGTTGCGGCCGATCCGAAACGCCGCGCTCGGGCTGAAGTCAATGCGGGAAACATCCGCCAGCGAGAGCCGTTCTTCACGACCGCCGTGCGTGAGGACCATCGCGCCCGGGCCTTTGAAATCAATGCGGTTGACATCGGCGTAGGTCTTTTGATGCCCGTCTTTGAAGATGACGGTAAAGGAATTGGCGCTGGCGTTGGATCCCGAAGTCTGGGTCCAGGCAACAGCGGAGGCAATGCAGACGATGCCAAGCAATATGCAATTTGCGGTACGACTCATGTCTCCCCCCGGATAGAGAAATAGGGCCTATCCAACATACGCTAAACCGAGCGGCTAAGTTCCACGCTTCAGAAAAAGCTTTCACCCGTCGGTGAATTCGCCGCATTCGCGGGGATTCTCTGTTTTTGTTCCTACTTCGTGCTCACCTAGGCTGTCGTTTGCGGTGAAGACTGCGGTGAAGACGTTGATTTGTTCGCTCAAGCCCGGAACAGTTCAGCTGCCAGGACCTCGCGGCGGTCAAGCGCGAGCCGGTCGATACGGTGAAGCAGGAGGACGTATCCGGGGATGGTGATGCTCGAGAGGCCGAACAGCATCAGGCTTCCCACCCATAGCGTAGAAGCCAGGTGGCCGATGAATACGGCCAGGGCGCCAAATCCGACTCCGGTGATTTGTACCGCCAGGCTCGCCAGGATCGTGGCCTCGGAAGCGCGCTGGCGGCCGAAGGTGGCAAGATCAATGCGCTTGGGCGAATAAATCGAGAGCAGATTGCCGGCCGAGAAGTTCAAAGGCACAGCAAAAAGGCACCAGGCCAAGGTGAACACGCTGACGCGCAAGTTCGGCGGATGATAGATAAAGCGGATGCCAATCCACAAAATGAAGACGTCCACGAGGAAGACCGAGAGTTGCGCCAGATTTTTCGCCAGGGCAACCTGCCGGAAAGGAACCGGCGAAACCAGGAAAAACTGCACGCCGCTGCCGTCGCCGCCGAAGCTGTTGTAAACGATGTTGGTCATGATCAACAGGGAGTAGGCAGCCCCGATGGGAAACAGGAACTGCGTCTCTCCGCTGAGGAATCCTTTCCGTCCGCCCCACATCACGAAGATCACCACCAGCGGCATGATCATGGTGAAGAGCATAGGAACGCTGCGGGAGAAATAGCGCAGCTCTTTTTCGAAGACTGCAGACACTGGCGTCGGAAAGACGGGCAGGCGCCAGCCTCGTCGGACCGCCGATGCGGTCGAGAAATCCTGGCGCTTATCTCCGAAGGAAGGATTTTCGCCCCGGTATTGGCTCGACAGGCGCCGGTCGAGGAGATAAAGAACCAAGCCGACGTAGGCGACGCTGAGTGCCAGGGGGACGATTGCGTCACGGCCCCTGCCTTCGGCAAAATGGGAAAGCGCCGTTGCCGCCAAGCCCGGCGGGAAGGCGCGCTGAACTGAGACGTACTGCGAGAGCACCCGGAGTCGCTGCGGACTGGGGTGGTTTCCAAAGCGCCCGAGTACTGGCCCCGAGACTTGGATGGCCACCATCGTGAGCAGAAAAAGCACACCCATGATTTCGCGGCTATGCCGGGTGGAGAGCCAATGCTCGATCCACGCGAACACCGTTCGTGCGAGCAGCAGGTTGAAAGCGACAAAAATCACGATGACGAGCAGCGCCCAGGGGATGAGAGTCCAGCCCGCGAGGCTGATTCCGACAAACATTCCTGTACACCAGGACATGCCGAGGGCTGTGGCAATGTCCAAGGACCCGTAAATCAGGCGAACCAGAAAATAGGCTGAGTATCGCAAAGGGAAGCGGAGAAGCACGGAGGCGTCGACGTTCTGGGTGAGGGCGGTTGCCATGACAGGAAACATCTGCCAGAAAAGAAAGATCAACCAGAACAATCCGGCGAGCCACGGAAGCCGGTTTTCGACAATTACCGCCCAGGCGCCGGCGCCGATTGCGATACCTCCGCCTAATCCTGCAGCGACGACGAGCAAGCTTGCAATCGAGCGCGAAACCAGGTTCAAGCGGCCGCGCAGAGAGCGCAGAGAGTTGGCGAAGAGCTGCCAACGGACGAGCGCAATAGCGCGCAGTTGCTCGCCGGTGGCCGCGTTTACCCCAGCCATGAGAGTTCCTGCGCTTCTTTGTTGGCGCCGCCTACAGTTTGCAGGAAGAATTCCTCGAGAGTGATTTTTATCTGTCGCCCGCCCTCGGCGGTAACTCCGGCGCGCAGTTCGTCGATGGGACCTTGAGCGACCAGTCGGCCGTTGTGAATGATGCCAACGTGGGTACACAGGCGCTCGACAATCTCGAGGACATGGGAGGTTAGAAAAATCGTAGCCCCATGCGAAGTCATGCGTTGCAGCATGGATTTCAGAGTCCCCGAAGCGACGGCATCGACGCCCTCAAAGGGCTCGTCAAGGAAGAGAACTTTGGGCCCATGAATCACGGCGGCCGCCATGGCTAACTTCTTCTGCATTCCGTGCGAGTAGTCGGTAATGAGAGTCTTGGGTTGATCCGACAGCTGCATGAAATCCAGCAGTTCGGCGGCGCGTTGGGCAGCGGTGTCGCGATCGAGCCCGTACATCCGCCCCGCGAAATTCAAGTACTCAGAACCGGTGAGACGTCCGAACAGGGCCATACCTTCGGGCACGACGCCGATGTGGCGTTTGACTTCGACAAGGTGAGTGCCGAGATCGAGCCCCAGAATCTGCATGCGACCGGCGGTGGGGCTCATGAGGCCGGTCAACATCTTGATGGTGGTGGATTTCCCGGCCCCGTTCGGGCCCAGAAAGCCGTAAAACTGACCGGGAGCGACGAAAAGATTGACGTTATCGACCGCGGTGAAATCGCCGAAGCGGCGCGTGAGACCTTCCGTGAGGATGGCGGGTTCCACAAGAATTCTGACTGTACCACATCGGCCGGGCGAGCTCCTTTGGGGAACCGATCCCAGGGTGGTCGGAGTCATCGACGAGATAACAGACGCGATAACAAAGGTGGACCTACAACGTGATTCTGGTTGGCGGTTAGCTGGCCGGCCATGCGAGCACCTCTCGAGGGCCCTCGACAACGTGCCGCCATACAAGGGACCGGACTACCCGCCGGCGCGGATCTGGTTGAGCAGCGCAGGTTCGATATTGCCGCCGCTGACGACGGCGACGGCGGCATTCGACGGTGGAAGATTTTCGCGGTGGCAGAGCCAGGCAGCGGTCGTGACCGCGCCACTCGGCTCGGCCGTGGTCTTGGGATTCTCCGCCAGAATCCGTACGGCGCGCCGGATCTCCTCTTCCGTGACCGTGATAATGTCATCGACGTAGCGGCGGATATGCTCAAAAGTCAGGCTGCCGATGTAGATCGCGCGCAACCCATCGGCGATGGTCGCGAGTGCTTGCTCGGAGGGAATCTCGACAATGCTTCCCGTGCGCAGGCTGGCTTGGGCGTCGGCGGCGAGTTCAGGTTCGACGCCGATGACCTTGGCGGCAGGGTTAAGGGATTTGA
>Ga0126373_10004637_pt1 | contig 10545 bp, 10 predicted proteins | sample PanSoiMetPlot_11_FD_92545 | JGI IMG/M metagenome (GOLD analysis project Ga0126373, IMG submission 92545) | Tropical forest soil microbial communities from Panama - MetaG Plot_11 | ecosystem: Environmental > Terrestrial > Soil > Tropical forest > Bulk soil | place: Panama | collected 2016-02-17
CCGGCAGGGGTGGCGACAACCACTGCATCTGCCGCGTAGCTCACGAACGGATGTCCGCCCGCCCGGACGGCGACCTGGGCGACGGGCTGGCCGGGGAAGCGCACAAGCGCTACGTCATTGAACGCGGTCATCACTTGTCCGTCGATGACAGCGTCGACTGCCAGCCGCGGCTCCACGGTGTACTCGTGCGCGTCGACGGCCGACAGGGCATCATGGAGATCGGGGACGTCCACTTCGGCCAGAAAGCCCAGTTTGCCGAGATTAACGCCCAGCACTGGAGCCCGCTGCCTGTCCGCCAGGCGCATGGCGCGCAGCATTGTGCCGTCTCCGCCAAGGCTCACGACGAGGTCAGCCTTCTGCGCCAGCTCTTCAGCGGAGACTGCCTCAGCCGCACACCGCAACCGCGTGATCTCCGATTCGATGCCGAGCACCCTGATCGTCCGGCGAGCCGCCCAGTCAAGTACGGCGTCGACGGCCTCGGCTGAGTCGCGCTCTGGATGTAGTACTAGGCCTACGACATGCACCTAGACATGATCTCCCGGTACGGCATCCACGTCACCTTCGGCGTCACTAGCGCCCCATTGAAAGCAGTTGTAATCTTGTAATCGAGATGGAGAAGAACATGGGGTCTAGCTCGCCGCTTGATGCGTACTCGCAGGTCGTGACCGGTGTGGCGGCTGAGCTCACGCCGCGTGTCGCGAGCTTGCGCGTGCCGTATCGTGGCGATCGCTACCGTGGCGAGGGCCTTGGCTCGGCGGTCATCTATACCCCAGACGGATTTCTGCTGACCAATGCCCACGTAGTTGGCCGCGCCGAGCACGGCACTGCGCTCTTTTCTGACGGCACCAGTGCGGCCTTCCGCGTCGTGGGCTCTGATCCGCTGTCGGACTTGGCAGTGGTCCGGGCTGATGTCGCGACCCCGGAGCCCGCAACTCTCGGTGAAGCAGACGGGCTGAAGGTCGGTCAGCTTGTCGTGGCGGTCGGCAGTCCGCTGGGGCTGACCGGATCAGTCACGGCCGGAGTGGTCAGCGCGCTCGGCCGGTCGCTGCCAACCAGCTCCGGCTCTCAGGCACGTCTGGTCGAGGATGTCATTCAGACCGACGCCGCGCTCAATCCGGGTAACAGCGGTGGCGCGCTGGCAGACGCACATGCACGGGTTGTCGGCATCAACACTGCCGTCGCGGGCGTGGGACTCGGACTTGCGGTACCGATTAACTCGACGACTCGCAAGATCATCGCGGCTCTCATGCGCGACGGCCATGTCCGGCGCGCCTATCTTGGCATCGTTAGCGTCCCGACTCCGTTGCCGGACAAGATGCGCGAAAGATTCGGCCGGGCCAACGGGCTGCGGGTGGCGGAGGTCGTGCCGAACGGTCCGGCGGCACGGGCCGGACTTCGACCTGGTGACCTATTGCTGACGGCCGACGGTGAGCCGGTAACGCGGGCTCAGGACTTGCAGAAGCTGATGTTCAGCGAGGCGATTGGACGGCCACTGGCCATCACCGTCATGCGCAATGGCGCGCTCGTAGACGTGATCGCGCAACCGTCGGAACTCGTCGCCGCGTAGCTGCCTGGTCTAGTTGCCGCTCCCGGCGATCAGCGTGCTGAACAGCCGTCCGTAGCGCTCGAGGTGCAGATCGCCCACATAATCGCGGCTGATGTGTTCGTGCGCTGCCAGGCCCATCTGATTAGCTTTCTCCGGATCGTCTAGCAGAGTGCGAACAGCAACGCCGAAGGCACTCAGGTCGTGCGGGTCGGGCAACAGGATGCCAGTGCCGTCGGTGATCTGATCGATGATGCCCCCGACCGCCGACCCGACGACGGGCCGGCCCTTCCACATGCCTTCGGCCACCGTTAGCCCGAACCCCTCAGCGAGGCTCTTTTGCACGATCACAGTGGCATGGCGCTGCAGCGCGTTCACCATGACGGCGTTTTCGTCCGAGTCGTCGAGCGGCAAGGTAACGAGCAATATCCGCTCGCGTGCGGCGTCGGGTAGCTCTTTCCACTGCAGCAGGCAGTCTCCGTAGACCGCAGCCCCTTCTGGATCATCTGTCACGCCTGCCACCGCTGGACCGACCAGCAAGAGGTAACCGCTGTCCATCGGTGCGACATGCTCAGCGAACCCACGCATGACTCCGGACATGTCCTTGAGCCGGTCCCACCGGGAAACCTGAACAACCAGGTGATCATCCCATCCCGGTCTACGCTCGGCGACGATATCAGCGAGCCGTTCTACCGTGCCTATGGTTCCGTCGCGGCGCTCGAAGGACACTGGCAAGTTATCCGGCATGCCATTGAGCACCCCGATCTTTGCCAGAATCGCGCGTACCGTGTCGTCCTCGAGGGGCTCGTTCTTAGGTGAGAACGGATCGATGGACGGCGGGATGATCGCGACCTTCTCATCCGGTATCCAGGACGGCACGTATTCGCGACGGGAAAACACGTAGCCGTGCGCGGCGCTCAGGTGCGGCCGCAAGAAGTCCCACGCCGCCCTGGTCACCGCGTTCTCCCAGTCGACGCCGATATGGCAGCGCCAGACCACTTGCGCACCCGCTCCGGCAATGTCTTTGGTGAGGCCGGCGGTCTGCGGATCGTGCAGCAGTACCAGGTCGCCGGGCTTGATCTGGTCGAGCAACTCGACGGCGTTGGCGGCGAGGGTCCGGGCGTAATGCATGGCTGCGGCCTCGCTTAGCGGGCCGCCGGCGACCTCGCCATGGATCTGGTTGTGCAGTCTCTTGGTGGCTGCGAAAAACTCGGCGTCTCCGCTAATCACTCGCCACTCGATCGGAATCTCGAGATCTTCGACGTACCCGATGAGGACGTGCAGCATTTCAGCTACGCCACCACCGGCGGCGGTCGAACTGACGTTCCAGATGGTCCGTCCAGCGAGCCGCTGCCGAAACTGTTCGGCGTCGCCGACCAGCCGTGGGTAGCGCTCGTCGCCGATAATGTCCCTCAGATGGGCGATGGGCCGCCGCCCCACCTGCACAGATCCGACCAGACTCGACATCGTGCCCCCTCTGTCGGCAAATTTCCTGCGGGTAACTTGCCCCGTTTCTGCGGTTCACTCACCCCCAGCTGCACGAGACTGCTCAGCCGCGTCGCCACAAGGCTTAGCTACTTGCTTGCCATAGCGCAGTGAGCTGGGCCGGACTTATGTTGCCGCCGCTGCAGATGATCACCACGTTCCGTCCCTTGAACCTGTCGGGATCGGCAAGCACAGCAGCAAGCGCCGCCGCTCCAGCCGGCTCAACCAGGTTGCGCGTCTTCTCAATCATCAGCCGCGTCGCCTGCGCTAGCGCTTCCTCGGACACCAGCACGAAGTCATCGAGCAGGTCTCGCAGCACTTGCTGGGGGAGCTCGAATGCGGTCCTGGTGGCTAGGCCTTCAGCCATCGTGCCAGTCGTGTCTTCGACTAGCCTGCCGGCCCGCCAGGACTTGAATGCTGCTGGTGCGGCCAGCGACTGAACGCCGATCACTTCGATTGCCGACCGGACCGACTTGGCGACTATCGACGTGCCCGCGGCGCCGCTGCCGCCGCCGATCGGGACCACGATCACGTCGGTGTCAGGCCGCTCCTCGAGGATTTCCAGCGCATAGGTAGCGACTCCAGCGATCAGGTCCGGCTCGTTGCCAGAGTGAACGTATCGCTTCCCGTCCTCGGCTGAGACTTGCTCGCAGCGTTCCCGGGCGTCGTCGAAGTCGTTGCCATGGAACACGATCTGTGCGCCAAGAGCGCGCATCGACCCGACCTTGACCGGATTGGCTTGCGCGGGCATGAAGACTGTCGCGTGCACGCCAAACAGCCTGGCCGCGTAAGCAATCGACTGGCCATGGTTGCCAGTGGACGCGGTGCTAACACCCCGGCGCCGCTCGTCCGGATTGAGTTGGCTAACGAGATTGACCCCGCCGCGAACCTTGAACGCGCCGACTGGCTGGTGATTCTCGTGCTTCACCTGCATCCGGGCACCGGTCAGCTCGTCGAGCGCCGGGTACTGGTACAGGGCGGTCGGCCGCAGATACGGGGCGATGCGCGAACGTGCAGCGAGCACGTCAGCGAAGTCGGGTACGGCCCAGGGCGTCATGACCTGTTTCTAGCACGGCTGAGGAAGCGCTCGTGGTGAGCTGCCCGTTCGGTCGTAGCTGGCGCGCTAGCCTTCCAGTGCAGTGCGCATCGGGCGAAACTTTGTCTCTGCCTCCGCCAACTCCGCACTCGCCTGCGAGCCGGCCACGATCCCGCAGCCCGCGAAGAGCCTTGCGCGGGTGCCGTCGATCTCTCCGCAGCGCAATGCAATGCCCCACTCGCCATTGCCACGCGAGTCGACCCAGCCCACTGGACCGGAATACCTGGCGCGGTCCATGCCCTCCAGGTCGCGGATCAACTCCATGGCTGCGTCGGTTGGGGTGCCGCAAATCGCTGCCGTGGGATGCAACGATGCCGCCAAGGCCAGAGCAGAGGCTTCTTTGCCGAGGACGCCTGTCACAGATGTGGCCAGGTGCTGATAGTCGGCCATCTGGAGAAGGAACGGGGCCGGATCGACGTGCAGTTCCTCACAGAGCGGGGCAAGTACATCGCGCACGGAATCGACCGAGTAGCGGTGCTCCTCCAGGTTCTTGGCCGACGCAAGCAAGGCAGCGCTGAGCGCTTCGTCATCTGCCTTACTGCCGCCCCTGGCGGTCGTGCCAGCCAGGACGAGCGAACTGACTTGCCGTCCCTCACGCCTTATCAGCAATTCCGGTGTAGCGCCGATCAGCCCAGCGCAGGCGAATGTGTAGCAGCTCGGGGCTCGTGCTGCCAGGCGGGTAAGAAGCACCCGGATATCGATCGGCTCCGGAGCGTCAGCCTGCAGATCCCTGGCTAGCACCACCTTGCGGAGTTCTCCGGCCTTGATCCGGCCGACTGCCGCGGTGACGGCCTGTTCCCATTGCGGAGCTGACAAGCTGCCGTCGCTCCAGCGAATCTCGGATGGCCGGGTGAGTGGCGTCATGGCGGGCACTGGTAGGCCGCCATCGGCGGAGATCGTCGTCTGCCAGGCAACGCCGTCGCGCCTGCCCACGATGATGGACGGGACGACGACGACCGACCCGTCTGATGCAGGGTCGAACGTGAAGCTGCCGAAGCCTACGAGACCGGTGCCAGGTACACCGACAGCGTCGCTGAGCCGCGCACTGTCGACAAGCTCAGCTAGCCACTTCTCACCTGTAGCGAACCTGTCGACCCCGGCTGGGATGGTCAGCCTGGCTGCCTCGCCCCAGCCGACAAGACCATCGCCGCCGCGTATCCAGGCCGAGACGGCCGGACTCGGCAACCACGCCAGCAAGTCGCCGGGGTCAGCTGCCTCTGCCGTCGTGACGGTTAGGCCCTCTGGCACGTGCGTCCTTGGCTGAAGCGCTGTATTCCCACGGCAGTCCACTTTACGTGTGGGCGCTGGCCGATCCGACTGAGGGGAGCTGTGGCCTGGCTAACACCACTGCCGCGAGCTTGAATCCCAGCCACGCCATGAGAATGCCGACCGCCAGGCTGCCGATGACGTTGACGCCGGCCTCACTGATAGCTCCGTCCTCGAGCAGCCGGAGAGTTTCGTAGCCGAAGGTCGAGAACGTGGTCAGCCCACCGCAGAACCCTGTACCGGCAAACCCCAGCGCCCACGGCGGCAGCCCTAGATGCCGCTGCGCTCCGATCAGGAAGCCGAGCAGCGCGGATCCGGCCATGTTGACCGCGAAGGTACCGAGCCAGGGTCCCGATCCCGCCGCCGACAGCGATCGCCGCCAGATCTGCCGGGCCCGGACCGGATCCCCGATGCGGCCGGGTCGTCTCAGCTTTGGACGCGACCATCGATTCGGGCCCCGCCACTCAGCCTCCTGTTCGTAGGCAGCGGACCACGCCCGCCGCGTTCCGATCGGTCCAGGGTAAGTGGCAACAGCCGACGCCGTTGCCACAGGACGTGGTACCGTCTCAAAAAATAGACTAAATCGATCGGAGTAATAGGATGCTCTTTAAGGCCGACCGTCGGCGTGCCGCTCAATCCCTCGACGTCGGCAGGCCGCGCCCCGCCATGACTGGGCCCGCGTTGACCGAGACTGAGCTGGGGGACCTGGTCAAGTCCACGGTGCAGGCATGGGACAGCTGGCGTGACATGGTGCGGTTCAGCCACGATGAGCGCTGGTTCGGGCGGCTGGCAGTTTCTGCGGATTATGAAATCTGGGTGCTGACGTGGCTACGGGGCCAGCGCACTGGCTTCCATGATCACGGGGGCGCGGTTGGCGCGTTCGGCGTCGCACTCGGCGAGCTGCGCGAATCCGTAGTCGCACGAGGCAGGGCCAGGGTGCGTTACCGCATGGCGTCGGGCCACATGGTCAGGACGTTCGACGGTCAGCACGTGCACGACATCGCCAACGTGTCAAGCGCACCGGCAATCAGCGTTCATGCCTATTCGCCTCCGCTTTCAGCCATGCGGAGATACGAGATGACGACTGCCGGGCTGGTCCTGGCCCGTACCGACGTCGCTCGGGTGGACTGGTGAATGCGCCTCCGGGCTCGTGCACGGTCGACGACCTGCTGGCACGAGCTCGAACGCGGCTCGTGCGTCTCACACCCGAGGAGGCGACTCTGGCCCTGGCGCGCGGCGCAATCATCGTCGACATCCGGCCCGCCGCGCAGCGAGCAACTGAGGGTGCGATTCCAGGAGTGGTCATTGCAGAGCGGAACCTGCTTGAGTGGCGGTTCGATCCTGCTTCAGCGTCGTGCTTGCCGATAGCCAGCTACGACTTGCATGTCATCGTGGTCTGTTCGGAGGGCTACACCTCAAGCCTTGCGGCCGCATCTCTGCAAGATCTCGGCGTCTGGCGCGCTACCGATATCGCTGGCGGATTCCGGGCCTGGCAGGCGGCCGGACTCCCGGTCGTCCAGGACCGGGCAGGATCGCGAGTTGTGGGCACACAGGCGTTGCCGCCGACTGGCTGGGGTAGCGTCGCTCCCGACTGGCTGGGGTAGGCGCGGGTAGCGCCTGGCATCTCGCCGGCAAGCCAACGGGTCATCGCTAGGTCGACAGCTCGATATAGCGATTTATCGACAATTTGGCGTGAGACAACAACGCGGCGCGGAACACTGCGCCCGATGCACCACGGACTAGAAAATATGTTTGATTATCTCGAACGTCTGTTCTAAGTTCGATCCCATGCGCTGGGACGGGATGCGGGTCAACGGAGCCACGGAGCCGACGGCGGCTCCAGCGCTGTTCGAGCGCGGCGCCATCGCGCGAACGTTCGACACGCCGGGATTTCGCGGCATGACATTCCACGAAGTGCATGCCAAGACGATCATCAGCAAGGTCCCTGAGGTGTCCAGGATGCCGTTCAAGTGGACGATCAACCCGTACCGAGGATGCGGGCATGCATGTGTCTACTGCCTGGCCGGAGACACTCCGCTCTTGATGGCCGACGGCCGCACCAAGCCGATCTCAGAGGTGAGAGCCGGTGACTCGCTCTATGGAACCGAGCGTCGCGGGCGGTACCGGCGGTATGTGACGACGACTGTGCTCGCACACTGGCAGACGGTCAAACCGGCATACCGGGTCTCGCTGGAGGACGGCACCAGGCTCATCACGAGCGGGGATCACAGGTTCCTGACCAACCGCGGCTGGAAGCACGTGACGGGGACGGGATACGGCGAAGGCTGCCGGCCACACCTGACGACAAACAACGAACTGCTCGGAGTCGGCGCATTCGCTGAGTCGCCCAAGGAGTCTGCGGAGTACCGGCGCGGCTACCTGTGCGGGATGATCCGCGGCGACGCGCACCTAGGCGAGTACACATATCCACGAAGAGCATCGGGGGGATCGCGCTACTACCGCTTCCAGCTGGCGCTGGCGGATGCCGAGGCTCTTGACCGGACGACAAGCTACCTCGCACAGGAAGACATCCCTACAACTGGGTTTGAATTCTCCGCAGCCTACGAATCCCGGCGTGGCATCCGCGCGATCAGGACGTCCACGCGGGCGCATTATCTCGCGGTCCAAGACCTTATTCGGTGGCCGAATGAACCGACTCTCGATTGGCAGAAAGGGTTCCTGGCCGGGATCTTCGATGCTGAAGGCAGCTGCAGTGGCGGGATCTTGCGGATATCGAACACCGACCCGTCGATCATCGAGCACACAACGTCATGCATGCGCGCGCTGCATTTCGACGTGGTCGTGGAGCCAGTCAGACATGCGAATGGGCTCGCAGTGGTCCGGTTGCGCGGCGGGCTCAGGGAGCGGCTCCGTTTCTTCCACAGCACAGATCCAGCGATTACACGGAAGCGCTCGATTGACGATGTTGCGATCAAGAGCGATGCGAAACTGAAAGTCGTACAGATCGAGGCAGTCGGATTCGAAATGCCCATGTTCGACATCACGACGGAGACCGGCGACTTCATTGCCGACGGGGTGGTGAGCCACAACTGCTTTGCACGCAATACGCACACTTACCTAGAGATGGACGCGGGCCATGACTTCGACACGCAGATCGTCGTGAAGGTGAATGCGCCGGAGAGACTCCAGCAGGAGCTTGCTGCCCCGCGTTGGCGTGGCGAGCACATAGCAATGGGTACCAACGTCGACTGCTACCAGCGCGCAGAGGGCAAGTACCGCCTGATGCCAGGGATTATCGGAGCGCTCAGCAAGGCGGCGAACCCGTTCTCCATCCTGACTAAAGGCACGCTGATACTGCGCGACATCGACCTGCTGGCTGAGGCCGCGGACGTCACCGACGTCGGCCTGAACGTCTCAGTGGGCTTTACCGACCGGGAGCTGTCCCGGCTAGCCGAGCCCGGTACTCCGGTCCCGGAGCGGCGGCTTGAGGCATGTGCCGCTCTCAACGAACGGGGATTGCGCTGCGGGGTACTCATGGGGCCGGTGCTCCCGTTCCTGAGCGATTCCCCTGCCCAGCTTGACCGCACGGTCCGCGAGATCGCTGCGACCGGAGCCACTCACGTCAGCCCCATCGTGCTGCACTTGCGACCGGGGGCACGGGAATGGTTCTTGCGATGGCTGCAGCAGGCCCACCCGGAGCTAATGGACGCCTACGCAGAGCTATATGGCCGCCGGGCATACGCGCCAGCCACTTACCAGCGCGCGATAGCGGACCAGGTCGCAGAGCTCGCTCGCAAACACGGAGTTGGACGGGCCAACCCTGCTGCTGCACGACGTGTACAGCGACAAGCGCCTGGCCATGCGAGACGAGTGGGGAAGCAGAGCGGGCCGCCAGATCGTCATGGCGAGGCGGCTGCCGCAGATGCGCCAGTTCAGCTTTCGCTGCTGTGAGATTGGCGGGCGAAGCGCAGCCAATCCAGCCGCGATGTGACCCGCCGTAATCGATTTGCAACCGACCGCGCCCGTGGACGTCGCGACAATCACGTGCTAGCGGAAGGCAAATACATTTTCGAAAATGCCTCTGTAACCGCTATCAGCAGGAGGAGGAGCTGCGGAGATCAGTCCCATAAGTTCCGTTTCTGGCCAGACTTTGCCTAGATCTTGCGGCTCACAAGCGGTCTTCCTCTTGCCGGCGGCAAAGGCCTGGTAAAGAATCGAAGGAAGGGGTCGGCTAGAGATAGCCGTCCGGAACGGAGCATTGTGGCTGGCCGGAGGTGGCGCTGTGGCCCTGTCAATGGATGAGCAGCGCATCCTGGACGAGATGGAGCGTAATCTCGCCGCCGACGATCCACGCCTCGCTTCGCGTCTGAGCGCGTTCGGCCAGCAGCGCCTGCCTGTCGCGCTCAGGTCACAGCGGGCCAGAACCATAAGCGGCGTACTTGCTCTGCTGCTGATAGCTGCCGTGACTGTCATGATGTTCGTGCTGAGTCCGTACGTGGGTAAGCACCAGCCGCAGCCCGCGCACTCTTCTCCTCCGCCGACGCCGGCTTCAGTTAAGTCGGGCGGCTGACCGGCAGCTTGTTTAGGACTCACGCCACAGCTGTAGCAGGTATTGCTCCATGCCTTCTAGCTGCTTGCGCGCTTGCTGAAACTCGTCACTCAACGGATCGGGAAACTGCCGGAACAGATCGCGGTAGCTATGCAGGGCGGCCACCCTGTTCCTGGTGTAAACCCTGACCCCGTAATCGCCGACTCCGCCACCAAGCCGCAGACCCTCCACGGCACGGCCCGCCTTGCCCATGTCGACGCAGAGCTGGCCGCGCAGGTACAGAACGCACTTGGCCTCGTCCTCGTAGCCGTCGCTAAACGGCGGCGGAGCATCGTCCCACTCTTCGATAGTGAGCTGTACGCCCAGGTGATCTTGGGCGCACGAAACTATCAGCTGGTCGCGGCCGGTACTGATGAGTGAGTCAACTGGCGGTACAGCCCCGCCCGGGCCATCCAGGTCTGCGGCGGGGTCATGGACGCGGAACATCGCACGCTCCGGCAAGACCGGTACCTCCAGCCGAAGCATCCTGCGACCCATTGGCCCCCCTCGACCATTTTCCTGATCTACAGGATGATGCGTGCTGGCCGCAGATGAGTACCCAATCGGGCAGGAAAAGACGTATCAAGGCAAGAAAATGCAGTATGC
>Ga0126373_10004639_pt1 | contig 10543 bp, 9 predicted proteins | sample PanSoiMetPlot_11_FD_92545 | JGI IMG/M metagenome (GOLD analysis project Ga0126373, IMG submission 92545) | Tropical forest soil microbial communities from Panama - MetaG Plot_11 | ecosystem: Environmental > Terrestrial > Soil > Tropical forest > Bulk soil | place: Panama | collected 2016-02-17
AGCTAGCAGGGTGAATCCACTGAATTACCTCTATGAGGCAGTCGGCTGGGTCTTCACGCACATCTACGACGTGCTGAAGCCAGCCTTCGGCCCCACCAGCGGGTGGACCTGGTTCTTCTCCATCGTGATCCTCGTCGTGCTCATGCGGCTGATCATGGTGCCCCTGTTCATCAAGCAAATGCACACGACGCGGGCGATGTCGGCCCTCCAGCCCGAGATGGCTGCGCTGCGCAAGAAGTACAAGAACGACAAGCAGACGCTCAATCAAGAAACGATGAAGCTGTACCAGGAGGCGGGCGTCAACCCGCTGATGGGCTGCCTGCCGTTCGCGCTTCAGCTCCCACTGTTCTTCGGGTTGTTCAACGTTCTGCGTGCGATCGCGGCCGGCACGCCGAAGTACGGCCTGCCCGCATCCATGGTGCACGCCGGGCAGCATGCCAAGATCCTCGGTGCCTCGATTGCCGACAAGGTGCTGTTCACCCATGGGCTGCACGTTCCCTTGCACGCCAAGCTGGTCATTATCGGTGCGGTAGTGATCAGCATGGCGACGACATTCCTGACGATCCGCCAGAGCATGAAGCGGGGCATGATGCCCGCCGCGACGCCCGATAACCCGATGGCGTCGTCGCAGAAGTACATGACGTACGTCATGCCGTTCTTTGCCCTCACCGGTTTGTACTGGCCGTTTGGGCTGGTCCTGTACTGGGTGACGACGAACGTGTGGACACTGGGTCAGCAGTGGATCCTCGGTCGGCGCTACCCCTACACGCCACCGGCCGCCGACGGCACAGCAGCGGCGCCAGCTCCGGCTGCGGCGCGGTCCCTGACCGGCGGGACATCGAAGGCGAAGACCGGCACGTCGGGCAAGGCGCTACCGTCGGCGCGCGGGAACCAGCCACGCGGGAACCAGCAGAGCGGCCCGAAGGCGAGCCGGCCTGCGGCGGCTAACGGTGCGAGCGCTAACGGCGCAGGTCCGGGGAGCGGGAGCGTGCTGAGACGGCTCGGCCGGAGCCGGCCCGAGCCAGAGCCGGAGGCCGAAATGCCTGAGGTTAAGCTCGTCAGGCATCAAACGCAGCGGCAGTCCCGCAGCAAGCGGTCTGGTAAGCGCTAGCGCGGGATGTCTGGACCTGACGACGCCGGCTGACGTCGTGTAATCAAGGCGGACTGGTTTCACCGTTGGTGGGACCGAGGAGGAGCCTGGCAATGAGCCAGCAGGAGGACATGGTGGCGCAGGATGCTGGTCACGACGACGAGGCCGGCTCGTACGCGGCTGTGAGCCCTGCCGCAAGTGTGAGTGACGGCGCCGAGGACGCACTGGACCAAGCGCCTAATAGCCTCGAAGCCGACGAGCCGGGCGAAAGTGACGAAGCGGTCGAGCGCTCGGGCGTCGCTGCGGTCGCCGACCTCGAGATGGAAGGCGAGATTGCCGCCGACTACATCGAAGGGCTGCTCGATGTGGCGGACCTCGACGGTGACATCGACATGGACGTCGAGGGAGACCGCGCCGTTGTGTCGGTTGTAGGCGCGACTCTCGACGAACTCGTCGGGAGACGCGGCGAAGTGCTGGAAGCGCTCCAGGAGCTGACGAGGCTTGCGGTGCATCAGCAGACCGGCAATCGAACGCGCATGATGCTCGACGTCGGCGGCTACCGGCAGCGGCGCCGAACCGAGCTGGCCGAGGCAGGCAGCAATGCCGCCGAGGAGGTCCGGCGGACTGGTCAGCCTAAGCGGCTCTGGCCGATGAATCCGTTCGAGCGGAAGGTCGTCCATGACGCGGTGGCCGCTGCTGGCCTGCGCAGCGAGTCGGAGGGCGAGGAGCCGGACCGCCGCGTCGTCGTGCTTCCTGTCAGTTAGCCTGCGCGTAGTCTCATAGTCTCGACGGTCGGCTCGTCGCGAGGCCGGCGCGGCAACGGAGGCGTGCTCGTATGGCCGGTGAACGTGATCAAGCGGAGTCCCCATCCGCGGCGGCTGCTGCCGAGATGTTCGGCGACGCGCTACCGCGTGCCGAGAAGTACGCCGCACTGCTCACCGGGGTTGGCGTTGAACGCGGCGTCGTCGGTCCGGCCGAGGCGGACCGGATCTGGGACCGCCACCTGCTGAACTGCGGCGCGGTAGCGCGCCTCGTCCCCGCTCGTGCTCTGGTAGTCGACTTGGGTTCCGGCGCCGGCTTGCCAGGCGTCGTGCTGGCGATCTTGATGCCCGGCATCAAGATGGCGTTGCTTGAGCCGCTCGCACGGCGCGTTGACTTCCTCGAGGAATGCGTCGCCGTTCTGGAGCTCACGAACGTTCAGGTAGTGCGTGGCCGGGCGGAGGAATACGCAGGACGCCTTATGGGCGATGTCGTGACGTCGCGGGCGGTGGCACCGCTGGACAAGCTGGTTGAGCTCAGCGCGGGCTTGGCTCGGCCCGGCGGCCGGGTGCTGGCCATTAAAGGATCCGCCGCGGAGGCGGAACTCACCAGAGCGCGACCAGTGCTCGGACGGATGGGCGTGGGCGACGCCCGAATTGTGCGGGTCGGTAGGGTCGCCGAGGATGCGGCTGCCACAGTGGTGACGTTTACGGTGCCCGATCACCGCACGTCGGGCACAGCGAGCACCGGTCGATCGGCGGCACGCGCGGACATTCGGCCGACGGGTCGTTCGTCTGGTCAGGCGGCCGGAGTTGCGGGTAGCCGGAAGTCGCGGCCCAATAGTCGGCGCGGCGGGGGGTAGGGAACGTCAGCCGGGCCTGTTGCGCTGCATCCCCCCAGGTGCCGGACCGGCGAGTGCTCGATGAGGAGAGGCTGCACATGACGAACTCAGCGCCCGGCCTCGGCTGGCCTGAGGACGCGGTGCCTTCTGCCGACCCTGCCGCAGCGCGCACGGCCGCCGACGCGGATGCGGATGCCTGGCTGGCGGAAGTATCCCGAAGCCGGGAGGCGGCTGGAATACCCGACCTTGGCGGTGGTGCCCCGATTGCGGCCGGGGCCAAAGTCAGTGCACTTCCAGACCGGTATGCGCGCAGGGCGAGCCGGATGGGCCTCGGCTGGCCCGCTCGGCCTGGCCCCTCGGATCAGCCACGCGAAGGTCAGCAACCGGCACGAGCAGAGGCCGAAGTTGGCCTAGGCTCAAGTTCCGAGAGGGAGGCAGCGGAGCCGGTCCCAGACCGAGTGCGGCGGGCGCTGGCTTCTGTTTCACGTGAAACACATGGGCTCACCGATGCGGGTCGGGACAGGCCGGCACCTGCCGAGGGCGGGCGTGCCGCGCCCGATGGCTCGCGCACGGAGAACGGGCAGCTAGGCGAGAGTGAGGATCAGGTGGCCTTCCCCGCTGTTCCCGATGCGTCGGCCGATACGCCGATCGCCCGGGCCGCACAGGCGGCGGTTGTGGCGAGATCTGGCGTAGCGTGGCCGCGACCATCATCGTGCCGGATCATCACGATCGCGAACCAGAAGGGCGGCGTTGGCAAGACAACGACCGCAGTGAATCTCGCAGCGAGCCTGGCCATGCATGGCTCGCGAGTCCTTGTCGTGGATCTCGACCCGCAGGGCAACGCGTCGACAGCGCTGGACATCGACCACCACTCCGGGATCAAGTCGGTCTACAACGTCCTGGTGGACGGCGATTCGCTGAGCTCGGTTGTTCGCCCCGTTACCGGTTTTCAGCACCTGTACTGCGCCCCGGCGGCCATCGACCTCGCGGGCGCGGAGATCGAGCTGGTGCCACTGGTGGCCAGGGAGTCCAGGCTGGCCCGCTCGGTCAGTGCTTACGACGCGTCGAATTTGGACTACATCTTCATCGACTGCCCGCCATCTCTTGGCTTGCTGACAGTTAACGCACTGGTCGCGGCACCGGAGGTACTGATACCGATCCAGTGCGAGTACTACGCGCTGGAGGGCCTGGAACAGCTGCTGCGGACCATCGACCTGGTCCGAAGCCACCTCAATCCCGGGCTAGCAATTACGGCTATCTTGCTCACGATGTACGACGGGCGCACGCGGTTGGCATCCCAGGTAGCCGATGAAGTGCGCGAGCACTTCGGTAGCGTCGTGCTCGGGTCGGTGATTCCGCGAAGTGTACGGGTGTCGGAAGCACCGAGCTATGGGCAGTCGGTGATGCAGTACGACCCGGGATCGACGGGCGCGCTGGCCTATCTTGAGGCCGCCCGCGAACTCGCGCTGCGGAATGTGCAGCAGCCGGCTAGCTAGCTCCAGACAACCCATGGAATGGCCGGAGTCACCGGGTCCGGGAGTAAGCCCCTGCCGTGTCCGCCCATCAGGCGTTCCGGTGCAGCCCAGCCCGTGAGTGCTGGCATCATGGGCACCGAGTGCACGCGCTCTAGTGAGCCGATAGGGGCGCGCCGCTGATTCGGCGGCCGGAAGGTGAGGAGAGTCGGGATGCCGCAACCTAAGCGCGGACTCGGCAAGGGGCTGGGCGCCCTGATACCGACGGGTCCGCCGGCCTCCTTGTCCTCGCCCGGTCAGCATGCGCCGTCGGCCAGTGCAAGTTTCGCGGCAGCCGACCTGACCGAAAGCCTCGCTGGTGCCTATCTCGAAGAGCTGCCCGTCGGGTCAATCGTGCCCAACCCCAGGCAGCCACGGCAGGCGTTCGACGAGGAGACACTCGCCGAACTGGCAGCCTCGATTGAGGCCGTCGGCCTTCTCCAGCCGGTTGTCGTCCGCCCGACGCAGGGTGGCCGATTCGAGCTGATCATGGGCGAGCGTCGATGGCGCGCGTGCCAGGTAGCTGGCATCGAGGTCATCCCGGCCATCGTCAGGCATACCTCCGACGATGAGCTCCTGCGCGACGCGCTGATGGAGAATCTGCACCGGGAACAGCTCAACCCGCTCGAGGAAGCGGCCGCCTATCAACAACTGCTGGATGACTTTGACGCAACGCACGAGGAGCTCGCGCGGCGCATCGGCAGGTCCAGGCCGCACATCTCCAACACGATCAGGCTGTTGAATCTCCCTCCTGCCGTCCAGAAGCGGGTCGCTGCCGGCGTGCTGAGCGCTGGACACGCGCGGGCGCTGCTGGGCCTGGAAGACCCAGCAGCCCAGGAGCAGCTTGCGCACAGGATTGTCGCGGAGGGTCTGTCCGTCCGCGCTGTTGAGGAGATCGTTGCTGTAGGCGACCGGCCCGCTAAGAGCCAGCGCTCCAAGGGAGCGAAGGCTCCGGTCGCGCCTGGACTGAAGGACCTAGCCGACCGTCTGTCGGACATCTTTGAGACGCGGGTCAAGGTTGAGCTTGGCCAGCGCAAGGGCAAGATCGTCGTCGAATTCGCGTCTCTGGATGACCTGGAACGCATCGTCCGGAGCATGTCGCCAACGCTGGCACCGGCGCGCCGCAGCTGAGTCGTGGCCCGCAGCTCGAGATGACCGCAGTCAATGTGGATCGGCCCGCGAGGTTGAAACCCTGCTCCCGGCTACGCTTCGAGCCGTGGTAGCGATGACCGGGAAGAGCTTTGGCAGCGACAATCACGCTGGGATGCATCCGGCCGTTCTGGCCGCGATAGCTGCCGCCAATGTTGGCGACGCCGTCGCCTACGGCGACGACGCGCTCAGTCATTCAGTACGGGCGAAGCTGTGTGACGCCGCCGGCGCACGCGACGCCTACTTGGTCTTCAATGGCACCGCGGCCAACATTCTCGGCCTGAGCCTCATGCTCCAGCCGTTTGAGGCAGTGATCTGCGCCGAGACCTCTCACGTGAACGTCGACGAATGCGGCGCGGCCGAGCGCGTGCTGGGCTGCAAGCTGATGGCCGTGCCGACTCCGGACGGAAAGCTGACTCCGGAGCTGGTAGCAACCCGGCTGACGGGTCTCGGTGATGAACACCGCGCGCAGCCGCGGGTCATCCAGATCGCCCAGGTGACCGAGCTCGGTACGTGTTACTCGCTGGCGGAACTGCGCACGCTGCGGGACTTCGCCCGTGCGCACGGCTTGCTCATCTACCTGGATGGCGCTCGGCTCGCGAACGCGGTGGCGCATCTTGATTGCACGCTGGCGGAGATCGCGGCGAACGTCGACGCCCTGAGCTTTGGTGGCACCAAGAATGGCGCGCTGGCAGTGGAGGCTGTCTTGGTGATGCCGGGCAGCCTTGGCCAGCGCGCGCAGTACCATCGCAAGCAGCTCATGCAGCTGGCGTCCAAGATGCGGTTCCTGTCGGCGCAGATGGATGCGTTGCTAGCAGACGACCTCTGGCTTGCGACCGCTCGGCATGCCAACGCGATGGCAAGGCGGCTCGCCGACGCGCTCGCGAGCGTGCCGGGTGTCGGGCTGGCGCAACTGGTGCAGTCGAACGGCGTGTTCGCCGAACTTGATCGCGATCACGCGGCCCGTCTTCAGCGCGAGTGGAACTTCCATGTTTGGTCGGAGGCGCCGAACAGCCGCTGCGTCGTTCGGTTGATGACGGCCTTCGATACGTCTGAAGCAGACGTCGACCAGCTTGCCAGGTCGGTCCGGCAGGATGCTGGCTCCGCCGCCGGTAGCGCTCGGGTTTCGGACATCAGAGCGGACGGCCCTTGACGGGAGTGTTTCACGTGAAACTCGGTCGGCGGGACGGGTCTGGCCGCCGCGCACATGGGTACGATCAGCCGCGAGGCCAGGCGCCCGTATTATGGGACCTCAGGCCATTACCTTGACCAGGTTTCGCCAGCTGAACCCGCCTATTACGGTGCCATTAGCAGTGGGACGCTGGCGAGCGAGAACCGCAGGGGTACGACGTGTCGCGGCGACTTGCGAGCATCACGCTGGATAATCTCGATGACTTGCCGCCTCGCTGCCGTCGATGCGTCTTCTGGGAGCTAGATCCCGTTAGCCAGGCCCGGGCGCTTGAGGTCGGCGACCCGGCGCTGGAGAAAGAAGCCTGGATTTCGTCCGTTCTGCTGGAATGGGGCAGCTGCGGCAAGATCGTCTATGTTGACGGTGTTCCGGCTGGATACATGACCTATGCGCCGCCCAGCTACGCTCCGCGCTCAGTGGCCTTTCCCACCAGTCCGGTCAGCGCGGACGCAGTGCTGTTGATGACGGCGCACGTCCTGTCAGAGTTCGCCGGCGGCGGCCTCGGCCGGATGCTCGTTCAGGGTCTAGCCAAGGACCTGACTCGGCGTGGGATCAAGGCGATCGAAGCGTTCGGCGACATGAAATGGACCCAGCCCGCCTGCGTCGTCCCGGTCGACTATCTGCTCGCGGTCGGCTTCAAGACAGTCCGGCCGCACGCCCGCTACCCACGTCTGCGACTCGAGCTGAAAACTGCATTGTCCTGGCGTGAGGACGTGGAAGTCGCGCTAGAGCGGCTGCTGGGCTCTATGTCGCCGGAACGATCCCTGCGGCTTGCCTGAGCCCGAAAGCCTCGTACCGCGATCGGCCGGTACGTGCGCCCCCGCGCGAACCGGTGAGCCTGTCGTCAGCCGAGGGTGTCGTGCGGCAGACGAGCCGACCGATGACAGGCAAGTCCCTCAGATGAAGTCAGCGAGATCGCGCAGCAGCGCAGACTTCGGCTTCGCGCCGACGATCTCCTTGACGACCTGTCCGTCCTTGAAGACGCTCATCGTCGGGATGTTCATGATCCGATAGCGCTGCGTGACGACAGGGTTGTCGTCAACATTGAGCTTGACGACGTCGATCTTCTCGCCGTACTCACTGGCGATCTCCTCGAGCACCGGGGCTACCTGGCGGCACGGACCGCACCACTCGGCCCAGTAGTCGACGATGACCGGCTTAGCGGACTTCAGCACCTCGACCTCAAAGGTCGCGTCGGTTACTGCCTTGGTTGCGCCCACTTGCGGGACTCCTTCCTCTAGTCATGTCCGGCCGGCTCCTTGTGCCGCCGGGTCAATCGATCGAGTACAGGCCGGTCCGGCCCGGAACTCCAAAACGTCGTCATTCCTCGTGGTCGGTCAGCCAGCGCTCGGCGTCCAGCGCAGCGGCGCAGCCGGTGCCCGCGGCCGTCACGGCCTGGCGGTAGATGCGGTCGACAACGTCGCCGGCTGCGAAGACGCCATCGATCGAGGTGCGGGTGGTCGGATGCGCAACCAGGATGTACCCATCGGCGTCCGTGGCTAGCTGGCCGGCAACCAGTTCGGTGCGCGGATCGTGCCCGATCGCAACGAACATGCCAGTGGTCTCGAGCGTGCTCTCCGCGCCGGTCTTGAGATTCCGCAGCCGAACACCCATGACGCGATCGTCGCCCAGCACTTCCGTTACCGCGCTATCCCAGACGAACTTGATCTTCGGATTGCTCATGGCGCGGTCCTGCATGATCTTCGATGCCCGGAGCATGTCCCGGCGATGCACGATCGTGACACTGCGGGCGAACCGGGTCAGGAACGTGGCTTCTTCCATGGCAGAGTCGCCGCCGCCGACGACCACGATGTCTTGCTCCCGGAAGAAGAAGCCATCGCAGGTGGCACACCAGGAAACCCCGTGGCCGGACAACCGCTTCTCGCCAGGTACGTCGAGCTCACGGTAGCTGGACCCACTGGCGATGATGACGGTTCTTCCGTAGTAGATGTCGTTGCCAGCCTTGATCTGCTTTGGGGTCGAGTGCAGATCGACTTCCGTAACATCATCGGCAACGAGCTCGGCGCCGAACCGCTCAGCCTGCTTACGCAGCTGATCCATCAGATCCGGCCCGAGCACGCCGTCAGCGAAGCCGGGGAAGTTCTCCACGTCCGTCGTGTTCATCAGCGCGCCGCCGGATGTCACCGAGCCCTCGAACACCAGTGGGCTCAGGCGGGCCCTCGCTGCGTATATGGCGGCCGTATATCCGGACGGACCGGAGCCGATGATGATTACGTCCCGAACGTCGCTCACTGATGTCCTGCCCCTCTCGAAATGCACCGGCATAACCATCGGCCGGGCCTGGAGATTCCCGGCAGGACAGGGCTAGGTGCGGCTCAGCGTCTCATGAGCGAGCACATCCGAATTCGTGGCCGAGCAGGCCGCGCCCACGACCCACACCTCAGCCGGGCCCGCGGAGCTCGGCGTCGTAACTATGATCGTCGCAGGCTGGCCGTCGAACTTCGCCGTTTCCACCAACTGAACCGGCTGACTGCCGACTATCCGGTCGAGACAACCCGCGAGGCTCGCCGGGGACGCGGTGTGACTGCGGACCGAGCTATTGGCGGATGCTCCGCCGGAGGTTGGTGCCGGGGCGGCGACGTGAGTCGCGCCGGTCGCGCCGGTCGCACCTTCGGCCTTAGCTGACTGCACCGCGGCCAGCGCCTGAGCGCCCAGATCGGCAGTAGTGAAGTTCGTCGAGGAGCTCACGGTCCGCACCGTCTTGGCCGCATGCGCGGTACCGTACTGCACGGTTGGCCCGAGAGTCATCGCGCCCGCGCTGGGCACCGCGGCCGAGCCGTTGCTAGCTGCCGTCGTAGTGGCCTTGCCGACGACATGCGTTGCGATCTCGTAACCGCCGAATCCGATGATGACAAGGGCAGCGGCTGCCGCCACGAGCCGGGTCCCGACGGCTGACACCCCGGGAAGCTGCCAGCGGCTCCGCGATCGGCGTTCGGGGAGATCACGGCGGCCAGCCTCCGTAGCCGGAGCGTTCGCGATGCGGCGGGCCGACTCGCTGGCAATTGTCGTGTCGAGCCGGGTGACGAAGCTCTCGGGCATTGGCGGGTAGGTCACACTGGCCAGCACCATCCGAACAGCGGAAACCCGGCCGCTGAGCTGAGTGCACTTGATGCACCCGGCGATATGATTCCGGACTCTCGCCGCCTTACGCGGCTTCAGGGCACCGAGGTCTAGGCCGGCGAGATCCTCAGCGCTGGCATGGCGGATCATCGCTTATCGTCGCCCCCCTCCTGCGCAGGTAGGACGCGCTGGGGCGCCGATTGGTTCCGCCGGTCCGGATCAGAGAGCGCTTTTTCGGGCGACTCGCCAGCCGGGCGCAGATGAGCGAGTCTGGGCACTAGCCGGGCTCTTCCTCGTGCTGCGCGGCTCTTGACCGTGCCTTCGGAAACGCCCAGTACATTGGCGGCGTCGGCAATGGAGTAGCCCAGCATGTCGACCAGCACGAGGGCAGCTTGCTGGTCAGGCACCAGGCGCCGCAATGCGGCGCGGACATCCATGGCCGTATCGGTAGTTCCCGACGGATCGGACAGCGGTCGTCCGCTCGTCGCGAGTGCATCGAGCGCGTCGTCATCCTGACCGCCCGCCGTCGGTCGCGACGCGCGTCGGCGCATGCGGTCAAGTGCCGCATTCACTACGATCCGGTGGAGCCAGGTTGTGACGGCCGAGTCACCGCGGAAGCTCGAGGCCCGGCGGAAGGCGGCAATCATCGCATCCTGCAGAGCGTCTGCCGCCTCCTCGGGATCCCCCAGCGTGCGAATCGCGACCGCCCACAGCCGATCCCGATGCCGCTGGAACAGGTGGCCGAAAGCCTCCGCATCGCCGTCGACATGACTGCGCAGCAAATCCTCGTCCGACGGGCCGCCCACGTCGGCCTGGGCGCCCGGCGAGCGCCGCTGTTCCGCGGGCTGACGCGGCTCAGGCAGGGAGTAGCGTTCCGGCGACTGCTCGTGCGGTTCCGTCGCTTCCTCCCCCCGCCGTGGTGA
>Ga0126373_10004640_pt1 | contig 10543 bp, 7 predicted proteins | sample PanSoiMetPlot_11_FD_92545 | JGI IMG/M metagenome (GOLD analysis project Ga0126373, IMG submission 92545) | Tropical forest soil microbial communities from Panama - MetaG Plot_11 | ecosystem: Environmental > Terrestrial > Soil > Tropical forest > Bulk soil | place: Panama | collected 2016-02-17
TCCCCGGAGTTACTTCTGCGGTGGATGCTTATGGCCACGGCACACACGTCGCCGGAATTCTTGGCGGCAATGGCACAGCGTCGGGAAATGGTTCTGGTTATTCCATTCAGTTCAGCGGAATCGCACCGAATGTCAACCTGATTAACCTGCGCGTCCTTGACCAGAACGGCGCCGGCACAGACAGCGAAGTGATCGCGGCCATTCAGCAGGCGATCGCGCTGAAGAGCCAGTACAATATCGGCGTCATCAACCTGTCGCTGGGCCGACCGATATTTGAGAGCTACACCCTCGATCCGCTGTGCCAGGCGGTTGAGCAGGCGTGGCAAGCGGGTATCGTGGTCGTCGTTGCTGCCGGAAACAGCGGCCGCGACAACTCCCAGAACACGCTGGGCTTCGCCACCATCGACGCTCCCGGAAACGACCCCTACGTCATCACGGTGGGCGCAACGCGCACGTTTGATACAGCATCGCGAGTGGATGATGCGATCGCCAGCTACAGCTCCAAGGGGCCAACTCTGCTGGACCACATCGTCAAGCCGGATATTGTGGCTCCTGGAAACCGCATGATCTCTTTGATTGACAGCGGAAGCACGCTGGACACGGAATATCCGTCGCTGGAAATTGCACCAGATGCATGCAGCGCCGGCTCCACCTGTCCGACGAAGTATTTCCGCTTGAGCGGCACCAGCATGGCCACGCCGGTTGTCAGTGGCGCGGTCGCGCTGATGCTCGAACAGAACCCTGGGCTGACTCCGGATGTGGTGAAAGCCCGGTTGATGAAGACGGCGTGGAAAGCCTTCGGTGTTTATTGCAGGTCTTTCGACATCTTCAACAACGAATACAACAACCAGTATGACCTGTTTACTTACGGCGCTGGCTATCTCGACGTCGACCAGGCGTTAAGCAGCACTGACGCCGCGAGCGGTTTAGCGCTTTCACCAACCGCGTATTACAACGCCATCAACCACACCATCTCGATCCAGAACACGGGTTCCTCGAACCTTGCATCTTCCGTTATCTGGGGCAATTCGGTGGTCTGGGGAACGTCGGTGGTGTGGGGCAACTCGGTGATATCGGCGAACTCGGTGATCTGGGGCAACTCGGTGATCTGGGGTAATTCCGTAATTTGGGGTCAGAGCTCAGATGCGGGGTTCAGCGTGATCTGGGGCCAGAGCGTGGTTTGGGGTAACAGCAATGTAACCTCAGCCTATAGCGACAGTCAGGACGGAGAGAACTAACATGAAAAACCTCCCTGGCAAAGCCGCTATTCTGGTTGACGCTGTTGTCGCACTGAGCGTGGTGGTCCTGATTCGCGACCTACTAACACGCAACGCAGTTCACGATTACTGGCAATTCGCAGCGTATCTGCTGGTTGCCACGTTCGCAGCCCGTTTCCGAGTATCGCTGCCACGAATGACCAGCTCGATGGCGGTAAACCTGCCGTTCATTCTGATGGCAGTGCTTGAGCTGAGCTTGGTGGAAGCGCTCACGATCGCAGCCGTTTCTACTTTCGTCCAGTCCTTTTGGCCCGAGAGTCAAAAACGCAATCCCGTGAAGGTGCTCTTCAATGTCAGCGTGCTGGCGGTGAGCACGCACCTGACCTGGCTAACTTCACGATACGTGTTCCACAACGTTGCTCTGCAAATCACGGCTTGCGCAGCCACCATCCTGCTGGCGAACACCATACCGGTGGCCGCCATCATCGGCTTGACTGAGCAGAAGCCAGTGTGGGCAACGTGGATGCAAATCGTGCAGCTGACGTTCCCGTACTACCTGGTCGCAGCCGGACTTGCAGCACTTGTGAAGCTGGCCGATCACGCCGTGGGCTGGCAGATTCCGCTGTTCGTGTTGCCGGCAACGCTGCTCATGTACCGTTCGTTCCGCACGTACTTCGAGCAGGTGACGGCGACGGCCATGGAAACAAAAACCCTAGCGGCAGCAGCGCATTGATCGTGAATCGCTGAACTTTAACTGCCGGTAATACCTGCGGGCGAGTGGAGAACTCGCCCGCATTCTCTTGTGCTCTGAACGCCTTCGTAATGTTTATCCGGCCGACGCTGCATTCGTAGAAAATTCTGGTACCACCGGTAGAGCCCGAATCAGTGCCTGCGTATAGGCGTGTCTGGGGTGCGTGAAAATATCCGCAGTATTCCCCAACTCGAGAATCTGCCCCCGGTCCATCACTGCGATACGATCACAGATGGTGGAGACCGCCAGCAGTTCGTGCGAAATGTAAAGAATACTCATACCGAATTTGTGGCTCAGCGACGAGAACAATTGAAGAATTTCCGACTGGGTGATGATATCGAGCGCGCTGGTCGGTTCGTCGGCGATAAGTAATGCCGGGCGTTGAATGATGGCCATCGCGATTAGAACTCGCTGCGCCTGCCCGACGCTCAGTTGCGCGGGATAGCGGCGCAGGAATTGCCTTTCCGCCGGCAGGCTCACGTATTCCAGCACCTGCAACAACTCCTCGCGGCATTCGTTCTTACTGCCGCGCCGATGCACTCGCCAAGACTCTTCGAGCTGCTTTCCAATGCGCAAGGCGGGATTGAGCGCGGACATAGGGCTCTGCAGAACCAACGCGATTTCCCGGCCCCGTAGAGCGCGCATGTCGCGCTCAGGAAGTTGCAGCAGATCGCGTCCTTTAAAGTCAATACATCCTTCCGCCCGCCCACGCTTCAGATGAAGAAGATTCAGAATGGCGAGGGCGAGCGTACTCTTGCCGCACCCGCTCTGCCCGACAAGGCCCAGGATTTCGCCCTCGCGGATTTCTAGCGAAAGGTCCTCGAGCACGTGCGCCTTCTGCGGGTAGCTGACCGTAATATCGAGTGAAAGAAGAGCAGGTTTTTCCATTAGCGATTCCTGGCCAACTGTTGGTTCAGCGAGAGCTCGTCGATGTTCCAGTAGACCTGTGGCCGCAAAATCGTGGGGTGCACATTTTGGAGGGTCGGGGAAACTGCTGAAAGTGCATCGTGGTTGATCAAATAGATAAAAGGCTCCTGCTCCCATACAATCTGCTGGACTTTGTCGTAATATTTTTTGCGCTTGTTTTGATCGAGCGTCGAAGCTTGCTCGCGCATCAGCTTGTCAATCTCCGCCTCCCATGGCGTTGCCGGAGTCTTCTGCTTCGGATCCCACTGATGGTTCTCGGACGAACTGAGCCACACATTCATCTCTGAGTTCGGGTCCAGATCGTCATTGACGAATCCCAAAAGGCAAGCTTCGTAGTTGTAACTGTTGGTCATGCGGTCGATGAGGGAGGGGAAATCCAGCGTGACTACATTGATCTTTATGCCGATGCCTGCGAGGTCCTGCTGAATGAGCGTGGCCAGGCGCTCGCGGTTTTTGTTGGCGTTCGTCACAATGGAAAACTCGACCGCGTGGCTGTCACGGTCCTTCAGAGTTCCGTCCTGGAAAACAAATCCAGCCTGGCGCAATCTGGCGAGCGCCGATTTCTGATCAAACGGATGGGGGCGGAGCTGGGAGTTAAACCAAAACTTATTTGCCGGCGAAACCACGCCCACTGCTGGCTGTGCATGACCTTTAAAAACAATGCGGGCCATATCTGGACGATTGATGGCCTCGGAAATCGCTCTGCGGAAGTTCGTGGATGCAAACCAAGCCTTCTTGTAATTGGGGATCGGCGCGCCGGGGACCTGGTTGAACCACATGAATTCAGAGTCGAGTGAGACACCGGCGTCGTGCACGAGCGCCGGATTTTCCGCTTCCAGCTTGTCGTAATAGTCGGGGCTCAACGAATTGATGAAATCAATTTGGCCATGCACCAGGCGCAGAATTTCCGTGTCCTGGCTCTGAAGAATGTCGAGCCGAACCGAATTGAAGTAAGGCAACTGGCGTCCTTGCGCGTCATGCTTCCAGTAGTAGGGATTACGTTTGAGAATTATGTACGCACCGGGTTTGTCCTCAGCCACATAAAAAGGACCCAGCACAGCCATTTCCTTCTGCGGCGACTTTGCAGACATGATCGCAACCTGGTCGAACGACTTGACGCTGTCCGCAATTGGCGCAGAAAACGTGATTGAAACACGCGTGGGACTCGAGACATTCACCTGCATTTGACCTTGACTGGAACGAAACATATCGCCGGTGGGCGAATGCAGAGCAGGATCCATCAACTGCTTCATCGTGAAAGCGACGTCATCGGCTGAAAAGGGAGTGCCATCAGAGAAACGCAGGTCCGGGCGCAATTCGAAGCTGATGGTTCGGCCGTCTTTACTAACTTTCCACGACTGCGCCAACTCCGGGGTTGGCTGCTGAGTTTGACGGTTCACGCGGATGAGAACGCCACCGGTCATGTAACGAATGCTTTCGGAAGAATCGTCTTCCATGAGCACTGGATTGAAGGTCTTGGGCTCAGAATGCAGCACGAAACGGAGTTCGCCGCCCGATTGTGCCAACGCTCCGGATGCGAAGACAAAAACTGTCAGCAGCAGCCGTAAAGTAAAATTGTTCTTCATACCGTTAACTCCTTATCGTGCAACACCAGGTGGAATGACCCGACGACGGCGACAAACAAGATCAAGGGAACGAACTGCACCGGCTCTCCGGTAATCGCGGTGTAGCTCTGCAAGTTACGCAGAAGGCCTCCCCAGGAGGGCAGCGGCTCGGTGATTCCAAGACCCAGGATGCCTAGATTGGCCTCCGTGATGATGAACACTGGAATTGAAATCCAGAACTGGGCGAGAGCTATGGCGCGAAGGTTCGGCAGAACGTGACGCCATAGCAGGCGCAGTCCGCCGTTCCCGGAAGCGCGTGCGAGCAAAACAAATTCTGATTCCCGAATGCTCCGGGCATCGGCGCAGATCATGCGCGCAGCGCCGGCCCAGCCAAGGCAGCCGAGCAGCGCGAACGTGATGGTTACGCTTATCAAGGGCGAGACATTCAAAGGCAAGACCGCTCTCACCGTGAGTAACAGGAAGAGCCAAGGCAAAGACAAAAAAAGATCGGTGGCGGACATTACGAGGCGTTCTATCCATCCGCCCGCGAATCCTGCGAGACCGCCGATCAGCAATCCGAGTAGAGATGCAAGCAGTGACGCCGCCGGTGCAAGTAAAAGAGAGACGCGCGTTCCATAGAGAAGACGTGAAAAGCGGTCGCGGCCCAGATCATCCGTGCCGAGCAGGTGATGCCGCGAAAGCGAAGCATCGGGTTCCTCGCGAAACTGATAAGCATACGATGCCGGAGCAACAAAGTTTGCTAAGAGGCTGGCGCTCGCAACCGTCACCAGAAAAACAATCGCAAGAATGCGCGCCCACTTCATGCGCGCCTCGCACCCAGCATGTTGCCCAAAAGCTCACACGTGGAGTTTGCGATCAGCGTAACGGCAGTCACAAGCACCGTGAGCGTCACCAGCAGATAAAGATCGCGTCCCATGGCCGCTTTCCAGGCCAGCTGGCCGACTCCGGGTAGATCGCAGAGTGCTTCGACGGGAATAGCGGTGGTGAATGCCAAGCTAGCGGAAACTCCGGCCACCGCCAGAAGCTGGGGCGCCGCCGGCCGCAACACGTGCCAGCAAAGTAGTCGCAAGCTCCCCATTCCTTTTGCCCACGCTGTGAGCACGTGGGGTTGATTCAGACTGCGCATCAGCAGATTGCGTGCGTAATGATATATCTGGGGAAAGACCGCGGCAGCGAGAACCAGCCGCTCGGGTGCCTGCGCGATGACGAAAACAATCGCAAGCACCGCGGCGGGTAGGCAAAGCAAGGTCCCGCAGAAGATTCCGGCAAGCCAATCGAGCGATGCGGACCGTGCCATCACCGCAATAGAAGCAAGCGAAAGGCCGAGAACCCAACCGAGAAACAGCCCCAGGCCAACAGATTTCAGCGTCTCCGGCAGGCGCTCTCTTATTAATTCGGAGACGGGACGCTCCAGCGTCCGCGACCTGCCAAAGTCGCCGTGCAGCAACCGTTGGCAATAGCGATAATAAAAGCCAGCGATATTTTCTTTGGGCTGATGGTTGAGTGCATCGATGCTCTGATTACTGAGACGAATGTCGAGCTGTGCCTCGTCCATGCCGAATCCAGGGGCAAAGCGGACGAGCGTGGTGGCAAGCAAACCGCCCAACAGCAACGTGAGCAGCAATTTCAGAGCGAGTTTTGCCAACGACGCAATCAAGACTTCCTTCTGGACGACAAAATCAGACCTGGGTTGTTAACTTCTTCAGCAGATTGGGCGCTTCAATCTGCACTAGTTGTTTTTCGGCGTATTGCACGATGCGCTGAACACGGTCGCGCTGGTCCGGTTCATCCACATCGAACTGCACCGCAAAGCCAAATCCCGGTTCGCTCAGCACGACCTTGCCTTTCACGTGCAAGGTTTCCTCCGTCATGCGAAACGCGAGGCGAACGATAGTTCCGATCTTTACGAGTGACCCTGCTTCCACATAGCAACCGCCCAGAGAAACCGTAATGACATTCGCCGGAACTGGAGTTTCGTGGCCATCGGGGTGAAAGTCGATGTCGAGCAAGCAGTGCAAACGGGGATGTAGCCGGCGGTTCTTGCGCGCGGGGCGGCGGCGCTTCTCCATGTACATGCGGCGGTCGGCCTCCGCCAGCAAATCCTCGGCATCAAGGCCATTTTCCGGATAAACCGCCTGCCCGATGCTCAACGACAACGAGTTGTCACCGCACACTTCCTTACCGGCCTTCTGCACGAATTGGCACAAATTTTCGATCTTACTGGCCGCAGCCTCAGCGGTGAGTCCAGGGGCTATGACGACGAATTCGTCTCCGCCCATACGCGCAACGTAATCGTACTCACGGCAGCTCTTTTTCAGCATCTGTGCGAAGCGGACTAACACGCGGTTGCCTTCGAGATGGCCGAAGCGATCATTGATCTGCTTGAAGCCATCCATGTCGCAGACCATCACGGTCAGCGAGGTATTGTTTCGTTTGCAGCGCGCCAGTTCGTGATCCAGTTGCAGGAAGAGCGAACGCGCATTGGGCAGACCAGTCAAGTAATCCGTTGTCGCCGAGCTCTCAGCCTGGCGGAAGCGCAAAGCGTTCTCGATTGCCAGGGCAATGCGGGAACGAATTGCAAGAAGAATGCGCAGGTGATCGGCCGTGAATGCGTCTTTGGCCGCCTGGTACAACGTGAGCACGCCAACCACAGCCTCAGGGCTCTCGAGTGGTACGGCGAGCGCGGAACGCAGGGGCGCGAATTCCCCAGGGTCGCGCGGATATCCCGGCTCAAGCGCCGGATTTCCATTGAGCACAGGTTTCTTGTTATGTGCCACCCAGCCGGAAAGGCCTTGACCCACCGGAATCTTCAATCCCGCAAGCAGCCGAAAGTTATCGCCGGTGACGTGTTCAGGAACGAGACTGTCTCCGTGCCGAACATAAATCGCGATCGAGCTGTAAGGCACCAGGCGTTTGAGCTTCGCAGAAAAAACCGAAAGAGTCTCATCCAGGCTGAGCGACGAACCGAGATCTTGCGTGAGCTCGAATAGCGCTTGCACCTCCTGACGGGCCGCGGCGATCGATTGCAGGAAGCTTGCGGCATCCGGTCGCTGCGAGCCGGTTTCCATCAAGCCAGTACCAGGTGCGACCCCGCGGTCCACTTTCACCTCGGTCGAGAGTTTAGTCCAGGGAATTTGTCCGGAAGCGTTTTGCACCAGCTTCTCGATCTCTCTGTAACGCTCCTGCAAAATGCGGACGATATCAGGGTCAAATGATTTTCCGCATTCTTCCTGCAGCCTGCTCATGACAACGTCAATCGGCAAGGCATGGCGGTATTGGCGATCCGACGCGAGTGCGTCGAGGACATCAACGGCGGAAACAATTCTTGCGCCCAGCGGGATCTCTTCGCCCTTCAAACCAAACGGATAACCAGAACCGTCCCATTTTTCGTGATGCGCACGCACGATGGGAACAACTGGATAAGGAAATTGCACACGCTCCAGAATCTCTGCTCCCACGATCGGATGGATCTTCATCTTCTCGAACTCTTCCGGCGTCAGCTTGCCAGGTTTCGAGATGATGTTCTCGGGAACGGCAAGCTTGCCGATATCGTGCAGCAGGGCGGCCGCCTGCAGAGCCTGTAACTCATCGTCAGGTAATTCCAGAATCTTGCCTACTTCGGTGGCGTAGACGCGCACACGCTGAAGGTGGTCGTGGGTGGTGTGGTCCTTTGCTTCAATCGCGAGCGCAAGCGCTTCAATAGTGCGCAGGTGGAGGTTGGACATCTGCTCCACGTGGTTCTTCTCAGATTCCAGCTTGCCAAGATACAGCCGGTAAGAGCGATAAATCAGGAAGACCGTGGGGAGCATCAATATCGATGTTTGCCAGTCGACAATTCGGTTTAGCCAGCTCATGAGGCCCACGATGCCCGCGCCCATCAAGTAATACGGAAATGACCAGAAATAACAGTCCGACCAGACTTTCTTAAGCGGCTTATTCTCGGTAAGTGAAATAACGGCCGCGACCGGAATAGTATTAGCGACAAAGTAGGCCGATGCGCCCAGCAGCAGCAATAAAGATGGGTGATTCAAAAACGGGTTCGCCTTCGCCCAGTGATAAGCGCCGTACCCGAAACCTATGGCAAGGGCCGAAGCGCAGAGATTGAATGCCACCTGTACCGGTTGCGGGCGCTTCCGAGAAAAGCACTGCACCAGGATCGCCGAGCATCCCATTGTGAGCGTTTGGAAAAAACTCAGCTCAATAATGCCAAGAAGAATGAAAAGAAAGTTGACCGACATAGAGCCGGTCACTTCGGGAAGGTTTACTTTCAAGCGAGAGGCCAGCAGGGCGACGGCAAGATAGCAAGCGAACTTAACCAAGTCGTGGCCAATGGGTCGTGAAATGCCGAAGGCAAGCACCGCAGAACCGACAGCAACGACCGCGGCAATATAGACCCGCGTGCCAATGGTCATCTCGCACCACGTTTGCGGTCGAGAAGGCATTCTTTCTCCCGAACGGTACATTACGGGGGACAACAAGCAGTATTACTAATAGGGAGCAGCATTCCTACAACTTGCGAGAATGCACGTAAACTTAGGTAATCCGCCAATGGCGAGAGGAACTATAACGGTTCGGATTTGATCCTCAAAAGCGTCTTCATTCTCCGCCCACAACGCACTTGTGCTGGGCTTGGGAGTGAGTAAATTACCTAAGTAACCTAGCCCTGCGCACGCACCCGTGCTAAACACCTGTTGGGAGTGTCTCTGTCTGCCGCTCGCCTGCTTCCTACTCCCGCACTGCAGATGTCGGTAAACTCCAGCACCGAACGTCGACTGGTCAACGGGACGACTGCTGTCTTTCGCAGCGAACCCATGCGCAAACTCGTAACTATGGTGGAACGCCTGGCCCGGCACGAAGCTGCAGTGCTGATTTCAGGCGAAACAGGATCGGGAAAAGAGATGATCGGGCGCACCATCCACAATCAGTCGCTCCGTTGTTCAAAACCCTTTGTGGATGTTAATTGTGCAGCACTTCCAGAACACCTTGTCGAAAGCGAACTTTTCGGATACGAAAAGGGCGCATTCAGCGGAGCCGAACTAACCAAGCCCGGACTGTTCGAGCTGGCGGACCAAGGGACCTTGTTTCTCGACGAAGTCGGTGAACTGGATGGCAGAGTGCAGGCGAAGCTACTTCGCGTTCTTGACGGCACGGCTTACTACCGGCTGGGCGGCAGTAATAAGGTTTCGGTAAATGTTCGCGTCGTTGCGGCAACCAATCGCGATTTGGAACAGGATGTCCAGTCGGGAAAGTTTCGCCGCGACTTATACCACCGGCTTGCGCAGTTTGAACTGCGTGTGCCAGCGCTGCGTGAACGGCCACAAGACATCATTCCGATCGCGGAATTCTTCCTGCATCAGCATTGTCCGACGGCAAAGTTTACGTCTGACGCTGCCGAAGCGTTGGAAGCTTATCAATGGCCGGGCAACGTGCGCGAGTTGAAGAACGTCATTCTTCGGACCGCGATCGACCTGGAGCCAGAAGCAAACGAGGTTTGTGCCTGGCACTTACCGGGCGTTATTTATGGAGCGCCCGCGCCAACCACGTCAGGCACAAGTGGAAATCTGGAAGAAGTCGAAAAACAACTGATATTGCAAGCCACCAGCGAGAACGAAGGAAATCAATTAAAGGCTGCCCAGAAACTTGGAATCTCTGTCCGCACGCTCCGCCGCAAACTGAATAAGTACAAGCAGGAAGACGGGGGGACGCTAGCTCCCTGTCTCGGCAAGTTAGGCACGTTTCAGCAACGCTACTTCAGAGTAATAAAGAAATTACCCATTCTGCTTAGGTACGACAATGAGGAAATACAGACGCAGACGCTCAATGTAAGCTCAGGCGGAGTGGCTTTACGATATTCCGCGCACTTGCCGCATGATGCCCTTCTGGAAGTTTCGTTTACTTTGGAAGGCGCGAAGGCCCCAATCACGGCTAAGGCAAAACTAGCATGGACGGGCCCCGAAGGTGTGGCTGGATTGACGTTTGTCTAAATACATCCGGTATTCCAGCGCGAACTGCAGCAGGGGATGACGTAACAAGCCCAAGCTGAAGGCTGGATGGAAGCCACA
>Ga0126373_10004641_pt1 | contig 10540 bp, 9 predicted proteins | sample PanSoiMetPlot_11_FD_92545 | JGI IMG/M metagenome (GOLD analysis project Ga0126373, IMG submission 92545) | Tropical forest soil microbial communities from Panama - MetaG Plot_11 | ecosystem: Environmental > Terrestrial > Soil > Tropical forest > Bulk soil | place: Panama | collected 2016-02-17
CGCGGTTCAATCTGTGACCGCACTGCAGAGCGAGTACTCGCTGTGGTTCAGGCGACCGGAGCAGGAGATTTTTCCGACTCTCGAAGAACTGGGCATCGGCTTTGTTCCGTATAGCCCGCTTGGCAAGGGATTTCTCACTGGCAAGATCGCTTCAGATACCAAGTTCGACAGCACTGACTTCCGCAGTATGCTTCCGCGCTTCCGTCCGGAGAACATAGATGCGAATCAAGCGATGGTGGCTCTACTCGACAGATTTGCGACGGAGAAGACAGCGACGCCCGCGCAAATCGCGCTTGCATGGTTACTGGCGAAGAAGCCATGGATCGTTCCAATTCCGGGCACAACCAAGCTGGGTCGCCTGGAAGAAAACATTGGAGCCGCCGAGGTTGACCTAACGGCAGACGAACTGCGCGAAATTGAACGCGCCGCTTCAAACATAGATGTGCAAGGGGCGCGGTATCCCGAGCACATTGAGAAAATGAGCTATCGCTGAGCAGGAGGAACGAGAATGCCGACACGATCAGATGGAGCCAAGAAACTGATTGGGGACTTTTCTCCCAAGCTGGTTGAACTCACGGATGGACTGCTATTTGACGACGTATGGGAGCGCAAGGAATTATCTAAGCGTGATCGCAGTCTTGTTACCGTGGCGGCGCTGATTGCGCTGAATCGTCCTGACCAACTGCGATTCCATCTCGGGAAAGCCGTGGAGAACGGAGTCAAACAAGAGGAGTTGATTGAGGCTATCACTCATCTGGCCTTCTACTCAGGTTGGCCGAACGCAATGACCGCCGTCCTGCTTGCGAAAGAGCTTTTCGAAAAAGCCCAATAACCACGATCTTATGTTCGCAGGACTCCGAATGGAATATCGGCACGCTGCCGAGAAGTGACCGCCCGTAGGACGAGAGCGCCGTTTCCGGGACGATCTGCGGTGCACCGACCGTTACCACCAGAGAAAAGATGCAGTCCGTATTCGCTTGTATCCCGCGGCAGGGCCAAACATCACTTTTGGACACCTGTCCAAAAATTGACTACGGTCCGCAACAAGGTGGAAGCGCTTTGAAGGAATCTAGGCCCGCCGAGCACATCTCCACAGTGTCAACCTACCACGCTTAGGAAAGATAACAACTTAGACCGTATCGAGCATACTCTCTACGCGTCTTTTACACGTTTCACAGGTAGGAAATGCAGGTTCCCGATAGACGCCTTAGCCGGACCTACAAGTTGCTGGCCTCGGCTTTCAGTTTTTCAATCTGCCGCAAGTGAGCAGAACCATGCCCGCCCATTCTCTCGACAAGGTCGGCGACGGTCAAGTTCCGTTGGATTTCTGGGTGGAAGGCCGACTTGGAAAGGTCGGGGCTTTCAGAGTTCGCAGCAAACGCAAGTTGTGATGCCGTGCCAGCCCGTAGAACGCGACCAGTTCCGAAGGAGGGGAATCCAAATAGTTCAGATTGCGAGCCCAAGCATCCTGATCGAGCGGCGCGATAATGGGCTTGTTGTCGGCAAGCATTTGTCGCAGTCGATATCCATAGACGATCTCGACATCCGCAAGGTGACCGAGGATTTCCAGCACGCACCACTTGTCAGGGGAAGGCTTGTAGAGTAGAACCTCGTCCGACAAACCTGAGACGGCAGCGGCAATGTCCTTGGGGCATTCGCACCCGAAAGCGGCCACGAACCGTCGATAAACGAAACGTTCCTGGCAATCTGCTGTTGTAAGGCTTCGCCAAACGTAAAGGAGTACGTGAAAGCGGGATCGATATCGAATAAGTGAAGATCATTCCGGTAAGGCGTGGCGGTAAAGAGAACTGTCGCGACGTCTAGGTCGCGGACCGCCTCGGCCCAGCGCGGGGCAAGCTCTCGGTGCCCTTCATCAACGAGCGCCAAAGTGCACCAGCTTCGGAGCTTTCGGAATTTCGCGTCGTCTTTCCGAAGCGCCTGTAAAGTCTGGTTGGTGCACAGCAACACCGCTGCCGAACCAGCAGCTTTTTGAGCCTTAGTGAAAGTGGAAGGAGTAAATATTTGGCACGGCTTCGGTGTAAAGCTCGAATCCTCGCCGACCTTTTTCCAGAATCGCTCGTGAAGCTCTTGTTGTAGTTGACATACGAGATATTCCCAAGGTGCCACCACTAGACAGCGAGGCTTGTCGGCCAGAAGTTGCGCAAGCGTGGCGATGACAGCAGTCTTGCCTGTCCGGTGGGCATTCTAACCATCGCTTGGCGGTCGCTATTAGAGGCGAGATAATTTTCGACGCGGTTGATGGCCCGCTGTTGGTTTAACCACCATTTCTGCTTGATGACCTGCTGCCAAGCACGACTGCCTGAATGCTGGATGAATTTCATTTCATCTGACCGGGTGTGGGATTAGGTACATGAAAAACGCCCAACGTAGAGAGAATATGCTGGCCTTCAGGGGATTGCCAGATTGCACTTGTCGTTTCGTTTACTGTCGCAATTGGTGGTCAGTGGCGGTACGCGCAGTTGGAGCAAAACGTCACACGAGCTGACTCTGATACGTCGCCATCGTCAGCCGCAGCTTATGATACTTTCCGACGCAACACAGGTAGGAAATCACAGGTAGAAAATTTGCGGGGCTAAGAAATGGTAGGCCCGGGAGGACTCGAACCTCTGACCTCTTCCGTGTCAAGGAAGCTAGGGGCCGCTGGCACAAGCAGAATCAACAGGTTGGGGTTGCGGTTGTCGGCAACCGTTGGCTTCATTGGGCAGTGCTGGCTATCTTTTGTTCAACGATTTGTTCAACGTCCTACGCACAAGCGAAGCCTCTGCCCGATGCGCCAAAACCCAACAAGAAAGTTTTCGTGGCTGGCATCTCTCTACTCGCCGCGGCTAAGACGGCCGACGCAATCACCACGCGCCAGCTCTTAGACCGCGGGGGCTGGGAGAATAACCCGCTCTTTGGGCGGCATCCATCGCCCGCGAAGCAGGCAGGAGTCACTCTCGGAATCTTCGCCGCGCAAGCTGGCTTGTTCTACCTCACTGAACACAACCGCCAGTCTTGGATCCGCTGGGCTGGTAGGGCTTTTCTTGCCTATACCGTAGTCGACTATTCACACGCTGCCGCATGCAACGCAGGAATCAATCCTCACGCGCCAGGTGCGCAGAACTGCGGGCCATTGGTTTTCTGAGAAGTACGGGCCTGCCGAGTGTATCAGCAGCCGACAAGCCCTAACCACCAAAGTGAGGTAAGTCACGAGGGAAGCTAAATGCAGTCTATTGTATTTTCCCCGCAAGTCGAAACCCGCACCCAAGAAGAAACACCCGAAAGAAAAATGCACGGTCCTTGAGTGGATCCGCAAACGGCTTTACGTTCCCGGGGAGACCCGCGCCATCTGTGCTACGGAAGCGTAGTTGGACACGCCCACCCTGTGTTGAACGACTACGGACCGGGAGCCCCTCCGCCTAACCGACTGGACTGCGAACAAACCACTTACGGGATCAGATGTTTGGGCCACGGCTTGCTTCACGTATCAAAATGCAAAGTTCGGAGTGTACCGCGAGAAAGCCGTTCAACCACACTTGGCCGTTATACCGCGGAAAGGTATACGTCCACTCACATCACTTTCATTGGTCCGTCCGATGTACGAAGTGTGGTATTCCGCTTTTACTCAAGGACGTAGGCCCCCACCGTTCCCAGATCGCTAAATTGGAGGGTCCAAAAATTCGCGAACTTCGGTGTCTTGCCTGTGGAAAACGTGACAAATACGACGGGGACAAAGCGGAACTGATCATCGTGTCGTGGCCTGACTGAATCACGTTACCATGGCTGGCGTCGGATCACGATACAATTTAAGCACTCGGGTTGCTACTATCCAGGCCATCCCTTCCCAGCCAGATTGCTTTCAGGCGGAGGTACGGAATGTGGGAAGACCCGAATTATTGTTGGATAGTACTTTGCAAGAACCACTGGTTTCATATGCTGCAGAGTTTTCTCGTCCGGCATAGAATCCCCCTTGCCGAAACCGATGCTTTCGCTTCGCCCCCTCCTCTCCCTAAACACTTCACGGTGCGGTGCGATGATTGCCGAAAGACGTATACCTACAAACCCAAGGACGTGCTGAGGTCGGAGTTAGAACTTCCCAAGTCATTCAAGCCCCATCGACTCTTTCAAGAAGAGCCTGAGGCTATCGATTCGGCTCGAAGCAAGGCGCAGGAGCAGAAACCACGCCAAGAGGAACCACCCCAAGAGCAACAAACGCGAGCTAAAAGTGCCTGAGAGTTTTGCGTTTGCACGGAGCGTCCTGGGCAGCCTATCAACTTAGACAACCTGGCTAGACGCATCGTTCGTCCCGCCCTCAAGCAAGCCAAGATTGAGTGGCATTCATGGTACGCGTTGCGGCGATTCCACGCCACGGCGATCCGCAAGGAGTCCGGTAGCAGCGATACAGCGAGCAAGGCTCTCGGCAACACAAAAGAGGTCTTAGATAAGCACTATTTGAAACCGGATGGAGTACTGCCCGATGTGCGAAAGGCGGTCAAACATGCGGTTTCCGGGCTGGTCAATTGAGCAACGTTGTTCAACGAATGTTCAACGCCGGAGGAATCACCATGTGTAAGTTATTGAAAAATGGTAGGCCCGGGAGGACTCGAACCTCTGACCTCTTCCGTGTCAAGGAAGCGCTCTAACCAACTGAGCTACGGGCCTGTCGCTCCCTAACTCTAGCACACTTGGGTGGGCGAACCGCAGCTTGGGCGACCGGGTTTTGACTGGGTTGAGCAACTCAAGCAGTTTTGCTACGGCCGTCGCAAACCTCTGTCCTGGACCAGAAGATGCCCTTGGATAGGAGGGCGGTCCCAGAATGGATGAGTACGGTTCAATTTTTTCGCATGCCCTCCCTTACGCATCTGGAAGTCCCTTCCCCCCAGCAAGGTATTGGGCAAGAGCGTACCTAATTACTTGATCTTAGCGTCACCCGACCCATTTGCACGCGGCCCTCAAACTTTTCTTCAAAGAGTCCTTGATTCGCGGGGCGAGCCAAGGGCGGGGAGCCTTGAAACTGGGGACACCAATACTCGCAGATCGAACCAAACGGCTACAAAGCAGGTCTGTTCTGAGGTCACCGCGCTTAGTGACGACAATCATCGCCTTTGTCGTTTGCCACTGGCAACATCGGGGCAAACGAACAAGGGCATTTTCAATCGCTGGTAGATATCGGCTTGATCAAGGAGGAGCCATGTCCAGGATACTAGGCGCTACCCGAAGCCCACTCCTCACCATTCTGCTCATTTCGCTCTGGTTTGGCTTGGCGGCGCGGCTGGGTGCAAGGCCGCCAGCCCAGGACGCCGCCAAACCGGCGGGCGAGCAGGAAGAGCCCGAGGCTGCGGCGCCGGCCGCCCTTATGGGTGACTATGTAGGGAGCGAAACCTGCAAAACCTGCCACGAGGACTTGCCGTCGAAGGGTTTTTACAAGAATTTTGAGGACTCGCCGCACTTCGTAACCACTCTCGATACAAAGAAAGGTCCGGAGTGGCATGGTTGCGAGGCATGTCACGGGCCGGGCAAAGCCCACGTGGAAGGCGGCGGCGACAAGACCAAGATTTTTGCGTTTAAGGGAGCCTCGGGCTCAGAGGTCAGCCAGCGCTGCCTTGGCTGCCACGAGTACGGCGAGGAGCACAGCAATTATGGGCGTTCGGTGCACCTCCAGAACGGGGTGGCCTGCACCGACTGTCACGACCCCCATCATGCGAAAGAGGGTCAGTTCCTCCTAAAGGCAAGCCAACCGGCACTTTGCTACGGCTGCCATCTCGACAAGAAGCAACAGTTTACGCGGCCCTTCCATCACCGGGTCAACGAAGGCCTGGTGAAGTGCACCGACTGCCACAACCCGCATGGTGGATTCCTGGCCCGTCAACTGCGAGCCACGGCGTCGCAAGACCTGGTTTGCTTCAAGTGTCACGCCGACAAAGCAGGACCCTTCGTGTATGAACACGAATCGGTGAAGGTCGAGGGCTGCACGATCTGCCACACGCCGCACGGCTCTTCCAATCCGCGACTTCTGAAGCTGGCCCAAGTGAACCTTCTTTGCCTGCAATGCCACTCGTTCGCCGTGGACGCGGGCCCGGCCGCAACTCCGACGTTTCACAACCTAGCGCAGAAGTATCAAGCCTGCACTATGTGCCACACAGCGATTCATGGCTCGAATAGCAACAAGTTTTTCTTCACTCCGTGACGGAGACCCGCCACGCAAAGACCAAGAAGAAATGGAGAATGGTCATGAAAAACGGAAGAATACTCATGGCATTGCTGGCGATCGGCGTGGTGGTCTCCTTCCGGGCGCTGCCGGCTCAGGCCCAGGAAGAACAGCAGGCCGGCGTTAAACAGGAAAATTACAATGTGAAGCAGTCGATTGAGTTTGGGGGGCGTCTCACCAGCATCTCAGGCGACACTCAGTCCTACGACACCTTTGTGAACCTGCAACAAGGTCCGCGCCTGCTGGGCTTTACGATGGAGATGAATTCTCTCAATCATCACGGAACGTGGTTTGACAATTTTTATTTCAGCAATTTCGGTTACGGGGGCGATCCCAACATGGTGTCGCGGCTGCGCGTGGCTAAGAACACCTGGTACAAGTTCGACGCGCTATTTCGCAAGGTTGAAAACTTTTGGAATTACTCGCTACAGGCCAATCCCATTAACCCGACAGCCCCCTTTGCCAACGGACCGGCGGGATTCGGAGGCACGATTTGCACGGCGTGTGTTCTGAATTTCTCTCCCCATAACGCCAACACGCGCCGCAAGCTGGGAGATTACAACCTGATCCTACGGCCGGAATCCTCGGTTCGCCTGCGAATGGGATATTCGCGAAATACTGTTGAGGGGCCCGGGTTCGCCACGATTCATCAAGGAACCGAGCAGTTCCTTATCGCGGACGTCAAGACCACGGTCAACGCTTACCGCCTGGGTATGGACTTTAAGCTCCTACCGCGAACCAATATCAGCTACGACCAAATCTTGAACTACTACAAAGGGGACACCGGGATCACCGATTTTGCGCAGCCCTTTCCGCTGAATCCAACCCAGAACGTCGACCTGGGAGTTTCTTTCAATGCCACTGCGAATCAACCCTGTGGCGGCACGTTTCTCGCTTCCGGCTTTGTGAATCCCACTTGCAGTGCCTATTTCAATGGCTACTTGGACCACGGGCGGACGCGCACGAACTCGCCGACCGAACAGCTGAGCCTGCAGTCAAACTACTGGCAGAAACTGGATCTCACGGCCCGGCTCAGCTACTCGGGTGGGGACACCAATGTTTTCGGCTACAACCAGACTATTTTCGGCCGTGAATCGCGGACCAATTTGCGCAATCAGACGAATACCGGACCTGTCTTCGGGCGGCGCGTGGCAGCCGTCGCGGATTTTGCCGCGACCTGGCAAATTACTAACAAACTTAGCTTCCTGGATACGTTCCACTATTCGAACTGGCACAATCCCGCAGCGTTCGACGCCTCCGGTTGCTCGTTTTTTAGCCCGAACCTGAACACGTCTGCGTTTTTCTTTACGCCGAGTGCGCCTGTTCCACTCACTTGCGCGCCGCCCGCGGGCGCCGCGCCTACTACAGCGACGAATCCGGTGGTTCACAACGCCAGTTCCGCACCGGACGTCTCCATCATTCTGGACAGCAATTTTCTGAAGCAGGAAGAGAGAATGAATCTCGCGGAAGTCGACTACCGGTTTTCCCAAAAACTCGGGGCGCGCGTCGGATTTCGCTACCGCTATCGCATCATTGCCGACAATTTCTATGAGACTCTGAACCAGGTTTTTTACCCGGGCCCAACGGCAGCTCTCGCGGCGCGCGGAGCCTGCGCCCCGGTGAATCCGGCGAATCCCGTTTCGCAAGCCAACCTTCCCGCCGGTTGTACGCTGAACTCGGACTCCTCCATCAGTTTTCTTTCTGTGCCGGCGTTTGTCCCCGCGACAGATGTGGTCCCGCCGATCAACGAGTTCTCAGGATTGTTCGGAATCTGGGGGCGGCCCAGCCCGAAGTTGCAGATCAGTTTTGACACCGAACTTTTCAGTGCGGATGGATCGTTTACGCGCATCAGCCCGCGAGAGTCACAGGAATACCGCGTGCGAGCAAAGTATGCCCTGACCAGCTGGCTGAGCTTGAACAGCAATGCCCTGATTTGGGAGGCGCGGAACAACGTCGAAAATGTAAACAACCTCCAGCACAACCGCACTTACGGCATCTCGGCGATTCTCCAGCCCAAGGACAAGATCGGACTGGAAATTGGCTATGATTACAACGACGTCTTCTCGCAAATATTAATCTGCTTCGTCAGCAGCGCCGCTCCCACCGGCCCCTCCACGGTAAGTTGCCCGGGCGTGACAGGGTTGCAGCAGCAGCTTTCCACTTACACCAACAACTCCCAGTACGGCTATTTCGACTTGAGCCTGACTCCGGTGCACCGGCTGACGGCGCACCTCGGTGCGAACCTGACGGGCACCACCGGCTCAGCGCTTCTGGTGATTACTCCCCAGGTGCCCTCCGGCCCGCTCGATTCGAAGTGGCTGCATCCTTTCGGCGGCCTGGACTACCATTTCGCAAAGAACTGGACCGGGAAAGCTTACTGGGACTACTACGGTTATCATGAGGATCCCACGGTGAGCGCCGCGACAGGTGCGATCATCTCGCAGGATCTGCTTGCGCCGCGAAATTTCCGCGGCAACTTGGTCACGCTGTCCGTCAAATACGCATTCTGATTCTAATGCGTCAAACGCAAACAGGGGAGCATCGCAGGGTAGGGCTGGGTGCTGTCACGCTGCGAAGTGATGTTCGTCGCAGTGCAAAACTTGTGTCAGCTATCATTATCAGTATGTGACGACTCATCGAGCTCTTGCTCGACGGCAGCTTCTGGCCCTGAAGGGAAAAACTGTTTATGTAGTGACCGACGGGGACGCGGGCCATGTGACCATAGTATAACTTGACAACAACTGGCGCCGGGCATCCACCAGGCGCAGGAGGAAGAAAACATGCGCAAGACAACCAGTTCGATCGCAGGAATCATGGTCATTGCCGTTGTGCTGACAACGATTGTTTTCCTCGATCGACCGGCAAGGGCGGACACCGCTGCTGCCGAAGCGACGTATAAAGCAAAGTGCGCGATGTGCCATGGACCGGATGGCAAGGGCCAAACGGCCACAGGCAAGATGACGAAGGTGAAGGATTTCTCTTCCGAGGAGGTCCAGAAGATGAGCGATGCGGATTTGAGCGCCGCCATCACGTCCGGCAAAGGCAAGATGCCACCCTTTAAGACGCTCTCCGCGGACCAGGTAAAGGACCTGATAGCGTTCATCCGGGCGTTCGGAAAGAAGAAGTAAGCAGACCGGTCAAGAAAGGGTTTTGTGACGAGACGCGTCTGCCGACCAGATCCTTCTCCGCGATCATCAAGCTAAGAGCAGCATGAAGAAGGCTATTGCACGCATGGCCTGATCCGCTGTGGTGTGTCTGGTAGACTCGGCAAGCTCGCGCAACTTCCCTTCTCCGCAGAAGAATCTGCGTGCATCCAATAGAATGGTTGAGGTAGATTCGCACGCAAAGTGAAAGTTCAAATTGACACAGGTTTAAAGAACAAATGCCCGCGCGCCGCTTTAGGCTGCCTGACAGCGCGCGTGAAAGCCGGCCCGTCGCCGGAGGCGTTGCTCGACGAGATAAAAGCGCGCGCCCTGGAAATCGAGCGCCTGCCTTTCCCGCGCGGCGTATTGGAATCTCCGCAAATCGAAATAACCCGGCGGGCCTACAAAGCGCTGGGGAAAGATCCCGCGCGTTATCGCGGCTCGGCCGAGGCGCTCCTCCGCCGCGTGGTTGCGGGCAAAGGCTTGCCGGAGATCAACGCCGTCGTGGACATCATCAATCTGGTCTCCGTTGAAAGCCGCCTTCCGGTGGGCTTGTACGACGCAGCGCATGTTCAGGGTGACGTCGTTTTTCGCGCGGGGCGAGCGGGTGAAACCTACAAGGGCATTGGCAAATATGACTTGAATCTCGAGGGTCTGCCGCTCTTCGCGGATCACCAAGGTCCTCATGGCAGCGCGACCAGCGATTCCGAGCGCACCATGGTCACTTCAAAAACCGAGGGGATTCTCGCCGTCATCGTCTCGTTCGGCGGGGCCGAGGGTCTGGACCGCTGGACCGAACGCCTCTCGACACTGCTCTCACAGTATGCCTCCGGGCAAAACGTCGATATTCACATCGTCCAGTAAACGTGCGCGCATCTGACACGGCTAGGTTTGGGCCGAACCAGCATGACCTCAGGGTGAGCAAGGTGAAACCGTTTGCCCCACCTGGTAAGGGGCAGGGTAACCAAGCAAGAGCCCCGAGCGCCGTCGCCGCTCCCTGTGGTGGCACGAGTCACAAGTCAGCAATCGCGAAGCACTTCACTCGAGCGCCTGCTTCAAATCTTCCATCAAATCCTCTTTGTCTTCCAATCCCGTGGAAACCCGCACGGTCCCCGGGCTGACGCCGGCGCGCTTCAACTCCTCATCGCTCATGTTGTAGTGCGAGCTGTAAATCGGCAGAATCACCAGC
>Ga0126373_10004643_pt1 | contig 10540 bp, 8 predicted proteins | sample PanSoiMetPlot_11_FD_92545 | JGI IMG/M metagenome (GOLD analysis project Ga0126373, IMG submission 92545) | Tropical forest soil microbial communities from Panama - MetaG Plot_11 | ecosystem: Environmental > Terrestrial > Soil > Tropical forest > Bulk soil | place: Panama | collected 2016-02-17
CGGCTGGGCCCTCGCCGCGCAGCGTCGCGACGGACTCGGAGACCTCCACGGCGTTCCCGACGGCGCGACCGAGTGGCGCGTCCATCCGGGTCAGCAGCGCGCTCGTGCGTACTCCGTGAGCGTTACCGAGCTCCACCATCGTTTCGGCGAGCGCGCGGGCCGAGGCCAGGTCCGGCATGAACGCGCCGGTGCCGACCTTGACATCCAGCACGAGCGAGCCCGTTCCCTCGGCGATCTTTTTCGACATGATCGAGCTGGCGATCAGCGGTATCGATTCAACGGTGCCCGTGACGTCCCTGAGTGCGTAGAGGCGCCGGTCGGCCGGCGCCAGGCCGGCGCCAGCTGCACAGATCACGCAGCCGACGTCTGCCAGCACGCGAACTATGTCGGCATTGGATAGGCTCGCGCGCCAGCCGGGAATCGACTCGAGCTTGTCCAGCGTGCCGCCGGTGTGCCCGAGCCCACGCCCGGACAGCTGCGGCACTGCCGCACCGCAACTGGCCACCAGGGGTGCAAGTATCAGTGACACCTTGTCGCCGACGCCGCCGGTTGAATGCTTGTCCACGGTCGGCGCGGCCAGCCCGCCCAGATCCAGCCGCTCGCCGGAACTGATCATCGCGCGGGTCCAGGCACGCAACTCGTCCGGATCGAGGCCGCGGAAGTAGATCGCCATCAGCAGGGCCGACATCTGCTCGTCGGCGATCCCGCCGCTGGTGTAGGACCCGATCAGCCATCTGATCTCGGTGGGAGTAAGCCTGCTGCCGTCGCGCTTTGCCCGGATCAGCTCGACCGCGTCAGGCATGTTCACCGCCCCTGCTGGCCAGGTCGCCCGGCGTAAAGGCCGCAGGCAACAGGTCGCCGAGCCGGACCGGCCCGCCATCGGCGTCGAGGAGCAGATCTGGCCCGCCCGCTTCCATGAGCAGCTGACGGCACCGGCCGCAGGGCGCGAGCGGGGCACCGTCGCCGGCCACGACGCTGACTGCGACGAGCGGCCCCGCTCCGGCCGCACGTTGCGCGCTGACCAGGCCGCACTCGGCACAGAGCGTGAGCCCGTACGAGGCGTTCTCCACGTTGCAGCCGACGACGACGTTGCCGTCGGCGTCCCGGCCAGCGGCGCCGACGTGCAGGCCTGAGTACGGCGCATGGGCGCGCGCCGCCGCTTCCGTGGCCGCGCCACGCAGGGCCGCCCAGTCAAAGTCCACCTGTTGCTGGCCTGCCTTATGCCTTGACGTACGGCTTGCCATCAGCAGCCGGTGCTCTGACCTTGCCGACCAGACCAGCCACGGCGATGATCGTGGCCACGTACGGTGCCATATTCATGATCGGCGAAGGGAGGGCTGGGTTGACGGTTGGCAACACGAGCGCGAGTTCTAGGCAGAAACCGAACAGCAGCGCGGCGGCCACCGACCCAAGCGGAGTCCAGCGGCCGAAGATCAGCGCCGCGAGGGCGATGTAGCCGAATCCCGAGCTGATGTTGGGATTGAAACTGCCAACCGAGCCGATTGTCAGATAAGCGCCGCCGATACCGGCGATGAGGCCGCCGATGATTACATTGCGATACCTCGTCCACACGACCGATATCCCGACCGTATCGGCTGCAGTGGGATGCTCGCCGACGGCCCGGACCCGCAGCCCCCACCGGCTATAGAACAAGGCGACCTGAACCAAGATGATCGCGATGTAAGTGATGTACAGAAAGACGTTGGAGTCGAAGAAGGCCGGCCCGATCACTGGGATCTGGCTGAGTCCGGGGATCTTGATCGTGCTGAATGTGTTTCCGGTGTTGTAGTTCGGGTTCTGCGCCATCAGGCGGTCGTACAGATAATTCGTCATGCCGAGCGCGAGCACGTTCAGGACGACACCGAGGATGATCTGGTCCATCAAGAACGTGATCGCGAAGACGGCCAGCAGCACGCCGACCAGGCCACCAGCCAGCGAGCCGGCCACCAGCCCTACCCACAGGCCACCGAATGCGCTGGCAAAGATCGCGGCAGCGAATGCGCCGAACAGCAGCTGCCCCTCGATGGCAATGTTGATGACGCCCGAACGCTCGCACAGGCAACCGGCCAGCGCACCGAGCACCAGCGGAATTGACGCGATCAGCGTGCCCTGGAGGATGTTGACCAGGTTCAGCGGGATCGCGCCCGCGTCGGCCCAGCACAGCAGCGATATCACAAAGCACAGGAGCACGGAGGCGATAGCGAGCCGCTTGCTCCGGCGGCTGAGCGGCATGAAACCTCGCAGCGCGCCAAGTCCAAGCGAGACCACGCCGAGCGCGAAACAGGCCGACCCCGCAGCCACCCTAATGGTCGGAATCTGAACTCCGGAACCGGCCGGGGAAAGGTTGAAAGACGCATCTCCAGAGTGCCTCAGGGCCAGCAGGCCAAATACGACGATGTCGATCAGGCCAAGCACACCGAAGGTGACCGCGGCCAGATACCGGCGGTCGACTGTGAGCGGTGCCCTGACCGCCGTAGCTAGCGCGGTCACCCGTTCCATCCCTTCGCTACGGCCTCCATCCCGGTCCCGCTAGTGGCCCGCAGCCTGAAGACTGCCCGTATCAGCGCTGGAGCAGCGACGAATAGCACGATGAGCCCTTCGAGGACGGTGACAATATCGGCCGGCACCTGGCCCAGGGTGGCGGCCTCGACGTAGGTGCCGCCGACATGCAGCGCGCCGAACAGCAGGCCGGCGAGCACAACTCCGATCGGCTTGGCCCGGCCGAGAAGGGCGACGGTAATGCCATCGGGCCCGTATGTGCCATAGCTATTGAACGTGAGCTGAGTGTTCGTGCCCTGAATCACGGTGGCCGCCGATAGTCCGGCCAGGCCGCCCGCCAGAAGCATCACCAGGATCCACGACCGCTCGACGTTGATTCCGGCGGTGCGGGCCGCGCTCGGGCTAGCGCCCACCGTGCGGAACTGAAAGCCCGTCGTCGTTCGCGACAGCAACCACGCGACAGCCAGAGCTGCTCCGACAGCGATCAGGAAGCCGACTCCTACTTGCGGCGGCGGGCCGCCGACGTGCCCGAGGTTTGCGTTGTTGGCGATGGGGGGCGCGATCTCGTTCGTCTGGTGCGGCTGCTGCAGCATCGCCGGATGCGACAGCAGGTACTGGAGCAGGTCGTACATGACGTAGTTGAGCATGATCGTCACGATCACCTCGTGGGCGCCGGTCTTGGCCTTGAGCAGACCCACGAACCAGCCGATGGCCGCACCGCCGACAAACGCCCCGACAACGCAGACGATCACGTGAATACCCAGCGGCAGGCTCACCCCGAAGCCGAGCCACGTCGCTACCACCGCGCCGCCCACCCACTGTCCGGCAGCTCCGATGTTGAACAGTCCAGCCCGGAACGCGATCGCGACGGATAGGCCGGTCAGGATCAGCGGCGTCGCCTGGGCAGCCGTGCTCGAGAGCGGATAGAAGATCGCGGCGACCGAGCCGCCGTGGAACGCGGCGTTGACCGTCGAAGGATTGAGGATCGCCCCCTCGAACATCTGCGTGTAGGTGAAGGAGACCGCGTGCCAGGTCTGGCCGAGCGTGTAACCCGGCTGCGCGAAGAAGGAGCCCCAGGCATGCGTCACGAGCGGATTGCTGACGACGATCAGCACGCCGCCCACGACGAGCGCGAGGAAGATCGCGAGGATGGTATTGACGGTAGAACTGCCTTGCGTGATCGCCTCGATAATGACCGCGCCGGTCAGGCGGGCGCGCGACTTGTCAGGCGCGCTGGGTTCGGCTGGAATCGGCTCGGGAGCAGCAGCCGGAACGTCACTCACTTGCCAGGCTCCTCTGTTAGCGGTCCGGCTTGGCTGGCCGGCAGCTCCGAAGTCGCGCCCTGAGTCATCTGGTCAGCCACTTCGCCATTGGAGCTCTGGTCGGAGACTCCCGCGCCGGCCATCAGCAGGCCGAGCTCGTGTTCAGGCACGTCCGGCGAGCAGAAGCCGACGATCTTGCCCTCGTACATGACCGCGATGCGATCCGACAGCGCGTAGATCTCGTCAAGTTCTGACGACACGATCACGACCGCTACTCCCTGGTCCCGCGCCTTGACGATCTGGGAGTGCACGAACTCGATCGAGCCAACATCCAGCCCGCGAGTCGGCTGGCTCGCTAGCAGCACCTTGTTGCCCCGGCTCAGCTCCCTGGCGACGACGACCTTCTGCTGGTTGCCACCGGACAGAGTGGCGGCCGGAGTCTGTACCGAGGTGGTTCTGACGTCGTACTCGTCGACAAGTTGAGTCGCTGCGTTCCTCACGGCGTCGAGCTTCAGCGAGATTCCGGAGGCGTACGGAGGGCGGTCGTAGACATCCAGGACAAGGTTGTCGGCGACCGAGAACGCGCCCACCAGGCCATCCTCCTGGCGGTCCTCGGGTATGTAGCCGATGCCAGCGCGCAGCCGGTCCCTGGTGCTGGCTCCGGTGATGTTGGCCCCGGCCAGCAGAACAAAGCCAGTTGATGGCCGCAGACCCATCAGCGCTTCACACAACTCGGTCTGCCCGTTGCCCTGAACCCCCGCGATCCCGAGGATTTCTCCTGCCCGCACGTCGAAGGAGACTGACTCCACCGCCTGGCCAGCAACCTCATTCGGGACGCTGAGGTCGCGGACAGCGAGCACCACCTGGTCGGGTGTGGCCGCCTCCTTGTTCACCCGCAGCTGCACCGATCGGCCGACCATTAGCGCCGCAAGCTCGGAGTTGGTCGTGCTTGGCGGTCGTTCGCCTACCACCCGGCCACGGCGGATGACGGTGATGCTGTCGGCGATCGTCTGTACTTCCCTGAGCTTGTGCGAGATGAAGATGATCGACCGACCGCTTTCTCGCAGCTGGCGCATGATCTGGAACAGATCGTCGGTCTCGCCGGGGGTCAGCACCGCTGTGGGCTCATCTAGCACCAGCACACTTGCGTCGCGCAGCAGGGCCTTGATGATCTCGACTCGCTGCTGGACACCCACCGGCAGGTCCTCGACATACGCATCAGGGTCGACACGCAGCCCGAACCGCTCTGATAGTTCTAGGACCGCGGACCTGGCACGCCGCCGGTCGAGTAGGCCGTACGACGGAATGTTGACGGACGGCACATGGAATCCGCCCAGACTGATGTCAGGAGTCCGAAGACGGCGAAGAGGCTCGGTGCCGAGTGTGACGTTCTCGGCAACGGTGAAGACGGGCACGAGCATGAAGTGCTGGTGCACCATGCCTACGCCGGCGCCGATCGCGTCTTTCGGCGAGCGGATCCGAAGTGGCTGGTCGTTGATGAGAATCTCGCCCTCATCAGGCTGAACGAGACCATAGAGGACGTTCATCAGGGTGGTCTTGCCGGCGCCGTTCTCGCCGAGCAGCGCCCGGATCTCACCAGGTTGGACCACCAGGTCAATGTGATCATTAGCTACGAGGCTGCCGAAACTCTTCGTGATGCCGCGCAACTCAAGCTTCATCCGGAGCCTCCCGCCTACTGACTCCGGTCAGCTGCCGGGCCCAGGGCCCGGCAGCTGACCGGCTTGAATGTTAGGTGTAGGTGCAGGTCGGTTTACACCGGGCTCTTCGTCGCCGGCTTGATGGTGCCGTTCTCGATCTGCGTCTTGATCGTCGCGAGCTCTGCCTGCAGCGACGCAGGCACCTGACTGGACAGGTCGTGGAACGGTGACAGGACTGCGCCGCCGTTGGCGAGAGTGCCGATATAGGTCCCGCCGGCGAAAGTGCCATTAGCGGCCGAGAGAACTGCCGTCTTCACCGCGGTCGTGATGCCCTTGGTCACGCTCGTGACCATGTACTTGCAGTACTGGGCAGCGCTGACGCACCCGTCGGTGTCGACCCACTCCAGGTAGATGTGCTTGCCGGCGTTGTCGGCAGTCTGAACGGCCTTGGCCGAGCCGAGACCAACTCCGCCTGCCACCGGGAAGATGACGTCGGCGCCGTCGGTGATGAACGTGTTCGTGAGCGCCTGGCCGGCACCGAGGTCGGTGAAGTTGCCGATGAAGTTGCCCTTCTGGGTCTTCTCATTCCAGCCGAGCACGTTCACGTGGGCGTGGTGCTGCGTGTTGTAGTACTGGACTCCGTCGTAGAAGCCATCCTCGTAGATGGTGACGGTGCCGAACGCCTCCCCGCCGTAGGTCGCCACGACGTGCGTCTTACTCATGCCGGCCGCGAGGTACCCGCCGAGGAAGCCGTCCTGCACGGTGTTGAACACCAGCTGGTCGATGTTGGTTTCCTTCGCACCGCTCAGGCACTGGGATGCGTACGAGCAGTCCACGATCGCGAACTTCTGCGACGGGTTCGCCTTAGCGGCCGCTTCCGTGGCGCTGGCCATCAGGAACCCGACGGTGACGATGATCCCGCACTTGCGCCCGACGAACGTGCTGATGTTCGAGGCGTAGTCCGCGGAGGAGGTCGACGGCAGGTACGTGACCGTGATCTTGCCCTTGTCAGCACCAGCAGCCTGCTGCATGCCCTGCCAGGACGACTGGTTGAACGACTTGTCGTCGATGCCGCCGGTGTCAGTGACCATGCAGGCCAGGAACTTGCTGGCCGTATTTCCGGTACCGGATGACGAGCCACTTGATGGCGCTGTGCTCGATCCGCACCCAGCGGCGAGCAGCGCCATGGCGCCGACTGCGGCGACTAGCGTGAATCTCCCTCTCACATTTACCTCCTGTGCGGGGGCGGCCTGCGGTCACCCCGGAAATTCCGGCGGCCTGTTTGCGGCAGTCACCGTCGGCTGGGGCCAAGTCGTCCCGGATGTCCCCCCCGGGATTGCCCGAACAGTAGTCCTGGCACCGCCGCCCGGGAAGCGGGAACCCACTGTCCTGACTTGGATGTTGCCGAATCGAGATCTGCGGAGGTTCAGACCCTGGTCAGGAGGTGGCTGCCCGTCTGAGAGACACCGCTGAAGCGCACCTGCAGCCGCTTCCGGCTTCTTGTTTCCCTCCAGTAGCGACGGGTACAGGCAGCTAAATCGCAGAAATCAGCCGAGGTTAGCCTGATAGCCGGGGGAAATTTCTGACCGGGCGGCTGGAGGCCGGGTGACATCTAGGTTCGCGCGCCCATTTGCGATCTGCGCCATCGCCGGGCTCTTGGCATGGGCCGACCTGCCTGGCCAGCCCGCAGGTCCGGCAACCCTCATCAGCAGGGTCGACATCGTGGCCACGATTGCGCTGCTCGCGATCCTGCCTGGCCTGGTTGGCCGGAGATACGGGCCCGTGGACAGATCCAGGGTGGCTAGGTGTGCTCGCCTAGCCGGCTGTGGCGCCGTGGTCGTTCTGGTGCTGGTCAAGGCCGCCGTTCAGCGCTCCGAATATGCCACAATGTCCGGATCGCTGTGGCTGGCCGGGATCTGGGTCGGAGAGGCCATTTTCCTGGCTGTCCTCGCGGCTTATATGACCGGGATGCTCGCCGCCACCGCTCAGCGGCCCCCGGTCTCCAGGTCAGTGGTGACGGTCGGCACAACCGCTGGCGGGCTTGCTGGCCTGCTGATGTACATGCTGCCGCCGCGTGGCAGCGCGCTGCACATCACCACCGGGTGGCTTGCGTCGGCCTATCAGGCCGCCAGGGTGCTGGCCGTCCCGGTCGTGCTGGCGGTAGGAATTGCGGCCGGCGTCAAGGCGGCCCGGCGTGCCCCGAAACAAGATGGCCGCAGCCGGGTCAGCGCTCCCGCCAAGCGTGGCATGGTCGCGGGGCTGTTCGCCGGCCTGGCCGCCGCAACGACCGTGTCAATCCTGGGCATCAGCACCATAGCCCTCGTCCCGCACGAGGCGAGCGCACTGCAATGGACGCTGCCCATCCAGGACAATCTGCCGCCGGGCTCAATGTATGAGTTCGAGCAGACGCTAACCGGGGCCGTGGCTGGATATCTGGTGGTCTTCGTACTCTTCCCGCTGCTGGGTGCGTGCCTGGGAGCATGGGGCGGTTTGTACGCTGCCGAGCGGCCGGGCCGCCAGCAAGGTGGCGGAGGCGGCGGAGGCCCAAAGCGGCCAGACGTGTCGCCGCGGCCGCCCGCGGGCGGGCGACAGCTTGAGGACCGGGGGCCCAGGCCCGTTACCGACATGCGCCGCATACTGAGCTACCCCGAGTGGCAGATTCCGGCCGGCGCGGGCAAGGAACCAGTCACCCCGGTACGCAGGGAGAGAATCCCGGCCGGAGTTGCTCAGCCGGACCAAGGGTCCCGCCTTTTAGCGGCCTAGTCCGCCACGCGAGATCAGCTGGGCCGCGATCACGTTCCGCTGGATCTCGTTGGTCCCCTCGCCGACGATCATCAGCGGCGCGTCCCGGAAGTAGCGCTCGATATCAAATTCGGTGGAGTAGCCATAGCCACCATGAATCCGCACCGCGTCTAGTGCGATCTCCATGGCAGCCTCAGAAGCGAATAGCTTGGCCATGCCGGCCTCCATGTCACATCGCTCGCCAGCGTCGTAACGCCGCGCGGCATACTGGACAAGCTGGCGGGCCGCGGTCAGTTTCGTTGCCATATCAGCGAGGTAGCCGCCGATCTGCTGATGCTTCCAGATCGCCACGCCAAAGGCCTCTCGCTGGGTCGCGTACCTGAGCGAGTCGTCGAAGGCGGCCTGGGCCACGCCAATTGCCCTGGACGCGACCTGTATACGGCCGATTTCCAGGCCCTTCATCATCTGGCTGAATCCGCGGCCTGGAGTGCCGCCGAGCACGGCGTCGGCCGACGCGCGATAGTCGGTGAAGGAAAGCTCGCAGCTCTCGACGCCCTTGTAGCCAAGCTTCGGCAAGTCCCTCGACACAACCAGCCCGTCGCCGTGCTCGACCAGCAGGATGCTTATGCCTTTGTGCCGCGGTGTTGCCGACGGATCGGTCTTGCACAGCAGGGCGATCACCTGCGAGTGACGAGCATTGGTGATCCATGTCTTCGCCCCATTGATGACATATCTGTCACCGTCAGGACGTGCAGTTGTCGTCATCGCTTGCAGGTCGGAACCGCCGCCGGGCTCCGTCAGCGCCATCGTGGCACGCAGCTCTCCGGTGGCCATGCGGGGCAAGTACCGACGCTTCTGCTCGTCTGTGCCGAAAGCCAGCAGTAGCTTCGAGACCACGGTATGGCCGCCCATCGCCCCGGCCAGGCTCATCCAGCCCCTCGCCAGCTCGGCCGTGACCTCGGCATAGCAAGGCGTCGATACCGGCGCGTCGCCGTACGGCTCGGGGATCGCAAGGCCGAATATCCCCATCGCCTTCATCTGCGCGATCAGCTTCTCGGGATACTCGTTGGCGTGCTCGAGATCGCGGGCGACCGGGCGGACGTCACGGTCGACGAACTCCGCAACTGTGGCGACCACATCGCGCTCATCCGCCGCAAGATCGCTCACCACGTTGCTCCCGTCAAGCCCGTCCGCTGCTCTCGGGTCTAATGCTAATGAGAGTCGGAGCTTGCGTACGGTCGGCGAAGGAGCGTGGCTGATGCAGTCGCCCGCAGCTGAGGGGCCATATTTCGAAGATCTGACAGTCGGGCAGCAGTTTACGAGCGCGCCCGGTGTCACTCTGTCGGCAGGTTTGGCCGCCGTCCACCAGTCGATCACGGGGAACCGGCTCGCGCTGACGCTGGACGACCAGCTGTGCCGCGAGGTCACTGGCGGACCTGGGCTGGCTTCGCCGAGCTTGATCTGGGACATTGCGATCGGCCAGTCCACCGTGGTCACCCGGCAAGTCAAGGCGAATCTGTTCTACCGCGGGCTGGCATTCCGCCGTCTGCCTCGCTACCTGGATACGCTGCGGACGTCGACTCGGGTCGAAGCCCTCCGCCAGAACCGGCAGCGAGACGGTCGCTGGCCGACCGGCCTCGCCGTGCTTCACATCACTACGACTGACCAGGATGAGCAGCCCGTGCTGGATTTCTGGCGGTGCGCCATGCTGCCACTTCGCGACCCGGCAGCGCAGACCGGCCGCAGCGACGACATTGACGCGGTGGGCGGGCCGATCCGAACCGAGGATCTTGGTGAGCTGGTTCGGGACTGGCGGCTGCTCACTTTCGCACACCAGACGTCAGGGCCTCGGGTGGATGAGCTGCACCCCGGGCAGACCTGGCAGGTAGCCGGCGGCGACGTGGTCAGTGGCGCAACTGACCTGGCCCGGCTGACACTCAATATCGCTGCCGTGCACCACGACCGCGCGGCTGCCGGGGGAGAACGGCTGGTCTATGGCGGCCACGTGATAGGCCTGGCGCTGGCCCAGCTGACTCGATCGCTGCCGTCGGTCGTTACAGTGGCTGGCTGGCACGCGTGCGAGCATCTCGGCCCGGTGCGCGAGGGTGACACGCTCCGCAGCACAGTCTCGGTCGAGCGGGTCGACCTGCTCCCGGATGCCGGTGGCCTCGTTCACCTGCGATCGCAAGTGCGAGCAGATGCAGCGCAGCCGCGGGCAGTTCTCGACTGGCGCTACGTCGTGGTCCTCGCATGACAACACCTCCCGAGAGCGTCGTGGCCTTTGCCGACCGCCTCTGCGCCGAGCTAACTCGCGTCTCGACCCGGCTGGACGCCGCCTACCTGCATGGATCCGCCGCCCTAGGCGGCTGGGTCCCGGCC
>Ga0126373_10004644_pt1 | contig 10539 bp, 8 predicted proteins | sample PanSoiMetPlot_11_FD_92545 | JGI IMG/M metagenome (GOLD analysis project Ga0126373, IMG submission 92545) | Tropical forest soil microbial communities from Panama - MetaG Plot_11 | ecosystem: Environmental > Terrestrial > Soil > Tropical forest > Bulk soil | place: Panama | collected 2016-02-17
GCGGCTGTACTACGACGACGCATTCCTGCGCGAATTCGATGCGGCCGTGATTGCGTGTGAACCCGCGGGCGATCGCTGGCATCTGCGGCTCGACCGCACCGCGTTTTATCCCACGTCGGGCGGGCAGCCGTTCGACACGGGCAAGTTGAACGACGTAGCCGTAGTCGACGTGTCGGACGAGCACGGCGACGAGATTATTCACGTCGTCGAGCGGCCCGTTGTGTCGACCGAAGTGCACGGCGTCATCGACTGGCAGCGGCGCTTCGACCACACGCAGCAGCACACCGCGCAGCACATGCTTTCCGCGGCGTTTATCGAGTTGTTCGGATTTCAGACTGTCTCGTTTCATCTGGGGAGAGATATTTCGACCATCGATTTGGCGACGCCGTCCGTGGTGGCGCGGCATTTGGACGAAGCGGAGCGGCGCGTCAACGAGATTATTTTCGAGGATCGCGAGATTACGGTGCGTTACGGGACGGCGGAAGAGTTGGCGCAGCAGGGCATTCGCAAAAAAGTGGAGCGGGAGGGAACGCTGCGCGTGATCGATATAGAGGGATTTGACCGCCAGCCATGCGGCGGCACGCATCTTTCGCGCACGGGCCAAGCGGGAATGTTGCTGATTCGCAAATGCGAGCGGCAAAAGCAGAATTGGCGCGTGGAATTCACGGCGGGATTTCGTTCGCTCACAGCGGCGCGCGCGGATTTGATGGTATTACGCAGCACAGCGGAACAGATTGGATGCGGGATGGCCGAACTGCCGCAAATGGTCGGCAAGATGCAGGACGAGCGGCGCGCGAGCCAGCGCGAAGCAAAGAAGCTCACGGAACGGCTCGCGGAGTTGGAAGCTGCAGAATTGCTCGCGAGCAAAGCGGAAAATTCTGCCGATGGAAGAAGCAAGATTGTGAGCGCCGTTTTCGAAGATGCGGCAGCGAGTTACCTGGCGATGCTGGCCGCGAAGCTCGTGGCGACTCCGAATGTGCGAACTGTGCTTGCCAGCCGTAGCGGGAAGGCAATCGTGGTCGCGCAATCGGCAGGCCTCGAAGGTGATATGGGCGCGTTGCTGCGCGAATTGCTGACGAAGGCTGGCGGAAGCAAAGTTTTCGCCCAGGGAAGCGTAGGCGACGCGGCCGCGATTGATGGGATCGTCAGCGAAGCGCGTACGCGATTACTAGCGTGAAACCCACGAATGCTATACGCGGATAACTCTGCGGGGTATGATGTACGCCACAGGTAAGTGTAGGCCAATAAAACAATGAAATCGGTCGCGGATGAATGGATTACTTGTACGATCTTCAGGCGCATAGCGATAGTGGTTCTGATGTTGCTGTTGTCCGCTGGTGCCACTTTTGCGCAAGCGGGTTTCTTTGGGGTCATGCCACTGACTCAGGGCCGGACGTTTTGGAATCCAATCGTCGGGTCGGGCGCGGTGTATCGAATTGACGTCGAGGGCGACGCCCTCAGCAATGGAACGATGGAGGTCGACGTTCTCGGTAAAGAGCGCGTAAATGGGAAGGACGCATTTTGGGTACAAGTTGTTGGAAAGACCTTTGGCAAGCCGGAGTGGGTTTGGAAAAGGCTGGTGGATGGCGCGTCCCCCCACCAAATCTTTAAGTCGGTCTTTCAACTCTCGGGACATCCACCGATAGCACTAACAGTACCCGGGCAGGCTACACAAGCGCACCAAGCCGAGAATGAATCATACATCGGTCGAGAGGTGATAACCGTACTCGCCGGAACCTTCGAGTGCGACCATTATCGGTCGAGGAATAGTCCGACGGACGACGTGTGGCTGAGCAAGAAAGTGGTCGTTTGGGGTGTCGTTAAGGAACAAGGCACACACAATGGAAAGGTTGTTCATATGATGTTGGTAAGAACGCTCACTCATCCGAAGGACAGGATTCCGGCAAGTCCACTGAACCGCATCTTCTGAGGATCTTCAGTTCTCGCTCTTGATGCTGCAAAAACCGTTACAAAAAATTGAAATCGCGCCTCTCGTTGCGTTTCTTGCGCCTCAGGCTGTATGATGAAACTCGTTTCCGCTGTTTGACTTATCACACCTGTGGGCGGCTAGCTCAGCTGGGAGAGCATCGCGTTCGCAACGCGGGGGTCGGGGGTTCGAATCCCCTGCCGTCCACCAATTTGTGCGCTACCTGGTAGGTCACCGTCGTAATTCCGCCTGTATAATGCCGCGATGGAAAGCTGGCTGCGCGCAGCGAAGTGGCTCTTAGGGCCGGAATCCGGCGAAGCGGGCCATCTCGGTTCGCGGTGGATTTTTCTTCGCGCGCTGGGCGTGATTTTCTTTTCCGCGTTTTATTCTCTCGTTTATCAAGCCGAAGGACTGATCGGGCCGAACGGGATTCTGCCCGCAAACATGTATTTGGACACGATTTCCAAATACGAGCATGGCCTGGCCAAGCTTTGGTACGCGCCATCGGTGTTCTGGCTCAGTGCGACGGATCGCGCGTTGATGATCGTTTGCTGGATTGGCATGATCGCCGCGGCGCTTCTGTTTCTGAATATTTGTCCGCGCGGGATGACGGCGATCTGCTTCGTGTGCTTTCTTTCGTTCATTGGAACGCTGCAGGACTTTGCCAGCTATCAATCGGACGGAATGCTGCTGGAAGCAGGCTTTCTGTGCCTGTTTTTTGCGCCGTGGGGGGGGCGGCCGAAATGGGGGGCGTTCAGCCCTCCTGCGCGCGCGTGCACGTTTCTGTTGTTGTGGGAGTGGTTCCGCATCTACTTCGAATCAGGCATGGCGAAAATGCTGGGCGGCGATCCGGAGTGGCGGCACTTCACCGCGATGTATGAGTATTACCAGAACGGGCCGCTGCCGACGTGGATTGGATATTACGTTCAACACGCGCCGCACTGGTTCCACTGGGCGACGGCGCTCGCGACGATTGTGATGGAACTCGGAATCGTGCTGATGCTTTTCCTACCGCGGCGGCTCCGCTTGATTTGTTTTTTCATTGTAACGCCGTGGGAAATTGGCGTGATCCTGACGGCGAACTATGCGTTTTTGAACTATCTGGTTCTCGCGCTCGGCTTTTTGCTGTTGGATGACCAGTTCCTCGTGACAATTGCGCCGAAGAAGTGGTTTCGGAAATATCACATCATGGTAGCGATGCGCGCGGAGGATGAGCGAGAAGCTCAATCAAACTCTACGGTGGTCGAGGCGAAGAAAGCCAGCAGCTCTTTTTCTCAGATGCTGCGTCCGATTTGGATGACCGTTGCGGGAATTTGCTTCGCGTGGATTTTCTATGCGACTTCCGCCCAGATGATCGGAATGTTGATCCCGAATAATCCGCTCCCGCAATCGCCAGTCGAGGCGATTGAGCCGTTTCGCATCGCCAATCAATTTGGGCTGTTTGGAGTGATGACGCGCGGCCGCTACGAAATTGAATTTCAGGGCTCGAACGATGGCGGCAAGACGTGGACGGCGTATCCGTACCGGTATAAGCCGCAAGCGGTGAATGAAGCGCCGGGAATTTACGCGCCGTATCAGCCGCGTTTCGACTGGAATTTGTGGTTCGCGTCGCTGGCAAGCTGGCGGCAGTATCAATTCGTGTTGGGCACGGAAGAAGAGTTGCTCGTGGGAAGCCACGAAGTACTGGCGCTTTTCCGAAGCAATCCCTTTCCGAATGGGCCGCCGCAGGAAATTCGCTGCGTAATCTGGCAGTATTGGTTTACGAGTTTGGCCGAGAAGCGCGCAACGGGAGACTGGTGGACGCGCAAGTTTCTCGGTTTGTATGCGCCGACGCTCGAACGGGAAGGGAATGGACATTTTGGAGTTTTGCAGATTCCTGAGCCGACAGAGCGCGAAGTTGAGCCGTAGCATTGGCGGCGAGCGTCGGGCTCACGGAGATTATTCGTAGCATCGCAAGAAAACCAACGCTGAGATCGAGGTGACGATTTATGGATTATTTATTGAAGACGGAACCTTCCGAGTATTCGTTTGCGGATTTGCAGGGCGACAAGAGCACGGTGTGGGATGGCGTTCATAATCCGGTTGCGCTCAAGAATCTTGGCGCAATGAAGCCGGGCGACCAGCTAATTATCTATGAAACTGGCGACCGCAAGAGTTCTGTGGGAACCGCCACGGTGGTCTCGGTAGACGCGTCAAATCCCAAGAATCCGCAAGTGAAACTCAAGGCGGGCGACGCGTTGAAGCCGGTCACGCTGGCGGAGATCAAAGCCAACCAAACTTTCGCGGATTCGCCTTTGGTACGCCAAGGCCGCTTGAGCGTGGTTCCGCTCACTGCCGCGCAATACAAATTCCTGACGAGTCGCTAACGAGCGCTCGCGGCAGCAAACTGAAAGTCGGTTGCTGCTGCAGTGCCGGCATCGGAATACTCTTCTTTTATTTGTGTTCCCGTGGGCGTATCATGCCCGCGCAAAATCCTAATCAGGGGTGATTTATGGGACGCTGGCATTATTTCGGCAAATGGCGGGTCGCGTTTGTTGCAGCAGCATGCGTTTTTATGATGGGCGGCACGGCATTCGCGCAGGGCAGCTTCACTCTCGACCAAGTTATGAGCTTCGCATTTCCAGATAGCCTGAGTGCAGCGAGCGGCGCGGACCGCGTCGCGTGGTCGTTCGACATCCGCGGTGTGCGCAACGTGTGGATAGCCGACGGCCCGGACTTTGCGGCGCGGCAGGTGACGCACTATTCCGACGATGATGGGCAGGCAATCGCGAGCGTCCGACTCACGCCGGACGGCAAGACCGTCCTCTACGCGCGCGGCAGCGAAACGAATTCCGAGGGAGAAGTGGCCGACCCCACGAGCGACGTGCAAAAGCCGGAACAGCAGGTATGGTCCGTGGACGTTGCGAGCGGCCAGCCGCGCTTGCTGGGCACGATGGAGTGCGGACAAGAGGACTGCGAAGACATTCAGATCTCCCCCGATGGGAAATTTGCTGTTTGGCCGGCGCGCGGAGCACTGTGGATTGCGCCTGTTTCTGGGGCCGTTCCAGCGCACCAGCTATGCTACGTGCGCGGAGAGAATTCTGATCCGCGCTGGTCTCCCGACGGCAGGGCAATTGCGTTCACGAGCAACCGCGGCGATCACAGCTTTATCGCAATCTATGATTTTGGCAGCGACGCCATTCATTATTTGCACCCAAGTGTTGACCGCGACGCGATGCCGCGCTGGTCTCCGGATGGCAAAAGTATTGCCTACGTGAAAACCAATGGCGCCGAGCGCGGGCTGCCGATGATTCCGTTGCGGCCGCAGCCGTGGTCGATTTGGATTGGCGACGCCGCTAGCGGAGAAGCGCATCAAGTTTGGCGCAGTGGCGACACGATGGACGATTCCATACCGCGGCTGACCGAAGAGGATTCGTTTCATTTTGCTGCGGGCAATCGAATCGCGTTTTCCTCGGAGAAAGACGGGCGGAATCACCTCTATTCTGTTTCGACAAATGGAGGAGATGCGACGCTCCTCACTCCAGGCGATTTCGACGTGAAAGACGTTACGCTCAGTCCGGATGGCAGAACGCTTCTCTATTCTTCGAATCAGAACGACGTTGACCGGCGCCACATTTGGCGCGTGCGCGTTGACGGCGGTAGGCCCGAGGCACTGACAAAGGGCGAAACGATCGAATGGACTCCGGTGGAGCCAGGTGCCGGAAATCAAATCGTTTGCCTGGGATCTAGTGCTACATCTCCCGCGATGCCGTATCGAATCACTTCAGGCGCGCGCGACATCATCGCACGCGAAGCATTGGCGAGCGACTATCCTTCACGAGACCTCGTGACGCCCAAGCAGGTGATCTTCAAGAGCGAAGACGGCCTCGAAATTCATGGGCAGCTTTTTGTGCCGCAAGGAAGGACTGAACGCGGCCCAGCTCTCGTTTACATGCATGGCGGATCGATACGCCAAATGATGCTTGGTTTTCATCCCATGGACTACTACCACTACGCATACGCCGAAAATCAATATCTCGTCAGCAAGGGATTCGTGGTGCTTTCGGTGAATTACCGCACCGGCATCATGTACGGCCGCGCGTTTCGCGAGCCTGCGGATGGCGGCTGGCGCGGCGCTTCGGAGTACAAGGACATAGTGGCCGCGGGAAAATACCTGCAAGGGCTCTCGATTGTCGATCCGAACAAGATTGGGCTGTGGGGCGGCTCCTACGGAGGATTCCTCACGGCGATGGGGCTGGCGCGAAATTCAGATATTTACAAGGCCGGCGTCGACATGCATGGTGTGCACGACTGGTCCGCGTTTCTCTCGCGTGGCCGACGCGGACAGCAGAGTGAGGGAGCGCCAGATATGGGTCAGGCGATCAAACTGGCGTTCAGCTCGTCGCCCGATGCGTCAATCGACACGTGGAAATCTCCCGTGTTACTGGTTCAGGGCGACGACGATCGCAACGTGCCGTTTGATCAAATGGTGGATTTGGTGCAGCGTCTGCGAGCGGATCACGTCCCGTTCGAACAGATCGTATTTCCGGATGAGATTCACGGCTTCCTGATGTGGAAGACGTGGATCAAAGCCTACACTGCGACCGAGAGTTTCTTCGAACGCGTTCTGATGAAGGGTGAGACGATTCCGCCCAGCCAGTAAGCTACGCGGAAGGGAAATCAGAAATTCCGCTTACTGTTGAGGAGATCCCTCGGCAGCCTGGCGCTCGGCGACAATTTTCTTTGCGTTATCGTAGAGAGCCCGCGCTTGCGGGATGAGTTCCTCGGCCTTGGAGATTTGCGGGTCGTGGTCAACTGAGGCTTTGTATCCCGCCTGAATTCCATACGTGTAGCTCAGGGCTTCCCGCTGGATGCGGTCCTTTATCCAGTCTGAGTTGTCGCGAATTTGATCCTGCGTGTATTTGATATCTTCGCGATTCAGGAATGACAGGAATTGCGACATCACCGCGTCGTCCACAGTGAAATCCTTGGAGATTGTCGGGTGCGTGCCCATGAAATAGCGCGTGAAATCACCGACGCCAAGGTCAACCGGGTAGAGGACGTTGCGTTCGAGCAACAGCGTTTGGAACTGATTGAGCGTCGGCGCAGGATCGTCGACGTCGGGAGTGATTCCGCCGCCGCCGTACACCTTCCGTCCGCTATCGGTCAGCTTCACTTCGGTTTCCTTGTTCGGATGGCGGTTGAATTCGTAGTCATAAATTGAAACATCTTTGTAATCGCGCTGGATCAGCCGGCCGCTTGGAGTGTAGTAACGAGCTGTCGTCAGGAGCAGGGCGGTGCCGTTGTCTGTGGGCAACTGGGTCTGCACCAACCCCTTACCGAAGCTACGGCTGCCAGCGATCAACGCGCGGTCATGGTCCTGAAGCGCGCCCGATACGATTTCAGATGCCGACGCCGAGCCGCCGTTGATGAGCACGACCATCGGGATGTCGTCGCCACCGTTGCCCTTCAGGGCGTAGTAGCGGCGCTCCGGTGAGTCGCGGCCTTTATGCGAAACGACGAGTTGGTCCTTCGCGAGAAACATATCCGCCATGCCGACCGCCTGCATGAGTAATCCACCTGGATTGCCCCGGAGATCGAGGATGAGTCCATCGAGATGCGGATAGCCCATCTTCTTCAGCGCAGCGGCTAAGTCGCTGTCCGTATTCTCCGAAGTAAAAGCGGTCACACGGACGTATCCGACGTTCGGTTTCAGCAAGGTGGCAATCTGGACTGCCGATTGGGGGATCTCGTCGCGCATCACATTGACAACAACAGGCTTGGCGGAACCTTCGCGACTGAGAGTTATGGTGACGACGGTCCCTTTAGCGCCCTTCAGCAAGTCCGCCACTTGGGGCGAGGACATACTAGTCGTATCCTTGCCGTCGACCTTGACGATTACATCCCCGGGCTTAATGCCGGCACGGTCCGCCGGTGAGTCTGGAAACGGCGAAACGACCTCAACTCTATGGGGGTCTTCCATCGGAACGATGCTCATTCCGACACCATAGTAGTTTCCGCGCTGCTCCTCCATCTGGAGCGACCATTCCTTAGGGTCAAAGAAGTTCGAGTGCGGATCGAGAACGTGCAGCATTCCCGGAATAGCGCCGTCGTAGACCATCTTGTCCGTATCGATCGGCTCGGCGTAGTTTTGCTGCACGATGGAGAGGACGCGGCCGAAGCTCTCTACGGATTGCTGCAAATCGGTGGCACCCGCCGCCGTAGCCTTGAGCGACGGGCCATAAAGTCCGCCCATGATGGCTGCAATGACTAGAATGGCTGCCAGAAGAAAGGCCCCGCGCTTGGAAGACTCCATTGGTTCCTCGTTACGTTGCTTGGTATTCATAAGCGGGACTGCGGGCCGCCTTTCCTGAGCTTCCGAGGCAGTATAGCATAGATTCTTAGGCGGTTTGACACGCGCAGCCGCCTCTTCTAAGATGCAAAAGAAGGCTGTTGCGCGCGAAAAAATGTTAAGCGTGCCCCATCTCATAATTATTTTTCTGGTTGCCTTGATTGTGTTCGGTCCCGAGAAGCTGCCCGAACTTGCCCGGACGTTCGGCAAGGTGATGGCCGAGTTTAAACGGGCCACAGGCGACCTGAAAGCCGGATTTGACGAACACATGCGGGATTTGGAGCGCGAGACGCGCCTGAGCGACATCAGGGCGCGGCAGGCACAGTCGAACACGATTATGCCGCCTACGCCGTCAGCGGCCGAGCCGCCTCCAACACCCGCGGACGACCCCACATCCACACCGGAGCCAGCTTTCTCCGAAACGACCTCCGAGAAGCCCAGAAATGGTGACTAGCCAGCCTGAATTGCCAGCCGCGCGACTAGAGGAAGAAGATGGCGGCAAGATGTCGCTGTTTGAGCATCTGGCCGACCTTCGCAAGCGTCTGATCTACTCGGCAATCGCGATTGGCGTGGGCTTCGTCATCGGCTTTGCGATCTCCAAGTCTGTGATCGGCATCGTATCGCGGCCGATGGTGGTTGCACTGCAGCAGGCGCACTTTCCCCCCAAGTTGATTTACACCGCGCCGGCGGGGCCCATCAATTTGCTGATTACGTTAGGTTTTTATCTTGGGATCGTTCTCGCGCTGCCCGTTGTTTTGTATCAAATCTGGCTTTTCGTCGCGCCAGGCCTTTACAAGCATGAGAAGAAGGCGGTCGCGTCGTTCATTATCTCGTCCGTCTTGCTGTTCCTTGCCGGAATTGCGTTTGGCTACTTCATCATGCTCCCTTACGTGCTCAGGTTCCTCATCGGATTTGAAGGTTCGCTGCCCCTGCAGCCCATGATCGACATCAATGAGTACTTCGACCTGATATTGATCGTCATGGTCGGCCTGGGAGCAATCTTCGAGCTGCCTGTTCTCATTTTTGTGCTGTCGTGGTTTGGGATCGTTACTCCGCAGTGGCTATGGAAGAATCTCCGTTACGCCATCCTCATCATCACAATACTTGCGGCAATCGTGACTCCCACGCCGGACGCGACCACCATGCTGATTTTCATGTCGCCGATGATAGGCTTGTACTTTGTCGGCATCGGAGTTTCTTATATGGTGTTCCGAAGCAAACAAAAGCGGGAAGGCGCGAGATAGTTCGCGAAGGAGTGCGCTAGCATGGGCAGGTCAGGTTTGTGGATTGCGGCTGCTGCACTAATTTGCTTTGCGGGCTGTGGCGGGAACGGAAGCGCAACCGTATCGGCGAATACTCCGGCGACTTCTACCAGTTTGGATCCGCAGGACCAGGCGCCTCCGGCGCAGCAGACCGGTGGATTTGACGGCCAGCACGCCTATGATTACACGGCGAAGCTTGTGAGCTTCGGCCCGCGCCCTTCCGGTTCTGACGCCATCAAGCAAACTCAAAGTTATATTTACTCGGAATTGCACGGCGACGGTTGCCAGATTGACGAAGATAATTTTCACGCGCAAACGCCAGCCGGTACAATCGCGATGCAGAACATTATCGCCAAGGTTCCGGGCACGAGGAAGGGCATCATTTTGCTGCTGACGCACTACGACACAAAGCGCCTCGCTGACTTTGTCGGCGCGGAAGATGGTGGTTCTTCGACCGGCTTGATGCTCGAATTGGCACGCCACCTTTGCCGCGAAAAACCGCAACTGTCAATTTGGATGGCGTTTCTCGATGGCGAAGAAGCAGTAGTGAATTGGGACACGAATAACGACCACACTTACGGTAGCCGCGAGCTGGTGGCAAAGATGCAGCTCGATGGCCAGCTGAAAGACGTGAAGGCCGTTATCCTCGCGGATATGATCGGACAAAAAGGCCTCACGATGAAGAAAGAGAGCAGCTCGACGCCCTGGCTTGTTGATTTGATCTGGTCGACGGCAGCGAAACTGGGTTATCAAAACGTCTTTGTTACGCAATCGACCTCTGCTTCGGACGACCACGATCCGTTTCTGGAGCAGAAGGTCCCTGCTGTCGATTTAATCGATCTGGACGATTACATCGCCGAAGGCTACAGGCACACGCCGCAAGATACGATGGACAAAATCAGCGCAAGAAATCTCGCCATTGTCGGCCACGTGATGCTCGCCAGCGTCGAAACGCTTCAGAAGAAATTCGCTCAGTGAAGACCATCCAGGTAGAGACTGCATCCGCGAGCTACGCAGTA
>Ga0126373_10004648_pt1 | contig 10537 bp, 8 predicted proteins | sample PanSoiMetPlot_11_FD_92545 | JGI IMG/M metagenome (GOLD analysis project Ga0126373, IMG submission 92545) | Tropical forest soil microbial communities from Panama - MetaG Plot_11 | ecosystem: Environmental > Terrestrial > Soil > Tropical forest > Bulk soil | place: Panama | collected 2016-02-17
GTCGTTGACCGAGTGGGTCGTTCGGCGATATTTGATAGTAAATTCTCGTTCCACCACGAACCTTCAGCGTCTTGAACCAAATGTCTGAGTTTGGAATGTGTGAGAAGAAGTAATCATCCGGATGAGCAAAACTTAGTCTCGGCCAGATCAGCAAGACATTCTTAGGTTCCGCCCCGCCTTTCCAGATGAATGTCGCAAGCACGGCTGACGGCGAGTCGAGCGCCTCTAATATCGGAGATCCGGATCTCTGCACACGTTCCCAAAAGTTCGCGATGGCACCGGGTTGACCCTGGCTGATAGCCTTGCGAAGCTGAAGTATGAGAGGACTGCGATCGCCTGATTCCCATTTCAAAGGAGGGAATACATCGGAAAGCGTAAGCTCGCTGACCTTACGAAGCTCTATGTGGTTAAACGGAGGAGCAGGAACGCCGGGCTTTGGAGCAAGGCTTCCTGTCATGAGGTCGCCCGATACCTTCAAATCGAAGACCACACCTTCGCCAATGGGCATAGCAAATCGGACGTTAGCTCCCTCGACTACAACTTCTTCACACGAGACTTGGTGATCGAAGGAGTTTCCTCCGCTGCAGACCACTCTCGACCCCTCCTTTCGGAAGATCATGAAGAGTGGCACTTGTGCGCCTCGAGTCCCGTCAGGTTTCTCCTCGATCAAAGATCCCTGGTATCGGCCTCGCAGTTCTTGTGCACATGCGGGAATGGCACAAAGGAAGCCCAAGAAGAGTACCGCAGATTTCATTTGCACCTCGTGTGCAATTGCGATTTTGCAGCAATTGAGAGGATGGTTTTGCCACGGATTTAACGCCAATCTGCCCAGAGCCGCTGCGCTACACTCTCATCCACTCGGGGAAAAACCGTTAAGAGAACGCGAGAAGAAACGGTCCTCCATCACGCGGCCTAATTATATGCAGTTCTGAAAACGGCGTTGACGTAACCAGGCGATAGATAGGATGAGAAGGTCGATCCCCGATCACGGATGGCGTTAAGCTATCGGTGATCAACGCACTCGACGGTGCAATCCCAAAGGATAAGGAGATCGACCCTTGAAGAAGAATAGCAATTCTCCGATGAAGAAGGAACCGAGAGCCCAGCGGGCGAAAGCTCAGTGCCCAGTCCAGCGCGAAACCAAGGAAGTGCTAGCGGAGTTGGTGGAGAAACTGAGGGGAAAGCTGGAGGGTAAGGCGACGGCAGCGATCAGCGAGTGCTGACTTCGAGATGTCCATGCGCTATCGATGATAGCAGAGCAGAGCATAAAAGCGAATGAAAGGCGAAGGCGTCTGTGTTAATTTCTGTGTTAGCACCCCGAATTTCTGGTGTATCATCGCTGTCTTTGCCGTTGAAAACACAGCAACTTGTTTAGTTTGAAGGTAGCCATATCCTAAACAACGCAACCGTGGAACTGGTCGTCGGGAGCAGCCACAAGTCAGTGGCGGAGGCCGCAGAGTAGTTATTTGAAGCTTCAGAGCGTCGTGGGTCAGCAGGTGTTGCCAAGATAAATCGTGCCGGCGTAAATAAGGAGCGTTCTATGACTTCTGACCGTTTGCCTAATCGATGGGGTATTGCGGTTGCCGCGGTCATCATGCAAATCTGCCTCGGCGCTGTGTACGGCTGGAGCGTGTTCAAGATCCCGCTGATGCGAACCCAGCAGTGGTCGGAAACGCAGGTGCAGCTGAATTTCACGCTCGCCATCTTCTTTCTCGGTGTGGGCACGATTATCGGTGGCCTCTGGCAGGATAAGGTTGGGCCGCGCAGAGTGGCCACGGTTGCCGGCGTCCTATACGGGGTTGGCTACATGCTGGCTGGGTTTTCGGTAACGCACCAGTCTCTTAACGGCCTTTACTTCGCATACGGCGTGCTCACCGGCGTCGGCATGGGTATGGGCTATATCTGTCCGGTCGCCACGCTGGTGAAGTGGTTTCCAGAACGACGTGGGCTGATGACCGGAGTCGCGGTGTGTGGATATGGCGCTGGCGCCCTCATCATGAGTCCGATAGCAGCCCGAGAAATCGTGGCTCACGGGGTACCGTCCACCTTTTGGAGTCTCGGCATTGTGTACCTGGTATTGGTCGTGGCGGCAGCGCAGTTCTACGCCAATCCGCCGCAAGGCTGGCGGCCAGCCGGCTGGGAGCCGCGGTCTGCCGTCGCCAGAGCGGCCACCACCTACGATTACACCGTTCGCGAGGCTCTAGGAACATGGCAGTTCTGGCTATTGTGGCTGATGCTATTCCTGAATGTCTCCGCCGGTATCATGATCATCAGCCAAGCTTCTCCCATGGCTCAACAATTGGTGGGCATGACGCCAGTGGCAGCTGCCGGCATGGTCGGACTCATTTCCATCTTCAATGGCACCGGGCGCGTCTTCTGGGCCTGGGTCTCCGATCACTTGGGACGGGCGCGCGTGTACTTCCTCTTGTACCTCATTCAGGTGATCATCTTTTTCTCTTTGTCGAGGATTCACAACCTAACGTGGTTTAGTGCAGCCTTTGCCATCATCGGTCTGTGCTACGGCGGGGGTTTCGGCACCATGCCCTCATTCACGGCCGATTTCTTCGGAGCCAGGTTTATGGGCGGGATCTACGGAATTATCCTGCTGGCCTGGGGAGCAGCAGCGATTCCTTCACCGATCATGGTCGCAAGGTTGCATCAGGCAACCGGCCGATTTGATACCGCTCTCCATGTGATCGCCGTTGTCATGCTGATCTCGCTGGTGCTGCCGTTGTTAGCCAGACGACCTGACAAAGTTCCGGCCTCCGCCGTAGCTTCGCCGGGTGCCTTAACCACTAGATGAAACTGCTGGCGGAAGAAACCCGAGGGTTCCTTAAGACCCCGTGTCCCCGTTGCGCAATACAAGACTGGACCCTCAGAGGAATTGAGCCTTCCTGTGCGCGATTCGGAATTGCTTTCCGAGGTCCGTCAAATGGCCAAAACGTGAATCGAACGGAAGGGAACAGCAAATCCTCTGCTTTGCCTGCTGCGCGCCTTGAAGAACCGCGCAGAAAGCCACTTGTCTAGGCAAACAGTCCCCGTATGTTCGTTAGGAAAAGCTTGACTGCAGGGATACGGAATGCCAGCATCTTGCACATTGTAGGAAAACGGGAGGACAGCTATGTTCTCGCGCAGGGTACTGGTTGTGGCGTTCGTGTTTCTGTCATATCTCGCGAGTGCGCAACATTGCCGCAAGATTGACATTGATAAGTGTAGTGGATTTTGCACGGTTCCGGATCCGACTCTGACGCCCGGCGAGATGGATCCATCACTCGTTTGTGTGTCGAACGCCGATCGTCCACGCGCGGTTAGCTATTCCGAGAAGAACCAGATTTTCGCATTGTACGACTGCCCTCACCACGAAGAAGTCCTCGGGTGAGTTTGATCACTGGTTCCCGCAGTGGATGGGAGGCTCCGATGGAATAAAGAACATCGGGTTCGAACCTCACGCTGGGAAGTTCCGATCTTACGCCAAAGACAAGATCGAACTGATGCTCTGGCGAAAAGTGTGGGTGCAAAAGTCGATGACCCTTGCCGACGCAAAGCAACAGTATCTGCAAGGCTGGACAAAGCTGATGCCAAAGAAGTGATGGATCCGTACCATGTTATTCTATGCAGCCCTGCTTCACCGGCGCCGGCTTCCCCGTGCTAATCCTCAGCGTTCGCCCCAGTACTGGTTGTCGCACTGGGGTTCGGTACGCGCGTGTCATGGAAGAGAACAAGGCTGTCGAGAGCGTTAGGCTCGAAAGACTCTCGGGTGTCCGTCGGCATCCAATCTAATAGTGGGGAGATATTTGGCATGACTTCGAACCCGGAAAGATCGACCAACCCGATCGCGAAGATGGATCAAGTGGAGGACTTCACGAAGCAGCGATATCGGAAAGGGAAATCTGAGTCGGAGTTCCGCCAGTATGACGCCAAGGCTTCTCCAGGTGTGGCGGAATTCTACCGCAATAATCACGAACGGCAGACCCTAGATTATGTACTCGCAAAGGAACAGGAATACTTCGGTCTAACGCGTGGTAAGAAGACAGTTTGGGAAGCGGGTGAGTATCTGAACACGCTCGTCGATGACAGCGATCCCGACACCGATCTCACCCAGATCGAACATCTGCTGCAGACATCCGAGGCGATTCGACGCGACGGACATCCGCGATGGATGGTGCTTGTCGGATTCATTCATGACCTCGGGAAATGCCTAGGCCTGTATGGCGAACCCCAGTGGGGAGTAGTGGGAGACACATTTCCGGTGGGTTGCGCCTGGTCAGACCAGGTTGTTTTTCCCGAATACTTCGCCAGCAACCCCGATGCGAAGATTTCCGAATACCAGACGAAGTACGGAATCTATGAGCCGAACTGTGGGCTCGAAAATCTGAACATGTCGTTCGGTCATGATGGCTACATTGCTGAGGTGATGAAACCATACCTGCGGACCGAAGCGCTCTACATGCTGCGCTTCCACTCGTTCTACGCGTGGCATCGCCACAACGCTTACAAGTACTTCGAGAACGAGAAAGACAAGGCAATGCTGGAGTGGGTACGAAAGTTTAATCCCTACGATCTCTATTCCAAGGGACACACAAAACCAGATATGGAGAAGCTGAAACCCTATTACGACGATCTCTTCGCTGAGTTCCTCCCAGCAAAACTTGACTGGTAGAACCCGGCTGATGAGAAAGCGACCTTTTTCGATGGGGGACTCAGACTGTAAAGAATTTTCCCGCAGAAGATTCGTTCACAACGGTGCGCTGACGGGCCTCGCCTTGACATTGCGCCCGGTATTGGGATGGGCGAGAAGGGAAATGCGAGGGCGGATCGCAGGATCTGAAGTATGAGGACCTGTCGATTCACGGATTGCAGCAGCAGAAGGCCTGGAGACGACCTCAGGGGGCCGGGACCCGCCCCCGTTCCTAAAGAAGCGATATGATCGCTACATGATCCCAGCTTCGTATAAACCGAAAAGGAAGTTCATGCAGTTGGCAATTGACGAAGCCAAGCGCGCCGGTGACCGGGGCGATTACCCCATTGGTTCAGTTATCACTCGCGCCTTGGACGGTCGCGAAGTCGTCATTGCCAGCGCCGGGAACCGAGTGAAGACTTCAGGATCGAGTATCAAGCATGTGGAATTAGAAACGCTCAAGTACGTATCCAGCGGTTATGGCCGATATCTGACGGACTTCGTCCTCTACACCACACACGAGCCTTGCGCAATGTGCGCTGGTGCTTGCGTGTGGTCAAAAATCGGAGCAGTCGTGTACGGGGTCTCTCAGGAAGACATCGACGCCTACGGCAAGAAGCGCGGGACGGAAGAATACAAGTGGCGGGCGTGCCTCATCCCTTGCCGCCTTGTGTTCGAGAAGGGCTACCACTCTGTACCGGTGATTGGCGGGTTTCTGCGAGATGAGTGCCAAATGCTGTTCCGGTACAAGGCCAGAAAATAACTATGGCGAGGAGACAAGGAACAGAGCGCCAACCAAATTGCAGCGAAAACCGATCTCGCCTATACCGATTTCTACTGTTACAGCCCCCTCGCTAAATTGCCGGGTCCGGTTTGAACTGGCTGGCGAACTTCAAAGTCAGAAAAGGGGGAGCACAGCGTCCGCTGCGCGCTCTCCGACGATGCGTAGCCGACCTAATCGGCCTGTAAGGCTAAATTCTGACATGGCCATTAAGGAACCAAATCCTACGACATTGCAATAAAGACTCTCCTGCGCTTCTTTGACGGTTGGCTCGTCTGACACCCACGCCAGGCAATTGAACGCCATGCATCGGACGAAAGCTTCCCAGTTGTCCTTACAGCGAAAATAGTCCGGATTCAGACGACGAAATTCGCGTGCGGTGAGCTTTTCACCGGATTGGAAATGCATGCCGGTTTCTGATTCGACGACCAGTGACAATAGGGCATCGTTAGAAATGGTGAGCAACTGGGCACTGAGTTGGGGAAGTAGCTCGGGCTACAGCCGCGCTCTGAATATAAGCGCGTAAATGTTCACTCAATGAATTGGATCCGTGATCCACCATACGAGAACGAAAATTCCACATATATTATGAATCGTCTCATTCCATTCGCCGCCTACAGCTCTTTTAGTTCCCTTGTGGCACTTCTATCACGGGGATCCCTGATTGAAACGCATCATTGCTGCAACATCGGTTAATCAATCAAGCAGCACAGCAAATATCGAGGACTGATATGGTGCTAAATTGTCCTTGACAGATTTTTCCATGTCGACCTATTATCGCCCTTCGCCTGGAATATTGAGACGTTTCATCAGCTCTGCGATTGTGATTCTTATTTACCAAGCCGGCCGGATATCCTATTCCGCGATTCGGTGGATCGAGGCACCGTCACAGGTGTTCAACGTGGAGTGTGCGGTAACAACTGAACATGGAGGAATGATCAAAAGGAACCGCTTGATGACGCAAATAAGAATATGAGCCAGAAACAAAGTACGCCATCAGTGAAAACCGGGCGGCTAAGTCGGAGGAAATTCCTGTATCGAACCGCGTTGGCAGCAAGCGCCATAGGAATGCCCGGGTTCATTCCAGCCCGCGCCTTGGGCCGCGATGGTGCCGTACCGCCTAGCGAGAAGATTGCGTTGGCCGGCATCGGGCTTGGCCCGCGCGGACAATATGATCTGAGCGTGATGCTGCCTCAGAAAGATGTTCAATTTGTGGCCATTTGCGACGTGCAGCGTGGTCGACGCGAGCAGGTCAAAGGACAAGTGGATTCCTTTTACGGCAACCAGGATTGCCGCATGTATTCGGATATGTTTGAATTGCTGGCCCGGCCCGATATTGATGCGGTCTTGATTGCCACGGGTGATCACTGGCACGCGTTGGCGTCGCTGCTAGCCGCCAAGGCAGGCAAGGATGTTTATAGCGAGAAACCATGCGGGATGAACATGGGCCAGGTAGAGTCGCTGGCTGAGGGAATCCATCGCTACGGTCGGGTATTTCAAGCCGGCACGCAACGCCGCAGCATAAGCAACTTCCAGTACGCCGTCCATCTGGCCCAAAGCGGCAAGTTGGGCCGCCTTCATACCCTCCATGCCTCGGTTTACGTGCCGAAGATTGGTTACGACTGGCTGCCGGGAGAACCGGAACCATCCAAAAATGAGTGCGACTGGGACCGTTGGCTCGGTCCGGCGCCATGGCGGCCTTACAACCAAGATTACGTCCAAGGACGCTGGCGCGGCTTCGATGACTTGGAAGCTGGAGGCAATTTTCTCGATTGGGGTGCGCATACGTTGGACTTGTGCCAGTGGGCCAACCAAGCAGACCACACCACGCCAATCGAGTTTGAGCCAACGCCAAACTCGGTCATAGCTAAATATGACAACGGCGTCAAATTGATCTGCGATTTCCTACCGACCGCTTTCGGCAGTCGCGATCCTCAATACCACACCTCCACGGGCACCTGCCCGGTGCGTTTCGAGGGCGACGAAGGGTGGGTCGAAACCGGTGACAGCGGAGAAATCCTGCTTTCGGAGAATCTTCGGAAAACTCTTAGCGCGCGTGCCGGTAACATCGTCGGCACCAATCCCGTTGGACATGCGGGAAATTTCTTCGATTGCATGAAGTCACGAGCGATGACGGTCTGCAATCAAGACATAATGCTCTATTCGCATCTCGCCTGTTTTGCCGCCGAGCTTTCCTGGCAGTTGAACCACAAACTAACCTTTGATCCTCTTAAGAGAGCCTTCATCCAGGACGACGAGGCGAACCGGCTGCGAAGTCGGGCGATACGGGAGCCGTGGAGTTTCAACATCTGAATCTGCTAACACCATGCTTATGTTTGCGCCGTTCAAGATGATTTCTCGACTGATAACAATGCAAATGCTGGCGGCAAGTCTTCTGATCGTCGCCCAAGCCCAGTCCCCCCTCAATCCTGACCAGGCCAAGCTTATCTCAGTTCTCCAATCGGACGCTGGCGTACATGAAAAGGGCCGCGCGTGCGAACTGCTCGGAGAAATCGGCGACAAAGAAGCCGTGCCGGTCCTGGCTTCGCTCTTGGGCGACGAACGGCTGAGCGCGTACGCGCGCACGGGTTTGGAGGAGATTTCCGGTCCCAGTGCGACTGCTGCCCTCCAGTCTGCCGCGAGGACTCTCAAAGGAGACCAGCGCATCGGCGCCATCAATTCGTTGGGAGTGCTGCGCGATGTCAATTCGGTCCCTCTTCTCTCTTCATTGGCTGACAGCCAGGAACCCGGTTTAGCCAAAGCGTCATTGCTCGCTTTGGGGCGCATTGCCGACGACAAGGCGATCCGGTTGCTGCTTAAAACCGTCAGTGGCCCGAGTGCTTCCCGGCCGGATGCCGCAGCCGCCCTCCTGATTGCGGCCGAAACCGAACTGGCGCAGGGACGAACCACCTCGGCCGCACGACTTTTTGAGACGGTGCGAAACGCGAGGTTGCCCGACTCCTATCGCGCAGCAGCCGTGCGCGGGTCCATCCTGGCCTCGAAGCCGGGCGGGCGGGTGGCTTTGGTCATTGAACAACTGAGGGCTGATGACCGCTCGATCCGCAACATTGCATTGATGACCATCCGGGAAGTCCCCAGCAGCGCTCTGGCCGATGTATTGAACGCCGAATTGAAGACAGCCGATCCCGATCTCGATGTTCAAATACTCATGACGCTGATAGATTGCCACAACGCGAAATCTGTCGCGGCAGTGAAAGCCAAAGTGGACGCGGATCGGGCAGATGTTCGGGAGGCGGCACTGACAGCTCTCAGCCAAATCGGCAGCCCGGCTGACGCAGCAACTTTTCTGGAGGCGTTTAGAAAGAACCGCAGCCCGGAGGAGACGGCCATCGCGACGCGTTACTTGACGAGCGAGGAAAACTCAGAGGTGGACCGCGAAATTTTGCGGGCGCTCGAGACGGAAAGCGAAACCGCAAACCGCATCCGCCTCATTCGTGTGGTCGCGGCCCGCGGTATGACCAACGCGATGCCTGAATTGCTAAAGCAGGCCGACAGCCCCGATACGAAGATTCGGGTGGCGGCCATCCAGGCCATCCGGGCAGTGGGCGGGACACAGGATATACCGACGTTAATTGCTTACACCCGGTCCAGTTCGGATGAAACTGTCCGGGACAGTGCCAGTGTTACGATTGCCGATCTCTGCCGCAAAAGTGCCAACCCCCAAGCCGAAGCGGACCTAGTGCTGGCCGAGTTGAATCAGACTATTGACCCTTCCTTGCGGCATTGCTGGCTCAGCGTTCTGACCTCGCTCCGTAGTGTCAAGGTTCTGCCTATCCTGCAAGCTGATCTGGTGAACGATAATGATAGCGTAGCCCTCAACGCGATCACCGATTTGGGGCGCTGGCCTGATCCTAGCCCCATTGAAGATCTCCTGAACGTAGCCGAATCGAGCCCGAATCCTGTCCGGCGGGAGAGCGCCCTTCGCAACGCGGTTGGCTTGGCGACGGCGGCAGCCGAAGAAAACCAAAGACCGAATGGTGTCATTTTCAAGTGGTTGTCGCGTGCGGACAAGGCTTCCCAAACGGTTGAGGAGCACCGACGGGTACTCTCGGGTTTGGGTCGCCTGACCACAATCGAGAGTTTTCGCCTGCTGGTGGGGCATCTCGACGATGGGTTGGAAAACGAAGCTGGTGTCGCCATAGCGGCGATGGCTCTCCCGCTGGCCAAAAAAGGGTACGCAGCTGAAGTGAAAGAAACTCTCGACAGAATCGCAGCGACCGGCAACGACCAGGAGTTGCAAAACAACGCCGCGACTGAATCCGCGGCGATTCTCAAGCAGGGACTGATCACAAACTTGTTTGACGGGCACTCACTTGTAGGTTGGGAAGGCAACACCACCGTCTGGCGCGTGGAGGATGGCGCGATCGTGGCTGGGAGCATGGAGAAGGGGCAGCCCAGAAATGAGTTCCTGGCGACAGTGAAATCGTTCGAAAATTTCGACCTGAGGCTAAAGTACAAGGTCACGGGTACAAAAGGTTTCATAAACGGCGGGGTACAATTCCGCTCGAAGCGCGTCCCGAACAGCAGCGAAGTTTCAGGATATCAAGCCGACTTGGGCTCGGGCACGGACGGAAATCTTTACGACGAAAGCCGTCGGAACAGGAACCTTGCTCAGGTCGAGGCCGCAGTCTTGGCGAAAGCATTGAAAGAAGGCGATTGGAACTATTACCGCATCCGCGCCGACGGAAACCGCATAGAAATATGGCTCAACGGCGTGGAGACGGTGGACTATAACGAGACCAACGCCTCCATTTCCCGCACAGGCGTCATTGCGTTGCAAGTCCACGCCAACACTACGGGCGCAACGTTTGTTCAATACAAGGACATCATGGTTGATGAGTTGCCAGCTTCTCCACAACCATAACCCTTCCATGAGATGAGTAATTTTCGAGCTGACACCGGCAGCGGATACACAGACTCTTTCTATGAACGAGTCACGGCGCAATACACAACTACCGTGGCCGCTGGTCGGGAAGTCAAACGAATTGAAAAACCAGGTGACTGGAATCGTTATGAAATGCATTGTTCGCGGAACCATATCCAGATTTGAGCTCAAC
>Ga0126373_10004649_pt1 | contig 10537 bp, 10 predicted proteins | sample PanSoiMetPlot_11_FD_92545 | JGI IMG/M metagenome (GOLD analysis project Ga0126373, IMG submission 92545) | Tropical forest soil microbial communities from Panama - MetaG Plot_11 | ecosystem: Environmental > Terrestrial > Soil > Tropical forest > Bulk soil | place: Panama | collected 2016-02-17
GCTCGCCGAGACCTTTCTCATTCGCGCGATTTCCTGGCTGCCCTTGTTCCGCTCGGCTTTGAGCCGTTCGACCGACGTAATGCGTTGTCGGCGCTCGGCATCGAGCTGTCGGAACGCGCCCAAATCGAGCTTGGCGTTGCGATTGCGCAGCATCTGCTCGATTTCGTCAAGGTGCTCGCGGAAATATCCAAGGTCAATCATGGTGTTGGCCCGCGCGACGCGGTGTAGCAGGATACCTCACCGAAAACATTTCACCAACGGCCCGCTCCTGAACATTGCGCTTTTTGCCTTTTTGCCGTATTTTCTGTGGAAACATTATGGACATCTCATTCGCTATCTTTCTAGTTGTCGGCATCATTGTCGTCCTACTTGCCCTGAGCATCGTTCTAGGCTCGTTTTTTACCGTCGAGACGGCACAGGTGGCCATCGTCCAGCGCCTCGGCAAATTCGCGCGCGTCGCCGGCCCAGGACTCAACTGGAAGACACCGTATCTCGAGGTCGTTGTCCAGCGAATGAGCATGCGGGTCCAGCAATTCAACGTGCAGGTCGAGACGAAGACGCAAGACAACGTCTTCGTGCAAATTCCCGTTTCGATTCAGTACTGTGTGATTCCCGAGGCGGTCGAGAGCGCGTATTACAAACTGTCCGACCCTGTGAAGCAGATCGAATCCATGGTCTACAACGTGGTCCTCGGCCACGTTCCTAAGATGACCCTGGACGACACCTTTCTGAATCAGGCGAATATCGCCAGCGATCTGCGCGACAGCCTCGACGCGTCCATGAAGGAATACGGCTACGCTATCGTTCGCGTTTTGATCTCTGACATCATCCCTGATGAAAAAGTGAAAGCCGCCATGAACGACATCAACGCGGCACAACGCGAACGCGAAGCTACCGTTTCGCGCGCGGAAACCAACAAGCTCCTGGCGGTGAAACAGGCGGAAGCTGAAGCCGAGTCCAAGCGCCTCCAGGGAGAAGGAATCGCCAATCAACGCAAAGCGATCATTTCCGGACTGAAGGAGTCGGTCGAGGACTTTTCAAAAACCGTGCCGGGATCGACTCCGCAGGACGTCATGCAGCTTGTCCTGATGACCCAGTATTTCGACACCCTCAAGGACATTGCCGCAAACGATCACAGCAACACAATTCTCATTCCGCACACTCCCGATACGCTGACCGATCTCTTCGGCCAGCTGCGCAACGCCATCGTCACCGGTGCGGAAATCGCAAAGCACTCCGGCGTGGATGGTGCTCCGATGAATTCCCCCAAGTAGCAAATCACGACGAGCCTAATCAAGCCTTACCGACAAATCCCACCGAGCTAGCAGCGCCGCCTCCGCGAAACTTGGAACATTTCAGCTACCTAGTCCGTACTAGAGGCAAGGTGAACGCCGGCTCGTTCTGAGAATCGGCTGGCAAGGGAGTGTCCGATGAACACGTTTTGGCAGGATGTTCGCTACGCGTTGCGAATGCTCGTGAAGTCGCCCATGTTAACAGTCATTGTGACTCTCACGCTCGCGCTCGGCATTGGCGCGAACACCGCGATCTTCGGCATTGTGAATGGCTTTCTGCTGCGCCCCTTGCCGGCAAGATCTCCCGAACAAATTATGGTGATTGCCGGAAAAATGACCAACGACACCATCGGCGTCCCCACACTTTCCTACCCTGAACTCACCGACCTTCGCAAGCAAGCCACGGTATTCTCCGACGTCTTCGCATCCGAAACGAGCATCGGCGGCCTGAGTTTTGCAGGAAGAACCGAAGAGTTCGTTTTTTCCTATGTCACAGGAAATTACTTTACGGCCCTCGGTATGCAACCCGCACTGGGCCACTTTTTCGCCCCACCGCAGGGAGAAACCGGCGGCAAAGATTCCTATCTTGTCCTGGGCTATTCCTACTGGCAAAAACGATTCGGCGGCGACCCCGCCGTCATAGGCAAGCAGGCGCTGCTTGGCGGCGAGGAAGCCATCATCATCGGCGTCGCTCCCAAGGGGTTTCAAGGCACTCAATTTGCCGTCGATACGGAAGGCTATGTCCCGCTGAACATGCTGAGCAACGCAGCTCAGTTTTGGCCCGACCGCACTGCCCGCAATTTGTCGGTGTTTGCCAGACTCAAATCGGGAGTCGGTTTGAAGCAGGCGGAGAGCTCCGTAAGTTTGGTCGCCGCACGTCTTGCCGAGCAGTATCCCGCAACGGATAAGGGCGTCTCTCTTCGCGTGATTCCGGAGCGGTTCGCACGTCCGCAACCCTTTACAACCAACATCGTTCCGTTCATCGCTGGCTTATTTCTCGTCCTAGCCGGGCTGGTGCTGCTGCTGGCGTGCATGAACGTGGCAAACATCCTGCTGGTGCGTGCGACGGTACGCCAGCGCGAAATGGCTATTCGTGCCGCGCTGGGAGCGGGCCGCACGCGTCTGATGCGCCAGCTTCTCACAGAAAGTATGGTCCTCGCTTTCTTCGGTGCCATCGGCGGCTTCCTGCTTGGAAAATGGTCCAGCGGAACCATCCCCCTGCTTCTTCCGAAAACCACGGGGATTCCGATCCATCTCGACTTCAGTTTTGATTGGCGCGTTTTCGTCTACGCACTTGCTGCTGCTCTCTTCACCGGCGTGGTTATGGGCCTTTGGCCGGCGCTTCGCGCCAGTCGTGCGGACGTAAATGCCGTCCTACATGGCGAAGGCAGAAGCGACAGCGCGGGGAGCAGCCGTCACCGGCTCCGCAGCGTGCTGGTCGTTGCGCAGGTCAGCGGCTCACTTGTTCTCTTGATTGTTGCAGGTCTGTTCGTTCGCAGCCTGATTGGGGCGCAACGCGCTTACCTCGGATTCGACCCCGATCACGTGCTTAATGTAACGCTCGATCCCAATGAAGCCGGCTACGACGCAGCCCGCACCAATAACTTCTACAAAGAACTGGAACGCAGGGCTAGTGCCTTGCCAGGGGTGAGCAGTGCAAGCCTGGCCTTCTCGGTTCCGATGGGCGTGTCATCCGCCACAAGCCAAGTTTATGTTGAAGGCCGCGTTCTTCCTCCCGGCCAGCAAGCTCCCCTGGTGTTCTACAATGACGTCGACGCGGGGTATTTCGATACCATGCGAGTCCCCCTCCTCCGCGGCCGTGCTTTCACGCAAAACGACGACGAAAAAGCTCAGCGCGTCGCTGTTGTCAATCAGGCAATGGCCAAACAATTCTGGCCAACCGAAAACCCCATCGGTAAACGCTTCAGCGTGACCGCGGCCACAGGACCCTTTATTCAGATCGTCGGTGTTGCAGCTGACGGAAAGTATGTTTTCTTAGGATGGAGCCATCAACCCTTTTACTACGTCCCACTCGCGCAGAATTACCAATCCTATAGAACCCTGCAACTCCGCACGTCCATACCGCCGGATAGCGTGATTCCGCAAGTCGAAAGCGAAATTCACGCACTCGATCCCGCGGTCCCGATTTCCGACATTCGCAGCATGAAAGAGTCTCTCTCTGGCGCGAATGGCTACTTCCTCTTCCGCGTCGGCGCGACGCTTGCCGCATCGCTGGGAATTCTTGGGCTCATCCTGGCTGTAGTGGGAGTGTATGGAGTGGTTTCTTATGCCGCCAGCCAGCGCACGCATGAGATCGGCATTCGTATGGCCCTCGGTGCAAATCGCTGGAATATCCTCTTGCTTGTCTTGCGCCAAGGATTACTGCTGGTCACCGCGGGAGTGGTCGTCGGATTGGCGCTCGCATTTGCGCTGACGCGTTCGATGGCTACTCTCCTCATAGGAGTCGGCCCGACCGACGCGTTGACGTTCGTGTCTACAACGCTGCTGCTCGCCGCCATCGGGTTTTGGGCCTGTTACGCTCCGGCGCGCCGCGCCATGCGCCTCGACCCCATGCGCGCTCTGCGCCACGAGTAGCTCAGGACTCAGTCTCGTCCGGGACGCGCGTAGTGGTCCGCACCCATAAAGTGCAGCGATACGTATGGAGCATCTCCCACGACCCAACTATCGTGCCCCGGAGGTCCGGGCGGAATGTAGAACAGTGTGCCGGGGCGCAGCTCATGGATTGTCCCGTCTTCCATCGCAGCAGTCGCGCAACCCGAGAGCACCAATCCCACATGCTCGACGTTGCAACGCGATGCGCCCATCGCTGGCCCGACATCCACGGACCACTTCCAGCCCGGCTGATACGTTGCGCGGCCAACGGTCATTCCTCCAACACGTACAATTTCGAATTTTCCCTTTTCGAATGTGCGCACCTCGTCAGGCTCTTCAAATCGCTTCAAGATTGTGTCTGTGGGAAGCATCGCAAAACCCCTGTTGAATAGAGATAGCGCAGATTTGTTGCGGTGTAAATCGCACCGCGCGTGCTACGATTCGCGCAGGAGAGCTTCCATGCCATTCGTAGATCTGAGCAGCTTGCAAGTCATTGAACGCTTGCCCGGCTGGTTCGGACGCTACTTCCGATCCGCGAACATGACCTTCGCGCATTACGCCTTCAAGCGCGGCTCGTCGATTCACGAGCATTCCCATCCGCAAGAAGAAGTCTACGAAGTAATCGAGGGCGAACTCGAAGTGACAGTTGACGGAGTCTCGCAGGTCGTGAAACGCGGCCTCGTGGCCATTGTGCCCAGCGACGCGAAGCATTCCGTCAAAGCTCTCACTGACGGTCGGGCCATTATCGTCGACTACCCTGCTCGCCCTGAATTCCACTAGCGAACTAATTCCTGTAGCTTCAGCAAAGACCGCTGAAGAGCGGTGCACCCGTGGTACCGCCGTCGCGATAAATCATCGCACGCGCGAATGCGTTATGATGGAAGGGAGACTTACACTTAGTAAAGTACCCGAAAAGAGAAATCGCAACGCGATGAAGAACAACAGTGTTTACATCATCAGCGCGGTCCGCACTCCCATCGGAAAATTCGGCGGAGCTTTGGCTGAATTCACCGGCCCGGATTTGGGTGTGATTGCCGTCCGCGCCGCGCTCGAACGCGCCTTTGGCGCGCCACTGCCGCCGGAGCGGGAACCGGGCAAGGGCGAAGCCATCGAAGAAAGCATTTCGCGTGCGAACGGCAAATCATCCGCGCAAGAAAACGGCGTGCGCTGGCATGTCGACGAACTTATCTTTGGTAACGCGCGTCCTGCAGGCGTGGGTCCAAATCCTGCGCGGCAAATCGCCTGGCGTTCAGGGCTGGGCGACAATGTGCCCGCCTACACAGTGAATATGGCCTGCGCTTCAGGATTGCGCGCGATCCTGCTCGGCAGGCAGCAGATTCTCCTCGGCGAAGCGGGGATCATCGTCGCGGGCGGCGCCGAGTCCATGTCCAAAGTACCCTATCTCGTCGAAGCGCGCTGGGGCGTGAAGATGGGCAATCAGCCACTTGTGGACGCGATGTACCGTGACGGATTTCTCTGCCCCATTTCGAAGATGATCATGGGCGAAACGGCGGAGACGCTCGCCGAACAGTACAAAATCTCGCGCGAAGAGCAGGATGAATTTGCGCTCCAAAGTCATCGCCGCGCCGCGCGCGCGCAAAACGAGTGCCGTTTCAGCCGCGAGATCGTTCCCGTGGAAGTGACGGATAAAAGAGGCGGCGTGACGCGCATCGACAAAGACGAGCACGTGCGCGCCGACGTCACTTTGGAAAAACTCGCGAAGCTACCGCCTGTTTTCAGCAAGACGGGAACTGTCAGCGCAGGAAACGCGAGCGGAATCACCGATGGCGCTTCCGCTGTAGTTCTGGCGAGTGAAGAAAAAGTGCGCGAATTGAGCTTGAAGCCTCTGGCTCGAATTGTCGACGCGACGATCGCAGCAGTCGACCCGCGTGTCATGGGCATTGGACCCGTTCCGGCAGTGCGCAAGCTCCTCGCGCGTACAGGAACGAAGGTCGAAGACTATGCCGCAATTGAGCTAAACGAAGCATTTGCCGCGCAGGTGCTCGCGTGTGACCGCGATCTGCATTTCCCACGGGAACGGCTGAATCCCAACGGAGGTGCGATAGCATTGGGACATCCCATCGCGTGCACCGGCGCGCGCATTACCACCACACTGCTGCACGAGCTGCGCCACGAGCAAAACGGCACAGTAGGCACCTCCGCTACGACATGCAAACACGGACTCGCCACGCTCTGCGTCTCCGGCGGTTTCGGCGTCGCCCTCGAAATCGAAACTGTTTGAAACTTCTCGTACAAAAAAAAACGGGCAGCTAGAAATCGCCGCCCGGTTGCGTTTGCGCGAACTTGAGACTTAGGATTCGCGCGAGACCGTCAGATTCACCGTCGCGGTCACGTCGCGATAAAGCTTCAGCGTGATGGGATATTCGCCGACCAGTTTGATCGGATCGTTCAATTGGATTTTCCGCTTGTCGATTTCGTAGCCCTGCGCCTTCAGCGCATCGGCGATGTCGCCCGCTGTGACAGAGCCAAACAGCTGATCGTTTTCGCCGGCCTTGCGAGAAAGCTTCAACGCGACAGTACCGAGCTGCGCGGCCTGCTGCACCGCGCTCTCGCGCTCCGTGGCTTCCTTTTTTGCGAACGCCGCGCGCATTTTCTCGAGCCGCTTCATGTTCGAAGCGTTGGCAGGAATCGCCAGCTTGCGCGGCAGCAAATAGTTGCGCGCGTAGCCTTCCTTGACGGTCACCACCTGGCCGCGATTGCCTAGCTTTTCGACATCTTCCTGCAAAATGATTTCCATGGCTTCATCCTCAAAGAATTTTAACGCGCTTCCGCCGCAATAAACTACAGTTCCGACGCGAACGGCAACAGCGCAATGTTTTGCGCGCGCTTGATCGCAACCGTAAGCCACCGCTGATGACGCGCGCATGTTCCCGTGATGCGCCGGGGCAGAATCTTTCCGCGCTCCTGCACGAAAGATTGAAGCATCTCCGGTTTCTTGTAATCGATCAGGTCGATCTTATCAACGCAGAAGCGGCAGACTTTCTTTTTGCGAACATAGTTGCGCTTGCCGCGGCGATGCGGTCCGCCGGGCCTTCCGCCGGGCCCTCCTGGGCCACCCGACGGCCTCCCTCCTCCCGGGCCTCCGGATGAATGATGGGAAGGCCCGTGCTGCGACGGCGCAACTTGCGCTGGCGCGTGTGGTGGTGCTGCTGGTGTTTCTTCTGGCATCGATTTTCTCCCTATCCTTTCGCCGTAGCCTGCTCAGGCGCAGCTGGCGCAGGCGCGGCCGGAGACGCCGGCACTGCAGCAGGCTTGCGCGGACGTCGCGCTGCGCGGCGTTCGCGCCGCTTGGTGAATTTCTCCTGCCGCTTGATTTCTTCGTCGAGGCGAATCGTCAAGTACTTCACCACGGCGTCAGAAACCCGCAAGCGGCGCTCTAGCTCCTTGAGAAGTTCGCCGTGGCTCGAACGCAACAGGAGGTACACAAAAAAACCTTCGCGCAACCGTTTCACGCGATACGCCAGCCGGCGCGTGCCCCACTTTTCGATTTTCTCGAGCTTGGCCTGCTTTTCGTCCACGGCATGCTGGAGCGTTGCAATCAATTTGTCGACCTCCGGCTCCGGCGTGTCCGGCCGACAGATGAAGATCAGATCGTAAAGTCTTTCTTCCATGTTTCCTCTTTTCCTTCGCTACCTCAGGAATCTTTTTCGCCTTCCGCGTTTTCGTCTGCTGCATCTCGGCGGTTGAAGCGCGACATCGCCCGGCTCGCGCCCTCGGCCACAATTGCCTCAATCGCATCGGCCGCCGTCCCAATCATCTTTTCCGCCACTTCGCGAACGTCCTTACCCATCGGCGCCAGATCGTAAGCCGCTAAATCACGTACCGGAAATTCCGGCCGAATGCCCAGCCGGACTCGCAAAAACTCATCTGTCCCCAACGCGCCGATCACCGACTTCAACCCGTTGTGCCCTCCAGCGCTGCCTCGCTCGCGAATTCGAATCACGCCCCACGGAAACGCGATCTCGTCGCTGATAACAATCGCTTCGGAGGCTTCCGCCTCGTACTTCTCGAGCAAATCACTCACCGCATGCCCGCTCGCATTCATGAACGTCTGCGGCTTTGCGAGCGCAACATCATGGCCTGCGATTTTGCCGAGCCCAACATATGACTGCGCTTCCGGCCGCGTCACCCGAATTCCAAAACGCTCGGCCAAACAATCGATCACTAGGAAACCGAGGTTGTGCGGCGTCCACGCATATTCGCGACCGGGATTGCCAAGACCCACAATAATTCGCATCCAAGCATCCCCGCAGCGCGACGTCCTGGGCGCGCGCCTTACTTCTCCTTGCCCTTCTTTTCTTTCTCGGGCTTCTCGCCTTCCGCGGCGCCCTCTTCGCCTTCCTCGACTTCCTTCTTGCCCTTCTTGATAACTTCCGGCTCGGCCGGCGCTGCTTCCGTCGCTGCAGCAGCCGCTTCCGGCGTGGCAGCTTCCTCTTCCTTCTTCAGGACAACCACGTGAGCCAAAACGCGTTGCGGATCGGTCACCAATTTCACTTTGTTCGGATCAATCGGCAGATCAGCGGCGCGCAGCTGCTTGCCGATGGTCAACCCGCTGACGTCCACCTTGAATTCCTCGGGAATGTCCGCCGGCAAGCATTCCAGCTCAACTTCGCGCGTGACCATTTCAAAAATTCCGCCTTGCAACTTCACGCCTTCCGGCTCGCCAAACGTATGCACTGGCACTTTGACCCTCATGCGAACGTCCATCGCAATGCGCAGCAGATCCACGTGCAGCAGCGACCCGCTGACCGGATCGACTTGCCAGTCTTTGAGCATCGCCCGCTCGTCTTTGTGCCCGGCCACCTGCACCGTGAAAATCGTATTGTGACCGGTCTCCGAACGCAGAATCCGCGCGACCTGCCGCGCGTTCACGGTCATCGCAATCGGCTCCTTTTTCCCGCCATAGAGCACGGCAGGAACCTGCCCCGTGCGGCGCGTGCGCCGTGCTGCATGCTTGCCGCGTTCCTCGCGTGGCGCGGCTTCCACGACAAATGCTTCCATGACGTCCCTTCCTTCGGCTGCCCGATTAAAACCTAAATGAACAGCTCGCTAATCGAAGTCTCTTCGTGAATCGAACGGATGCCCCGCGCCAGCAGCGGCGCAACGCTGAGCACCTTAATCTTGGAAACGTGTTTCGCCTCTTCCGTCAACGGCACCGAATCGGTGACGATCACTTCCTTGATCGGCGATTTGCAAATGCGCTCAATCGCAGGCCCGGAAAGGATCGCGTGCGTGCACCCCGCGTAGACTTCCGTCGCGCCTTCTTTGAGCAACGCTTCCGCGGTTTTCACCAGCGTACCCGCCGTGTCGATGATGTCGTCAATTATGAGCGCCGGACGGCCCTTCACATCGCCGATCAAATGCATCACTTCACTCACGTTCACATCAATGCGGCGCTTGTCGACGATCGCCAGCGGAGCATCCATTCTTTTCGCGAAAAATCGCGCTCGTTCCACGCCGCCTGCGTCCGGCGAAACGACTGTCGCTTTGCGAATGCCATTGCTCTGAAAATATTCGACGAGCACCGGCGCAGCGAATAAGTGATCCACAGGCACGTTGAAATAGCCTTGAATTTGCGGCGCGTGCAAATCAAGCGTCAACGCGCGGCTGGCTCCAGCAGTCTCAAGCAAATCCGCCACTAGCTTCGCGGAAATTGGCACACGCGGGCGGTCTTTACGATCCTGCCGCGCATAAGCGTAATAAGGAATCACTGCGGTCACACGCCATGCCGACGCGCGCTTAAAAGCGTCGATCATCAGCAGCAATTCCATCAGGTGGGAATCCACCGGCTGGCTGCACGCCTGCACGACAAACACGTCGGCGCCGCGCACGTTTTCGAGAATCTGAAAACGCGTCTCTCCGTCGCTGAACTGCCCGCGCTCGGCCTTTCCGCGAGGCACGCTCAGATACTTGCAAATCGTCTCGCAGAGCGCAGGATTCGCACTTCCGCTGAAAATTTTCAGCTTATCGTCCGCCAAAATAGTCCTCGTTTGCGATTTACCGCGCGAGCATAGCCCGCTGATAAGAATCTCGTGAGAGAGTCCGCGCTACAAAAACCTGGTCGTCCGGAAACGCCCGAGCGGCTCGGCGCGCCTGCGCTGGGTTTCGGAAAAATCCGAACACCGCCGACCCGCTACCCGCCAGCGCGGCTTCCGCAGCTCCTTCCTGGAGCAGCCGCCGCTTGATTTGACTCAAGCGGGGGTGGCGGCTGAACACGGCAGCCTCGAAATCATTCACGAGGGCGCCGCTCTGCCGGCTCCAACACAGAGCGCAGAAACTCCACATTTTATGGGTTGAAGGAGAAGTTGTCAATCGCTCATCGACCCACGAATAGGCGTTTTTGGTGCTCACTCCTATGCTGCGAGGAGAAACAGCGAGGAGGGTCCGCGAAGGAAGATCCGGGAGCGGATAAATCTCGTCGCCGCGATGCACTCCGAGCGCCCGGCCGCCCAGAAGGAAAAATGGCACATCGGCGCCCAGTGACGACGCAATTTCCAGCAACCGAGCCTGCGGCAATTCGCGCCTCGTCAAACGCAGCACACCAAGCAACGCCGCCGCCGCATCGCTTGAACCGCCACCCAGCCCTCGCGCGATCGGCACGCGCTTCGTCA
>Ga0126373_10004650_pt1 | contig 10534 bp, 8 predicted proteins | sample PanSoiMetPlot_11_FD_92545 | JGI IMG/M metagenome (GOLD analysis project Ga0126373, IMG submission 92545) | Tropical forest soil microbial communities from Panama - MetaG Plot_11 | ecosystem: Environmental > Terrestrial > Soil > Tropical forest > Bulk soil | place: Panama | collected 2016-02-17
ATCGCCGCGGCGCGCGAAATGGTGAAGCTGTCCCAACGCCGCCACTCCGGTTTCCAGGCGTCCACGGCAAGCATCTCCATGAAAGTCGCAAAGGCTTCGTTTAGCCACAAACCGTTCCACCACTTCATGGTTACCAGGTCGCCGAACCACATGTGAGCGTTCTCATGGGATACCACGTCTGCGACCCGTTCCAACTCGCTGCGCGTGGCTTTCTTTTCATCTACCAGCAGCGCGGTTTCGCGAAAGGTAATAGCGCCGAGATTCTCCATGGCTCCCGAAGCGAAATCGGGAATCGCAATCAAATCCAACTTGTCCCCCGGATAGGCGATGTCGTAATAGCCGCTGAAGTGTTCCAGCGAGAATTTGCCGATCTCCTGACTGAATTTACCGAGGTGCTTTTTGCCGGGAACCGACCACACGCGTAGCGGCGCGCTCCCAACCATGACCGGAGCCGTCCCCTCGAATTCGCCCACGATGAAGGCCACTAGGTAGGTGGACATTTTCATCGAATCGGCGAAGACAACTTCTTTTTTTCCGCTCTGCGGCAGGAAAGTTTCGCGGATCACCCGGGCATTGGAGATTGCTGTAAGGCTATCATCTACGACCAGCCTTACTTGGAAAACTGCCTTAAACGCCGGCTCGTCCCAGCAAGGGAACGCGCGCCGCGCGTCGGTGGACTCAAACTGAGTCGACGCAAGAGGCTTTTCCTTACCGTCAGCGTCCTTGTAAATGCTGCGATAGAAACCGTGCAGCTTGTCGTTAAGAATGCCGGAGAATTTTATCTGCAACTCCCGTTGGCCCGGAGTCATCAATTCCGGGAAACTCAAAGTCGCTTGCTCATTGTCGGCATCGAGACTGACGGCGCCTTTGGTTAGTGTATCGTCAGCGCCTGTGGCCGAAACCGCCTGAATCTCGAGCTCCGCCGCATTTAAAACGATCTGCCGCACCGGTTCGAGAACTTGAATAGAAACTCTTTCTTCGCCCGCAAACGTTGCCGCGGCAAGGTCGGGGGTAAGTCTGATCTCGTAACGTTCGGGAAGTACAGTCGTGGGTAGCCTGTGTGGTTTTTTTTCCGGCATGGTAACTCCTCTAAGAACTCTGCAATCAGTCGCCTATCGAAGTAGGGCCATGGCTGGTCGCCCCTATGGTCTGGGATCCAGCCACTCAATCCAAGCTCCGTGGTTTTGAAAATAGGCTACACACTTTTCGTCCCTAACACCATCGACAATGGAGAGAAGATGAAGTTCCGAAACATCCCGGCCATGCTGTTTGGCCGAAATCAAGAAAACGTCTCGCTTCGCACCGTATTCGTAAATAAACGAATACAGTCGGTGGCGAGATGCAGGCGAGAGCTGAGTAAAAATCCGAATTATGCAGAGAACCGAGTCATCGGAGACACTGTGCATCACGGCTGGAAGCGAATCGACTCCATCTCCTCGAATCAGTGTCGGTGGGTTCTGTTGTAGGATACCGATGGCTCGCCGCAAAAGTCGAGCCCGCTCGGCGTGTTCTGGCCAAATCAGGGCGCGCAGCCAAAGCACTTCTTCCGGCTGGCGCATATCGATGGGATTGAGATCTATTCCGCTGCGGGCAATAACTTTCGGCAACGCCTTAAAAACCGGTGGCAAAGTGTTTCCTCTTAGCGCGCATTGGATCTGGACGGGTGAGTTCATATCTCCGCAGCAAAGCAATTCGCCGTAATGATATGCGTAGTGGTCCCAAAATAGATTTAGACCGGCACTTGTGCCGATATCCACCAGGGATAGCGGCCGGCTCTTGGATTTTTGAGCAACTAAAGCAAAAGCCGGCAACAAGCAGGCCGACCGGCGCACTTCGTTCGTTTGGACCCTGCGCGTGGATATCAGCTCACGCACTTCTTCCTGATGCGCCAAGCAAAAAGATCGAAAACAGGGATATAGATCTTCGTCGGGCACACGAGAGCCAGAAAGGCTCCGATACCAGAGAGACAGTGGATGTTGCGCGCCAGTAAGAAGCAGAAAGTGCACAGCCGCGAAAAACAGGTTGGGAACCCGCTCTCCGGTTCGGCTGTGAGCAGCCAGAGACAACATCTCCGGATCTCTGGCGATTGCTAGAGAAAGCTCTGCGTAAAGCGGGGAGGAGTTGTAAAATTCTTCTTCCGCACAGCGCTTGAAAACTTGTGACAGATCCTGCTGCATGGGTCGGGCTTTAGCAGCGGACTCGCACCAAATTCGAAGAACCCTTCGATGAGTCTCAAGGTGAACGGTCAAAACATCAGCCGTTTGTGGTGACTAGCCTGCCCTGAGCGAAGTCGAAGGGAACCGTGAACGGCCGATCCTATTCACAAGCTTTTCCATAGCCTTTGACCACTCGCTATCTGTCTTTCGGGCCGCGCAGGATGTCGTTGATCAAAGCTTGTGGAGCAGCCACGGGTTTGCCGTTGGCATTGACGAAAACCCCCAGCGAATAATCCCGGGCCAGCAGCGTTTGACCCCGAGCCTCGTAGATTTCGTGAATCCACGCGCCGCGCACCTTGCCGACTTCGCAGATCCAGCTCACGATCTCCACCTCGTTATTGTCACGGACAGGGCTAAAATATTCGATGTCGTGACCTCCCTGGAAAACCATCCAGTCCCCTGCTTGCAATTCCCCCAATGGATGGCCAGCCAATCGTATAGCGTCATAGTAAGCCTGCTCGATCCAATTGAAAAACACCGTGTGATGCGCCCTCCCGAGCGGATCGAGTTCGTAGCTCTGCACGCGGCGCCGAGAACGATAGCGGTAGCAATCTTCCACGGCGCGCGCCTTGTAACCATGGATTCCAAGATCTTCTTTTTCATTAGCGGGAGAGAGGGCGATTTTTACTTCCTCCGGCAGACGCAATGGCCGGCCCTTTTGCGAATCTATATATACCCACAACGCTCGGCCGCGAGCTACGCGCGCGCCATCTATCGTACGCGTGACATCGTATTCGCGCGTACAGGTGGATCTGCCGCATTCGGATATCCAGGTGGTCACTTCGAGCTTGTCACCATAGCGGACCTGCAAGTAATAGCGGACCTCCAAACGGCGGACCACCCAAGCGCCGCCGCGTTCTGCATACCAAGGAAGCGAATATCCGGCGTCGGTTGAAGCCCGAATAGCGGCTTCTTGCATATATTTGATGCAAACCGCGTTGTTGAGATGTCCGAATGAGTCCAGCTCATCGTGGCGGACACTGAAAGGGTAGACAAAGGTGCGGGCCATACGCCCCCATTCGAGTTTGAACCTGGACTGCGCAGTTCGCGTTACGATCTATGCAGCGAGGCTGAGCCGGGAATAAGTCGTTCAAAGTTCAAAGTTCCGGGTTCAACTTTGAACGTTTGAACCTTGAACCTCTACACCCATTGTCTTCGCTGCGGAAGGCTTGCGTCTCGCTTTCTTTCACGTTCAACGCGCAATCCAAGTGAAATCAAGTTTCCGCGCGGAGCGTTTCGAGCGCGGAGCCGCGAAAAATACCCCAACAGCCCATTCCACCGGCAATCACCGTCACTGAGGTGACAATAACAAGTATCAAAGCGATGGGCGCGAACGAAAATGACGCCACGGTCTTGAAGAAATAGATACCTAAACCCCAACTTGCCAGGATGCCAAGGAAGGCACCGGTTACCGCCGCAATCGCTCCTAGGAAGACATACTCCGCCATGACGGTCCCGATAACTTGTGACCGCGGCGCCCCCAGCGTCCTGAGCAGAATCGATTCTTTCAGGCGCTGCGACCGGCTGCTCAAAACGGCGCTGCCGAGCACCGCGAGGCCCGTGAGAATCGTGAACAGCGCGACAAAACGGATGGCAGCCGAAACCCTGCCTAATATGGAGTCCAAGGTGTCGAGAATCTGGCCCAAGTCGATGACGGAAACATTGGAGAACTGCTCGGCAATGGCGCGTTGCAGGCTCGCGGAAACCTCTTTGGAGTCGGTCCGCACCGTCACCGCATAAAACTGCGGCGCGCTTTCGAGAACGCCTTCCGGAAATAAGACAAAGAAGTTGGGCTGCAGGCGTTGCCAATCAACTTCGCGAAGACTGGCAACCTGGGTTTGTAGGGGAACGCCTTGGATTTCGAATTCCAATGGATCGCCGACTGTAACGTGCAACGTTTCCGCAATGCCTTTTTCGAGCGAGATGGGAATCAGTCGAGAATCCGAATCCACTCTGGGCTGCCATGTTCCCTTGACCAGTCGCTCCGTGCCTGCCAGACGGCTGCGGTATGTAGACCTATACTCTCGGCGCAGCGCCCAGCGTGAAATTGTCGATGTTGGATCGGCGCGAATTTCCTCTACGCGCCTTCCCTTGATGGCGGAAAGGCGCATCGTAACGATCGGCACTTCCTCCGAAAAATGCACAGCGAAGGAGCTCAGAAGCTTTTCGATCCCCGCTCTCTGTTCCTGCTGCACGTCGAAGAGCACCAAATTGGGTCCGCCCCCACCGCCCCGTTCGCTCACCTGACGGACGAGCATACTTTGAACGCTGTAAAGCGAGACGAGCAAAAAAGTCCCGAGCCCAATAGCGATCATCACGGCGGTGGTCTGGTTGTTGGGCCGATGAAGGTTGGCCATGCCCTGGCGCCAGGAGAAGGTAAGAAACCTGGGAATAAACTTTTTCAGGATCGCTATCACTCCACGGGACACGGCGCCGAGAAGTCCGAAGGTTACCAACACTCCCACCGTAAAGCAGAAACCATAGAATCGGCTCTCCATGGTTGTCACGGCGAAGGCGCCGACGGCAGCCACAATAAGAAAACCGATCAGCCACAATAACCAATCCTTTGCCGGTTGTTTCGTCTCAAAGGAAGAGCGCAGCGCGAGCAGCGGGGAGATGTTTCTAAGCGGAGCCAGCGGAAGCAGCGAAAACAACACTGCTGTGCCGAGACCAATTACGATACCCATGGCAATGCCACGAGGCGAAACCGAATTGGTAGCAACGATGGGAAGGAAATCCTGAAGCGCGCGCGGCAGCAAGGATTGCAAGACGGCTCCAAGAGCTGCGCCGACAAGCGACCCCGCGAGAGTCACGGTGAACGTTTGAATCAAATAGACCAACATGGTTTCGCGCGGGCTGGCGCCCACGCAACGCAATATCGCCACCGATGGAGTCTTGTCCTTGGCATAAACGTGGATGCCGCTAGCCACCCCGACTCCGGCGAGCAGAACGGCGATGAAAACCGCGAGGCGAAGGTAGCGAGAAAGATTGTCGAGGGGCCCGGAAATCGCCGCAGTTCGGCGCTTCACCGTATCCACTTCGAGTTGCAGGCGCAAAAGCTCGGGGGTGATTCGCTCTACCAGTGGCTCGACATCTGCACCGGGGTCCAGCTTAAAATAGACGCGGTAACGCACCAGGCTGCCTTTTTGAATGAGCGGCGCCGCATCGAAATAAGCGAGGGGAATGTAAACCCGCGGACTGATCAAGGAAAAGGCCAATGACTCCCCGGGAATTTTGCGCAGCTTTCCGGCAATGCGGAAATTCTGATCGCCGATCCTCAAGCGATCTCCCACACGCGCGTTGAATTGGAGCATGACATTTTCATCCACCAGTGCGTTGGCGCCGCGCTGAAACTCCTTTGCCGCCGTGGCTGGCTTGGTTTCCAGCGCACCATAATAGGGAAAGGCGCCGCTCAGCGCCCTGACCTGAACGAGCCGCGAAGCCCCGGTGTCGGAAAAATAGGCCATAGAAGAAAAACTGATCTGCCGCGACTGATCGCCGCCGATGGATCGGATCAATGACTCGGCCTCCGGCGTGAAAGGCTCGCGGGCGTCGATGGCGAGGTCGGCCCCGAGCAGGCTTTTGGATTGCGCCTGCACACTGGATTGCACGTTAGCGCGAAACGAGAAGGCGATAACGATCGATGCGACGCTGAGGATCACACAGGCCATGGACAGAAACAGCGGCTTGAGACCTCGCCGCGCGTCTCGCAGCGCCATGCGCAAAACCCAGATCCTCAGTAGAAATGTTCCCCGTTTCTCCGAACTTGGCGTGCTTTGCGTCTTTGCGGGAGTCATTTATCCACTCCACACATGGCTTGGCCTGCGCTGTCCGAAACTATTCTCCCCCCTCGAAGGCTGATGACCCGGCCCGCCTGCTGGGTTAGGTCGTGGTCGTGCGTAACCAGCATCAAAGTTGTTCCGGTGGTGGCGTTGAGATCAAAAATCAGCCGCACTATTTCCCCCGCCGTCTCGGCGTCCAGATTTCCGGTGGGCTCATCGGCAAAAAGGATCGTGGGACGGTTCATGAAAGCGCGTGCAATAGCCACGCGTTGTTGCTCTCCGCCCGACAGCTGAATGGGATAGTGATGGAGCCGGCTGTCGAGACCGACCCGATCTAACAGTTCCGCAGCCCGACCGCGGGCGTGGTTTTCGCCGCGGATCTCGGCCGGAACCATCACATTCTCCAGAGCCGTTAGGGAAGGCAGCAATTGAAAACTTTGAAAAATAAAGCCGATAAACTGATTGCGAATTCGGGCAAGTTCTTCTTCCCGCGAGCTGTGCAACGGCACGCCGTTAAATGTCACCGTGCCCTCGCTGGGGCGTTCGAGGCCGGCGCAAATGGCAATCAGCGTGGTCTTGCCGCTGCCCGACGGCCCGACGATGGCGCAAGCGCTGCCCGCCTCGACGTCGAAAGAGACATCGTGAAGAACGGTCAAAATTTTCTCACCGCTCTTAAAAAGCTTGCTCAAATGCTCTACGCTTAAGATGGTATTGCCGCTCATGGTTTATGAATGAAGGCAGATATGATTGGGCAGGAAATTTTCAAGTGACACGATAGCCGTCGAATAACTTAACTTTAGAATTTTTATGACCCCTATACAACTTGGCCGCATTGCAAGGATAACGGGGCAATTGCTGCTCGCCATACTTTTGCTGATGGGCCTAAGCGCGACAGCCTCGGCTCCAAGGATTGTCCTGTTTCTGGGCGACAGCATCACGGCGGGTTATGGACTCGACATTTCCCAAGGCTTCCCCGCGCAGATACAGAAAAAGATCGACCTGAAAGGTTGGAATTTCAAAGTGATCAACGCGGGCCAGAGTGGTGACACCAGCGCCGGCGGTTTAACCAGACTGGATTGGCTCATGAAAAACCGAGTCGACGTTCTGGTTTTGGAATTGGGCGCGAACGACGGATTACGTGGTCTATCGATCGACGAAATGAAAAAAAATCTTCAAAAGATTATCGACCGGACCAAGGAACGATATCCACAAGTCAGAATCGTCATCGCGGGAATGCAAGTCCCGCCCAATATGGGAAGCGATTATAGCCGCCGATTTTCGGCTGCTTTCGCTGACCTGGCGAAAAAGAATAACGCCGCGCTCATTCCGTTCATCTTGGAGAGAGTGGGAGGACGACGCGAGCTCAATCTGTCCGACGGCATTCACCCCACGGCAAAGGGCCACGAGATCATTGCCGACAACGTGTGGAAAATCTTGGAACCGATTTTGCGTTCAATGAACGACGAAGGCGGCGAAAATAAATCGTCGCGGTCCTAATCGGTCGGGTCAGGGTTTTCGGCCAATGGCTAAAACGTTCAACTTACTAAGAGTTCATGAGTGAGTAGTCATGAACGACCAGGGGCGAGTCATGGAGAGCGCGGGCATCTGAGCGTGAAGGTCTGTTCAGGTCCAGGCTGTCGGAGTTGCTACCTTTAGGGAGGACTGGTGGCTGACTATGAGAATTAAACCTATTGACCGCGCCCGGAGAAGCTCGACCCGCGGTCGAACGACCATCAGCGTCCACATGTTTATGAACTCCCTAATAGTTGGTTTGCTCAGCGCAATGGCAATCGTGATGTTGCCAAACTCCGCCTTTGTCGCTGACTTGCCCAAACCCTGTAGCCACGGCGATCAACTGAAAGTCGTTTCTCTTTCCATTCACCCCGATCCCTTGCCGGATACGAGTCGCGTAGAGGAATGGCTCCTGAGACTTCGTTTCAATAGTGAGGCGGAGTGTCAGACAGTTATTCGAATTATCGAGACCGAAAGGGACGTGGTTGCCGCAGAAGCTTCTGTTCTAATAAGATCGGGCGCCAACGAGATTAAACTCGCGCCAGCACCGGACTACCGGTTCACGGCCAACGAGCGCTGCTTCAACGTAGTCCTGACAGCCACAGAAGGTAAAATTGAAAGCGACGATCGCCAGGCTTTCTGCGCCCTGCGTATAGACAACCGCTGGTGGACCATGCGTTGAGAAGCAGCCAAGAGCCTTTCGTAGTTCCAATTCACCCTCTCCGGGGCTTCGTGGTGCCTACAATCCACGGCGAGACGAACATGCTTATGATCGGGCAGGGTGCAAAAGTGGGTTGGCGTATCCAATGTGATATCGATATAAGGAACGAAAGGACGGCGCTCCGATGCTAGTCAACCGCCGAACGCTACGCATTGAATGGGGCCAATGCGATCCCGCAGGGATCGTGTTTTATCCGCAATATCTGATCATCTTCGACACCAGCACCGGATGGCTTTTCGAGCGCACCGGTTTGAAGCCCCTCGCCATGCGGAAGAAATATGGAATTGTCGGGATGCCGATCGTGGAAACGGGCGCGCGATTTCTTATTCCATGCCGCTTTGATGACGAGGTCGTTGTGGAAAGCGAGGCGACCGATTGGGGACGAACGAGCTTCACGGTGCGCCATCGAGTGCTAAAAGAAGGAAAGCTTGCGGTGGAAGGTTTCGAGAAGCGTGTTTGGGCCGCCGCGCATCCCGAACGACCGGGCTCAATCCAGCCCCAACCTGTCCCGGCCGAGATTATTGCGTGCCTATCCGATCCAACCGGCGCGACAATCGTCCGCTAGAGATAATCACGATCAACACATGGATAGCTCGAAGTTCTTCTGCGCTCTCCTGGCTCGACAATCACATCATCATATCCCGCGCTACATCTGATCGACCGCTTCCGGCGCGTTTATGAGCGATATTATTTTCTGTGTCGAAACACACCGGCTCGCGATAACCGCGCGAAACAGTGATGATGGTCGGGTTTTCATCTTTGAGCGCTTGAAACAAAGGTTCCGTTGCCCGCCACAATCCGTTGAAGTCGGCGTCATGATGGGCGGGAATATAAACGTCGGGTTTGTAGGTTCGCATGTGTTCGAGCGCTTGCTGTACAGTCAGCGTGTTCAGAAATGAGGCCGCTACGGCGACCAGCGCGACATCCAAGCGACCGACTCGTTCCATCGCTGCTTTCTCATAGTCGGTTACCCTTCCGCCACTGTCGCGGTACATGATTCGAAACCCGCTATCGAGCGTAATCAGATAAGCGATGGTGCCTTCTGCCACCACGCGCGGATCACTGGTGCCCCGGGCGCGTATCGCCGCGCGTTCGGCCTCCTGCTCTGGGGTAGGGGCACGTGCGAAAGATTTCAGCACATTTTCGAACGCCGCGGTAACGTCCTTAGGCGGCTCGCCGTGACGGCCCAAGATCGGCTCGACGGTGAAGCCTGGAAACTTAAGCACTTCGCCGCCGCGACCAGTGACGGTGCGGACCTGCTGCGGATCGATCTTCTGAGCCAGCAGCTTTTCCGTCGTCACAGGAGCACCGACCACGAGCGCGCCGGTTCGCGCGCCGACTGACGCCGCATCTGACATGTGATCGAGATGTCCGTGGCCAATTAGAATAACATTCGCCCGTTTCACATCGGCAGCCTTGAAGCCGAGTGGCGGAAACATACTGCCGCGATCGAAATAAGCATCGAGGAGAATAATTTGTCCATTGTAGACCAGCTCGAAGTTGGAATAGCCGGCCCATCTGATGGCGAGGGTCTGTGAATTCTTTGGCAATGGTCCACCGGTGGAAACTAAGGTTGCTACTTCGCACCCAGCGTCGCCCGCGCCAATGCTTCTGAAGCTAAATCTGGGATCATCCAAAGATCTCGTCGCCGGTAGGGCGCAGCCAAAAACCCAGGCCATCAAAACAACTGCTAACAGACAAAACCTCGCTTTCATTTCAGACTCCCCTCCAAAGCTCATGTATCCTCTACCATACCCAAAAGGAAAAAATCACAGACCGGCCACCAACCGGGTTCCCTGCTCCCCCGCTCTTTGTTCTTTGCTCTTCGCTCTTTGCATCCTTTCGTCTTGACATTGTGAACCATGAAGGACTAGGCTCCGCACTATAAAAACATTGACGGAGGTTTTGGTCATGGCTGAATCATTAGAGAGCTTCAAGCGCTATATCGGCAAGAGTGAAACTGCAACGGATGTTGTTACACCATCCACCTTGGTGAAATTTGCTGCCACCCTAGGGCTGGAAAACCCACCGCTGGAAAAAGGCTCCCCGATTCCGCCCGGTTGGTACGGAGGATTCTTCCCGGCGTCGCACCGGCCGTCGCAAATGCGGCCCGACGGCCAAGCCTCCGGTGGCGGCATTGTTCCACCTATTCCATTGCCGCGACGCCGTATCGGCGGCACCCGTGTCACGTTTCATGAGCCGCTGCGAGTCGGCGATGAAATCACGCGGGTAACTGAAATTGCGGATCTTCAGGTCGATGATGGTCCGGCCGGAGCTATGGTCAAAGTGATCGAGCGCAATAG
>Ga0126373_10004651_pt1 | contig 10533 bp, 9 predicted proteins | sample PanSoiMetPlot_11_FD_92545 | JGI IMG/M metagenome (GOLD analysis project Ga0126373, IMG submission 92545) | Tropical forest soil microbial communities from Panama - MetaG Plot_11 | ecosystem: Environmental > Terrestrial > Soil > Tropical forest > Bulk soil | place: Panama | collected 2016-02-17
GCAACTCATTGGAAAAGAAAAATCAAGGTTCGAGCGGAATGCAGTGGTGCCAGCGCCCCCTAATTCAGTATTTGACGAGGTCTCGAATAAGTACAAGCTGATGAAACTTGCCCTGGAGTTGCAGATTCCCATTCCCGAGACGATTTTTGTTCCTGACGGTCAAGTGCGGGATATCGCTGACCAGATATCTCATTATCCCGTAGTAGTGAAACCAGGACAGTCAGTGATGAAAGGACCAAATGGTTGGAGCAAAACCTCAGTCCATTACGCAGCTAATGCCGCGGAATTGTTGAACCTATATCGCGAGAAAAACTATTTGCGGCAACCTTCACTAATTCAACGCCGCGTTAATGGGGAAGGACAAGGGCTGTTTGCGCTGATGAACAAGGGTGAGCCGCTTGTCATTTTTGCGCATAAACGTCTCCGTGAAAAGCCACCCTCGGGAGGTGTAAGCGTTCTGCGCGAAAGCATCGAGCTACCAAAGCCCATGGTAGATTATGCGCTGCGCCTTTTGCAGCACGTGGGTTGGCATGGTGTGGCAATGGTCGAGTTTAAGATCGATCAAGATCGAGGCGTGCCGATTCTTATGGAAGCGAACGGACGGTTCTGGGGATCTTTGCAACTTGCCATCGATGCTGGTTTGAATTTTCCACTTTTCTTGTATCAGATGGCGACCGGCCAAGAAATCAATGGACCAGCCAACAAGTATCTGACCGGGATCAAATCTCGGTGGCTCTTAGGAGATGTTGATCATTTATTGTTGAGGCTGTTTCGCTCTAAAGAATCGCTGCATCTTCCGCAAGGAAGCCCGTCTAAGTGGAAATGTATTCTCGAGTTTTTGCGGTCCTTCGAATGCGGTACGCATTACGAGATAGAACGGTTTGATGACCCAGGACCTTTTTTATTGGAAGTTCGACGTTATATCATGGAATTGCTATGATGCATTTCATGATAGGGAGAATGCAGCAATTGGGTATGTCAGTAAGGTCTGCCTTTTTGGAACAACTTTTCCGGGGAAAGGTGCCTAGGACATTTGAAGGGTGCTATTCGTGTGCAAGGGAAAGAGCCGCTGAGGTCCGATGCAGCAGATGATTGTCTCCCCACAATGTTCCATGAAACAACCCGCCTAGAATTTCAGGCCAAAGACGTGTCGCACTCAGTAGTGTAATCTTTATAAATTGTTTGTCTAAATTTCGAAAAGAATATTCCTGGTTTGTATGAGTGTACGGGAAACTTTGTTAAAAATATATTGGGCGTGCCAGCGCTTGATAATACCGTCATTCAAATCTTCGGAAAGTTTCTATGCTGAATTGCTACCGCGTTACGTTGCTCGCGACACACGATGGTTGGACCTGGGATGTGGACGTTCTATACTGCCGAGGTGGCGGAAAGAAGAGGAAACACGGCTTGTGGCAACGTGCAGGCAGATAGTCGGAATTGATTATGATTTTGATTCGATAGAGTCTAATCAAGGCATTTCGGCTAAAGTACGAGGAAATATCACCCAACTTCCATTTAAGAATAACGCGTTCGATTTGATTACCGCAAATATGGTTGTTGAGCACCTGGCGAGCCCTCGCGAACAGTTTCTGGAAATAAGCAGAATCCTGAAGCCCAAGGGACTTTTTCTTTTTCACACTCCCAATGTTTTTGGCTATGGGGTTTCAATCGCGAGACTAGTGCCAGATTGGCTCAAGAATAAGTTGATCTATCTTCTGGAAGGGAGAGAAGAAGGGGATGTGTTTGAAACCTATTATAGGGCCAATTCTGAAAAGAGCATTCATAAATTGGCGCGGGCTTGTGGCCTTCAAGTTGTGAGAATTGAAATGCTGGTCACGGACCCGATCTCTGTGGCAATTCCGCCGCTTTTTGTGCCCGAACTCATCTGGATCAGAATGCTCATGACAAAACCTCTGCGATCGCTGAGGACAAATATCATTGCAATTCTACAAAAAGTTTAGACCCATCCAGTCTCCCGAACTGTCTATCAGGATGGTGTCCACTGTGGTAAGGGCGGTTGTAATCAGGGGCGGTGCTTTGCAACCAACAGTGGGAACCCGGATATGAACTAGCTTGAAGGATCTTATGGCCAAGATCTCTCTTTGGAAGAGAGCGACGTATTGGTTGACGATGGTCGTGATCACATGCACTACAATTGTGATGCTTTCTGAGATGATACTTCGATTGTCCGGGCGCGTCACAGTCGAAAGCGTGCGTACAGCGTCTGAGAAAGACTTCAATCGAATTCCTGGTGCATTTGAACCCGGCCAGAACCTAACTGAAACGCCACACCCAAAACTAATTCATCATGTTTCAATTAATTCACTTGGGTATCGCGGACCTGAAATAAGCAGGAAAAAGAAACCTGGCATTGTGCGAATCCTCTGCCTTGGCGACTCTGGAACTTATGGCCATTACGTTAATGATGATGAAACATTTCCATTTTATCTCCAGGAGATGTTTCTCCGTGAAAAAATTCCGGTAGAAGTTATCAATGCTGGAGTACCTGATACGACGATCGTTGACCAGTTGTATTACTTAAAACGAAGTATGGCAATTGAACCTGATATCGTTATATTGACATTTAGCGAAAATGATATCGACGATCTCGCGAAAGAAATACCAACCTATCTGGCCTTAGAAAGGAATCGCAAGCTAAAATCCTCGAGCATTGCGGGACTCTTTTACAGAGTTGTACGAGATACCGCCCTTTTCAATTTTGGCCTCCGGCTCAAAGCGAAATTGGATAATGTGAAACTTTCCAGGGGACGAAAGCAGGAAGCAGAACCTGGTCCGAATGGCACAGAGGAACGCGAGTTATTGTGGAAGCAATACGCCGATTACTTAAATCAAATGAAAAGTTATCTCGAAGAACAAGGAGTCATGTTTGTCTTCAACGCGTTCCCAACTCATCATAGGATCGGAAAAAATGCTGGCATGAATGGTCCTATGGCAAAGCAGTTAGACCGGGTAGAGGGGCTTGCCCGCAGTATGGGAATTCGAACAATAAGCATTCTTCAGCCGTTTCAGATTTCGATGCTTACAACAAACGAATTGTATCTCTTGCCCTATGACGGACATGCCAGCAAAAAAGGACATTTGATTCAAGCGAACACAGTTTTTGAATCGATCAGGAATGACGTTGTAAAAATATTGTCCACTCGGTGATGTATTTTCGCGCCGAAGGCACCCTGGGGACAGTCCACCGCTGGATGCTGCTGTCATCATGTTCGTCGGCCATGTCCACCTCCCTGGTCCGCTATTGGCCCATGTCGTAGAGGTGATCTCAACTCCGAGGGGAGCAGGATAAGAAGTTCTCGCTCCACAGGTTTTCCCTTTAATGTTTGGCTCGCCCGCTAAGATTGCCAAGGCTCTTCGGACTATGGGTGTTGAGGCTTGGCGTGTCCGTCAAAGCGTTTCTGAGACGAGCCCTGTCCGACTTCTGCACCTCATTGAAACGGGAGGGCCAGGGGGTGCTGAGCGGATGATGTTGGATCTGGCAGGTAATTTGGGAAAAGGTTACGATTCGACGATTTGTCTGGTCAAGGAAGGATGGTTGAAATCGCAGGTTCTTGCCTTAAAAATGTCTTGCGAACTCCTGGCCAGTAACGGGTTGGGTGATCTTGGAGTTGTTGCAAGCCTGGTACAACTTGCACGAACGAAGCGTGCGCATCTAATCCATGCGCATGAATTTTACATGAACGCAATCGGATCGGTGGTTTCTTTCTTAACGGGTATTCCGCTGATTGCCACCGTGCATGGTAAGAGCTACTACCCGGAGAAGAAGCGACGTTGTATGGCGTACCGGATGGTGGCGGCCCGAGCGGCAGAGATGGTTGCAGTATCGCAGGACTTACAGTCGTTCTTTTGTAGAACGACCAGGGTTCCCACTGAACGTGTGCAGGTGGTCTACAACGGTATAGATACGAGGTCGTTGTCGAACATACCACGAAACCTGAAGCTCCTGGATTCTATTGGGGTTCCCGCAGATGCTTCGATTGTGGGCACGGTCGGGAACTTATATCCGGTCAAGGGGCATATTCATCTCATTCGGGCAGCTTCCATGATACTCCAGCACCGACCCAACGCCCATGTCCTCATTCTTGGACGAGGGGGTCAACGAGACGCTCTATTGGCCGAAGCCAAAGCGTGTGGTATTGAGGACCACATTCACCTGCTGGGATATCGCGAGGACACGCCTGATTGGCTTGGCATGATGCATGTGTTTGCATTGCCCTCTCTCAGTGAGGGGTTGCCGTTGTCCTTGCTTGAAGCTATGGCCGCGGGGATTCCCACTGTGGTTTCAGCGGTCGGCGGGATACCAGAAGCGGTCTGCGACGGACAATCAGGATTTCTAGTACCGCCCGGTGATCCGGACGCTCTAGCGAAGCAGATTCTTTTTTTACTCAATAATCCAGCTGTTGCAGCAAGCGTGGGAAATGCCGGGCGAAAACGAGTGCAGGAAGACTTTTCACTAAACAGAATGGTCAGAGAATACTGTAGCCTTTATCAAAGGGCACTGAACCGTAAAAAAAATGGGCATAGCCTTCGACATTCTAGTGCGTGAGAGAGTTTCTGGCAGTCACAATGATACCTCACATGATGAAAGGCTTAGCGATATTGGGCACATGTTCTGAGGTGGTCAAGCTCGCGCCGATTCTCCAAAAGCTTGAGTGCAAGGGCCCACGATTTTAGACTATCGATGTGACATCTGCCCAACACAGCGATATTTTCCAACCTTATATCAACCAGTTTGGGATCAGCAACTGGATGACCAGTATGGTCCACCAACATGGTCTAACGCCTGATCAAGGCCTTGCATAGCTGTTTCATAAGAAAGAGGCAGTAGGACTCGGATGAGGATTTGCAAGATCTGGGATGCTGACTATCCGTGGGACATACGTGTAGAAAAAGTTGTCCTTACACTAGAGCAGGCAGGCCATAGGGTCGACCTGGTTTGCCGAAACCAAGCTCGTCGGAAACGATTTGAAGCAAATGGCTGCCTAACGATTCGGCGCCTACCGGCGATCCCTCCAGCACTTGGTCCCGTACATACGATATGTAATTTTCCGTTTCCATTTAATCCAATTTGGATCAGGGCTATTGCCTCTTCCATTCGCCATGCGCATTCGGATTTGGTCCTTGTACGAGACCTGCCTCTGGCCCTACCGGCCGCAATTCTGGGAAGGATCTATCGACTTCCGGTAATCCTCGACATGGCGGAAAACTACCCTGCGATGTTAGCGGACCGTCTTAACTATACTCAAACGAGTGCGATGGGGCGATGCGTCCGTCATCCCCTGCCGGCTCGGCTGATCGAGCTCCTTAGCATCCGTCTGGTTCAGCATATTATCGTGGTCGTCGATGAATCACGAGATCGCCTTATAAGGGATGGCGTTAGTCCCGATCGAGTTTCTGTCGTTTACAATACTCCCAGACTCGACCAGTGGAAATTCAAGGACTATGCACGCATCATCTCTCACGAGAATAGCGGCGTAAATCTCGTTTATCTGGGGAATCTTGATGGGAGCAGAGGAATCGATGTGGCTATCCGAGCAGTTCGTCACCTAAAAGATATTGGATCCAAGGCCAAGCTCTCAGTTATTGGTGATGGTCCGAACCTCCTAAAGCTTCGTGAATTAGTTATCCAACTGGAGGTCAGTGACCGGGTCGCAATTATGGGGAGGTTGCCATTCTCACAAGTGCAGTCGATTATGACCGAGTCAGACATCGGTCTTATTCCGCATTATTCCACAGCCGCTTGGAATAGCACGATCCCTAACAAGCTATTCGACTATATGCTCCTGGGGCTCCCCGTTATTGTGTCCGATGCTAAACCTACGGCACGCATTGTCCAGGCTGAGGGATGTGGAGAGGTATTTCAGGACAGAAATCCGTTTGATTTGGCTCGATGCATCAGGGCGCTCGAATCGTCGCAGCTGCGGCACCAGATGGGGACTGCTGGTCGAGCGGCAGTTCAGAAGCGGTATAACTGGGACTATGATGCGCCGGTTCTTCTTCGGGCGATTGCCTCGGTTGCAAACAATTTCGCTTGAACAGGACAGGAAACGGCGCCTGTTGCGTTGTGCTTGGACGGTCTAATCATTGGAGTTAAACCATCTCCTTCATCATTGACGCACAAGCTATTGTGATTCGCGGTGAACCGTCTTATGAAAGCAAGCCAGATCAAGATCTTGGGCGTGATCGATGAGGATCCGTTTCACTACCAAACTTGGTCCGGCATAAGTTACTACTTCTTTAATTCGCTCAAGAAGAACAATTACCTGTACAAGGCCGTCTCTGCTGAGCCTCCTAAGCTTGTATCGTATGTGTATAAGGCCTTGAGTTTTCACCCTGACATCGAAAAATGGAAATTTCACTATCACATCAACACCTCTTACTATAGCCAAATGACACAAGCTGCACGCGCCAAAATCGATCGTTGTGATGAGAGGGAATACAATACAATATTGCAAGTTGGTGCGTGGTATGACCTGACGAAAACAAAGAATAAACTTACAGTGTCCTACCATGATGGTAATCTCTCTACATTATTGAAAAGTCCATATGGCTATCCGGCGGTTCGTTCGTCACTTGTTGAAAGAGCGCTTCGCCATGAGAGAGAGTTGTACGCAAAGATGGACCATATTTTCCCCATGAGTAAATGGCTCGCCGACTCGTTTATCAACGATTTTGCCGTGCATCGACGCAAGATTACGCCTGTGGGAGCTGGTATCAATTTGCCTTACATCAAACAGATAGAAGTGAAGACCTACGACGAAGCCAATATCCTGTTTGTCGGTAAAGACTGGGTAAGAAAGGGAGGCCCCTATCTTCTGGAAGCGTTTACAAGAGTGAAAAAGGAATTTAACCACGCCACATTGACGATCATCGGGCCAGTTATCTCGGACGCTCCTGAAGGGGTAAGATGCATCGGGTACGTGTCAAAGTCTACGGAGGAAGGAATCGACAAATTATTAGAGGAATACGCGCGGGCGTCAGTTTTCGTGATGCCTTCGCTTTATGAGCCGTTCGGCATTGTCTATGCGGAAGCCATGGCGCATAAACTTCCCTGTATTGGGACGAATATTTGCGCGGTTCCAGAAATTATCGATGATGGGGTCAATGGGTACGTTGTGCCCGTGAAGGATAGTGCGGCACTGGCAAGAAGAATCATCGATCTTTTGAAGAACCCAGCCATGTGCAAAGAATTTGGTAGAAATGCGTTTAGAAAGTACAGCGAAAACTATACGTGGGATGTCGTAACAAAAAAGATCATCGAAGGTATTCAACTTTGAATAACCTGCGTCGGCACCTCAATTTTGCATTGATTCCTAGAGGACCTATCCTAGACATTGGATCAGGTGGAGCACCGCTTTGGAGGTCGAACATTCTGTTAGATCGATTTCTTGCCGACAATTCTCAGCGTCCCGGTTCCTCTCTAGTCAAAGATCGGCCACTTGTGTGCGGGGACATACATGATCTTCCTTTTTTGGATAAATCAATGAATTTTGTGCACTGCGCTCATGTTCTTGAACACGTGGATGATCCGGAGTTGGCCATTCGTGAACTGATGCGTGTCTCGCTGTCTGGGTATATTGAGACGCCATCGAGTTTACAGGAGGTTTTGATCTTGAATATGTCGTTCCACCGTTGGTTTGTTTGGGAGGATAAAGGCGTTTTGATATTCAGGGAAAAATCGAAAGACAGGGATTCGGCAATCGTTGATGCGATAAAGATGATCAATGGTAGTACGAACGCTTTTGGGGGTATGTCTGGCAGAATCGAGGACGCCATGTTTGTTAAACATTTTTGGCGACAGAGCATACCGTTTAAGGTCATCAGGGATCCGAAACCGATTGAGCCATTCCTTATGAAGGACACTAGCATAGACCATGTTGTTAAAGCGGAGGGACACCATCCAGCATCAGTGAAGAACTTAATTAAGAAGTTCTTCCAGCTGATGTACAAATGCAGGATAAATTTGCTCGAAATCTTAGCCTGTCCGCAGTGCAAAGGACGTATTACACAGGCAAAGTCATCCTTGATATGTAGAAAATGTTTAGTCAGTTACCCAGTTATTGATAACGTGCCGATCCTACTCATAAGCGAAGGAAAACCACTTGCTGGATAAGGTGGATGCTCGCCCCCACTCTGCTTTAAGGATAGCGCGTCCAGAGCCGCTGCCGGGTAATTTATCCACTCGCTGAGCCTATAGCCTAAATTCTCACAATGTGTGGAATCGCAGGCATCATTCACTCTGACGTGTCGCATTCTGTCTCCCCAGATGTGATACGCGCGATGTGCGACAGCATGACGCACCGGGGGCCTGATCACTACGGTCACTACGTGCGTGGTCCAGTGGGTCTTGGAATGCGGCGACTCAGCATCATTGACTTGCAGACAGGAGATCAGCCGATTGCCAATGAAGACAAAACAATCTGGATCGTATTGAATGGCGAGATCTACAACTACCAGCACCTTCGAAAGGAGCTGGAAGCCAGGGGGCATTGCTTCCGAACATCGAGTGATACTGAAGTTATCGTCCATCTCTATGAAGAATTCGGCGCGAGCTGTGTCCAGCATCTGAGGGGAATGTTTGCGTTTGCCATCTGGGATTCACGACAGCACGTTTTATTCCTCGCTCGAGACCGTCTGGGAATCAAGCCGCTGTATTATGCGGAAATACCCGAAGGCCTGGTATTCGGTTCTGAATTGAAAGCTCTGCTCCTTCATCCAGGGATACATCCAGATGTCAATCCCGATGCAATGGCTGAATACTTCGTGCATTTTTGCGTGCCGGGAGATCTCTCCATCTTCAAAGCATTCAAGAAGCTTCCTGCCGGGCATACCCTGACATACCAGCATGGTCAGTCGAATCTTACTCGTTACTGGCACATTCAACCGACTCCAGATTACACCCAGACGGAGCAAGAGTGGATCGAACAACTCCGGTATCACCTCAAAGATGCCGTCGAAAGCCATATGGTCGCTGATGTGCCGGTTGGTGCATTTCTCAGTGGTGGCCTCGACTCTGGAACACTGGTAGCGTTGATGGCACAGGCATCCGCCACGCCAATACGGAGTTTTACCGTCGGATTCACAACCGATGCTGGGCGGTTCGATGAACGCGTTGCTGCGAGAACCGTCGCGCACCGCTATGCGACAACTCACCAGGAGTGTTTGCTTGAAGCCGATGTGAGCAGCATCTTGCCTCGGCTAATTGCCGCCTTCGATGAGCCGTTTGCTGATTCAGGCGCCATTCCCAACTGGCTTGTGTGTCAAGAGACTGCGCGCCATGTCAAGGTAGCACTCTCTGGGCTCGGAGGTGACGAATTGTTCGGTGGGTATGAGCGGTACCTTGGCCTTCAACTAGGGGAGCGATACTATCACATCCCTCGCGTGCTTCGCCTCGCGTTATCAACGTTCGTCCAGAGTCTCCCGTCAAGGAATGGTCTCTCAAATCGGGCCGATCGAGTGAAACGGTTCGTCGCTGCTGGAGACATGCGGTTAGCAGATCGTTACAGGCATTTCATTTCCGCATTCGGAGATGCTCAGGAAATTCTTCATCCTGATGTCAAGCCGTTATTGAGTCACAGAATGACCCGGTATGAACAGGTGACCAGGGAGTTAACCATCGGCCACCCTGTTGATTTGGGTTTGTTTGCCGACCTGTATCTGTACCTCCCAGACGATCTCCTTTCCTTAAGTGATCGAGTGAGCATGGCTCATTCACTGGAGGTTCGCGTACCATTTCTCGATCACCTGTTGGTGGAGTTTGTAGCTCGCATTCCGACGCATTTCAAGGTCCGTGGGTTGCAAAAGAAGGTCATCTTTCGCCGAGCGATCGTTGACTGGCTGCCGAAGGAGCACTTCAAGATGCCGAAACAGGGCTTCTCGGTCCCGATGGCGGCTTGGTTACGAGGGTCCTTACGGCCTATGCTTTGCGATCTTCTGGCAAGTCAGGAATGGCGAACGTCCGGCTGGCTGAACTATGCGGCCGTTCAACAGCTTGTTGACGAGCATTTGGCTGGAAGAGCAAACCATGAGAGTCGGCTTTGGGCAATCCTATGCTTCAAGGAATGGGAGCGGCAATATCAGACCGTCTCGCAATCTGGTATGCATAACTGACTTTCGATGTCGCCGGCTTCGAATTCAAATAGGTTAAGACGAGTTCTTTTCGTAGTTAATTTGAATCCCACAAAGTTCGGCTCCTTGGAGGAGCAGATCTTTATTCTGGCCCACGCATTCAAGAGGCATCAGAGCCTGTTCGTTCCTGTCTTTGTTCGCCCTCTGAGAGAAAAGGACCATTCTGCCTACCAAAACGCTGGTCTTTCGTTCGCTCATCTGGACTTCAACCTATTCAGCGTCTCGACCTTCCTCAAACTGATGCGTCTCATCGACTGCCATAAGATTGAAATTGTCCACTGGAATCTCTACAACCCGATGAACATGTATGTCGGACTGCTGAGGATCGCAAGACCGAATGTGATGCATTTCATGACCGACCATATATCTCGCACCTCGTCCGAC
>Ga0126373_10004652_pt1 | contig 10532 bp, 26 predicted proteins | sample PanSoiMetPlot_11_FD_92545 | JGI IMG/M metagenome (GOLD analysis project Ga0126373, IMG submission 92545) | Tropical forest soil microbial communities from Panama - MetaG Plot_11 | ecosystem: Environmental > Terrestrial > Soil > Tropical forest > Bulk soil | place: Panama | collected 2016-02-17
AACCCCCACCGAGCAATCGGTGGGGGTTTTGCTTTAGTGTGACATCTAGGGTCACGATGGAGGTTCTAATGTTGAAATGGAAACGGAGCGAAGAGGGTTATACCACGACCCACGACGGTCACTTCGAGATCGAACCCCGGTTCAATCACAGTGTCGCGCCGTCGCACTTCTCGCTCTACCACTACCCGACACCGGGTGATGCACGGACCCGCACGCAAGTGCGGGGCTACTGTGACACCCAGCGGGACGCCAAGGCGGCAGCCGAGCGTTACACCCAGACGTTGGCCGAGGCTGCCGCCAGGGAGAACGCCAGCCGCCTCGACGTGCCGATGACCAAGCTCGAAGCGATGGCACTGCTACGCATCATCGGCTTCGGCAACAACAGTCACCACGCCAAGGATCACCCCGCTGACGTGGCCGCCGCGAGCGCGGTTGCCGAGCGGATCGTGCGGCTGCATCAAGAGAAGGAGTAACTGTCATGGCTGACTTCATCATCGCCGACCACGGCTCGATTGTGTTGGTCACCCCGACCAACGACGAGGCCAAGGGCTGGCTCAAACACCACGTCGACACCGAAGAGACCCAGTACTTCGGCGGCGCGCTCGTTGTCGAACCGCGTTACCTGGGTGACCTGATCGACGGCTTCCATCAGTGGGGCTTCGACTGGGCGTTCTAGGCACTAACCCCCACCGGGCAACCGGTGGGGGTTTTGTGTATGTGGAAGCCGCTGATCAGTGGTTGGTCACCGGGTTCCAAAGCACCTCTTCTAGGAGGAACACTGACGATGAACAACAGAACACAACTCGGTTCCGTACAGCGTCACGTCCTTGGCGTCCTGCAACGCAGCAGCCACGGGACGTGGCACCGGGGCGCTGGCTGGGTCTACGACTGCCAGAGCGTTACCACCAAGATCATGGAGTCACTGTGCCGTTACGGGCTGGTCGAGAAGTTCCAGCACCCACGGCACCCGGTCGCCTACCGGCTGACCGACGCCGGTCGCGCAAGGAGGTTCTAATGTACCACTGGACAATCCACCGCAAAGACCCGAAGACGGCGGCGCTGAAGCCGCTGGTCAACAACGCTAACATCACCAGCATCGAGGCGCGCGATCCCGGCACCACCGGGGCGCGCGTGGCGATCAAAGGTTACCGCGTGATGAGCGACGGTACGAGGCGTGACTACCAAGTCATCCTGAATGCCGACGTGATTGAGCGGGCGGCGCGCGAACTGGGTCTGATCAAGTAGCACAAACCCCCGGTCACTTCGGTGACTGGGGGTTTTGTGTATTTGGGTACCAACACCCGAGGAGAAACTGACGATGAAAACAACACTAACCCTGGCGCAGCAGCAAGCCGCGTCGAGACTGCGTTGGGTAGTCACGCGTACCGACAAAGGTGACTGGCGTATTGATGACGCCGTGATCGCCACGTTCTATGTCGGCAGCGGTGACCGCTCGAAGTGCGGCGTCTACATCCACCGCAAGCTGGATGACGCCTGGGCGGCGGCGGTCGCGGTCCGCAAGGAACACGACGCCGAGATGGAACGGCGCAGGGGCTTCAGTACCAAGCCGCTACCCGGACGCCCGGACACCGTACAGACCAAACAGGTCAAAGCGGTGATCGCCAAACAGGCAGCCCCTGCGGCACCAGCCCCGGTGGTCGCCACTCCCCTGCCGCCGCCAAGGCCACGGGTGATGATTGAGGACGACGACGAACCGGCACCGGTCGCAGCAACGATCGAGCTTGACGACGTGGAACTCGACAACACCGGCGAGCGGGTCAAGAAGCCTCGCGAGCTACCGCGCCGCTCGAAGAGCGTCAACATGTACCAGAGCGCGGTGAAGGTGCTGATCAAGCACCCGAGGATCGGCCAGGAAGCTCTCGCCAAGCAGGCCGTCCTGGCGCTGGAGAGCGCCAAGCGGTGCCGGTTGGCGTGGGACGAGGCACTGGCGGCACTCGCCGCCGCCGGGTACCTCACCGCCTCCGGGAAGCGGTTCCTGTCCTTACCCAAGGACGGGAGCACGGAGTAGTGACACCATGACCCCCACCGGGCAACCGGTGGGGGTTTTGTCACATTGTGTGAACTCTAGGAGGAACCAATGCGCAAGTTTGATGTGTACTACATGCAGCCGGAATCGTTCCGTACCTTCGTACTCGGTGACACCACGCCAACCGTGGACGAACTGGACGACACCCACACGCTGCTGACCAGTTACGAGGCCGAAAGCCTGGACGCTGTCTGGGAGCACTTCCAGGCCGAGAACTGGTCGCCGAATGGCGAGGCCCGGTCACTGATCGAGGAAAAGGAACTTTCCCACACCTCGATGAGTGTCGGTGACGTGATCCACGACACCGAGAGCGGCTTCTACCATGTAGTCCGCCCGATGGGCTTCTTCATCATCCCCAAACGGAGGTGATCATGTCCGGCAGAAAGGCCGCCCACAACGAGGTGATCCCTGCCTGCCTGTTCGACTACGACAAGACCACCAAGACCTTCGTAGGTTACTTCGCTAACCTGTCGCAGCGTCACGGTCACCACTGGAACACCCTGATCACGATCAGGAACGAAAAGACCGGTGGTGAGGTGGTGTTCGAAGTCGACCAGACGGTCCAGGCACCAAAACCGCAGTGGTGGAAGCTGATGCGGTTTAAGTCACTGTCGAAGGAACACCCGGACCTTCGGCTGACAGTCATCAACGACGGGTAACTCTAGGAGGGTACGATGGCACTCTACGCTGTCAATCTGGTTCCGGCCTATGGCCGCGACTACAAGACCGAGGCGGAAGTAACCACCGCCTGGAACGCCGGTAAGGATTTCCTGATCCAAGACATCGGTTCCCGGTGGGACGGGAAGTACACTTCCAAAAGTGACTGGGAAGGGCAGAAGGTCCGCATCCGTTACAACAAGCTGGCGGACATCATCATCCTGTAACTCGGCGAAGAACCCCCGGCTTGCGAGCCGGGGGTTTTTTGTTTAATGTGACTCAATTCTAGGAGGAACCAATGGCAAAACCTAAGCTTACCCCGGCGGTCGACAACGAGACCGGCTTGGTCAACGTCAACGGGTTTGTCGACGCGGCAGCCGCCGCCTCGTACACGACCGCCGGTAACGCGACGATCACGCTGGAGTCTCTCCGCACCGGGAACCACTTCACATACAAAGTGTCCCGCGCCAAGAACGACGACGGGTCACCGGCCAACCGGTGGTTTGTCGGAGTGCTCAGCGGTCCCAACAACGACGCGGACTACAGTTACATCGGGTTGATCGAGACCAAGGCCAACGGCTGCCTATTCCGGCAGACCGCCAAGGCCCGGTTCAAGGCCGATGCGCCGTGCGTTCGCGGCTTTACGTACTTCTGGAACCATGTCGATCGCGGTCACCTCCCGACCGACATGGTAGTCCGGCATAATGGGCACTGCGGTCGCTGCGGGCGGACCCTGACCGTCCCTTCGAGCATCGAGGCCGGGATCGGTCCCGAATGCGCCCAGAAGATGGGAGGGTTCTGACACTAACCCGGCGGGCTTCGGCTCGCCGGGTTTTGTCATTTGTGACGAGTTGAACCGCATCTTCAATCCCCGGAGGTAGTCATGTGGGCAGTAGCTAAAGACTTCGGCGACGGTGCTCGCCTCTACTACACCGGCGTCAACGGGAACTGGTCGAGTGACCGCCGCCGCGCGGCACGCTGGGTCGACCGGCGTGACGCGTGGGAGGCGATCAAGCTCAACGGCTACGTTGGGCGCGCTCGCACCGTGTTCCTCAATGATGGTCTGACCGCGATCGGCAATCAGGTCGTCCATGAGGAACAACAAGTACCGGTACAGTGACAAGGAACCCGGCGGCTTCGGCTGCCGGGTTTTTTGTTACGGTGACGGCTTTGGTCGTCACTAGGAGGAGTTATGACACACTATGTGGAACTGACCTATACCCCATACGATAGTGACGACGCCGTCACGGTGTGGGCGGAAGTAGGTCCGATCGACGGAGAGGTACAACTGTTCTGGGAATGCAACGAGCACGGTCGGCGGGAGTGCCCGATCATCGTCATGGTGAGCGAGGTCACGACCGTCCTGGCCCGGTTGGTCAACGGTAAACTGGAGAAAGTGACATGCTGACGATCGCCAGCAAGCTGGGGCACTACCAAGCCGAGCTTACCGAGACACTGGAAGGCGTCAAGGTAGTCTGCTGGTTCTGCTACCAAGACGGTCACGGCGTGCGGCGTAAAATCAGCGACGATGTGATCGATGCGCCGCTGCACTACGTGGCACACATGGTACATGACTCGATCTGGAGCTTAGTTCCCGAAGCCCAGATACAAGGGAGGTGACGATGAAGAAACGACTATGGACGGTGCGGCGACTGGTCCGCGCAGCGCAGGCTGCCGGGTTACGCTGCGCCCAAATCACTTATCGCTATGAGTTCCCGATGACCATCAGCAGCCCCAAACACGGGTCGGTGACCATCTGGGAGGACAACACGATCGTTCGCACCGACATCGACCCGTCGCTCGCCAAGAGAATGCGCCCGGTCGAGGCGGCGCAGTTACTCGGCCTAGCGTAAACAAAAACCCCCACCGGGTTGACCGGTGGGGGTTTTTTGTATATTGGGTACTGGCAATCGTGCCGTACCTTTCTAGGAGGAGTTACTAACATGCCTGCTAACGTTGAGACTATGGCATATCGCCGCGAAGGTGGTGTTCCCTGGCACCGCGAGGGTAACCCGGTCAACAACAACATGTCGGTCGATGACATGTTGGAAGAGTCCGGGCTGAACTGGACGGTATCCAAGGAGCCGCTGTACTTCCCGGCGGGTGTCGGTGACAACGGCAAGCAGCGGATGCGGATCGTGCCGGACGAGTTCGCGCTCGTTCGTAACACCGACCTCTCGGTGCTTGACACCGTGGGTCGCGGTTACATCCCGGTACAGAACCACGACGTGTTTGATTTCTTCAAACGCTTCGTCGAGGCCGGTGACATGGAACTGGAAACTGCCGGTTCCCTGAAGGGCGGTCGCTTCATCTGGTGCTTGGCCAAGGTCAAGGGCGGCTCGTTCTCGCTGCCCAAGGGTGACCTGACCGAAGGTTACGTGTTGCTGTCACAGCCGCACGTCCTTGGTTACGCGCTCAACGCCTGCCTGACGGCGGTCCGTGTGGTGTGTCAAAACACCCTCACCGCCGCCTTGGGTGGCTCACTCGATGGCAAGAACAAGGCCGGTGCCTTCCGTCATCTACACAATCGCCCGTTTGACGACGAGGTGAAGGCAGAGGCGGAACTGACCTTGGGTCTGGCACACGAAGGTCTCAAGACCTACAGCCACACAGCCAAGCTGTTGTCGGGTTCCAAGGCAAAGGACGACGATGTCACCGACTTCTTCCAGAACGTGCTGCGCCTGGAGCACGATGAGGAAGCTACCGAGGCCGACCTCATCGACTTCGAGGAGAACAGGAACATGAAACGGCTGCGTGAGTCACTGGTTCACGCGCCGGGTCAGGAACTGTTCCGTGGCACTTGGTGGAACGCGTTCAACGCGGTCACCTACACCGTCGACCACGTCATGAGCACCAACGACAACCGGTTGTTCTCGGCGTGGTACGGTAACGGTGCCGCGCTCAAAAGGCGTGCCTTAGACCTCGCCGTTGACTTCGCCAAAGCGTAACTCTTGACACACTGTGACCCCCGCCGGTAACACGGCGGGGGTTATTTTTATGGTGTAACTTCAATCTAGGAGGAGCATATGGCTAAGAAGGACAAGGGCAGTGACCGTGAACGGGCGATCCGCCAGATCAAGGCACTGTTAGAAACCGCCGGTCGCACCGAGGCCGAGATCGAAGCCTGCGCTGCCAAGGTGCAGGAACTGCTGATCAAGTACCACCTGTCGATGTCGGACGTGAAGGGCGGCGAAGACCCGGCGGTGATCCGTGACACTGACTTCCTCTCGGACGAAGCCGAGTGGATCAAGTCACTGCTGAACGCCGTGGCCAAGCTGTACTTCTGTGGGTACTACACCGAGGTGTTCCCCGGTGACTGGATCAGACAACACGGACTGAACACCGACAGCTTCCGGCTGACCGCCGGTGACCACAAGCGTGCCTACCTGCGGCACAACTTTATCGGCAAGCAGGTTGACGTGGTGGTGGCCAAGGCGATGGGCCAGTACCTCGCTCACGCGATGCAAGACCTGTGTCGTGCGGAAGAGGTCAACTGGCCCCGGTCGGAGCGTCCGGCGTTCCGGGTGTCGTTTATGAACGCCTGCACCGCACGGCTGCGCTACAGGCTCAATCAGAAGCGCCTGGGGGCGCAAGCGAACGGCATCAAAGGGGCCAACCTCCCGGCGGTGCGCTCGCTGTACGAGCAAGCCCAGGACGCCGCCAGGGACTTCCTGAAACAGCAAGGGATCATCCCCGACCCTACCCGCACCTCGCTCGCCAACATCGAGCACCAGGGCGGCGCGGTCGGCGGCTGGACCGCTGGCGGGACGATCGGCCTGGACGACCAAATCACCGACGCTGCCACCACCAAAACCCGTCGCCTGAAAGGAGGTGATTCGAGTGGTAGACGATCCTAACCAGGAGGATGCGGCGTTCACGCCGTCCACCCTCCAGGCTTACGAGAAGCAGTCCGAAAAACTGCACCACGACATCCTGTTCGGTACCGACGACGCCGGTGCTGACCCGATCGCGGTGCAGGAGTATCTGGTTGCGCTCTCGCACCTGGAACTCGCGCGGCGTCACTTTGCGCTGGCGCGGCAGTTCCAAGTCCGCGCACTCGCGGGCAGGTAACCGAAACCCCCGGCTTTCGAGCCGGGGGTTTTGTGTTTGTGACGGCAATCATGCCGTCAATCTAGGAGGTAGAGTGTCATGAACAAGTTCCTTGCTGACTGTGTTGGTGTTCTCAACGGTCTCGTCGCCGTCGTCATTATCGGCGCTTGTACCATTGCCGGTCTGATTGCGGACAGGTCGACCGTTGGAGGCGGCTACTTCATCGTGGGCATCCTCGTAGGCTTAGTTGTGGCCACGTTGGTCTGCGGTGTGCTCGCGCTGCTTGTGGACATCCGCAACGAACTGGTCCGCATCCGCAAGGGTGACGCGCGCGCTGTCACTGGCAGCACTGGCTACCAGCCCAACAGCCTTGCGGCGATGATTAGAGGTAAGTAACCAAAACCCCCGGCACTTCGGTGTCGGGGGTTTTGTGTTTGTGTCACATCAATCTAGGAGGTAACCACAATGACCTTCAAACCGTGCCTGCACTTTGTCGGGTTCCGCGATGACCGTTACTGGAACGCGGTAAAGGTCTTCGGCCTGCCCGACTTCGTGCACATCCACTGGGACTATCGCGCTATGGCCGATGTGGCTCCCGGTGATACCGTGGTGTTCGCTACTGCCAAGTCGCAGCGGATCGTCCCGTGGTCGTTCGATGACTCGAACCAGCCCGGTGACCCCGCTGCCAAGGAGAGGCGCTGATGAACGCATTCGTCGTCACCCTGATGCCGTTCCGGCAGATGGTCACCGTCGTGGGTAACTACGACGTACTGTCGGCGGCGGACGAGGCGCACGCACTGATACCCGACGCCGACTGGGCGTGGGTCAACCGTGCAAACGAGAAACCACACTACCGCGATCCGTGGCGTTTCCCCGACATCAAGGTAGTGTTCCGATGAAGTGTATGTTACTCTGAACCCGGTGTCGAAAGACACTGGGTTTTTTGTTGTGTGTGACTCTAGGAGGAGCCGATGCTAAGCGACGATATCGTAACTTCCGTGACCTACGACGACGACGCCGAAACGCGTGGCCGGATGCGGGTATGGAAAAAGCAACTCGCGAGCAACTGTCGCATGTTCGACCGCGCCTACGAGAAGCGCGGCAAACTGTTACTGCCAATGATCAAGGACTTCGTGATGAAGGACTCACTAACCGGCAAGCAGCGCGCACTCACCAAAGTGCGCAAGGAGCTTGGCCCCGGTGCGATCCTCGAAGGGCTGCGGTACACCAAGCCGGACCCGATCGCGATCTTCTCGATACTCAAGCCGCGTGACAGTGTCAACATGGACGGTCCGGCGTACCTGACACAAGACTGTGTCGTAGTGAACTACATCGTGGTCGGTAGCCTACCACCGGACCGCGACGGTGACAAGGTACTAGGCATTGCCGAAGGCTTTTGGACACTCGAAGTACCCGATCACGCGATCGGTCGCTGTGTCCAACGCACAAGGGCACTACCCGACAAGATCATCCGCGAAGCGCACCTCAACGTACTGCGCATGAACCCGGAACAGGCACACATCCGCCAGCAACGCACCGACGAGCACAAACGGTTCCGCGTGCGCGCCGGTGAAGGCGGGTTTGTGTGCAGCTTCCGGGTCGGTGGCGAAATCACACGTCATGAGTACATGGCGCGTGTCTTCATCCACAGTTGGCTGTACGAAGGCATGCACGAAGCGGACGGTCAATCGATCCAGATCGGTAACGCGGAACCCGGTCACCGGCTGGTGGATAGCTGGCTGACGCCTGCGCCGCTGCGCCGGATGTGGAAGGAAGGCGAGGCGGTCAAGCTCCAGGTACACAACTCGATGCCGGAACTGCTTTACCGGAACTAAGTCACAGACCCTGACTGAATCAAATGGTGGTAACGACCCCCCGGCTTGCGAGCCGGGGGTTTTTTGTTATAGTGTGTAACTTCTAGGAGGAGAGTATGACCAAGCACATTAAAGTGTCTCAACTGGTGTGCCTGATACTCGCGTTAATCATCGGATTGATCCTGCTATCGGCGATCGGGCACGCCGAATCGACGATGCTGCCGCTGTCACGCGACGGCGGTATGGTCGATCCCATCCCGCATCCGGGGTGGGCCACGGAAGAGGAACGGCTGCGCGCCGTCGAGAAGGCGGCGAGCGCGTACTGCCTCGACGGGTATCACCTGGAACACCGCTCGACCGGCCTGATTTGTGTCAGACCCGCTGGGAGGTAGTCATGTTAGTAACAAAGAAGTCAATATTCACCGGTGTCGAGAACACGATGGAACTCGACATCACCCAGGAACAGATCGACCGCTGGGCCAACAGCGGCGAACTGATCCAAAACGCGTTTCCGTGGCTGACACCGGAGGAACGGGAGTTCCTGCTATCCGGTGCCACTCCAACGGAGTGGGACGAGGTGTTCCCCGAGGAGGACGTGCCATGAAAGCACGGATCAAATCGGCGGACCCCGAGTTCACCGGAGACTACCTGGAGATCAAGCCCCTCGAAGGTCCGAGGGTCAACATCCAGGTAGCAATGAAGGTGGGTAGGCGGGGATATGTCTACTCTGACATCACCATCGACACCGGTGACTTATACCGGGCGCTTAAACGCGCCGGGATCGAGATCGACACCACACTAAGGAGGAGCTAATGGCTGCAAGCAAACGTCGCCCGTGGGCGGTCGAGATGAAGCCCCCGGAAGTGGACAAGTGGTTTGAGTGCGGTGGTTACAGTGAAGAGGACGAGGCGAACTTCTACATGGGACGCCTCGTCCGCACCAACAAGAAGCTGGGTAACTCAATCCAGTTTCGGGTGCGGAACATCCTCACCACTGCGATCGATGAAAAGGGGAACATCCACCCACTGTAACTTTGTGACACCGAAGCCCCGGCAGCAATGCCGGGGCTTTTGGTTTATGTAACCCAAATCTAGGAGGGAACTATGTCAGCGTTTACCGTGTCGATCGACACCATGCATCGCTGCGTCAAGGCTTTCGACCATGTCGAGGGTAAGGTCGCCTGCCTGCCGGTGTCCAATCACAACGAACTGGGCAGTGACCTGTACCGGATGAACTACGCCGCAATGCAGGACCGCTACGGTGACAGTCTCGAAGACGACGACGCGCCACCGGAACCCTACGAGTACGTCGACCCCGGCAAGCTCACCGTCGCCGGGATGTTCAAGTCGATCGCCTGTCTCAGTTACCAATGCGCCGAGGGCAGTGTACCAAACAGCCCACTGTACAAGGTACTACGGCGCGTCGAGGAGCGGTTGATGTACGAACTGACCCTAGACTCGGTAGCGTCCGAGAAGCGCAGCATACGGGCGATGGAACTGTCACGCAGCGAACCTTGGGATGCATAGGAGGCAATCATGAAATCTGACGGCATGGTCAACTACCGCAACGGCACGTACCGTGTGCGTGGGGCGTGGAGCAAACGGCCACGCGTCTTTCGCTGCTATACGATGAAACCGACCGCGCCAAACCGTCGTGGCCGCGCCGTGCAACGCAAAATCTCCAGCTTTGGACGGATCGGCGCGGCAGTCGTGGTCAAGTTCCAAAATCAAGTCAGACGCGAACAAGACGCCTTGTCGCCATCTGGCGTGGCGTGCTAAAAGTAACCCCCGGTCGCTTCGGCGGTCGGGGGTTATTTTGTGTCACTATCTAGGAGGAGTCACTGACGATGAAGAAGTTAAGTAAGGTACAAAACACCGAGCTTCAGACACACCTCGATGCGCTCGCCGAGAAGAAGACGGCGATCGAAACGGCGTGGGAGGAGTTCGAGGAAAAGCACGGCGCGC
>Ga0126373_10004653_pt1 | contig 10532 bp, 7 predicted proteins | sample PanSoiMetPlot_11_FD_92545 | JGI IMG/M metagenome (GOLD analysis project Ga0126373, IMG submission 92545) | Tropical forest soil microbial communities from Panama - MetaG Plot_11 | ecosystem: Environmental > Terrestrial > Soil > Tropical forest > Bulk soil | place: Panama | collected 2016-02-17
GCACCAATGATCAATCCCAGAACCAGTCCGATAGCGGCAGTAGTCATGGGGATCCTCAGAAGGCAAAGCAGTCACAACCGAAACTCCAGGTGTGGCGGCGATGTGATCGATGCCAACGCGGGAAAGGCGTCAGGCCGGCGAAGCGCACGACCCCTTCTTTGCGGTTGGGGCCCGGCTGAAAATACCCACCGAACTCCCTGACTGGTGACCAGTCGGGGCTGACCGCCAATGGGGGAGGTGCAAATGTGGTGAAAGGTCCGTTCGCATATACGACTTTTCCGCCGACTATCGTCAGGACAGATTCCAGGCGCTTTATCTCTTCTTCAGGAATAGAGAAGTAGTCCGCAGAGAGAACAGCCAGATCCGCCAGTTGCCCCGGTCTGATCGATCCCTTTTTCTCTTCCTCGGCTGAGAACCAACTACTTCCTACCGTGTAGAGACGCAGCGCTTCGACACGCTCGAGGCGATTGCTTTCAGGATAGAGGGAAATTCCGCCCACGGTCCTGCCAGTTATAAGCCAGTAGAGGGAGATGAAGGGGTTGTAACTCGATACGCGCGTCGCGTCGGTACCGGCGCCTACCGGGATGCCCGCGGCGAGCATCTGTCTAATCGGTGGCGTTCGTTGTGCCTGCCGAGCGCCGTATCGATCCACAAAATACTCGCCCTGAAATGCCATCCGGTCCTGGATCGCGATTCCCCCGCCCAGGGCTTTGATGCGCTCGAGGTTCCGGTCCGAGACGGTCTCGCAATGGTCGAAGAACCAATGCAGATCGCCGAAAGGAATCTCGCGATTCACCTCCTCATACACGTTGAGCGCGCGCGCGACCGTTTCGTCGTAGGTTGTGTGAAGGCGAAAGGGCCAGCGATGCTGGACCAGATGGCGAACCACCGCCTTGAGCTCGCTTTCCATCGCGTCGGGCATCTCGGGTCGCGGCTGCAGAAAGTCTTCGAAGTCAGCGGCCGAATACACCAGCATCTCGCCGCCGCCGTTTACGCGAAAAAAGTCGTCTCCGGCGCCGGGAGAAGTGACGTGAGTCCAGTTCGAGAAGTCGCTGAGTTCTTGTTTCGGCTTCTGGGTGAAGAGGTTGTACGCGAGACGTACCGTCAACTCCCCTCGCTCATGTAACCCGCGAACTACTTCATAATCATCCGGATAGTTCTGAAAGCCGCCTCCCGCATCTACGACACTGGTAATGCCGAAGCGGTTGAGCTCACGCATAAACAGACGAGTTGAGTTGATCTGATCCTCGCGCGCGAGCCTCGGTCCCCGGGCCAACGTCGCATAGAGAATCATCGCATTTGGTTTTGCGATCAGCAGGCCGGTCGGATTGCCGTGACGGTCGAACTGAATCTCACCAGCTGGCGGCGGAGGCGTGTCTTTAGTGTAGCCGACTGCTCGCAGCGCAGCCCCATTGAGCAGCGCGCGATCGTATAGATGAAGTACAAAGACCGGAGTGTCCGGAGCGACAGCATTGATCTCGTCAAGCGTGGGCATTCGGCGTTCGGCAAACTGGAACTCCGTCCACCCTCCAATCACGCGGACCCATTGGGGGGCGGGGGTCCGGGCTGCCTGCTGTTTGAGCATCCGCAGCGCGTCGGCCAGCGAAGGAACTCCGTCCCATCGAAGTTCCATGTTGTAGTTAAGGCCTCCGCGGATCGGATGCATATGCGAATCGTTGAGGCCCGGAATAACGACGTGCTTCCGTAGGTCAAAGATTAGTGACTCGTCATTCCGATGCTTGAGCGCTTGACGATCATCGCCCACCGCTTCAAACTTGCCATCCTTTATCGCGACGGCGCTCGCAGTAGGGAAGGCGGGATCTAACGTTGTGATTACCCCATTAGTCAGAATCAAGTCTGCCACGACTAAACCTCCTTGCCTTCCGGAATATCGAATTATCTCAATCAGCGCGCCGCGATCTGATGCGAGACGATCGGCGGCGTCGCGCCAAGGTGAAATTGACGCGCTCGCTGAAATGCCGGACTATCCTCCTCAGTGGCTCGCCCGTGCTGACGCAGGTGCTCGAACCAGGACTCGACCATAAAGTATTCAACATAGTGAGCTGGTTTCGTTGCGTCCGTGAAAAGCCCCCAAAATATAGCTCCGTCGCGAAACCTGATCGTCCGCAAAGCTTGCATCGCCTCCCTGAATTCCCGCGCTTGTGCGGGGTTGATTTCATACTGAATGGTTACCATCACCGGACCCGCATCGGATTTGACCTCGCCAATCATCGGCGCAGGCATCAATTCCGCCGGTTCCAAAGCAAAACTCTCGGATTCGGGAAGCCGATAACGTAGCGCGGCGGCCAAGGCGAACAACATGAAAAGCGCCGCGATATTCAGCGCCATCGAAATGCTGCTTCGTGAGGCGCCCGCACCCCACATCAAGCCGCCCAAGGCGATGCCCCCCTGAACCATGAATTGATACATCGCCAAAGCGCGCGCGGTGACCCAATGCGGAACAGCAATTTGAGCGGAAACATTCAGAGAGGTCATTCCGAGAACCCAAACGGCTCCGCCGATGAACATCGCCGTGAAGGCAGGACCCTCGCTTGGGTGTTGGGCCAGTGTTGCCATCGCTGCCGCGTACGTGATCGTCGAGGCGATGAGTGTGTTGTCGCGGGACAAGAGACGCCGAATCTGGGGGACAGCCGCCCCTCCGACCACTCCACCCACTCCAAAGAGTCCGAGTAATTCGCCATAGCCGGTGGCGCCGATTCGGAGCTCATACCGTGCGATCAAAGGAAGCAAAGCCGGCAAGGCACTGCCTCCTAGAGTGAACAGCCCCGTGCGAACAAGGATCGCAGTCAGTCGGGGCGAATATCGCGTGTAGCGAATTCCCGCCTTCAGCGCGCCGACCAGTCTTTCTGCGGGAAGAGGCGAATGCTCTTCTGCACGCTGCCACGCTAACAAGACAGCTTCGACACCGACGAAAGAGGCAGCGTTTATCAGGAAGGCATAGCCCGCACCGATACCCGCCACCAATATCCCCCCGATTGCAGGTCCGACCGCCCTGGCTAGATTGAACTGTATGCTGTTCAATGCGATCGCCGCCGAAAGCTCCTTGCGCTCGACCAATTCCGGTAGGCTAGCCTGCCACGCGGGATTGGTGAGGGCTGAGCCGATTCCCAGCACAAAGGTCAGCGACAAAAGGATCCAGGGCGTCACCAAACCTTCCACGGTCAGCAGACCCAGCAAGGCTGCGGTGCCAAGCATCCAGCCCTGTGCGAATAGCAGGAGTCGGCGGCGATCTATCAGATCGGCAAGAGCTCCCGCAGGGATTATGAACAGAAAGACGGGAAGGCCGGAGAGCGTCTGTACGAGCCCGACCATCAGCGGGTTGGGCGCAAGTGAGGTCATCAGCCACGCGGCCGCGACGGACTGGAGCCACGTACCGACGTTCGACGCGAAGGCGGCAAGGAACAGTGCCAGGAAAAGAGGTTGCTGGAGTGGAGCCCATAGCGAGCCATCGCTGGACGCGTGGCTCCGCTCTGTGCGCGGTCCACCGTATGCTGCGAGGTACGCCATATCTTAGCGATCAAGCGCAGTTTCAAATTTGATAAACTAGCTGCGCCTAGCGCTGCTCATATCGCTGCGGCAAAAGCCAATGCTACTGAGGGACATCTCGTCTGTTCTGTCTCCAACAGGGACGCGTCAACACGATCTACTCATCCGTGATCGCCACATTCTTGGTTATCAGCCTGTCTCTTCTGTGAGGGCTCGGACGACGATGACAAAGGACAGCAATCCTTGCTCGCGCCGAGTGTTTGGGAAACCGCGCCCGTCTTCGCGGTTCAGCGTTTCTCTTTGACGACGTCTTGCGCTTTCTGGAAACTCTCCATCACGGCCCGATAATTCGGTGACACCATGGTGTACAACTCCGCGACCGGCGCGGCATCGGACCGGTTCCAGGTCCGCTGCAATTCACAGATGACCGCATTGGCGCTGGTCGGGACCACACCAGCCTGAATGAAACGAGCGAGCGTCGTCTTGGAAGCCAGTTCGCTCGGGTCGCCGGAAGCATCCATCACGGCGTACACCTTGTAACCTGCGGCTTTGGCATCCAACGCTGGAAACATGACACAAACACTCGTCCACACGCCGCCCATTATCAGGGTCCGTTTGCCGGTCTTTTCGACAGTTTCGACGAAGGCCTTGTTGTCCCACGCGTTTACCTCGCCCTTGCGCGGTACATGGACCGCATGTGGAGCAGCTTCGTGAATCTCAGGCATGAGTGGGCCGTTTGGCCCTTCCGGTACTGAAGCGGTCGTGATCAGTGGAATCTCGAACAACGCCGCCATCTTGGCTAGGGCAGTGGTATTGGCCCGCAACTCGGTGATTGTGATGTCCTTGACGTTCTGAAAAAGCCCGGATTGATGGTCGAGCAACAAGAGAACCGTATCCGTCGGGTCAATGAGCGCCTTACCTCCGCCAGGTGCGTGTTCAACTCCATCGTGGATCGAGTTTTTGCCGTCTGGGTGGAAAAGGGTTTTCGTCGGACTGGCCATGAGAATCTCCTTCTTTGTTTAAAAATGGACGCCCAAGAACTGCAGCTGTCGGTTAGGGTTTTCCCTCCTTGCAGAGGCTGCCTCCCGGCCTCAGAAATCGCAAGGGTAACCTTCCATTTAATGGGCATGACGCACCGCGTCACAAGTCCGTGATGAACACGACCAGTCGATTAAAGGCCAAGCAATCAGTAACGAAAGCGGGGAAAGAGACTACGGCTGCGGCAACGGAGATCCTGGCTGAGGGCCTGCTCGAAGCGGGTGAAGCGCGGTTGTGGAATCGTCGGCCGCTCCCTCAACGGAATCGTCTGGAGGGCGGATTCGACTGACGCGTAGACTATTCCCATGGGCTTGGATCTTGGCAAGGCGTTCAATCTGGGCTCGCGGGCGATGAGCCTTCAGCTCGGTGCCTACGATTTTGTCAAGCATCCGCAAGGTTCGGCCCGATGGATGCTCCGGGTGACCTTAACGCTCCTCTTTCCCACCACGAAGTAGCCTGTATAGAGAGCAGCGATGTCGATATCTTCATTTTTCAGGGTTGAGCGGAGCCGTGCTCCCGCGCCAACTCGGAATGACGGCGCCGTGCCCGACTCAGATCTTCGTTGTAGTCCTTCGGTCGCTTGACTGGCGAGGTCACGACGCCGCGCCCGACCCCATTTGTCGCGCATCTGGAGGCGCGTCGGAAAGGGCACCGAAAGTTATTGGATTCGAAAAGCGCGGCTCAGGTTTCCCTAATTCTCGTGCTGCTGAGAATTCTGAAAGTAGGGAAAAGGCTGGCGATTTTCGGTCTGCACTCAGTAACGTCGCCGGCATGCTCGCACCGATTTCGAATCTCCTGTCTTGGCTGGCTTGCCCGTTTTGCAGCCGCGCTCGGCATCCGCCTCAGACCAGGCATAGGGCTGAGCGAACCTCTACCCGTAACTCCCTGTCATCTGGTTTGAACCTCAAACGCTGGGTCAGGCGATTCGCCGCTTGTAGTCGACCACTACGTCGTCCAAAGTCGCGTAAAACGCTTCTTTGCCGAACAGCCGTTCCAATTCGTAGCGGCTTGTGACTCTCACATCCTCCAGAAGCTGAGCGACGACCATACGTACGCCTTTGGCATTGAGCGTGCTGAACAAGGATCGGATATGTCCCGCCGCTGTAAAGTCAATGTCATCAACCGCGGAAGCATCCAGGCATAGCCATCGCAGCGGAGGATCGGCAGTGTCAACGATGTCCGTAATCTCACTGACCAGCTTCGGGGAGTTCGCATAGTACATGCTATGCGTGAACCGATAGATCACGAGACCGGGCAGCGCTTGGGCTTTGACCGTCCACGGATAGGTACGCCAGCTACCACCTTCGCTTGGCACCAAAACTACATTCTTGGGAGCGTAGCCATGGCGTGTATGGTCAACCAGGGAGAGTGCGATTGCGAGCAGGATTCCCTGTTCTACCCCCAGAAAAACGACTGTCACGACTGTAGTCAGCGCGACCCAGAACTCGTTTCGCCGTTCGATGAATACTTCGCGCATAGCTCTGAGATCGATCAAATCAATTCCGATCAGGAAAACCACTGCCGACAGCACCGCCTCAGGCAGATAAGACAGTGGCGCAGTCAGGAAAAGAAGGACCAGAAGTACCACAGTCGTCGTGACCAGCAGCGATAGCTGGGTCCGTCCCCCGGCGCTATCGACCATTTGGGTCTTGGTCGGACTCCCGTTCACGACAAACGTGCTCGACAGGCCTGCGCCGAAATTCGCCATTGCTAGGCCGACGAGGTCACTATTTTCGCTGAACGTGTCACGATAACGGGCGGCGTAGGCGCTCGAGGTTGCCGCACTCTGTGCAAGGATCACCACTGACATAGCAAGCGCCGTCGGAGCCAGCTGCTCCGCGAGATTCCAGGTCAGGGCAACTTTCGGAAGACCGAAATGCGGCAGCCCGCTCGGCACCTGGCCTACGACTGGGAGGCTTTCTCTCGTGCCGGTTGCCCAGATAATCGCGATCGCTCCGATGATCGCGATTAGTTCCCCAGGTATCTTCCTCGAAATTTTCTTCGCCGCGACGATCAGAACGATCGAACCCAATGCGATAGTCAGCCCGTGAACATTGAGGTGATCAATTTGATGAGCAACATTCAAGAGCTCGTTCAGAGTCCCGTGACCGCCGCCTTCCAAGCCTAACATCCCGGCGAGCTGCCCGAGCGCAACCTGGATCCCGACTCCCGTTAAGAAACCGATGAGCACGGTGCGCGATAGAAAGTCCGCCATGAATCCAAGGCGGACAATTCGTGCCAGCATTACAAAGCCGCCGGCCATGATAGCGAGTACCGCCGAAAGGGCCAGGTACTGGTCCGAGCGGACTGGTGCGATACCGGCAAGTGCGGCAGCGAGAATCGCCGCCGTCGCGGAATCCGCACCTACGACCAAATGCCGGGACGAGCCGAAAACCGCGAAGAGTGCAGTCGGGACCAGCATTGTGTAAAGGCCGGTTATCACCGGCGTGCCGGAAATCTTCGTGTAGCCCATTACTTCCGGAATCGCGATCGCCGCAAGTGTCAACCCCGCAACGATCTCGGACGGCACTTGATTCGGATTGATGGGGAGGACGCTGCGGAGAATTGGTAGGCGGGAACGCAATGAGATAGTGCCTGTGTTCGGCATTCGATCGGATTCAGCGGATAATCTCGTTCAGTCCTTGGACGACTTGGTCTAGTATTTCCGGTATAGCGCGGCCCAACCCGCGCCGATGCGTTCAACCGAGAGCGTGCGTATTTGGCTGATCTTTACCCAAGGTTTCTCCGGTAAACCTCGGACCTCAAGCTCCAAGGTCAGTGGGAAGGCGCCACGTTGCGGTTGGCGATCCAAGGGTGGTGAAGACGGATCCAGGGCAAGCGCAGATACATCCTTCACTGACGCAGCCATTGCACGAGTGCGGCCGGCACCAACGCCAGCCGGAGTTGCGCGGCGTCCCGGGGCACTCAGGGACTGATATTCTGATATTGGGCCAATTTTTACCGACGTCATCGTACAGAGGGCGTATAAGTTCGGAGAAATTACGCTGCTGAGAATAAAGTTACGACGTTTCCACCCGTGCGAAGCCGCCTGATCGAAAAACCGATGATTTGCAGTCAGACTCACACCACTACAACCAAACTCGAGTACCTGCGCTTAAGGTGCGTAGTCACAGCGTTAGCTGCTCAACTCATCGAGCAGCGCCCTGGCGTCCTTCAAATCGGCCGTGTCGATACCCTCGGTGAACCAGTTGTACACATCGGCGAGCATCGCGCGCGCCTCGTCACGCCGATTCGTGTCGCGCAACAATCGCACGAGGCTGGTCGTCGCGCGCAGCTCCCAGGATTTTGCGTGTTGGCGACGAGCAACATCGATCGCGGTGCGGAAGCACTCTTCCGCATGAGCATTCGATGAGTTTTGGGCCAGCAACAGCTCACCCTTCAGCCTATGGAGCTCCGCTTCATAGTACCGCTGTCCGCTTCTCTCGATGAACTGAAATCCCTCGTCGATTGCACGAAGACCCTCATCGAAGCTCCCCATTTGTCGGAAGGCAGCGGCAAGGAACGCGAGACAACGGTCGCTGATATATTCAGAGCTGGCGGTCTTAAGCTCAAGCAGATGACGTTTCATTCGTGATATGCCAGCCGCGAGATCGCCCGCCAGAGCATCCGCCCAGCCGAGATAAATTTCGGCGATGGCGCGGCCAGTGAAGTATCCCTCCTCGTTCGCCAATGCGAGTCTTGCCGCAGCCCTGGCTTTCATTTGCGCGGGTTCGCCGCGAAGCTCATATATGTATGTCGCGAATCCGTGTATGTCCGTCAGAATACCTTTTGGGGCGCCGGGTAGCTGCGCGAGTGCGCTGGCCGAATTCAATCTGTCCAGAGCGCGATCGGGGTAGCCGAGAAACCACAGATTCCATCCCGAGAGGATGCGATTATTTTGTAGAGTGCCCCACTGCCAGATTGTTTGGCCTTGCGGTATTTGCAGGGCGCGCTCTCGAGTCAGGCTGGGGTTGGCAAATGATTCAAGCCGAATCCAGGCGCGATCGAAAATAGAGGCCGCGGGCTCAAAGGCTCCAGAGACCATGCTCGTGTAGGCTGACCAGTTCTGCGCTTCCGCAAGATACCCGATACTGTCTTGCCTCTCCGCCGCTGCGATCAGGTCGTTGGTTATGGCCTCCGCTTTGCGGACGTTGGGTCGGAGCTGCTGCACGAAAAACATTCCAAAGAGTGCCCACCAGCTCTTTTCCCAGTTGATACCGGGACGCTGGCAAATCTCCATCGCTCGCGCATATGACTGCTCTGCTTCAGGAGAGGCGTAGCCCTTGGTCTCGCCGATTGCTCCAAAGACTGCGTTCCGGAGGTCCAACTCGATTTCGGCGCGCCGGTCGCCCTCGGGGAGATCTTGCAAGAGTTCAAGCCCGTTCTCGAACTGTGCGAGCGCCTCGGTATTTGAGCCGACGCTCGCGAACTTTCGAACCGCGCGCAGGCAATATTCCACTGCCTTGTCTGGATTGCCGCCGCGCGCGTAGTGATACGCCAGTTCGGCGACATGGTCGTGGTGGCTCGCTCTATCCTTTGAACCAAATCCGGAGCAGATTTCCTCGATTGCATCCGCCACTTCGAGATGAAGCCGCTCGCGCCGCGGCGCCGACAAACCGGATAGTACCGCCTGACGAGTAAGCTCATGGCTGAACTCAAAACGGGCCTTGCGGCTTTCCGCGACCGAGCGAATCAGACCTGCCCGTTCGCCTTCCTCGATGCACTCCAGGAGCGAGTCTGCTCGAGCCGCGTGTGAAGCTTGAAGCAACGCGAAATCAAAAGAGCGACCGATTACCGCCGCGGTTGCCAATAACTTCTGGGTCGCTGCGCTGAGCCGCTTAAGTCGCCCGATGACGATCAGCCGAACATTCGGCGGAGCCTCAGTCTCGCCAATTTTAAGCTCGGAGCGAAACCGACCGGCCGAATCGTACAGCCGATTTTCCTCTTCGAGGTGGAGGAACAGCTCCTCCACGAAGAAGGGATTTCCTTCAGTCTCGGTATGTATCTCGCTCACTATGGACGCCGGGGGCGATTTTCCGCTCAGGCTTTTCAGCATCGCGGCCACTCCATCGCGTGGAAGAACACTGAGGGTTACGCGTGTCGCAAGGCGCCTTCGAAGAGAAGCTTCCAGAATGTTTGCCAGTCCCCGGGTAAGATCGAGCTCGGCGTCGCGGTAGGTGCCAATTACCATCAGCTGCAGATCGGAAAGCCGTTGGGTCAGGTGATCGAGCAACGACAACGTCGAATCATCTGCCCAGTGAAGGTCTTCGAGGATCATCAGTGTCGGGCGCTCGGAAGCGATGCGCGCAGCGAAGTCGAGAACGCAACTAAACAAGTGGCGTCGTGCTTGAGCTGGCGGCAAATCGAGAGGCAGCGGAAGCTCCGGGAGGAGCGTCCTGAGTTTCGGCAGCAAGCGTGCCAACTCCGACCCCTGGGTTCCTAGCATCCCGCGCAAAGCGTCAGGGTTTGCCGCGCGATCCACGCAACCCTCCAGAATTTCAACAAACGGCAGATAGGCGACGGCTTCATCGCGCTCGGAGCAGTGTCCGATCATCAAGGCCATTCCGTTCGCCTGGGCAGCGGCCGCGACTTCGCCCGCAAGCCGTGTCTTGCCAACACCGGGCTCTCCGGAAATCAGGAATAAACGCCCGTGTCCGGAACTAGCATCGTCGAGTCCGCTCAAGAGTATGGCGAGTTCGCGCTCACGTCCTACCATAGACCCTTGGGTTGCGCGGACTGCTTCTCCGACACCATCGGGAATTTGGCGGTTCGCTTCGCGCACCGGTGCAACAAAGCGGTAGCCCTTGGCTGGGACGGTCAACACAAACCGGGATGCCTCAGGATTGTCATCCAGCGCCCGACGAATCTTTCGTATCGCGGTGTTAATACTCGTCTCGCTATCGACGAAGACGCCTTTGCCCCAGACACGCTCCAGGATTTCCTCGCGCGTAACCACGCGTCCGCGCCGTTCGACCAGCAGACATAAC
>Ga0126373_10004658_pt1 | contig 10529 bp, 11 predicted proteins | sample PanSoiMetPlot_11_FD_92545 | JGI IMG/M metagenome (GOLD analysis project Ga0126373, IMG submission 92545) | Tropical forest soil microbial communities from Panama - MetaG Plot_11 | ecosystem: Environmental > Terrestrial > Soil > Tropical forest > Bulk soil | place: Panama | collected 2016-02-17
CAATCATTACCAGCGTGGCACTCTCACTTACGAGGGCACGGTCCTGAGCGATGCGTTGCAACAAGAGACTATTCGTGACGTCCTGAAGCACGCGGGCTTGACTTCCTCCGATCAAGGCCTGCCGGAGCAAGTAAAGGTCCGCCATGGGAGAAACCAATATGGGAAGCTAGTGCATTACTACTTGAATTTTTCAGGAAACGAGCAGCGCTTAACCTATCCATATGGCAACGGCGCAGACTTGCTGACCGGCAGCGACCTTCGGCAGGGGAGCATCGTTAACCTGAAGCCATGGGACCTGGTCATTGTCGCCGAACGATAATGAACCAGCCGATGCTTTCTATCAGCCAATGAGCCGAAGCGCAACCTGATGCCCGATCTTTTGACCCGACATCTTTCGATTTCAACCAGCCGCCTCTGAAAACAATCAGAATTCCGATATCGGCAATCTCTCGACGTCCCCAATAACGACCTCCACTGGCTGTGGTTTTCGGCTGGGCTTATCCCGCAGAATCGCAAATTACTGTAAGCAATGACTCGGAATTCTGGCGGGCATTGACGTAGGAAACACGGGACAAACGTGTAGGATCGCTCACCTCAGGAAAAATTTTGTTTTTCGTTTGAGGTTTTGCCGAAAAAGGCCTCTTATAGGAAAAGGGACCAAATCATGTCCAGATTTAGCCCTTTATTTGGTGCAATCGTTCCTATCCCATCGAAAATACGGTTTCTTCGCATGGGGCAAGCTCGAACGTTCACCGATCCCGAAGAAATTTTGTCTTAGGGCGATCGTTTTTGTCGCCTCGGTGGGCATTAGGAAGAGTAGGAGGTCTTGGCCATGTAAGCGTCCGTCTGCTTCGACCGCCAGCTCAGGTTTTTTTTCTTACTTTTCGCCAAGAGAAGGTTCCTTATTAGAGTAGAGGGAATTTGTATGCAGCGCCCGCGACGGACAGACACAACTTTTCGGCTCGCGCATGGTTGATACCCTTAAGCCAAATTCCCTGACGCCGTGCCAAAGGGCTTTCTCGGACTCACCTGCAAGACCGGACCCAAATCCCGGTACTAGCCACAAGTTTTAGCTCCCAACAAGCACTTATCCATATAGCCAACAGGGCGCATTAGGGCTCTGCAGGTCCAATGACTGGCCAATCCACCCTCGGCTTCTCCAGATTGAAGCGCTAAATCCACCAACAACTTCAATTTGAAAGGAGTGTACTGTGACGGCTTCACGGTTTCACAGCAGACTAGACGCTATTGACGAAGGCTCGCAGGAGTTCTTGCAACGTCTCATCGAATTAGGGGGCTACTGCACAGCCGATCAAGCAAAACGACTCACGTTGAGTGACGAATCAACCGGGACTCGCAATCGTTTGCGAGCGCTCGAACGAGCCCGCTTCCTCCGACGGCTCACCAAGTATCCCGTAATTTACCAAGTGACCAAGTCGGCGGTACGGCTGATAGCGAGGGATTCGAGCGCCAGGCGATCTCACGTAACGGCAACAATCCAGGCGAGGCTATTGGCTGTTAGCTTTTACCTCGAAGCTACAGAGTGGCCCGCCCAATTTGTTTTCGATCATGAAGAGAAGATTACGGCTTTTCACAATGCCGGATGTCCTGCCACCGCTCTTCCGCAACGAGCAGGCGAACCATATCTCTGGGAAGAATTTGTGCTCCCTTTCGATACCGGGATTTCCGTAGCGATGATCGACCACACCCATCGAAGCTGTTTCTGGCAGGCGCTAGGCTTTGTCAGACGGTTCGCACCTGCTTTGAAAGTGCTCAAGCACAGACTGGGGCTGATGATCGTTATCGGGAGCGAGACGCGCTATCGGACGTACTCTCGACTCGTTCATCACCGTGCTCTGAAAAAAGCTGCTGAGATGGATCTCGATGTCTACTTGAGTCCCTATTTGATACAGGGCGGGAATCTCACCATCCCGCAACTGATATGGCCTGCACAGATGCACCCAGAAGAGTACGACGATCCAGACTCACCGCCAATCAACAATAATTTTGTTAGAGCACGGCTTTCCGCACCTGCGGGAGCCCCATGAAAGTCACAAAACTCACAAAAGTAAAATTTACTTTTGTGATTTCTGTGATGACGGAAACCAAGAATAAGCACCCATAACCGCCCGACGACAACTCAGCTTTCGTCAATCCACCTTCCGGGACTTCAAACAAAGCACAAGAACGCAATCCAAAGCAAAAAAGGAAAGAGGCGCTGAGACTGGTAGGCGGGCCGCAGGCCCGCCTTGCTGGGAAGGTACACACAGGGCGGACTCCTTTCCCTTAACCCATTTTCCTTTATCCATTCGCCATTCCCATTTCGGTTTGAGGGTTCCTAGTAAATCCACAAAGTGACAAATGTGACAACTGTCGATCCACATTTGTCACTCCTGTCACTTTCGCGGGGGCCCCTCTTAGGAATTGCAGAACTGAACAAACAAAAGTACCGATCTACATCAACCAAACCCACGCCAATTCATTGAAAGTGAGTAGGCGAGTTGATGAAGAGATTAGAAGAAAGCGCATGCAATCTGCAGCAACCGAGTTGTGCTATCGTTCGGATCAAGGCGAATTCCGGCGGGCCATCCAAAGGAGATTTCGAACGGATGGCACGCAGGAGATTTCAAGACCCGCGACCTGTTCGCCGTGGTGAATGGTGGACCTTGCTGGTTTGGAAGGACCATTTCATCGCGGGAAAACACACGCGGAAACGTGAACGAATCAAACTAGCTCCCGCGAGCATGCGCGAGCGGGAAGTACAGAAGGTCGCTGCCGAACGTCTCAGGCCTCTCAATCACGGACTTGAGACCATCGGATCAGCGACAAACTTTCAATCGTACGTGGATGGCACGTACAAACCAGTGGTGATGCCGCTCATGGCCTCAAGCACGCGCGAGCGATACGAAGGAGTGATACGGAATTATCTGTATCCCGCCTTCGCGAACTCGTGTTTGCGTGATCTGACCACACTCGAAATTCAGCGGTACTTCTCCGGCACCACTCTCTCAACACTCGGCCAGGAATCGAAGGATAAAATCCGCGATGTTCTGTCGAGCATTCTGCGTTCCGCAGTGGGATACGGTTTGCTGGTGAAGAACCCGGTGGAAGGAGTGCGGCTGCCAACCAGCAAAAGAGGTAAGCGCAAAGCGAAACCACACATCACACCTGAGCAGTTTGAGCAGCTCGTTAACGAAATCCCAGAACCGTACTCCACGATGGTTTACGTGGCGGTGTACTCCGGATTGCGCGTGAGCGAGTTGATTGGATTGCGATGGGAAGATGTGCATGCCGATTCCATCACAGTTGATGAGCGCTACTGCCGTGGTGATTGGGGAGAACCCAAGAGCGACTGCAGCAACGCCACGATTGGAGTAGATCGGTCGGTTATCGAGCGGATTGAACGGTTGAAATCTTTGACTGTGATCGTGAGAGCGGGACGGGCAAAGCGGCGCTACAAAGCTGTGAAGTCCGCGCGACCGAATGATCTTGTTTTCCAATCGGTCAAGGATGGGAAACCGATGCGCGATAACAATGTGCTGGTTCGGTTCATTAAACCCACTGCGCGAAAGCTCGGCATTGCGTTTGCGAACTGGCGCTCGCTTCGTACCTCCTACGCAACTTGGCTGATCGAGGCCGGTGCAAATCCCAAAGATGTGCAAGGGCAGATGCGGCACTCGCGCATTGCCACGACGATGGACATCTACGCGCAATTTGTTCCTGAGTCGCAGCAACGCGCAATTAACAAAATGAGTGCGATGGTTCAGCAGCGGTTGGCAGCGAAACACGCCACCGAAGCGCGGGCCTCGCAAGTGATCCACGGATCGCAGTTGGTGCAGTGAATTGGAACCAATTGGAACCAAATGGAACCAAAACAGCGGAAAGGGCACTGCCAAGTGGTTGAAAACATGGTGGCCAGGGACGGAATCGAACCGCCGACGCCAGCCTTTTCAGGGCTGCGCTCTACCATCTGAGCTACCTGGCCAATCTGGATTGCAACTACAGGTTGGGAGCGTCGAGCTATGACGCTCATGGAATTATAACAATCCCGCCTTACACGGCGCGAACCGCGGTTCACGCCGGCTTTCTTCCCTGGAGCTTACGAAACAAAAAATCCTTGAAACCACGGCCAGGACTACCGTGTCGTCTGCCTTAGGTTGCGTTGCGAATGAGCAATCCTCTCGCTCGGTGCAGGAGATGATCCTTGTGGTTTCCTGATTGTCGTGGTACCACGACAGTCATGGGGGTCACAACGGAATTTGCTTTTTCGTTTCGGGAATTGGTTGGAGGCGGGGTAGGAGCGTGCAGACGCAATTCAAATTCCATGCAAGTTCCTGGTCATTTGCGAATCTCCTGTGTTCATGCGGGTCGAGCGATCAAAATTTTTTCTGCGGGAAAAATTCGCTGCTGCCTTCCCCGAAACAGGGAAAGCCGGATCGCTTTGAATTGCGGCAACGGGCTCAGGGAAGATGCGCCGTTTGGGTCGGCGTCGTCGTCATGATTTCGCAACAATAACTTTTTCCGATTGTGAGTATAAGAAATCTCGATTTCACTAATTGGTAATCGGGGCGCAAAGTAGTAACTGGAGGGCCAACATGGAAACAGGTCAGACCGTTGTGCTTTGTCCTAATTGCCGCTGGAGCGCTCGTGGAGTCGACGAGCAGGAGCTTCGTGCGGCGAAGGACCACCATGCGATGTACGAATGTCCGCTGCCCTCAGCCCCGGCCGGCGATCTGCTGGACGCTATTGCCAGTTAATCTGGCGTAACCTCCGCGTATCCCCCGGGATGGGGAGCGGAATTCCGATAATTCCGAGTCTTTTGGGGTGCATTCACACCTACCGTTACCTCTGTCCCTTGCGGACAGTTACTGCGGTACATTGACCCTCGGTGTGAGCGCGGATACTCTGCGCTCATGCCGTTACTCTCCCAAGAAAAGCCAACGCAGAGCCCACTGGATTTTGTCACTGCGAACGATTGGGTCTTGATCAAGGCCGGCGCGCGGCAACTGAGGTTCACTGCCGGCGATGCCATCATCCGCCAGGACTCTCCGGGTGGAACGCTGTTCATTCTGCGTAGTGGATCGGCTCGTGTTCAGGCTAACGGCGCCACGGTTGCGCGCCTCGGACCGGGACAGATTTGCGGCGAAATTGCCTTTCTCGACAATCGTCCGTCGAGCGCGTCGGTCATCGCTGAGTGTCACGTTGAGGCTGATGCAATCGACTGGGCCGATCTCCAGCGGGTCTTCCGGATGTTTCCGCATTTGGGATCGAGGTTCTATCAATCACTGGCCGTGTTACTTTCGCGGCGTTTGCGCGAGACATCGGCCAAACTCGCTGAGTGTCAGAGGCGATAGGTCGTCAGGCTGAGGTTGGCTCAAATCTCCGGGCAGCTTCAATCATCTCTGCGATCGACGTAATTACGAGCTCGGGTTCGTCGAGCTGAATCCAGTGCCCGCTGTTTTGCGCAAAGATGAGGCGCGTTTCCGGTGACAGTTTTTTTGCATACTCGCGGGGATCGGCCGGATGCTCGTTTTGTGTTCCTACCAGCATGGTGACTGGCACGTTGAGTTGTTGCACCTGCGAGAGTTCCTGCGCGCTTTGAGCCAATGCCTCAAAGTGGCGCGCCATACCTTCAAAGCTTTTGTGATTCTTCCAGTGTGCGGCCACGAGCGGCCAGGTTTCTCGTGGCATTTTCTGCACCTGTCCGGCAATGCGATTCGTTACCTGTGAGGCGTCTCCGCTCCAGATTTTGGCTGCGATTCGTGGCACTAGTTGGTTGCCGGCGAGGAGAAGATTCAGGCAAAGGCGCACCACTCCGAACCTCGCTGCGAGCGCGCCGCGACGCGAAAGTCGTATGCCTTGGCGGATAATTCGGCGCTGTTCGTCTGTGATTGGTGTCCACTCCGCAGGATCGAGTGGATCTACGAGCACTAATCCGGCGGTCTCATCTGGATACAGGCCGGCAAACGCTTGCACAATCAGCCCGCCAAAAGAATGCCCAACGAGAATGTATGGCGCGGCGATATCGGCGTTATGGAGTAATGTATGGAGTTGCCTGGCGAGTGAAGCCGGTATGCATGGCTCGTCACAGAGGTCGCTCCATCCGAGCCCTGCTCGGTCGTAACTGCACACTCGCGCGACCTTTGCAACTTCGGTTTGAACCGCCCGCCAATTGAGCGAAGACGCAGAGATTCCCGATTCGAGAACGACCGCCGGAGAGCCCGAACCAGCTTCGTAGAAATGCAGTTTGTGGCCGCCGGCATCGATCAGGCGTCCTGGGGCAGGGAAGCGGCGTTCGTCGCGCTTCAAGCCGATTGCCTGGAAGAGCAGACCGGTAGCTATCAGAAATGCAACCGCTACGACGAAGATGATGGTGTAGAACACAATTTCATCAGTCCGAGACGGCGAGTTCTCCGGGGAGGATCGGGCGCGTGCGCGGCAGATGTCCTCTAACTGCAAGTGTGCCCATGAACGCCAGCATGCCTACGAATCCGGCAAGGCGCAGGATGTCGAAGCTGCGGCCCCGGGGAAGCCACCACCACAGCAATCCCAGAATGGGCTGTGCCAGCACACATGCCCAAACGGCGCCGTAAAAGTAGCGTCGTTCGTGGCCTTCCCCGGATGTGGAAAATTTTACGCGAGGCAATGTTCCTAAAGCGCCGAGAATCCAGAACGTGGCCGCGATGGGGAAATACCCATAGGAATAAATCTGCTGCAACTTCCATTGGCCGGTCGCGATCGCACCAATGAGTCCAGCAATATTCAGGACGGCGTAAGTAACAAGCTCGCTCCAGGCAAGCGTATAGCAGACGCGACGATACAGCGGATTCGGACGATCCTCGGTGAAGCGAATGATATACGGTCTGGGCTCGACGCCCGGCAATTTGCCGCGCAAACCTGCGATGCCGGTACCTACGATTACGAGTCCGAGCCATGCGGCCATGTAGGGATGGACACCGTGGGCGAACAGGTCGAAGGTGAATGGTCCGGGTGCGAGATAGAAGACAGCAATCCAGATGGGCCAGTGCGAAAAGCGGTAATGCAATTTGTTACGCTCGCGAATCTTTCTTTCACTGGCGTACTCGAAGCGAACAGCAACCGAGGAATTGGGCATCAACAAAGGCTCCGACTTCAATATCCCACAGCCGCATTCGTAGCGGCAACGGCTGCGATCCCGTATTTTTGATCGAGAAACTTGCGCAGCGAACGCGGCAGCGCTTGTGATAGTTCCTGGAAGGTAAGTAACTTACAACGTATGCGCAGGTCTAGTGGACTTATAGCCGCAAGAACTTCATACCAGGAATCGATCAGATCGATTCTGCGGGCGTCCGTTAGAAGGCAGAAGCAGGCGTTGTGCGCATTCGCTGCAAGCACATTGCGCAGCAGTTGGTAACACTGATATTGCCGGCTCAATCGTGGAAGCTTGCTCAAGCAAAATACTTCGCGGAAGTCCGTATACGCGTGCATGCGGGACATGGAACAACTCTCGAACAAACCCTCTGTAAGCTTGGCCTCGACCAGTAGATTGCCGAACTTCATGTCCACTTCTGTGCGATCGAATTTCTGGTCGAGCAATGGTACGCGCGCACGCCACCCGAATAGCGGCACTGCGCGCTCGTCGATCCCCAGCATCCCGCGGATCTGTGTTGTGCTGCGCACTCGAGGATGGCAGAAGATGTTCATCAGCAGCGCGTCGGAACTGCAGCAGGAGTCGAGTTCGCAGAGTCTGCGATTTTCCTCTGAGGGTTTAAGCCCTTCGGTCACAGTCAGTGCTTTGTTCAGGCGTTTGCGCCACATCGGACGACCAAGGATTGCGCGATAGCTCGCGGGATGGAAATTGCCATGGCGCGAATCGTCCTGAGGCGCGAAGACAATACTTCCGAAGTCGAAATGGCTGCGGCGAAAAGGTATGCCGTTCTGCTGCGCATACTGCGCTGCCCGCTCGGTTATCTCACTTCGGAGCTGTGCGCCAACGCTAGACATCGGATTTCTTGTTTCCAGCGCAAGTTTGTCTTGCTAGAAGTCAGAGTGCTTCTTACCGCTAAGCCGCGTCAAGGCTGGATAGTCGATGGCAATCGGTGCAAATCTTCAAATGAACCAGCGGTGCTACTCGTACGTAATCGTGCCTGCTTTTATCTTCGACAAATCTGTTTTTATCACTTCGTCTGGGTTAAGGGGCTCGATCTCCGGGATGCCACATCTTCGGCCTGCTGATGTCACTTTCTTTGAAATTCGTAATACCGTCTTCTGCGTGCAATGCGAGCTGATGAGCTACAACAGCGGCTCCAATTGTCTGGCCTGCGGAAGTACTGCGCTGCTCACACTCGCTCGCGTGCTCGGAGGCTCGCTCCGCAATCAGGAGCGGACGCGTTTGATTGACGACGAGCTTATCGATCGCGCGGTCGAGAACATTCTCGGGAGCGACATGGCCCGCGAGTTTCCCGCGGAGACAGTTTCATCCAGCTCGTCGGACCATCTCGCTTATCGCTCTGCCAGCGGGATCGCCTGTCGAACCTTGCCAAACTCTTTGCCGCAACTTCAGCCTGCTATGCGTTGGGTCGTCGAACGTGCATGCGCTATCACCAAGGCTGACGGCGCTGCGCTGGCATTATCACGTCAGAGCAAGCTCGTCTGTCAGGCGCAAGCCGGGAATGTTGCTCCCGATCTGGGAGTTGAACTCAAGCTGGGCCACGGTATCTCCGGATTGTGTGCGAGTACCGGTGTTAGCTGGCGATGCGATTCCGCCGAGTCCGACACATACGTCGATCGAACCCGTTGTCGTGAGTTGGGAACACAGTCGGTGCTGGCTGCGCCAGTCTCGCACTTGAATAGTGTTCTTGGCGTGTTGGAGGTGTTTTCAAGTCATAGAAATGCTTTTACGGACCATGACGTTGCCACTGTCCAGTTGTTGACAGGACTGTTGGTCGTGGCCATCACACGCAGCAGCCGACAACCAGGCTTCATCGAATCGGCTCATACTTCAGCTTTGGGGGTATCACGGGCCAGTCGACCGCAGTACCTGACCGATTGAGGATGAAATGTCCGCTGCCGCACGCCGATAGATAGCACGGCTACGCGCATCCTGTAGACTTCGATCATGCGACCATCGCCGAGAACAGGATGGCTGCTCGCACTCCTTTCCGCCGCCCTCCAGATCCTGAGTTTCCCGTCGCCTGGCGTTTATTTTCTCTGTTGGATCGCGCTCGCGCCGCTGTTTGTCGCCATCATCGACAGGCGGTACGCACCCTCGCTGAGTCGTTGTGTTCTGCTCGCTTATATCTGCGGAGTTGTCTGGTATGCCGGCACCTGTTATTGGATCTTTCACGTGATGCACAGTTACGGCAGTCTTTCGCAGCCGATCGCTGCTGGCATCCTGGTACTGTTTTGCCTTTATCTGGCGCTCTATCACGCTGCGTTCGGTCTGATTCTGGGGCTGGCGACGCGCAGCCGACTTTTGGCCAACGCTCGGGCCCTCGTACTTGTGCCCTTCTTTTGGGTTGCGGTCGAACTGGGGCGTGCCCACATCACCAGCTTTCCATGGGACCTCCTCGGATACGCGCAGGTCAACAATCTGCCTCTTACGCGATTGGCGACGTTTACCGGCGTGTACGGACTCTCGTTCGCGATTGCGTTGGTCAATTCCATTCTTGCTCTTGGCTTCCTGCTGCCTCGAGATCGGCGAATGGCGGTGGCGCTGACTGGTGTCTTGGGCGCGATCGCGCTGGAGTCGGGATCGCTAGTTCCTTATCCCGAACCTCATCCTGATCACGTTGCCGCGTTAGTTCAAGAGAATCTGCCGATCCTCGAATCCGACTGGACACCCACGTTTTACGATCTGACCATCTCCCAGCTAGCGCAACTCAGCGGGCAAGGTGCTTCGGCAGCGTCCCAGCGCAGTTCAAATCCCGTTCTGATCGTGTGGCCGGAGTCTCCTGCGCCCTTTTACACCTCGGATCAAAAGTTTCAGCGCTGGCTCAGTGCGCTGGCCCAGGATTCCCACGCATATCTCATTGTCGGCAGCCTGGGAGTAGGTCAGACAGTTCGCGGCAAGTCCGAGATGTTCAATTCGGCGCAGTTAGTTCTTCCGGATGGCAACTGGGGAAGTCGATACGACAAGATCCACCTCGTTCCGTTCGGCGAGTTTGTTCCATTCCGGAACCTGCTCAGCTTTGCCCAGTCTCTTACCCATGATATCGGCGAATTCTCACGCGGCAACCAACGCAATGTCTTGCATGTTGATGGGCATGGCGTGGGAACTTTCATTTGCTACGAATCCATCTTTCCCGATGAAGTGCTGCGATTTGTGCGAAACCGGGCCGAGCTGTTCGTAAACATCTCCAACGATGGCTGGTTCGGCGAGTCCGGGGCGCCTGGACAGCACCTGAACATGGCGCGCATGCGCGCCATCGAGAACGGTCGCTGGGTGCTGCGTGCGACAAATACTGGCATTACGGCTTCTATAAGTCCCCTAGGCCAGGTTGTTGCTGCTGCACAGCGAAAAACCCGCACCGTGCTCGAAGCCCCTTATA
>Ga0126373_10004659_pt1 | contig 10529 bp, 11 predicted proteins | sample PanSoiMetPlot_11_FD_92545 | JGI IMG/M metagenome (GOLD analysis project Ga0126373, IMG submission 92545) | Tropical forest soil microbial communities from Panama - MetaG Plot_11 | ecosystem: Environmental > Terrestrial > Soil > Tropical forest > Bulk soil | place: Panama | collected 2016-02-17
AGCGTGCCCGCACTGATCGAAATGGGTACCTCCGCATCTGCCGGCTGGTGACCGTCCTGGCCGTGTCTGCTCCCTGAGGCCCTGCCGCGGCTGGCTGCAGCAGGCCTTGCTGCCGGCTGGCCTTGGGCCGCAGCCTAGCGGGCAGCCCGGCTATCAGGGAACCAGCCAGGTAACCTTGTGCGTTAACGGGTGCGAAAGGCAGGCGGAGCAATAGCGCCGGACCACGGTTGACTTGCCGCAAGCAGGAAATATCTGCTTTCGGCGCCGTCATCGCCGCGGCAGGTGCCGGCGCGCGGGGTGCTGTGCTAGCGGCCGGATCGACGGAACAACGCCGACCCGCCGGAGGTTTGCGGTAGGAGTAGGCGTTGAAGGATGTGAACCGGTGCAGGGGGACATGGTAGACGAGGCTGGCCCGGCTGTGGATGCCGCTGACGCGGCGCCGTGGACGCCGCCAAGCTGGGAGACGGTGGTGCGCGACCACTCGGCGCGCGTATACCGGCTTGCCTACCGGCTCACCGGCAACAGCCATGACGCGGAGGACCTGACGCAGGAAGTATTCGTCCGGGTATTCCGCTCACTAGACAGCTACATCCCCGGCACATTCGAGGGATGGCTGCACCGGATTACGACCAACCTCTTTCTCGATATGGCGCGGCGGAAGCAGCGGATCAGATTCGAGGGCCTGGCTGACGAAACTGAGTCGCGTCTCGGTGGCACCGAGCCGACGCCCGCTCAGGCATTTGACGACCGGCACCTCGACGGAGACATTCACGCGGCGCTGATGGCACTTGCACCCGAGTACCGGGCGGCAGTCATTCTCTGCGACATCGAGGGTTTGTCGTACGAGGAGATCGCGGACACTCTGGATGTGAAGCTTGGTACTGTCCGCAGCCGGATTCACCGTGGCCGGGCGCAGCTCAGGCAGGCACTTGAGCACCGGCGGCCGCGGCGCCTTGGCGCGCCGGTGCCGCAGCCAAGACTGCACATTGACGTACCGGTGGCACAGGGAGGTCAGCCTTGACGCACCTCGGCCAGCGGCTATCCGCGCTGATCGACGGTGAGCTCGATGGCAGCGAGCGCGAGCGCGTGCTACTGCACATGGCCAGATGCGGGTCGTGCCGCGACGAGGTCGCCGCGCTCCGGATGCTCAAGCGCAGGATGAATGACCTGGGTGAGGCCGCCGCGGGCGCCGGGCTGACCGGCCGGCTTATGCGCCTGAGGGAATCCGCAGTGGCGAACGGGCTGCCGGCTGAAGCCGGATGGCCGCCTCCGCCTCCGCCGGGTGGCTGGGAGTTCCCTCGCCACGCCGCACGATCAGAGCAGCGGGCTGGCCGGTATTTCCTGACCGGATCGCTAGTGGTTCTCCTGGCCGGCCTAGGCACGGCCGCGTTCGTCGCGGGCGGCGAGCCGCAGGCACAGGCTCCATCACCGCCAGTAACGCCAAGGGTAGACGTACTTGTCGTCCCGCACGGACAGGCGAACGCTCGTTACCGCCGCGACAGCGAGCCGCATGCTGCACCGCACATGACGGCATCACGGCACGCGCACTGACCGGTGGTGTCTCCGATCCGGGTGTGACTGTTCCCCCATCACCGGGCCGACGGTGGCGTCCTGCTTCGCAATCCGCCCAGTTGGGCAACCTGCCCTGGCGTGCATGCCTAGGAGCATGCGGCTGAGGGCAGGAATGCTCCGATGACGGCTGGTCAGCCCGACCTCGGTGCCGTCACCAGGGAGGCACTGAATGCCCGATCAGCCTGCGCAGTGCCCTGCAGGCTCATCCGGCGAGCCAGTTGGCGACCCTTCTGGGGCGCCCGCCAAGCCGGATCCGGGCTCGGGATCTGTCGCTACGCCTGATCCAGCCGGATCAGATGTGACGGCAGGACCGGACGTGCGGCTAGAGCGGGTCAGCGCTGCTCGGATCGCGCCGCGGGAAGTTGGCATATCGAGCGATTTCGGCAGATTCGACTGGTTTGCGGAGTCCGATAATTTCGGTCGGCGGCCTGCGGCAGACACTGGCCACGAGCGTCGTCGTTTCCTCTGTTCTGCAGATAATGGCAGCTGGCAGAGCCCGCGCGGCTGGCGACTGGTCGGCGGAGCAGTGTGCCTAGCGCTGGCGAGCGCCGCAGTCGGCGGGGTCGTCGGCGGATTCGTTGCCGGTAGCAACGTCGATAGCCAGGCCGATCCCGGCTATAGCGTCAGTCTCGGGCCTCCGGCGCCGGCGAGCAGGCCGGCGAGTTCAGTGGCCGCTGTGGCGGCGCGTGACACGCCGGGCGTGGTCATGATCAAGGTCAACGGTAGCGAGGGGACCGGGTCCGGTTTCGTCATCCAGGGTGGCTACATAGTCACCGACAACCACGTCGTGACCTTGGACGGTCAGGTAACCAACGCCTCGATCCGGGTCTACTTCAGTGACGGCAAATCTGCCGCCGCCCGGCTCGTCGGCCGTGATGCTTACTCCGACATTGCGGTAGTCAAGGCGAGCGGGGTAAGCGGCTTGCCGGCACTGACCCTGGGCAACTCAGGGACGGTCGCTGTGGGTGACCAGGTCGTCGCAATCGGCTCTCCGCTCGGCCTGGCCGACACGGTGACCAGCGGAATCGTCAGCGCCGTAAACCGGCCGGTGCAGCCTGGCAGCGCTCACGGCATCACGCCGCAGGCCTTCTTCGATGCCATCCAGACCGATGCCCCGATCAATCCGGGCAACTCTGGCGGCCCGCTGGTGAATGCGCGGGGTCAGGTAATCGGTGTCGATGACGCAATCGACACACTGGGAAGCGATCCGATTACCGGAGCCCAGGGCGGCAATATCGGCCTCGGTTTCGCGATCCCTGTCAACCAGGCGCGGCGGATTATCGTCCAGCTCATCCGGAGCGGGCATGCCACCCACTCGGTTCTCGGCGCGACTCTGAACGACAACTACGCCGGCACCGGCGCGCAGATAGTGACATCTGGCTCCGGCGTCATCGCAGGCGGCCCGGCTGCTCGGGCCGGCTTGCGCCCCGGCGACGTGATCACCAAGCTGGGCGGCCAGCCGATCACGAGCGCGGATTCGCTGCTGGATGCGATCAGATCGCTGCCGCCGGGATCGACAGTCGGGATGACTTTCAGCCGACGCGGACAACCGATGCCCACACGGATAACACTGGGCTCGGCTGACTCCTGACTTCACGGGCGCTCGGGACCCCCCGGGCGCTCCGGACCGCGCTGGCGCTCCTTGGGGCCATAACGGGCCTCGCGCGGGATTCTGATGATGGCGGGTCACGGGCTACTCTGTGAGGGCGGGCCGCAGCCTGCGTGGTCTTAGCCCTTGGAGCCTGCCAGTGTTTGACTTGGACTTGCCCAAGATCTTGTTCCTCGGGGTCGTCGCGCTTATCGTCTTCGGCCCGGAGCGACTACCTGGCATGGCCGCCCAGGCCGGCCGCGCGTTGCGGGAACTGCGAAGGATGGCCGAGGGAGCTAAGTCGGAGCTGCAGGAGAACCTTGGCCCGGAGTTCAGCCAGTTCGACATTGCCGACATCAACCCGAAGCACTTCGTCCGCAAGCACCTGATCGATGATCTCACCGGCGAGCCCGCTGTGGTCGGCGGCAACGGGAGTAACGGCAGCAACTCCGGGGGGCTGGCAACACGGGCGTCCTCTGTCATGACGCTGATGCCCGGCGAGACGCCGCCCTACGACGATGAGGCCACCTGACCCACGGCCCGGCCTTAACGCCGACCCGGCTGCCGTCAGTGTTTCAGACCGGTGTCAGGCCTAGCTGGCGACCTGCCAGGCTCCTGGACCGTCCGGCCAGGTTCTCGGCGATCTTCCGTAGCTGCTGAGATGCGGGCGCGTCGGGATCGGAAAGCACCAGCGGAGTACCGTTGTCTCCGGCTTCCCGCAGCCTCGGCTCAATCGGGACCTCGCCGAGCAGCGGTACCGGCGCGCCGGTAAGCCTGGTCAGCGTGTCGGCGACAGCTGCGCCGCCGCCTGTGCCAAAGACGTCCACGCGTTCGCCGCAATGCGGGCACGGCAAGTAGGACATGTTCTCGATCACGCCGACCACGCGCTGACGCAACTGCACGGCCAGCGAGCCGGCCCGTTCGGCGACCTCGGCCGAGGCTAGCTGGGGCGTGGTCACGACCAGCAGTTCGCTGCCCGGTACCAGTTGTGCGGCCGAAATGGCAACGTCACCGGTGCCCGGCGGCAAGTCAAGCAGCAAGATGTCCAGATCACCCCAGAACACGTCGGCCAGGAACTGCTGCAACAGCCGGTGCAGGATCGGGCCGCGCAGCGGCAGCGGCTCGTTGCCCTTCTTCAGCATGCCGCTGGATATGGTCCGGACACCGTGGGCGGTCGGCGGCATGATCATCTGCTCAACCTGGGTCGGGCGCTCCTTGACGCCCAGCATGCGCGGCACAGAATGTCCGTAAATGTCCGCATCGAGCAGGCCGACCTGATGGCCGAGCGCGGCGAGCGCTACGGCCAGGTTGACCGTCACAGATGACTTGCCGACGCCGCCCTTGCCGCTGGCGATCGCATAGACCTTGGTCAGCGAGCCGGGCTTGGCGAACGGGATCTCCTTCTCCGGCTTGCCGCCGCGGAGCTTGGTCTGCAGCTCGCGCCGCTGCTCCTCGCTCATCACGTCCAGCTCGACCCGGACCGCCGTGACACCGCCCAGCTTGCCGACAGCAGCGGTCACGTCCCTGGTGATGGTGTCCCGGAGGGGGCAACCCGAGACGGTCAGCCACACGCCGACGAGTACTACACCCCCTGGCGTGACCTCGATGCTCTTCACCATGCCCAGGTCGGTGATCGGGCGGTGGATCTCAGGGTCATTCACGGTAGAAAGCGCCTGAGCCACCTGCTCTGGACTCGGCAGGACGACGCCTGGAGTCGCTGGCACTGAGTCTGTGGACATGACCCCATGGTAGGCCCCGCTGGCCCGTGCCTGGCCAGGCGAGGCCATACCTGGACTGGCCCGGCTCCCGGGATCGGCCACCCGCCAGAGTTGCGGTGTAGTGGAATGGTGCAGCAATTATGCTCGGGCGGCATGACAGCTCGCGCGTACCGGCCCAGGCGGACAACGCTGTCGGTGCCTGCCAGTAACCCGAGGTTCGCGGCCAAGGCCCGCGAACTGCCAGTCGACGAGGTCTTCCTCGACCTCGAGGACGCTGTCGCGGCCGCGGAGAAGGAGCGGAGCCGCGCCGCAGTCGTGCAAGCGCTCCGCGACGGCGGCTGGGGCAGCAAGACAAGGGCAGTCCGGGTGAACGACGTGCGGACCGGCTGGGCCTACCGCGACGTTGTCGACATCGTCGAGCAAGCCGGCGAGTGGCTCGACGCCATCGTGCTGCCCAAGGTGACCGGCCCGCTGGATGTGGGCTGGCTGGACCTGCTCTTGAGCCAGATCGAGCAGGCCACCGGACTGGCGCCGGGCAGGATAGCCATCGAGGCGCAGATCGAGGACGCGGCGGGCCTGGCAGCTGCCGACGCGATCGCGGCGGCCTCGCCGCGGCTTGAGGCGCTGGTGTTCGGCCCGGCTGACTTCATGGCGAGCCTGGGCATGCGCTCGCTGACTGTCGGCGCCCAGCCCGCTGGCTATGCCGCGGGTGATGCGTTCCACTACGCGCACCTGCGAATTCTGGTAGCTGCCAGAGCGCACGGCCTGCAGGCGATCGACGGGCCGTTTGCCGCCATCAGCAACACTGCCGGGCTGGCCGCCAGCGCGGCCAGTGCGGCCGCGATTGGCTTCGACGGCAAGTGGGTGCTGCATCCGGGCCAGGTCGACGTGGTGAATGCTGAGTTCTCTCCGTCGCAGGCCGACTATGACCGGGCCGAGCTGCTGATCGAGGCGTACGAGTACTACACGACGGTGCTACGGCGCGGAGCCGCGATGCTCGACGGCGAGATGATCGACGAGGCCTCAAGAAAGCTCGCCCTGGTCGTTGCGGTCCGGGGGCGCGCGGCCGGACTGACCAGGACTCGCCGGTTCGAGCCGCCGGAGTAGCACCAGGCCGGCGACGCCACCAGCGCACCCAGCCCGCGGTGGCAACCTGGTGGGCAAAGCTGACAAGCTAGATCGCGGCGGACGCGCAGGAGGCGAGTTGATGCTGGATTCGAACCGGTGGGTCGTGGCCGGCCTTGACAGCGGCGGCACGACGATCAACGCAACTGTGCTTGACGCGGCGGGCCGCTTTCTCGTATCGGAGATGGCCGAGTCGCCGAGCTGTGTCCGCGACGGGCCCGACAAGGCTATCGAGGCGCTTGCCCGGTCGCTGGCTGACGTGCTTGACCGGACCGGGATCACGCGCGACGCGGTCCGTGCCGTCGGGCTGGACACGCCCGGGCCAGTAACTGCCGAGGGCGTGATCTGTTCCAAGGGCGCGACCAACTTTGCCGCGGCAGAATGGCGCGGTTTCGACGTCCGGCACGCACTTGAGGTCCGCCTCGGGCTGCCGGTCGTGTTCAACAACGACGCGAACGCGGCCGCCTTGTACGCCCATCACGAGCATTTCGGTTCCGAACTGGCTGAGCTCCGCTCGTCAGTGTCGGTGATCGTGGGTACCGGCCTTGGCGGCGGCGTGGTCGAAGCGGGCCAGGTCATCCGCGGTGCCGCCGGGATGGCTGGCGAGCTTGGACACATCTGGCTGCCGATGGACGGGCTGCTGGCGCCTGGCCAGCCCGTGCCGGCCTGCAACTGCGGGCTGCCGGGCGACGCTGAGAGCGTCGCGTCGCTGACCGCGATCGAGAAGAGCCTGCTGCCGTACTGGCTGACCCAGTTTCCTGGTCACGAGCTGGCCGCCGAGCCACTCAGCGTCGCCGCCAAGCGCGTGCGCAAGCTCGGCGAGAAGGGCGATCCCCTCGCGCTGCAGATCTTCGAGCAGCAGGCGATGGCAATAGGCAGGCTGTTCACGATCGCGGCGAACTTCACCGACCCGCACGCCTACCTGCTCGGCGGCGGCGTGGTGGAAGCGACGCCGAAGTTTCGCGATTGGTTCCTCGCCCGAGTGCGCACGCACACGCTGCTGCGCGAGGAACAGGCGCACGCGTCGCAGATCGCTCTAGTGCCTGATCTGGATATGGCCGGGGCGCGGGGCTCCGCAATCGCCGCCCGGGCTGCGGTCTTGTCGGCGATCGGCGTGGGCTGAGCCGGTGCTGCCGTCAGGTCCAGGATCGCAATGCGGCCAGTAGGCCCGCCGTGAGTTCGCCACGTGCTTCCATCGCGTCGGCGTCGGCCTCGCTCACCCAGCGCACGGCGGCCGCATCGTCGCCCGCCTCGGCAAGCGCTGGAGCCGCCGCCGGTGGCAGCATCGCCAGATAGTCCCTGACGTCGATGACGGCCCCGTCGAGGCCGGGCAGTTCGACAGCACCTAGTAGCCGGCCGCACGCTACCGTGAGCCCGGTCTCCTCCCGGACTTCTCTGACGACGGCCTGCTCATCGGTCTCACCGGGCTCGATCCGGCCGCCCGGAATCGACCACAGCCCCTTGCCCGGCTCGTGGCCGCGCAAGATCAACAGCAGTCGCCCAGCTTCATCCTTGATCACGGCCCCGACGCATTGCAGCCGGTTCGGCGAGCTGGCTTCGCGCGCATGACTATGAGGCGCTGCCACTCGTCCATTATGTCCGAGCCGGGGAGATTACCTGGCGGTGGGTATTTGACGGAGGCGATTCGGGGGATAACTCTGTGTGAGATGAGACCCGCACTCACTTGCCCGCGCTGCGACAGCGCAGTGCGCGAACCGAGCATTTGGTCTAGCGCATACCACTGTGAGCAGCATGGCGAGGTGCACCCGCTGCGTTCATCGCTCAGCCCGTCCCCGGAGGGTCTAGAAGGTGCTTTGCGCGACGCGCACGTTCCGGTGTGGGTGCCGTGGCCGCTGCCACTCGGCTGGCTGGTCACTGGATTCGCGGTCGCCGGCGACGAGCGGACCGGCACCCGCGGCTGCTCGGTGGCTCTGTCCGGGCCGAATCCGGTCGGCGGCCCCGCTGAGATGATGCTCATCTCAGAGGAACCGGGCATCGGTCTCGGAGCGAGGTTCGCTGGCCTCGGTGGCCGGGACCCCGGCTTCCAGTTCACGACCGGCCCGCCTGCCGCAGAGGTGGGGTTCGCGAATCACGAGTTCCCGCTCTGGAACGTGCAGACCCCTGGCCGAGCCGCTTTCGCCGGCGAGGTCAGCGGTACCTGGCTCTGGGTCGTACTCTGGCCGGAAACCGCGGGAATGCTGATGGTGGAGCCGATGAAGCTTCGCGACCTGCGCGACCCTGGCCAGGAGCTAGACCTCCCGTTCGGCGCCCGCTCGCCCCAGCTTCCCGGCTAGTAGTGTCGCCAGAGTGCGCGCCGACCTGCACACTCACAGCAGCGTTTCTGACGGCACCGAGCCGCCAGCGGTAGTCATTCGCCGCGCTGCCGAAGCCGGTCTTGATGTCGTTGCCCTCACCGACCATGACACGATAGGCGGTCAGCGTGAAGCGGCCGGCGCCCTTCCGCCTGGCCTTACGCTACTGCCGGGCACTGAGATCTCCTGCCGGTTGGAGGGTCATAGCGTCCACTTGCTCGCCTATCTGTTCGACCCGGAGAACGACGAACTAGCTGGCGAACTGGCGGAGATCCGGGAGAGCAGGCTGTACCGGGCCCGCGCCATGGTCGACAAGCTGGCCGCGCTTGGCGTGCCAGTGACCTGGGAGCAGGTTAGCGAGATCGCCGGCGGCGGCGTGGTAGGCAGGCCGCACATTGCGCGCGCGATGATCGAGATCGGTGCCGTATCGAGCATTAACGAGGCCTTCACGGCGAAATGGATCGGTCCTGGTGGCCCCGCTCACGTGGCGCGGTACGCGCTGGACCCGACAAAAGCTATCGGACTGGTCCGTGCAGCCGGCGGAGTCACCGTCCTGGCCCACCCACGTGGCACCGAGCGCGGCTGGCAAATCCCCGATCAAGTCATCACTGACCTGTACGCAGCTGGCCTGACCGGCATCGAGATCAACCATCCTCAGCAAGATGCGCGGAAACGTCAGCTGCTTGGCGAACTCGCGCACGCCCTGGGACTCGCGCCCTCGGGCGGCAGTGACGACCACGGCGCGCTGACCGGCTTCCGGATCGGCACTGAGATCGCCCCGGAAGGCGGGTATGAGGCTCTCGTCGGCCAGGCCACCGGCGCTAGGCCAGTAACCGGGACGTAAGCCCGGGCACGCGGACTATCGTTCTGCGGAACTGGCTAAAGCCCGTCCAGGCCGCGGGGGCGGCCGTACCCGATGGAAGGCAGCGGTAGTGATGAGCAGTCAACACGCTCGGATCGACAAAGTGAAAGGCACCGCCAACACCTGGATCGTCGGAGACGACGAAGAAGTCATCGTCATCGACCCGGGCGACGATGGGGCCGCCGTGCTCGCTGCTGTCGGTGAGCGGGAGATCGTCGCGGTCATCTGCACGCACGGCCACGCCGGGCATGCAGCCGCCGCGCTGGCGGTCGCGGAACGCGACGAGGCTCCGGTCGCGCTGCACCCGGCCGACCGCGAGGCCTGGCGCGAGTTGCACGACGAGGATCCCGAGATCGAGATGGAAGACGGCGGCAGGTTCGAGGTCGCAGGCGTCACGCTGGAGGTGCTGCATGCTCCAGGGCACAGCCGGGGATCTGTCCTGCTGTATTCCGAGGAGCTCGAGGCGGCATTCGCCGGAGACGTAGTCAGCGAGGACGGCCCGGTCCCTCGCGAGGACGGCTTCCCTAACTGGGGCAGGCAACTCGATGCGATCGGCGCTCAGGTACTGACGCTGCCGCCGGAGACGCGGCTGCTGCCTGGTCATGGCGGCGAACTCACTGTCGCGGACGCGGAGAAGCGATTCAACGCCTGGGTGTCGGTCGGCCAGGACCAGAGTGTCAGTGCCGTCCAGGAAGATACCGAGTAGCAGCCAGCCTGGGTTGTCCGTGCCTTGGCGTTCCGTTTGCCTGTGGGCTGCTCAGCGCGCCTGGCCGGCATTGCGCTGCGGAACGGTGAGGATGGACAAGTGGAACAGCTCGGCTTCGAGGGCATGCCGCGCCGGCTTTATGCCTGCACGCCCACCAGGCTGAGCACGTGGCTGGACTGCCCGCGCCGGTACAAGATGAGCTACCTGGACCGTCCGGCGCCGCCAAAGGGGCCGCCGTGGGCCCACAACAGCCTCGGGGCGAGCGTGCACAACGCCCTGGCCGGCTGGTGGCGGCTGCCGCAGCAGGAGAGGACGGTTGCCGCAGCGGGGGACTTGCTGGACAGCGGCTGGCTGACCGACGGCTTCGCCGATGCCGCGCAATCCGACGCGCACCGGCGGCGGTGCCGCCAGGAAGTCGAGGCTTACGTCGCGGATCTCGACCCTGTGGCTGAGCCGGCCGGGGTCGAGCGAACGGTCGCAACCCGGACTGACCTGATCGCGGTATCCGGCCGGATCGACCGGCTGGACGACCGGCGGCACCCCGGCCGGGGCCCAGGCGACCTCGCTGTCGTCGACTACAACACAGCTCGCCACAGCCTGACCGTCGATGACGTCCGCACCTCGCTGGCGCTCGCCCTGTACGCGC
>Ga0126373_10004660_pt1 | contig 10528 bp, 8 predicted proteins | sample PanSoiMetPlot_11_FD_92545 | JGI IMG/M metagenome (GOLD analysis project Ga0126373, IMG submission 92545) | Tropical forest soil microbial communities from Panama - MetaG Plot_11 | ecosystem: Environmental > Terrestrial > Soil > Tropical forest > Bulk soil | place: Panama | collected 2016-02-17
AAACGTGGGTGGCAATCTGTTCCAGCGGCATGGCATCTTCCATCCACTAGGCTCTCCGGAGCCGGTGCTAGTACGCGTCCCTAGCCTGCGCAACGTCGCCGCCACAGCGCCCTATTTCCACGATGGCAGCGCCCCGACATTGAAGGAAGCAGTCAAAACCATGTGCTTCGCCCAACTCGACCGCGTGCTGACGGGAGAGCAAATTGCCGCCATCGTCGCCTTTCTCAATACCCTCACAGGCACCTATGCGGGGAGGCCGGTCACCCCGGGCGCTGGCGCACCGGGCACAGGGGTGTCGCCATGAGACTGTTGCCGGGTGCCTTTGGCGTGCTGCTACTGCTCGCGCTGCTCACCTGGCTGCTGGTGCACGGCATCGTTACGAATGCGCCGGACTATGCGGAAGCCCTGAAGGCCTTTGACGATTTCGCGCTTGCCGAGGCCTCTCTCCATCGCGATGTCCTGCAGGCGCGTGCCGGCCTGCTCCGCGACTACGATAGCCTCGGCACGGCCGAGGGAGCGATGGAGGACGCGGTCGCTCACCTGCGGTCGCATGCGGTGAGAGAGCGCCTCAATAGCGGGCCGCTCGACCGTCTGGCCGCGACCGTTGCACAGTACGAAGAATTGACCGAGCGCTTCAAGACCAACAACGCGCTGCTGCAGAATTCTCTGTCGTATGTCGGGCTGCTAAGCACGAGCCCGGTATTTGGCGTGAAGAATGCGCAACTCGCTCCCACAACCGGCGCATTGGCGGCTGCCGTCCTGCATTTGACAAGCGACACGTCATCGGACGCCCTCCAGACGCTTCGGGACCGGATCGCCGAATTTCAGTTGCAGGCGCCGACGGGCGGCGCTGATGCGGAAGCGGCGCAGGCGCTGCTTGCACACGCCCGTCTGCTGCATGACCTGCTCCCTGCGCTTAACGTCACACTTGAGTCCATTGTCTCGGTGCCGAGCCGAGAACCCTTGGAAGCGACTCGCGCGGCGTTCGCTTATCGACAGGCCGGCGTGGAAGCGACGGCGCAGCGCTATCGGCTGGCGCTATACCTAGTTTCGCTACTGTTGATCGTTGTCCTCGTACGCCTCGGCCTACGGTTGAGGGTGCGCGCTCAGGCGCTGCGACGCCGAGCGGCATTCGAACATGTCATTGCCCAGAACTCGACCCGCTTGATTAATTGTCCACCGGCGGAAACCGCAGCACGGCTGAAACAGGTGCTCGCCGAGCTCGCCCGGGCGATTGGCGTGGAACGCGCCTACGTGGTGCTCGACGGAAACCCGGCTCTCGTACATGCCTGGTGCGCGGACGGAACGAAGTATCCGCCGGGTTGGCCGCAAGGGGCGCTGGCGCTGTTCACGCGGCTTGGTGCCACGGGATCAGACGTCATTACTGTGCCGGATGTCACTGCATTGCTGCCTCGCGATGCCAAGGAGACCCTCGAAGCGGCCGACGTTCGCGGTTGGGCCTGCCTGCCCCTGATGCGACAAGGCCGGACGCAGGGCATCATGGGATTCGATACATTCCAGCCGGCACGGAACAAGGTCTTTCCGTTGCCTGTCGTTCGACTCGCGGGCGACGCCATGGTCAATGCGATTGAGCGCGAGTTTCTCGAGCGCGACCGAGCAAGGCTCGCAACGCGGCTGGAACGGGCACGTCGCATGCAAGTGATTGGATCCTTGGCAAGCGGAATCGCGCACAACTTCAACAACATCATCGGCGCCATTCTTGGTTATTCGGAGATGGTGGAGCCGCAGCTGACGCCGAGAACGAAAGCGGCCCAGCACGTTGATGAGATACGGCGCGCCGCCGAGCGCGGGCGCGATCTGATCGACAGCATCCTCACCTTCGGGCGGCGGCGTGACGCGCGCGGACAGACGGTGAAAGTACGCACCCTGTTCGAGGAATCAGCTTCGTTGCTGCGCGCTTCCCTACCCGCGAGTGTTGAGCTCGTCATCGCGAACGTGCCCACCGATGTCTACGTGTGCGGCGAGGCGGCGCAACTTCAGCAGGTGATCCTCAATCTGTGCACCAATGCGGCGCAAGCAATGGAACGCGGTGGAAGGATCTCGGTATCAGCGGAACGCAAAGACGTGTCTGCTCCATTGACGCTCAGCCACGGCGACCTCAGGCCTGGGCGTTTTGTGTGCCTTTTGGTCAGCGATACGGGCAGCGGCTTCGATGAGAGAGTCGCACGAAGATTATTTGAGCCCTTCTTCACAACGCGCCTGGCCGGCACAGGACTGGGCTTAGCAACCGTACGCGAGATCGTTCGTGATCATGACGGCGCGATGAATGTACACAGCAAACCAGGACATGGGAGCCGCTTCGAAGCGTGGTTGCCCGCGGCGGCGGCACACGAAAGGGCTGTGGCTGGTTCAACAGTGCTGCCGCTCGGCCGCGGTGAGACCGTGCTGGTCGTCGAGAGCGAGCGGGAAAGGTTGCTGAGAGACGAGGAGACGTTGGCAGCGCTGGGGTACGAGCCCGTCGGGTTCGAACATGCCGACGATGCGATAGCGGCGTGTCGTTCGACACCCGGTCGATTCGATGCGGCGGTGGTTAGCCATACAGGGTCGGCCCCAGGCGCGCTCGACGTGGCGCGAGCGCTCCGTGAGTTCATGTCGAGAAAGCCCATATTGATCGCCACGACATCCACGATGGACGTCAACATCGAGGCCCTGTCGGAAGCTGGGATTGCAGAAGTGCTGCATCGGCCGCTCGTCAACACCGAGCTTGCCGCCGCATTGGCGCGCTGCTTGCGTCCGCCTGGATTACAAATTTAGGCGGTCCGGCGTTTGAAATTCGGATGCAACGCGGTTCACTCTCTTCGCGACGAAAATGCTATTTCCGCTCAAATTGACGCGCAATCTTTAAGCTAGTGGCCTTCTCTCCAAAACATTGTCCGCCCACCGATACATGGGGCTGGAATCTGCCACACGGGCCTCTTCGCTCAACGAATGTTTGTCCGGTTTGCCACCGGAAAGCGGACAACCCGAAGTTCGTTGCGATCGGCCGTTTCTGGCCATGGCACTAAACCGCTCGCGTGGTAGGGCGCTGCAGCGTCCTGGAACGTGACTGGGTATGGGTACAAACCAGACCTGTTGCCTAGTTCGATCGGCGGTTCGAACCCTCGGCGGGGGCGCCTTGTATGCGAGCGATACCGTTAGAGCCGGACCGCCTAGTTCAACCATCCGTGGTCTCTCCCGTCGCGCGCTCGGCGGGTCGGACAAGCGCGACATAACTTACCAGGGCGAGGAATGAACACAGCGCCATCAGTGACGTCATCGAGAGCGCCGAGCGGCCGTCAAAGAACGTCGTTACCAGTCCGCTGACAACGGCCCCAATGGTCATCTGGACGAAGCCGGTTGTTGCGCTGGCAGCGCCGGCGAGTTGCGGGAAGGGCTCCATCGCTTCTTGCATCGCATTCGGCGCAATGAGACCGAAGGAAAAGTTGTTAACTATGAGAATCGAGATGACTAGCCCGAACGGCATCCAGCCCGTCAACGTCATCACCAACAATGACATTGCGGAAGCCGCCGCGAGCGAGAGGCCGATGGTTAAAGGAATACTGGGCCCAACGTCCCTGGCGCTGAGGCGCGCGTTGAGAAGGGCACCGAGCATGATGCTCAGTGACGTCACGGCGAATACCAAGCCATATTGGTCTGGCCTGAGCCCTAAGCCATTGATAAAGAATAGGGGAGAGCCGCTGACATAGGCGAACAATGCGCCGAATGCCATGGCGTTGATCAGGATATAAGCCACACCAGGTGGATGTCGCAGCACACGGAGATAGTCATGCCCGACCATGGCGGGCGCGAGCCGGTTAGCTGGATCCAAGCGCGCGCTTTCGGCAAAACCGATCAAGATGACCAGAAGCAGGATAAGACCTATCCCGGCAAGTATGCCGTGGATCATGCGCCAGCTGCCGAATTCAAGAAGCGCCGCACCGACTGTCGGTGCAATCATTGGAACGATCAAGGTGGCGATAGCCACGTAGGAAAGCCTCGTTCGTGCGGCTTTGCCCTCGAACAGATCGCGGATGATCGCGAGGACGATTGTCATGCTAGCGCCAGCGCCCGCACCCTGGACTACGCGCCATAGCAGAAGGACCAGCAGCGAGCGGCTGATTGCGCCGCCCGCGCTTGCAATGGTGAAGAGTGTGCAACCAAACATCACGATGGGCTTGCGACCATATCGGTCCGAAGCCGGGCCATAGAGGAGTGGGGCAACAGCGAAGCCAATCATGAACACGCCCATCATTAAGCCGACCCGCGACGGCGCGACACCAAAAGTGGCACCCATGGCCGTGAGAGCGGGTAAACTCATATCGATACCGAACGACGGCAAGGCGACGAGAAAGCCGAGCAGCACGGTGAACGCCATTGAGGCGGGTGGAATACGCAATTTGGCTGTGCTCCGCTTGATCCGGTTTGGATCAGTGTTTTTAGCAATCTCGAGGGATCAACGATTGAGTTGACCCTCGAGCGAATATCGATCAAGGCGTGCAGCTACGCAGCTGCGAACTTGGCTCGCCGCCCACCAGACTCTTTCATTCCTTTCGCGGCTTCGTTGATGATGCGAAGGATTTCCGATCGCGTGTCGAGTTTGGCGAACTCATCGGCCATCGACGCGGCCCGCACGCGGTAGCCGGACTGATCGAGTACCGCGCGGACCGCCTCACGTAATGTCTGCGGGGCAGGCTGGTTGGTCGCCAGATTGATACCAACGCCGGACCACGCAATGCGAGCGTTTACATCGGCCTTGTCTTCAGTTAGCCCGGCACTCACGATCGGAATTCCAAAGCTCATGGCCTGATTGACGCTGCCGTAGCCGCCATTGGTGACAAACACGTTCGTCTTTCGCAGCATCCACTCGAACGGCAAATAGTTGGCCAGGCGGGCATTGGCCGGGATCGAACCAGGTATCGCATCGACCGGACGACCGCCGGTGGTCACCACCACAAGCAGATCGGGCTCGTCCGCAAGTGCCGCAAGCGCAGGCGCGACAAGAAGACCAAAATCATGATTGGCCACCGTTCCCTGCGTGACCAGGATAGTCTTGCGGGAGCCGTCGAGGTCACCCGCCCAGGGAGGTAGCGGCGCCTGGTGTGGAATGATCGGAGGTGTGCCGACGAAATGAACCGAGGGAGGCAGCTTTCGCGGAAATTCGAAGCTGGGCACCGTCAGCTGCAGATAGGCGTCTGCTAGCTCGACGACGGAGTCGAACAGCGCCATCGACAACGGTCCAACACCGAATCTTGCCAAGATGCCATTCAGGCGACGCGCTACAGGTTCGTTGAGCACCCTGTCATATTCCTGGGCGATGGCTGCGTATTCGTGACGTTTCGCCTGGGTCCTTGCGGGCGGCAGCCCAAGAAAATGCGGCGCACCGTCATCGCGAGTCGAGTGCAGGATTGAGGTCCCGCACAAAACCACGGGAGGTCGGCTTGCGCGCGGACCGAGCAGCATCGGGAGCACGCCAAAGATCATGTCGTCACCCACGACGACGTCGGGTTGGAAGTCGCGCACGGCCTGTTGCAAGCCGGCTTGTTGCGCCGGTATGGTATCGACAAAGAGGCGCTCCATGGCGACGCGCAACCATTCTGGTCCCGGTGCGATATTTTTCAGCTCGGGAACGAGTGAATCGAGTTCTCGCACATCGATGTCGGCGCCGGCCGGAAATGCCCAGAACTTTGCATCGATGGTTTCAATCCGTGGGCGCAGTGCGCTTCCGGTCAGAAACGCGACGTCGTGGCGTTCGTCGATCAGGCCATGAGCGATCGCAAGGAGCGGATTGAGATGCCCCGTTGCTGGCGTCGAAGCGATGAGAACTTTCATGTGATCCTCCAACCGAAAACATTGGGCGCGAAAAGCCATCTCGCCTTGAGAGTGGCCCGAGCGGTTCGGCGAGAAAATTGAAGGAGCATTGCTACGCTTCAGCTTCGAACAGCTGGAGAATGGCTACGAATGAAATACAATTTGGGCCAGCGGCGACGGGATCGCATCCTGCTCGGGTTGCGGGCGAGATTCCCCTCGATAGCTTCGTCTAGGCTCACAGTGCGGCGAGATTTGCGGGCTCGTTACGCCAGGATTGCAGGCCGGCGCAAAAAAGGGCGTGTAGATATCGCGTGCACCACTGACTAAAGCACGTGCCCTCAATCCACAGGGGTGACTTCGGCTCCTCAGTTTCTGGTCGCGCATAGATTGGGGTCAGAAATAGTCGGGTAGTGCGTCAAAACGCGCGGAACCTGCTTTGGGAGGAGGAATGTCAATGACGAGGGATTGGACGATGTCCACTGTTGCCGGCGGCGCGACAGCCGAGACCGCGTAACCGATTGTCGAGGAGTCCTGACCTCTGTCGCGCCAATGCGGCGCAGCGGAACGGGACCAGTCGGCAGCCAAGAGCTCAAACAAACCGGCGGCTGCTACCAGAGACGCGACCGATGAACGCGGTCCCGCCTGTGAGACCTTGTACGCAATGCTCCCGCCTCGGCGCGTTCGGAAGGCCATCCTCAGAGGACGGCTCGAGCAACCACCCGGGTATGCTTCGCTCAAGGTCCACGCAGGATCACTCGTCCGTCTGCAGTTTGTTTCCATTCGCAGATCGGGCGCCCTCTGCCTGAGGAGTTTTGGGATGGTGGAACGAAGAGCCGTGGCCGCATGCGCGACGAAGCAATCGCGGTGATTGGGTGTTCTCGTAAAGGGTCGACGTTTGCTGCGTCAGTGAATGTATCATTCTTTTGCCTAAGTCACCGATCATCGGGAGCGTTTGAAATTCATGTGATGATCGCATCATCGATATGGACTGGACCACGAAGCACTCGGATAAAATGGCTCGAATCGACGGTGGTTGTCCGACTGTTCTTTCTGTACTTCGATCGAGCCGCGGCAAGCGCTGCCGCAATAGAGGATCTCGCTTTCCAGGACAGGCGGCTATGGTATGTCGATTTGCTAGTGGGGCTCCTCGACAGCAATCGCCACAAGCTGTGGCACATTGGTTGCAGGGGGAATGCCCGGGCCGTTGGCTGCGGTGGTCCCTACCGTACTGACAAGGACCCTGATGGCAGTCAGAAGCCGGAATATTTTCATAAAAACCTCGTGCCTGGTTTGGCGACAATGGCAGCCCTGCGCTACAGGAGAATTTCGGTTAAGCCGAATTGCGTTGCATCTGCAACGGCCGCATCAGGGGTTCGCAGAACAGCCTGTAAGCATTCTCGGTGCATTCTTCGTTCCGGATTGGAGGCGTTTTGCAATCCTGATTGCTGATCGCTGACGACGCGCGGCAGCGGCTCTTGCGAGCGAGCGACGTTGCGGGTGCTGTGCACTGAGGGGACGTCCATAAATAACTCGGTCAATTGGCTGCTCGCTTTTGACGAGTTGCTTTTTTTCTTGTGGGCGCGATCGTATTATTCCAGTCGCTGCCAGGCGGGGCCGATACTCTCTCGCGAATATCGGATAGCCCGTGATAAATCGTAGAGCGCGCCAGCCCGGTAATCCGAGCCATCAAACTGACCCCGCCACGCCCGACGCTTGCGCTTCCAGGGGCCACAAAGCGACGGCGGCTCTGTTCGTCGAGAACAGTTGCCATCTCCCGATATCGCTTTCTTGCAGCGCGCGCCTGCGCAGCTCGCATCATGCTGCGACGCTGTGGCGCGCGAGTCTCTCTTGTGAATCCCCTCCACGATTTTCTTCTGGAGGTGTGTCAATTATGACCCAGTTGTTCTTGGACGCGCCCTTAGTCAGGTCTTGCGCATTGATCGAGGGGCCGCAGGAATAACATCTGCACGATCGATGTGCGAGGGCGCGAAGAGTCTCGCATGCCGCCTGCGCTCATGACGGGTAACGATTGTAACTCGATTCCGCCAGTTAGAAATCTTCCAGTAACACCGCGTCGCCAGATTTCGGTGACCTATCAGGCGCGTCAGCAAACGACGCGCAACAAGGAGAAGCCGTCATGTCGAAGGTTAACAGCCGGATCATCACATTTGCGACCGTCATTCTGTCGGTCGGCTTCGCTGCGACGAATGCCACCTCTGCTTCGGCTCACGAGAGCCTATCGCGACGGGCCGTGGGTCACCACGTTGACCACAGCCGATCGGTCCGCGGCTATGCGGGTCCGGGGTATTCGCTCATCGAGGATTGTGATCTCCCCTCCAGCGTCTGTTCAAACGACGAGCGGATCAGCAACTGAGGCGATCGTCCGATCGCACTCGACGACGGGCGCTACGCCCTTGCAGCGCCATGTCATCGAAGAGGTGTCTTCCCGGCGTGAGCCGCTACGATCAAAATCATGATTGCGCCGGCACATCGTGCGCACTTAGAAGAATCACCAGGAGATCTCAATGTTTCGCAAGTTCGTATTCGTTATTGCAATAGTTTCTGGCAGCGTAGGGCTCGGCGCATCGCTATCGGCCGCGAGCCACTCGAGCCAGCACCTTGCTGCCGACGTCCTCGGTTATGCGTCAGCCGGCGTTCCTCTCGGTAGCGGCTTCACTGGATCTCGATTCAGTCGAGCTACGCCCAATCACGACAATTACGATGGCGATCGTTATTGGAACGGTGGCAATTGCTTCCCGACCGAACCCGGTGGTTGCAACTGATCGCGAAAGCACCAAGCTGCAGCGACAGGGCGCCCCGAGTGACTTCATTTGACGGCCTACCGTGCGCCCTCGTCGGGAACCTCGAGGTCATGTGTGACCACGCACGCCGAGGCCCCTAAGTGTAAAGCGGCGTACTACTAAGGCTTGTGGTATCTTCGCCGATGTTCTGTGAGGATGGACCGCACCCGAAGAACGGTCAACGGATCAATCTCATCGGCGGCGCTGAAATGAGTGGCCCAGTGGCGCTCGATGATTTGCAATAAACTTGCCATCTCAGCAAACATACCATGGTCGGTCACTGCATTTGGGACGCGGTTGACGGGCGCACCAGGGAACCGGCCCGCGGCTAGTTTTGAGGGCAACGTTACCGCTGTGTCGCATGAACTGCGCGTCAATTGATCTTCAGTGCGATTTGCTTCTTCACACTGCGCCTGGCTCAGGACAACCACGACCGGATCCTTTCTTCGGCAGATCGGGGGGAGTGTACTCCACGCACATCGTCAAGGATCGAGCGCGGCGATACCCCTGGACACCTAACAGCCGCGACAAATCGACAGTTTGCGATCGAGGGCTTTGTCAAGCCATCGCTCGCTGTCAACGGGTGATTTCTCGGCACCGACTGAAGTGCCCGCAGTTTGCTGCCGATGAACAACGACCGATTGGGCGTCAACGCCGGGAGCTGCCCCAACGCGCGGCATGGGTGATAGAGTTAGCTCACGAGCTGACGCCGGCAAGCCATAGGCGAAGATAAATGCGCCGATAAGCAAGGCCTTTTGCATCGCGCTCTCCTCCTGCGTTTGCGTGTCAGAAAGATGCCGCGATCGAGCTACAGGAGGATTTCAGCTATCGGGAATCGTGTTACGTCCGTAACGAGCCGCATCCCATTGGAGCAAATCGCACGCACGTCCAGCCGAGGCCTGCGTCCCGCCAGTGCGCCTCGAACTCTGCTCTGGTCGATCTTCAGTCGCCACCCTTGGGCTTGGCGTTGGGTGTGCGAAAGCCGCTTGATGCGCTCCGTGATAATGCGATTCTCCCGACGTTACTGCAGGACGTGACTGCACTCTGACATTTTCTTTCTGTCCGGCTCATAGTCCCGCCGTCGCCAAGATCTGGCGTCGTGCGCATCCTGTTTGGGATCACGACCCGCACTCGACCTAGTCATTCACGGATGATACCGGTTGGCCTTCTTCGCTGCGACGGCAGCGGTGCGGCATCTCACAGGACGGCACCTAGCACTGCCCATCATCGTCCTCGCCAACAGCGGCCAAGTCCTTATTCGTCGCCCTCTGTCAGGTAGCCAAAACCTGTTGCCAGACTTCGGCGAGCAAAACCGCGGCCAGACGGCCAATCGACGGCTGCCGAGGGCGTAGAGGACGCAGGGGCCGTACGCGGCGAAACGCCGCACCTGGAGAACTGGTGACTCAATACGCCACGGTTGGGCGGGACTCGCCGCCGTAAAGCGCGGCCAAGCGGCCCCTTTTCACTGCCCAGTTCTGAGCGTTTCGGAAGGGCGTGCAGGAAGAACACCGCGGGAGTCGAACGAAGGGCCGGGGACTGTGATCCGGTTCATATGGGATCGGTGGTGTGGGCGCTACCAAACCCGGAAAGGCTTAAATTCGAAGGGCGTTTTCCTATGGCTATGTTTTGGGTCAGCACCGCTCTCGGTGCTCTTGGCGCTGCCGCGATTATGTTCGCGATTCCCCGCGATGATGCTCAGTTGCTGGGTAGATTCCCCGAGTCGAACCCTGGAGATCGCGACCCGACGGACAGCAAACGGTGATGTGGGGAGTTTGACTCCTGTCGCTATGCGGCACCGGCGACCTCTTCTTCGAGTTCGTCGGCGTCTCATGCGCCTCATGCACGCAAATAGCGCTCGGTCCCGGACACCGGACCCGGGCCAAACGACTTCGCCTGCGCAATCCCGTTGTACGATCAAT
>Ga0126373_10004661_pt1 | contig 10527 bp, 10 predicted proteins | sample PanSoiMetPlot_11_FD_92545 | JGI IMG/M metagenome (GOLD analysis project Ga0126373, IMG submission 92545) | Tropical forest soil microbial communities from Panama - MetaG Plot_11 | ecosystem: Environmental > Terrestrial > Soil > Tropical forest > Bulk soil | place: Panama | collected 2016-02-17
CTCCAAGGAAGAGCTGGAATCGGCCAACGAAGAATTGAATACGGTAAATGAAGAAATGCAGCATCGCAATGCTCAGCTTGCCCAGGTCAACAACGATCTGATCAATCTCCTGAACAGCGTGAATATCGCTATCGTGATGCTCGGGCAGGACCTCAGCGTGAGGCGCTTCACACCCCAGGCGGAGAAGGCGTTGGGACTCTCTGCCGTAGATGTGGGCCGTTCCCTCCGTAACATCCGGCTTAGGGTAGATGTGGACGCCGTCGAGCAAGCTGTCTTAGATGTGCTGCGCGATATCACCCCCAAACAGCAGCAGCTAAAAGACGATGGCGGCAGCGAGTACTTGTTGCGCGTCACGCCTTACCGTACCAGCGAAAACAAAATAGAGGGCGCGGTTTTAACTTTGTTGTCGCCTTCCGCCGCTTCGCCAGACGCAAGTAAATCGCCCTGACCTGTGACTTGCCGTTTTTGAGTTTATCCCGAACCCCGCTCGTTCTCGAGAAGATCAAACCCATCTACACAAGTCATGAAAACGGCGGGGGAGGGATCCCTACAATCTTTCAAACTGCCTCGCGCTAGCCAGAAACCCGGATCAATCTGGCCCTCCCCTCCGGCGTTTCCTCGTGCTCGGTTTTGGGTTTGGGGTTTGTATTTTCTCCTTTCGCGAAGATTTTTCATCGACTTTCATTCGCTGCTGTAGGTTTTCAGGCGTGCCTCGGTGTCCTCGGCTGTTCTCGGGTTTGATTTGCTTTTGACTTTGTTTTTCCCATTACTTTTCTCCGTGTCTCCGCGTCTCCGCGGTGAATAATGGGTTTTGGTTGTGGCTCCGCCACGCTGTGTTGAAGGTTTTCCCATCAACGGATCACCCGATCACGGCGGTCACGGCGATTCCCCCATACACCCTGCCCTCTTCCCCCCGCATCCTATCGCATGAAAGATAATCTATTGCCAGCTTACGACATTATCGTAGTTGGTGGGTCAGCGGGCGCCGTGGAAGGTTTCCAGACTCTGGTGCGCGCCTTGCCCGCTGACTTTCAGGCAGCCATATTCTTCGTTCTGCACATTCCGGTGGATTATCCCAGCGTGCTGCCTAAGATTCTCAGCCGCGCCGGCTCGCTTCCTGCGGAGCATCCCATCGATGGCGAACCGGTTCGCCACGGCCGTGTCTACGTGGCGCCGCCAGACCGTCATCTGATGCTGGAGGATGGTGTGGTGCGGGTGAAGCGTGGACCGCGCGAGAACCGCCACCGCCCCGCCATTGATCCGCTGTTTCGCACTGCCGCTCGCGTCTTTGGTCCGCGGGTGATCGGCGTCATCATGAGCGGACAGATGGATGATGGAGCCGCGGGATTGCATGTGATCCGGTCGCGCGGTGGCATCGCCATTGTGCAGGATCCTGGCGATTCCGCCTCCCGCGATATGCCACAATCGGCCCTGGAATATGGAAATGTCGACTATGTTCTGCCGGCAAGTGAAATCGGTCCGTTGCTGGTTAAGCTGGTGAACAAGTGCGCGGGAGATACCATGGTTGAACGTAAAAAGAATGGCCACAAGGCGGAGGACAACGTCGAACAGAACCGCACCGCATCCACTCCGGAAGACGGTGTAGGGAAGCCCTCCACGTTTTCCTGTCCTGAGTGCCACGGTGTACTGTGGGAAGTGAAAGAAGGGAATCTGGTCCGGTTCCGCTGCCGGGTAGGCCATGCTTTCACCATGGCAAGTCTGGTCGAGGAGCAGGATCAGTCAGTGGAGAATGCGTTCTGGGCCGCCATGCGCGCCTTGGACGAAAAAGCCGCGCTCAACAAACGCCTGGCTGATTCCTCCAGCGACGCCAGGATGGCAGCGCGCCTGCGTGAACAAGCCGAGGATGATCACGCCAACGCCACCCTCATCCGCAACCTGCTCTTCGCTGAAGAAAAAGAACTGAAACCCGCGGGTTGATAATTGATGCCAGGGGGAATACTTTCAATCGGCCACAATTTCACCCTTCTGCTGATCGGCTTGGAGGCTTCGCCGCCATTGCATTCACGCGCTCGGCCAGTTCCTGAGGTACGTCAGCAGGTACCTCCAGCCATGCATCCGCGTCCTCAAGAATCTTGCCTGTGGAGAATCGGTACAACTCCAGAACTCTGGCTGTGGGGCAATTTGTGCGGATTAACGTCATGATTCGCCGCTTTACACTTTCAGACGCCGCTTGCCCGATGACAGCCACTTCAAATGCGTGTTGCCCGCACGCCATCGCAATTCCCGATTCATCCATCGCTGTGATAACTCTGTGACCTGCACTCTGCAGAATAAGCTTCCTGGTTTTTAACAGCACGGAATCAACGCCAGTGCACAGGACCAGGGCCATGAAGCTTCTGCTTTCCCCAATGATTGGCTGGTAAAGAGCACTGTTTATAGCACTTGTCTTAGCTATGTCAACCCGGAACACGGCAGGTGGCGCATCTTAGCGTTTCACTCGTACGTGTCTTTTTTCCTAAAATTATTCCAGCCTCTCTCTTAGGAATTTGGCCGATGGCAGGAAAGTCCAAGACTAGGGTGTCGCGCCCCGATCTTGACAAAGATCTCTGGGTAAATCCGCGTTCCAATCTGCGCGGACCAGATGGCGACCGCGCCTGGCAAAACGACGGCAACATATCTCCAAGTATAGGCTCCCGGCTGCTGGAATTGGCCGATATAGCCTTGGGGCTTAAGAAGCCCTTACCTAAAAAGAAAAGAGTAGCCGCCGCTGCTCACCATCGTACAGACACTTCCTAGTGCCACTTCGAGGACTGATGGTTCTCCAGAAGTTTAAACCGAAGTCGACCCCCCACATGATGGAGGACGACAGCGCAAAACTCAACCAGACGTGCGCTACGCTGATCCAGGACACAAAAGCCGCTGTTGAACGGACTAGAAAGCTAATTCAGCAATCAAAAAAACTGATTCGACAGCCAAAAAAGAAATAAATCAACGATTCTCGCGGTTGGCGGGTGCCCCATCCGTGCACACCAAGCTTGGGCTTCCGTAAGGTTGGGGGGCAAGGGTGGGGTCTCGCCCTGTAACCTGTTTTTTCGCCACCATCTCGACCGCCTTTTCGAACTCCTGGGCGCGGATATCGTTTGTGTGCGCAGCGAGCACGCGCTCCCGGGCCGCCTGTCCGATGCGATGCAGTTGGGATGAGTCTGCCTGTGTGAGATAGCGGCAGACATCATCAGCGTCCTGCGGTAGCAGAATCTCCTTGCCGGGAAGAAAGAAGTGTTCAAGTCCGGCCCAGTTGTCCGAGATCAGGGTGGCGCCACAGGCTGCGGCTTCAAACAGCCGCACCGAGGGAGAGTAGCCCGCCATCACCATCTGCCTGCGCGTGACATTCAGGACCAGACGCGACGAGCAATACAGGTCAGCGTGGTGACGTGGATTCAGGTGAATGCTGCGTTCCACATTGTCCGGCCACTCAATGGCTGGGGGATACTGAGCGCCTGCGACAATGAACTTTTTCTGCGGCAGGTGCGCTGCTGGCCGGCAAAGTAGTTCCTGGATCTTGGGTTGCCGGTCTGGTGCATAGGTCCCCAGGTAGCTGAGATCGCATTGGAATTCCCGACTGGGAGGCCGTTCGTAATATTTTTCCGGATCAACCGAGCAATAAAGAGGTACGGCCATGGGAACTCCAAACCGCGTTTCCAGTTCCTTTAACATTGGCCCGCCGGTGAAACTGCAATAGATGTCCAACTGCGGAAGATGCCGCGGTAGCAGATAATCCGTTTTGCCATCGCATCCAAGAGCAGCAAGCGTAATTGGAGTATCGATGTCATAGAAGGCCTTGACCGGAACGTTCGAGTCCAAAACTTCATCGAGGGCGGCAACGCCATCTGGGAAATAGGAGCCGACAATCGCAACGTCGGCGTCCCTTAGTTCCGCCCGCACTGTGGGAAGGATTTCGTTCCAGTCTTCAAAAATTTTGAGCGTACAGAACGGCGGTTCGGGCAGGTCGCGGTTGTGTTCGTACCACTCAGCGTTGTGCTCAAAGAAAACCACGTCATGCCTGCGGCGGTGGAGCGCCTTGCAGATTGCACGGAACGTGGTGGCGTGTCCGTTGCCCCAGGCGGATGAAATGGATAATCCAAATATTACGATTTTCATATTAGAAGCCATCTAGCCATTTCATAAATGGATCCGTGTCAGGGCACGACTTGAACGTTTAGCCTCAAAGAATCCCGCATAGCGGGAGGCTAAGAGGCTGTGAAGTCGTGCCGAGCGGCCTTTGAGGCCGCGTAAATCGCGATACAAAACAAATTCTTCTCCTCTGCCGAAGGCCGGCGCGCAGCCCGGGGTCCCCGACGCGCGCGGTTTTCTGTTTTTGCGCGTGGCGGGGTGGAGGTCCCGCTGTTGGAGCGAAGCGCCTTAAAAGCTGGCAGGTGATGGCGGCAGCCTTTTATGAGATGGCTTGCTCTCAGCTCAGCGCCGGCGCAGCCTGCGCCACAGCCACAATCGATTCAAACTGCCGCGCGCGCAGCGCATACGTATGTTCGCGCAAAGCATGCGCTCTCATTTTGCGGGCGATCTGTTTTGCCTCGGATTCGGATACAGTGCGCAAGTAGTTCACTAGCTCGCCCGGGCCTCCGGCAACCAGGATCTCTTTTCCCGGCTCAAAAAATGTTTCGATGCCTTTCCAGTGATCGGTGATCAGGCATGCGCCTGCGCCTGCTGCTTCAAAGATTCGGGTCGGCGGGGAAAAGCCGACGGCGGCCATCGAGTTGCGATTAATGTTGAGCACCATGCGCGCCGAGCAATTCAATCGGTTGTGGTCGTCCGTCCCTACATGACCAATCCAGCGAACGTTGGCCGGCAGCGGCTTTCCAGCCCAGCCCTCGCCACCAAGAGCAAACTGAAATTCAGGCGCCAATTCAGCAGCGCGCAGAAAAAATTCCTCTACTCGCCGTTCGCGATCGGGCAGGCGATTTCCCACAAAGAGAAGATCACAGGCAGAATCTACGGATGCGTTAACCGGATGATGGGTCGTTGGGTCAAGAGCGTTGTAGATGGGATGGCAACTGACCGCGCCCAGTTTTGTGTAGTGCCGGACCACTGGTGGCCCGCCGCCATACGTAAAGATAAAGTCATATTGTGGAATCAGAGCGCGGAAAGCATCCTGCGGATTTTCTTCCACTCGCGCCAGGGTCGCCGGCGCATCCACATCCCAAAAAACAACTTTGGTCCATTCAGAGCGATAGTTGAGAACTTTGGCCTCCAGCAAGTCGTCAAAGACACCCACACCGCTATGCTTGATGATGAGATCACATTGACCGGCTGTGGCCAGCAGGTGTGGAATTTCTGAGGCGTCTTTGTAGACCATGGAGGTGACATAGGAAAAGTCACCTTTGTCACGCTTCTGCTGGCGGCCGTAGGCGTCCGGCTCGGCAAAAATAACCTCATGGCCAAGCGCATGCAGCTCTTTGTAGATTCCCCGGTAATAAGTGGCTGCTCCGTTCCAGTAGGAAGAGGTGATGCTGGAACCAAAAACAAAAATTTTCATTCCAAAATTCCTCGCAGATCGCGATTAACCCTGTTGTGCTTCCATCTCAGAACCGAGACTTTCACGCTGGACCTCCAAATCAGTTTTTTCTGCCAACAATTTTCTGTAGAGATTCGCATACTGTTCCACCATACGTTCGGCGCTAAACCATCGCCGGGCGTGATCGCAAGCGCGATTGGCAAATATTTGCCGAAAGACAGGGTCTTCCTTCAGCCGAGTCAGCGCATTGCGCAGGCTTTCGGGATCGTTGTTGCGGAAGAAGACAGCGGCGTTCCCCCAGATCTCGCGCAAAGACTCGATGTCGCTGGCCACGACGGCGCAGCCGGAAAGCGCAGCTTCCAGCGGCGCCAGGCCAAAAGGTTCGTAACGCGAGACAGCCGCGTATATGGCCGTTCTGCCCAGCAACTCGGATAGCTCCTCCTCGCTCTGCTGTGGCAGAAATTGAGCACCGGGAGCGGATTTGTAGCGTTCCGCAGTCCTGGCTTCCGACTCCGGCTGCGTGTCCGAGCCCACAATACAAACCGGCCACGGCATTTTCCCTTGCAGTAATAGTGCCGCGTTTTTGCCGGGATCCCACAATCGTCCGACCGTGGTAATCAGGTTTTCTTTTATATGGTCTGAATGAAAGAGCGAAGGTGTTCGGCCGTTATAGATGACTGCTGCCTGCTTCGCTGGAGCAAAGTAACGGCTAATCTGATCAAGCATCCACTGTGACGGCGCGACGACTGCCGTTGCATTTGTTATTCCACGCTGAACAATAGCGCGATACCAGCGCATCCACGCTGAATCAGGCGGCTCACATCCATGCACCGCGACCCACCAGCTCACAACATCACTGTGCGCCACCACAAGTCTGGGCACAGGGCACTCGAGCGCGCCGTAGTAGAACTGATTCAGATGAAGCAGATCCGGAATGGTCTTGTCGATGACGGCTTGCAGATATTCCGCTGACGCTCGCAGGTCATCTTCAGAGTCCTGCATCCATTCCAGTTTGAATGCTGTTGGTCTGTAATCGATGCGAGGCAGGCCATCCATCCATTGAATTTGTTCTGACGAAGGAATGTTGCCGAAACTCACCAGAACGACATCAAAGCCCTTGCCGACAAGTCTGTTCACCAGTTCTCGGGCGTAAGTCCAAACGCCGCCGACCGTATCGGCGGTGACTAAGATGCGCATCTTTCCAGATTCTCCAGAGAGGATGGAGTGGCTTCCTGAATGTCGCTGTAACCCTTGTCTGCGAATGTAGTGGTGTAGAAGTTGTGCGCGCGCTCCCAGGCATGATCGTCGGGCGGTCCGCCAAAAGTTTGCGCATATAACGGACTTCCCGGAAACGGATACATGGGCACCGGCTCGCTGACCCATACGCCCTTGGTCCGCAGATGCTCCTGCCAGGCGCGAATTTCGCCGCGATCATCTTTGTCCGTTAGAATCAGATTGGCCTGCACCCAGGGAATTTTTGTGCGCGCATAGAGCAGTAGTTCGGAGATTCGGGCGGTATCCATCCGGCAGTTTTTGTTCAGCTCCTCACGGCCTTGTTCCGTGATGGATTCCACACCGCACTCGATGGATATGCAGTGTGCCCGGCCGAGAAGATCTAAAGTCTCTTCATCCCACAAATCGATGCGAGTCTGAAAACCGATCTTGATTGGCCGCTCCGCTACGCCTTCCAGCAGCACCCGAACGTTTTTTCCGACTCCGAAGATTTCGTCAATGAAGTAGACGTACTGCACGCCACGAGCGATGAGCGCATCGATCTCCTGGAGAACAGCCTCCACAGTGCGCTCACGGAATTTGTTGCGGAACAGCGTTTTATTGCAGAAGGTGCAGGCCCAGGGACAGCCGCGTGCAAACTCCAGTTCGGCGCCAATGCCTTCGTCATTGGTAAACACATGATGCCGATGATGGTGGGCCTCAACCGGGTAATTGCGAAAATCCAATGGACGCAAGGCTTTCATGTCTGTGACGCCGAGCTGCCCGCTGATGTGAATGCCGTTCTGGGTTCTGAAGCAGCAGCCCTCAATCTCGCGCCACGGCTTAAGAGCAAGTTGTGGAATCGTCTGGTCGGGCTCACCACGCAGAGCGACGTCGCATTTGGTCTTGCGGATGGTGGCGGCGGGTGTGGCTGAAGGATGTGGCCCAATCGTGACGGCTATGGCCTTCGAACGCAATCCCTCAATCCACTCCATGGGCATGCGCAGCTCGGGGGGTGGACAACGCCAAAAAAGATACGAGGGCGCTGTAGGAATAATCAGAAAATGCGGCTGAAACGTGCGAATGCGAGACCGAGTTTCTTCCAGCGTGAGATTGTCAGTTTGAGCATCGATCAGCAGCGGCTCGCATCCGGCAACAGCAATCTGGTCATAAGCAAACAGCAACTCCAAAGGAATATGCGGCTCTTTGCAGCCAAAGTACGTTGATCCTTTGAATTCCCAGTTGGGATTGACCAGAGCAAATCTCATCCAGCCCTCCCAAAGAATTCTGTGGCCATGGCAAATGCGGCAGCCGATGTAGCAGAACGGTTGGCAATGCTGTCGCGATTTTCCTCCCAGAATTCGCGCAGCAGTTCCAGAGTTTGCTCGATGCTAATTTGCGGTTGCCAGCCGGTATGACGGTGAATCTTGTTGTAGTTGGTGATGTAAACCGGCTGGTCAGCCGGACGACATTCCTCTCGCACATACTCGAGTTGATGACCGGTAAGCTTGTGAATCTCACGCATCAGATCCAGCAGCGAGATGTTGTTTGCCAGCCCGCCCCCGACGTTATAAATCTCGCCTTGAGTTGTATGCAGATTGTTTCGGACTGCTTCGATGGCGCGAATCAGATCATAGACGCACAACACATCACGCACCTGGCGGCCGTCGCCATAAATGACAACGGATTGTTGCTGCAGTGCGGAATACAGAAAATGAGCGACCCATCCCTGGTCCTCAGTTCCAAACTGTCTTGGTCCGGCGATGCAGGACATGCGAAACACTACTGTGGGCAGGTGATAAATGCGGGCAAAATCGTGTACATATTGGTCCGCGGCCCCCTTGGAACAGCCGTAGGGAGAATGAAAGTCGAGCGGCTGCGATTCAGAAACGCCTTGGTGTCCGGGATAGGTGTAGCGCGTTTTGGTAAAAACCGGCGGCCCAAATCCGAGGTCACCGTAAACCTTGTTCGTAGAAGTAAAAAGGATGAAGGGCTGATGACCGCTCCTGCGTGCAGCATCGAGAATGTTGAACGTGCCGCCAAGGTTTACGTCAAAATCAAGGCGGGGGTCTGCGATTGAAGTTGTTACCGCAACCTGGGCGGCGAGGTGATAAATCTCCGTAGCCTGAACTACTGCGCGGCTGACTAAATCGCGGTCGCGGGTGTCGCCGAGGGTCACGCGAAGCCGTCTTGAATTCGGCGCAATTTTTCGAAGCCAATCCAAATTATGGCTCACGCCGGGCCGCGAGAGATTGTCGAAAACGTGTACGTTCGCGTCCGTCCCGGTGAGCAAATGGTGCGCCAGATTCGAACCGACAAAACCGGCGCCTCCAAAGATCAACACCGAACGGATGTCTTGCTCTTTCATCAGCACTCCTCTTTCAGGCTGTTAATCCGTAGTAGCTAAGCTCCGCAACTGCATCAGCAGCGCGATCTGCCGGCTGTTGCGAGCGGAGCCATGCCGCCAAATCCTTTACTCCTTCGCTGAACGGTAACTCAGGTTTGTATCCAAGCAGGTCTTTGGCTCGGGAAATGTCGGCGAAACAGTGCCGGATATCGCCCGCGCGATATTTGCCTGTGAGTTCAGCGGCTATGGGCATTTCGAGCGCATTGGCGAGAGTGAACGCTACTTCGCGAATAGAGGTCGGCTCTCCCGAGCCGATGTTCAGGGCCATGCCATCGGCTGCGGAGCGTTCCATGGCAAGCAGATTTGCCTGGACAACGTCCTGTACGCTGACAAAATCGCGCATCTGCAGTCCGTCTTCGAAGACCAGCGGCGACTTTCCATTCAGAAGTCGCGAAGCAAATATTGCGGCCACACCGGTGTAAGGATTGGACAGCGCCTGCCGCGCTCCGTAGATGTTGAAGTAGCGTAGAGCCACCACCGGCAGCCCATACGTGCGGCCATAAAGCAGGCACATTTCTTCCTGGTCTTTCTTGGAGAGGGCATAGATGGAACTGCAATGTAGAGGTTTGGATTCGTCGGTCGGCGCCGGCTTAAGGGCTTGGCCACATTCAGTACAGAGATTTTCCCATTGCTTCTTTCGGAGCTGTTCCGCATCGCGTAGCAGCGGCGCGACTGCGCTGCATCGTTCGCAGATGTACCGGCCTTCACCATAGATTGACATGGAGGAGGCCAGCACCAGTTTTTCGACCTTGTTTTTTCGGTTCAGGAGTTCCTGCAGGAGAACGGCGGTGCCGAAAGTATTCACTCCAACATAGCGGGAGATCTCGTACATCGACTGGCCCACTCCCACTGCGGCGCCCAGATGAAATACAACTTCGATCCCCTCTAGAGCGTGATGAACGGCTGCTTCGTCGCGCAGATCCCCCATAATCAGTTCGGCGTCTGAAGAGAGGTAATCTGGAAGTTGATTGCCATGAACTTGAGGCGTGAGGTCGTCGAAAACGCGCACTTTGTGGCCGGCGTTGAGAAGCGCATCGACAAGATGCGAGCCAACAAATCCTGCTCCGCCGGTTACAAGAATACTTTTCATTTCTTTGCAGCCCTTCCAGAGACAGGCTCTTGATCGTGGTCGTCCCTGGGCCACTCAGATAAGTTATTGAATTTTTTCCACGGCATTACTGCTCGAACCATCTCTCAACACCTTGCAGAAAGCTGGTCGCGATGGCGATCGATCCGCTTCGGCAGTTTCGTCCGGCGGGTTGACGGGTCTGCAGGGAAGCGGAAAGGATTAGTAGTTTTTGTGATCGCGATCTCACTGACTCTCAGAATTTGTAGTCCACAGCCGAATCTGAACGATTTAGAGGGTTGTAAAGGTAAGTAGGATGTCCAACAACTCACTTTGTTGCCGCAATATCAA
>Ga0126373_10004662_pt1 | contig 10526 bp, 10 predicted proteins | sample PanSoiMetPlot_11_FD_92545 | JGI IMG/M metagenome (GOLD analysis project Ga0126373, IMG submission 92545) | Tropical forest soil microbial communities from Panama - MetaG Plot_11 | ecosystem: Environmental > Terrestrial > Soil > Tropical forest > Bulk soil | place: Panama | collected 2016-02-17
GAACGAAGTGCTGACGGAGCAACGCCCAAGCGATAAACCGGGGTATCAATTTGAAGTGGCGACGACTGCCTCGTCTCGGTCGATCAACTGTTTCGGTGAGTTGACCATTCAAGCGAAGAACTTCCGCGCCCTGGATCCCGACCTGGATACACTGCTAGTGGGAGGCGGACGAGCGGTATGGGAGTTACCGCGAAACGAAGAGCTACTGAATTGGTTACGCACTGCCGGGGCTCAGGTCCGTCGCGTCGCAGCGATTGGAAGTGGGGTGTTCTTTTTGGCGGAAGCGGGCTTACTTCAAGGCAAACGCGCTACCACTCATTGGCGGTGGGCCGAGCGCTTGCAAGCCAGCTATCCCAGTATCGTGGTTGATCCGCAGCCTGTATTCGTGCGGGACGGTAAATTCTTTACCTCCGATGGAGTGGCCGTCTCCATCGATCTTAGTTTGGCCATCGCGGAAGAGGACTATGGACGCGAAGTTGCCGCCGAAGTGGCAAAACGTCTGGTTATCTTTGTCCAGCGACCGGGCGGTCAAGCTCAAGTCAGCCGAGCTCTCATTTTACAGGGTTCGGAGCATGACCGTTTTCGCGATCTTGGAGTTTGGATTGCAAATCACCTGGACAATGATCTGACCGTGGAGGCTCTGGCCAACAGAAGCGCCATGAGCGTCCGCAATTTTGCCCGCCGCTTCCGGGATTCGTTCGGAATTACACCCGCCGAGTTTGTTACCCGCGTGCGGGTGGAAGCTGCTTGCCGCCAATTAGACGAATCCAATTTGACGATGGAACAGATCGCAACCCGATGCGGCTTCTCGAGCGCGGAACTTCTGCGTCGCGCTTGCCATCGGATACTTGGCCGTTCTCCTCGTCAGTTCCGCAGCGGTCGCAATTTGGTTTAACACCGACAAAAACACAAAGGACACAAAGGTAACCTCTGTGTCCTCTGGGTCTTTTTGGTGGATTTACCCGGTCGTTAGTTTTGGCCGCCGCCCTGGTCCCCTGTATCAGCGCTAATGACTGTGCCATCTCGTACGAAGCCCAATTGGTAAACGGTGCCCCCAAACGTCCCTCGCGCGATCAGTTCCAGCTCGCCGGCTACTAGAAATCCGCGATCGGAGATTCTCGATCCATTCTGCTCTAGGTAATCAAACGTAGTATTCATAGAAATTTTTCTAAGTGCTTATTGCCTCTCTTGGCACCGCTCACCATCCGTCTAAAACCCAAAGTTCAAAAGGACACCTACCCCACGTTTTCCGCCAAGCGTTGACTCCCATCTGGCGCGAATAGGCGAGGACGCGGGAATTTATCCCTAGAGACCTCCTTACTCTTGCGTACCCTCGGCTTTACGGGAGCGCGCCGAATCATTTCATCCGTTCCCCTGCGCCAGAGCGTGGTCTAGCTGCGGTCTGTTTCGCTCGATTACGCGCTGCACTATCATCGCATCGTCAGTGAGGCCGATCTCCGCCACATGATCAGGTATCAGGTCAAACCGTTTCAGCAAGTAAGCGGCAGCAAAGCCCACCTCGGCCATCCAGATGGGCAGGGGATCCCTCGTGCGCTGGACCGAACTTGACTCGAGCACTTGGACTAACAGGTGCACCGCTTCGCTGAGTCCGGGATGCTCGCCGGCATTGGATTCCTTGAGTTTATCCAACAAGCGGCCAGTAAATGTCTCCAGTGTACGCAGATCGGATGACCTTATGCTCGGTCGCTGACTCTCGATGTAGTCATCGATCGTCATGATCTTACCTGATATTCTCCAGGAATTAGGCGATACGTGGCCGAAGCGCGCAGCCGGCGATTCGTCACTATTATCAGAGGTTTCTATTGGTGATGGTCTGTTTGTCATAGATGGTCTTTCTATCAGTATTTAATCGCCACGGGCGTTATTCCCCGGGGTTGTCAAAGACAGGTAGTAAATGGATGAGGAAGTAGGCTAAGGAGGTGATAAACGCGGCCAGATAGGTCCACGCTGCCGCGCGCAAGACCTTTACTACCGCGGCCTCTTCTTCCTGGGTTTGAATTATTCTGGTTTCTCTTAACCGCAGTTGTGCTCTAGCCGACGCATCAATTTCTACAGGAAGAGTAATCAGGTTAAACAACATCAAGATACCCCAAGCGGTCGCTATCAAAGTTAATGCCACTCTGCTGTTTAGAACACCTGCCAGCAGTCCAAGTAGAGGTAGCCAGAGGACGATCTGACTCGCAAAGGTAGTTAGCCCCACTGCGGCCATTCGCCATTGGAGAAGCGCATAACCTTCCTTATGTTGTATGGCGTGCCCACATTCGTGAGCAGCGACGCCGAGCGCGGTTGCCGACGTTCCATGGTAGATTTCGCGCGAAAGAACAAGGCGCTTATGTAAGGGGTCATAGTGGTCTCCGAGCATCTGCTCTTGTTCGATAATTTCCACGTCGTAGATCCCTTCTTGGCGGAGTATTCTCTCGGCCGTCTCTGCACCGCTTGATCCTGAGCTGGCGGGGAACAAACTGAAATCGTTGTAGACTCGGCCTACACGGATTGTGGCCCAGAGCGACAACGCCATCGTTCCGATGAAAACCAAGACAACTAGCAAAGTCATATAAACCTCCGTTACAAAACCCCTAGGGTTTCGGCCAGCCAGATGGCTCCATGGCGCCCAAACATGGCTGCGGTCACACCGCTAGCTACGAGCACGACCAGGTATAGGTAGCCGACGAGTAGGACGACTCCGTCGCGTTCAATCCAGCCGATAGTCACCGTAATTATGCCCCAGGCTGGTATACTATTGGTGAATGGAATCGGTAGGGGCAGACACATCACCAAACCCCAGGACGCAATGACTAAGCCGAAAACAAGGCGGGCCAAGTTCCCCATACAAATGGTTTGCCAACGGGGTCGGGTGATTCGTTCGAACTTCCGCAGAATCCCGGCCAGCAAGGAGAATAGACGTTGGGCATGGCCAGGTCGAATCTCGCGTTTGCGGATCCAGTCAGGCAACCAGAGGTTCAAACCTGCTGCGTACCGGAATCCGATTGAAGCGACGGCAAGGCCGCAGGGGATAGATAGCCCAGGGATAATATCGATGGGCAAGCAGAACGGGGTGACAAACAGAAGCAGAATCAACGCGAAGTCGCTTCCGTGCAGTTCCTCTTGCAAGCGATGGATCCTTAATGGGCGATCCTTTAGTTCTTCTGCCAGCCGCTTCAATCGCTCCGAGAGCCTGGGCTTCGGCTGCGCGGACGTTAAATGCTGAGCGGTCGTAGACAATGTCATACCCCGTGCTGCCAGAATTTGTATCCTGAAACGCAGTGAAGTCGGGCAGTTTTCAGCTAGTTAAATCGAAACGTGAAACAAGCTCCAGGGCCGCCGTAGCCGTAGTAGGGATAGTAGCCTGGATAGAAAAAGCGGTGACCGTATCCGCGGTAGTAGTACCCGCGATGATAACCGTAATAGCCGCGCCGGAAATGACCATGATGGTATCCTCCTCTGAACCCGCCGTGATGTGGTCCGGCCTCGGCCTGAATCGGAAGAACAGCTAGACTGACGCCGACAACCCCCAGATAAATCAAAAGCTTTTTAATAAAGCTCGTTCTCAATACAGCTAGTCTCCGGTTGCGTGAATTAAATGCGGAACCGGTCGTGAGAGCATCCGGCTGTAAGAGGTCGGGCTTAGGCTCGACATTTCCTGGCGAGAACGATCGTTGATAGTGTCCAGTAACAATTTGCGTACTCATATTTGTCTTTTCCCTTGGTGTCTCTTCGGGCAACTCCACAGGGCCAAACTGTTTGGTTTTGATCCCTGTCCCTCGACTCGGTATTCCACTGATAGGTGGATGTTGGTGTGGCTAAGCAACGCGTATGCCATGGTGCCGGGTACGGGACTAACCCCGGCTGTCCCTGGTAAGAGCGGCGCTTTGCTGGCTTCGAAACGGCTCCGATCCGGTCAATGATTGTCCGGTACCGGTCATTTACTGACCGGTAGATGGTCGTTTCAATGGGGAACTGCCAGAGCGGCCGTTTTGGGGTGGATCACGCGCGGCAACGCTCGAGGCTGAAACTGAGAAGATCTTTAGTATCGTATGGCAGGCTACAAATGACTGAGATAGCAAAAATTCTGTTGATCGAAGACGACGCTGCCATTGCGGGCGGTCTCCGGCGTGTGCTTGGCCGTAACGGCTATGATGTGACGATGCTCTTGCGGGGAGACGAGGGACTAAAGCAGGCTGGGCGCGAGCACTTCGATGTAGTGCTGACGGATTTTAAATTGCCCGGCTTGAGCGGCCTGGATCTCGTAGCGCAACTGCACGCAGTCAAACCACTCCTGCCAGTGATTGTGATGACGGCGCATGGCAGTACCGAGACGGCGATCGAAGCGACGAAGTTGGGCGCTTACGATTACATATTGAAGCCGTTCGACGTAGAAGAACTGCTCGATCTTGTTAATAAGGCTGCCGCCACGAGCCGGCTTGCGTCCGATTCGGTTGGGATGGGGGTGACAGAATCCGCGCATAACGGGATCGTTGGCAACAGCCGGGCGATGCAAGCTCTTTACAAAGAGATTGGGCGGATCGCGACGAAGCCGGTGACCGCCCTCATTCGCGGCGAAACCGGGACGGGTAAGGAATTGGTGGCCCGAGCTATCTACCAGCACAGCGACCGAGTGGGGAAACCTTACATTGCCGTCAACTGTGCTGCGATCCCGGAAACATTGCTTGAAAGCGAGCTTTTTGGTCATGAACGTGGCGCCTTTACCGGAGCCGAGACGCGGCGGATCGGGCGTTTTGAGCAGGCGAACGAGGGGACGATCTTTCTAGACGAGATCGGTGAGTTGACTCCAAATACCCAGAGCAAGCTGCTGCGCGTGCTCCAGGAGAAGTCGATTCAGCGGCTTGGGGGTAAAGAACATATCCCATTGGATATCCGCGTCGTTGCGGCTACCAACCGCGACTTGGAGCAAGCGATCGAAGATAAGAAGTTCCGGGAGGACCTTTATTATCGTCTGAGTGTTGTGGTGATTCACGTGCCTTCTCTGCGGGATCGGCGGGAAGACATTCCCTTACTCGTTCAATACTTCCTCCGCCGGTACGCTGGTGAACTGGCGGTCAGCAATCCAGCGATGAGCGCCGAAGCGAGTACCTTTCTCGCTGAACAACTATGGCCAGGTAACGTCCGAGAACTCGAAAATGTTGTGCGCCAGGCGATGCTGATCGCCCGGGGATACGTAGTGAGTCTGGAAGATGTCCGCAAGGCGATGCAAAAGCGCGAGATCGTCTCGGCAGGTACGCAACAAAGTATCAGTAGCTACGTCGATGAGGTTCTGCGCGCCGCCGGCCGCGGCGAGATTACAGACGCGCGTGACGTAGTAATGCAGGCGGTCGAACGCGAGCTTTACACGCAAGCCCTCAACCAGGCTGAAGGCAATCTAACCAAGGCGGCCAAATGGCTTGGTGTTACCCGGGTGACGCTGCGAGAAAAGCTCAATGCGTTCGGGCTCCGTTCCGAGTCTAACTAGGCTGCTTCCTGCTTGAACCAGCATCCCTTTGGGAGATGCACGCCCTTCAGGTTTTATGTTGTACAAATCTATCAGGGTCATCTGGCGCTACGCGCATGACAAATGACAGATTGGTGCAACGGCTCACCAATCACCAATCACTTATGAGTGGCAGTTACTCTATCAATACGCGCCTGATTGCTTTCAGTGCGGGCATCATTGGCTTGGCAGTGTTGATTGCCTGGGCGGCCAAGACGAGTTGGGATCAGCTCGAAGCACTACACGAAAGGATGCAGGAGGAAAGCTTGCGACACTTACGGATCGCCGATGAATTTCAGGCCAGCGTTTACCGCCTCAATTACACATTGATCCGGTTGGGGGCGCACGAAGCGACCGGCGAAGTCGAAAACTTCAGACGGGAGAGCGAAGATCTTTCAACGTGGTTACGCGAGCAAAAGGCTAAGCACACCATCCCGCGCGAACAGGCCGTACTCGAGCAAATCAGTCGCGCGTACGACACCTACCTGACAGCAGCGGGGAAGGTCATTGCCACCGCGCAGCAATCCGATGATCAGAAGTCACTGTTCGAGGCGCTGGAAACAACCTCGGAAGCTTCCAAGCCGTTGCTCGACCTCGGCTCTGCGCTGGTGCTGGCGAATCATGAAGCCCAGCAACAATGGCGTAAAGACTTCCGTAGATCAGTTGGCCGTTTGCAGAAGGTTATTTTTTGCTCGTTGTTCTGTTTGATTGCCCTGGGCGCAGGTACGAGCGTTTTTGTTTATCGTCAATTAATTGGACCGCTGCGCAGCCAACTCGCCGAGAGCCGGGACTTAGTTGCCCGGCAGGAACGGCTGGCATCGCTAGGTGTGCTGGCTGCAGGTGTAGCCCATGAAATTCGCAATCCGCTGACCGCGATTAAGGTCAGGTTGTTCAGCTTGCGGCAGGAGCTCACCGGCGCAGCACTCGGAGACGAAGATATCAAAGTGATCTCCGGCGAAATCAGCCGGTTAGAGCGAATCGTGAAAGACTTTCTACAGTTTGCTCGTCCCGCTGAGCCAGCGCTAGAAATAGTGAACGCGTCGGCTCTGGTTTCAGAAGTCTACGAACTGATGCAGAGCCAGCATGAAAAGGGCTCTATTAAGCTTAGAGTAGAAAATCTTACGAAAGCAAACATCCGTGCCGATCCGGGTCAAATCAAACAAGTGCTGATCAACCTGGTACAGAACGCCACCGAAAGCATCGTAGAGGCGGGTACGGTGACAATGCGAGTTCGTGGCGGAATGGCCGCAGTCCGGAACAAGCGGCTGCCCTGCGTGTTCATCGAAGTTGAAGATACCGGCACGGGCATTGCCGCGGAAATGCGGCAGCGCCTATTCGACCCGTTTTTTACCACAAAAGAGAGCGGCACCGGACTTGGTCTCCCCATTGCGGCGCGTATTATCGAGCGGCACGGCGGGGTCCTGAAGTTTCAAAGCCGGGTGCCGATCGGAACTGTTTTCAGCATCGTGTTGCCGATGGCTAGAAATGGAAACAGGTAAGATCTGTTCCGGCCGTGCCCATCGGTTAGTAGTAACTACGCAGACGAGCTCCCTTCAACGGCAGCGCTGTCCTTCCTCTCTCGCCTGCGTAGTGCGACTAACTAACAACCGGATACACCGGGTGGCCGCGCTACTGTCCCAATTGCCGTGATCTTTGTTTGAATGTGTTCGGTAGGGATTAGCTCCGTAGGAGCGAAATCTTTATAGAAACGATACGGAGAAAATCGCCGAGAGCTCCGTAGGAGTGGCATCTGGTTGATATTCTGGGAAGGGCGTGGATGTCCGCAATGCGCCGAAAAACCGGTGTGTCGACCTCCTTGCGAATATGTCGCTCCTACGGAGCTGCACCGGTATTCGGAGACCGATATTTCTACAAAGATTTCGCTCCTACGGAGCTGATCCCTACCGTTCCGTACCGATTGCGTGTTGCCCCGCAATGCAGTAATGGGGCGCCGTGGAGCGTTGCCTCGCTTGCGAGGCCGTTCGGTCGGAACCGCTGGAACTTTGCCTCGCTTACCAGGCCTTCAGCTGCCGAGCGGATCCAAGCATTACTTCCGGCAGACCAGACAAAAAATCGAGGCGAGGCTAGGGGATAAGCTCTATTCAGCTTCAAAGGCAATCTAACCACAGCGCGAAGCTAAAGTGCTGATTTAACTATTTGTGAAAAGAGACTCCATCCGTCCCGTTGCATTCGACTATCTGAACCCAATGAGTGCGCGATTGCGCGCCCCGTTGCAACGGGCAATCACCTGGCCCTACTTCTCTACACAACCGGTCAGCGAAATTCGTAAAACCTCGCACGGTAGTGAACTCTATCCCGCTTCCTGCGAGGCAGATAACACTTTGAATTTCCAAGCCAAACTCTCTGATCTGTGACCGTGCGTGGATACCTTGCTGGTGCGCCTATGGCGAGGGTGAGACGGGTTCTGCTGCTGGGCTCGATTTCACCGAGGGTCGACGTAGCCTTGTTAGTACTGCGTGTTTGGGTAGGTATGACCCTGTTTCTCAGACACGGGCTGGAAAAACTCTTCGGATCGTCGGACGCAAGCAGCCAGTTTCCTGATCCATTACATTTGGGTAGTCATTTCAGTTTCATCATCGCGACCGGTTCTGACGGATTTTTGTCGATCTTGGTTGTAGCCGGCCTGGCCACACGCTGGTCGACGTTACTGGTCTTCAGCAACATTTTTGTCGCCTGGGCGTTCGTGGTGCATTTTCAGTTTTTCGCCCACGGGGTCAGTCCAGGTGAGGCCATGGTTTTGTATCTTGGCGGGTTGGTTACAATTGCGGTGGCTGGTCCGGGGCGATTTAGTGCGGATGCATTTTTGGTGAAGCGGAGCGGGAGACGATCGGTACGAGCCGTTGCCGGTTAACCAGCGGGGATGCGGTCGGGCTGAACAGTTTCCGTTCAGGAGAGGCCCCGGATGAGCGGGAGCTCATCCCGACCGGTTGGTGCGACCACGAGCGCGGGTGATCTGCCCAGAATGGCTCAGACACGAAATACGGCAATTCAGACAAAGTACGGCCCTGTTTGCATGTAATCATCTTTATTATGGGCACCAGTGGCAATGTCGAACGGAGTCTGGATTGTTATCGGCGGACTAGTCTTTTTGCTGGGTGTCTCAGACCTCTGGTTGGAGAGTATCTTTGAGAAAATCTGTTTTTTGATATCCTCGGGGGTCGCTTTGAATCTGGTGCCGCGCTTTGGGCGGACCGGAGCATCGTTGCTCGCGGTACGAGATCGCGGGTCCGCGCTCCTATTATTTCTGGTGCTCGGTTTTGTTGAAGATTGTGCAGTTCGGGATACGAGTTGGTTCAATCACCGAATCGTGGCGGTGACTGCGGCGAGCTTGTTAGCCGGAGTAGGCGTTGGAGCCGTTGTTCGCTTGTTTGTAATCTGGCTGGCTCTTAGCTACGATCCGAGAGAGATGTCCACAGTCGCCATTATAATATCGAGCGGCGGCTTATTCGGAGGACTAATACATCGTTGGAGACCAAAATTAGCCGAGCAGCCATTAACCGGATTTTGTCTCGCTGCCAGCGTATCTTTCCTGCGTGACATCTCGCTGCTTTTCTATGCTCCCCGGGAGACGAGCGCTCCCACGTTGGGCCATCTGTTTCTCGCTCCTGTTCTGCAAGGATTAGGAACCGCTCTGGTTTTGGCCATGGTGGCCAAAGCGCGCGAACAGGATGACCAGATTCGAGCCGTGGCCAAGGCAGAAGTCCAAGCTCTCCAGGCCCGGCTAAATCCACGCTTTGTGGCCGACGCTCTGAACAGTTTGGCCAGGTTCGCCACGGCTGAATCGCAAAAAATTCCTCGGGCCGTAGGGCAATTGCGTCGCTTTCTGCGCGCCAGCTTTGATCAACAGGATCGGCCACTTGTCCGGCTAGAGGAAGAGTTGGCGGTGGTATCGGCCTATTTGGAGATCGAGGGCATGAATTTGGCCGGCCAACTCGAAGTGGTTGAAAGCATTGATTCTCGCGGATTGCCGGCCTTGATACCGCCGTTCGCGCTCCAGGGATTGGTCGAGAACGCCATAGAACATAGCCGTCCGATCACGCCTGACATCTGTCGAGTGTATATCACCATCAGGGCGAAAGATGAACGGCTAGAAATAATGGTAACCGATAACGGAACGGGAGTTCCGCGAACGCAGATCGAGCAAGTGTTCTTTCCCGAGAGATCGCGTCTTGGCAGACTGACTCTATTGCGCCGGCAATTGGGAGAACTATTCGGGGACTCGTTCCAGCTCGAGATAGAGAGCGAAATCGGAGCAGGAACCACGGCGACGCTGAGTCTACCGCTGCAGATTGATTTAGCGGCTTCCCTCGAATGGGGGACTACTCGCTCCACGATCGGAGGCACACCTATGACTCAAGCCTTGCTTCCAGAAAAGGCGTTGCCCGGCGTCAAAATTGACTAGGTGCAAACGCCTTTATTTCAGGATGTCCTTGAGAGTTCGTCCATCGGAATACTTGATATCGGTTATCCTCCAACCTTGCGCGGTATTTGATAGTAAGAACACTATCTTTTCACTCGTCCCTATGTTTTTGAAGGACGCCGCAACTTCGGCCGAATCCTTTTGTTGAGCTACCAACGCAATGGAGAAATCTTTGATGTCAAAATCCTGTGCATCATACAGCGGATCAAAGTCTAGTTTCCCAACTTCACCCTTAGATTCCGATTGGTCTTTTAAAAACAGAGACAACAAACCTTTCTCAAAATAGGCGCCCAACAGTTTCTTGCTAGCCGGATACTGTAAAGGGTCTGCCTTCCCTTTATGTGCGTGATAAAGGTCGGTGATGACCTTTGTTGGGGAGGTCGGAGCGGGCAAACCGGTCTCAGCCCATGCCCCGCAGAGATTAAAGAGAAATACGGCAGTGACGATGAGCTTTCTCATACTCTCCTTTGTGCCTAACTAAGGAGTAGATTGCAACTTACAAAACCTTTCCGGGTAAATACAGAATATCCGTCATAGCGGGTGTTGGGGTACGATCTGATGTGGAGTCGATTTTGTGGA
>Ga0126373_10004663_pt1 | contig 10526 bp, 7 predicted proteins | sample PanSoiMetPlot_11_FD_92545 | JGI IMG/M metagenome (GOLD analysis project Ga0126373, IMG submission 92545) | Tropical forest soil microbial communities from Panama - MetaG Plot_11 | ecosystem: Environmental > Terrestrial > Soil > Tropical forest > Bulk soil | place: Panama | collected 2016-02-17
AGTCGCAATGACCGCGGCGGTCTCAATAACGTCATTAGAAAGCGTGAAGGTGGCTTTGTTTTCGTCGGGGACTGTTGCCTCGACGCCACAACTAATAGGGGTAGTCTGCGCAATCGCCGAAGCCACCGTAATCGTGAAGTTGGTGACGAACTTTCCCGTGACAATCGAGACCGCTGCGGGGCTTGTAATCGGTTGCGTACCGAGCGGCCGGAACGAGTTGTTAGTGGGGTTCAGATAACCGAGGATGCGCGGGGTGGAACCCGTGCTGGCGCTCTGGCTCCACGCCGTCCCCGCCAAACTGGTGCCGAGAACCAGGGCCAAGATGAGGTTTGAAAGCTTCATAAAATCCTCCCTTATTGGGTGTTGATATATAAAGGTCGCCATAGTGGGGGACGGATGGCAAGTATTAAACTTGGTTGGAAGCGATGAAGTATGCATGGAGTGCACTAAAGGAAACTTCGAACGGAGTTTAAGCCGGATCGCCTTGCTCAAGCGGGAGGCAACGGCGAGGAGGCGCTATGCTGTCGAAATAATGGGACTGGTTCACCGAGGGCTTCGAATTCGCCGACCTTCAAGGACGCCCAGGCACGAAGATATCGGGCAACATCATCGGCGAACGGACGCTTGGCCTTCCCAGGAGCACGTGAGCGGAGATTGAAAACGGACGTTAACAGGTCTATTGGCACGGTATCGCGCTCGGAGCCGAGCATGCAGGCGGGGGTCCGCACTGACTCGTTGCAGGCAGCGGACGGAATTCGAACCGCCGGTCTCGTCCGACTAAAAGTCTAGTTTCTCGTCGCAATAAAACGGACTGTTTGCGAACTTTCCCGGTGTCAAGAAGCGCAAACAGGACCGGCAGTTCGAATACCCTCTCCTCCAGCAACGAGTCAGTGCTAACTTCAGGTGCCTTTTTTATGCGCGGCTCTCATCGCAGGCCGGAAATCGTTCGCTGATTGCAGATTGCTGGGTCATGTGGTGAGGCTTAAAAGGCACGGCTCCTGAAGGACCCGTTTCAGGTCCGCCGAGGGAGACGAGTTTTACGGGCGCCACGATCTTGTGGGCGTCACGTGACCGAGCAAGACCACGCTCGCCTTGTACACAGCCTCAAAGATAATTAAATCCATGAATGATTGATTAGATATGGCTGAGACGGCGAGCCTCAATGTGCGAGCCGCTGAACGATCGCAACAGGAGAGAGCATAGTGATTGCCTGCTTCCGCATGGCTGCCTCAGGTAAGCGATTTCAGATGAAGGTGTCGAGTCGAGTTCGACTCGCCGCATTAATCACTCGGCTGGAAATTGTGCTCGTGCTTGCGGGGCTCGGCTTGGGAGCCTGCCAGAGCCCGGCGATGGCCCAGCAAAACGACGACGAAGCCTGGGTGGCAACGGAAAAGGGAGTATCCACCGCACCGGTCATGATTGACGGGCACCTCCTGTTCCGAGTGCGAGGGGTGACAGCGTTCCCCGCCGCGCAGCGCGCCGCGGCAATCGCCAACCGCATCAAGGCAATTGCGGCGGACGAATCGGTCTCCACACAGTCGCTTCATCTGGTTGAGAGCGAACACGCGACCGAGGTCCTGGCCGGCGACCAGCACCTCGTGTCAGTCTTCAACAGCGACGCGCGTATTGAGAGAGCGGCCCGGCCCGTGATCGCAGAGATTTACCTTAAGCGGATCGCGGCTGCGGTGACCGAGTACCGCGCTGAACGCTCCCCTAAGAAACTGTTTCACGCCATGATCGTGACCGCCATCTGCACGCTCTTGCTGGCGCTGGTGCTCTTCATGATTTTTCTCATCTCGCGGTGGTTCACACGGCGCATCGAGATCCGCTACCACGCAGCCATCGAGCATATTGAGGAAGGCTCCCTGCGGCTAATCAGCGCCGCGTCTATCTGGCGCGCGCTCCACATCGCCTTTCGGATTTTCGGCCTGTTTGCGGCAGTCGCCTGCTCGTTGTTTACCTTCACTTCGTCCTCCGTCTCTTTCCCTGGACGCGCGGCTATGCGGACAGTTTCCGGACGGTGGCGCTGGCGCCCGTGTTCGCGGTGCTGGGTGCAGTGCTAGGTGCCACGCCCAAACTGCTGGTGATCCTGCTGATAGCGGCCGGAACGCGCTACCTGCTCAAACTGGCGCGCTATGCATTCTCAGCCATAAAACAGGGGAGTCTAAAGATTTCGGGCTTCGACCCCGAGTGGTCCGATCCCACCCACAATATCGTCCGGGTGCTGATAATCGCCTTCGCGGTGGTGGTCTCCTACCCGTACATACCCGGCTCCGAATCCGCGGCATTCAAGGGCATCACGATCTTCATCGGCGTGCTCTTCTCGCTCGGTTCCTCCTCGTTGCTCGCCAACCTTATCGCCGGCTACACGATGACTTACCGGCGCGCGTTCCACATCGGCGACCGCATCCAGGTTGGCGACCTGATGGGAGACGTGACCAAGGTCGGACTGATGGTAACGAATTTGCGCTCGGTTAAGAATGAGGAGTTCGTGGTTCCGAATTCCCTGATTCTGAACGCGAATGTAATCAACTATACCGCACTCGCGCGAGAGCAGGGTCTCATTCTGCACACCACGGTCGGTATCGGTTACGAGACGCCGTGGCGCCAGGTCGAGGCAATGCTGCTGACGGCCGCCGAGCGCACGCCCGGACTGTTGCGTGAGCCGCCGCCGTTTATCCTGCAGAAATCACTTGGTGACTACGCGGTTAACTACGAGCTGAATGTTTACAGCGACAAACCTGGCGCGATGTACCAGCTCTACACACAGCTGCATCGCAACATCCTGGACGTATTCAACGAGCATAGCGTGCAGATCATGACGCCGTCTTACGTCGCCGACCCGGCCGAGCCGAAGGTCGTACCGAAGGATCAATGGTTCGCCGCGCCGGCACCTAGCAGCAACCGTGTTCAGATAGTGCACCCGCAAGGGGAGAAATAGTTGAGATCGATGTAGCGAGCGGAGATCTTCCAGCCAGTTGCGAGCGGACCGGTCTCCGCCTCTCCGTCCCCAACGACGCAAGCGACGATTAGCTCGGGATTGTCAAAAGCGGCATAAGCGTGCGAAAGCGCGTAGCCCAGTTGCCGCCTTCATGGATCGAGCCGGGCGTCTCCGCAGCGACATGACTCGGAATTCCGCCTGGAAGGCTAAATTGTTTAAACAGGCGCCTCATCCCCTCCAGGTCCTGAGAAATATCCGGGTAAAACTGGCTATAGGTACCCTCCAGATAAGCGTGGGCCACCAGTGCAGGACCACCATGCCCGGGACCAATCACGTAGATGACGTTCAGATCATCTTTGTTGATGACTCGATTGAGGTGGACGTAGAGGAAGTTCAGGCCAGGCGTGGTGCCCCAGTAACGCTTCGACTTCTTCGGTGAGTATCCCCAGTGTCCAACCAACCGCGGCTTGATGTACTCGCGCTTGAGCGGTTCTTTGAGGAGGGGATCTTCCAACAGGTAGATCTGACCCGCGGAAAGGTAGTAGGAAGCGCGCCAATAAGCGTCCAACTGCTTGATTTCACCAGTTTAGATTTCGTCTTTCATCGAGCTCCTCCACTTCATTTCGATTAGTCACTTTGGCTCCGTTTATTCTTTGAGATGAACTCCGCCATCAGTGCAGCTGATAGAGGTCATGCCACTTCAGCGGAATTATTTAACAAAGATATAAGGGTCAGGCTCCGTCGTAGAAGTTCTATGGCGACGTATCGCGACCTCGGACGATTTGAGCCTGTCCATTTATCTAATATTTGCTCTTCTCGCACGGAATGGTGTCCGCGCTCATTGACCCTCGGCTGCGCCAGCATGATTTTCCGAAGCTGATGCGTCCGAGCGCGCGAGGGCCAACTGCATCGCTTGACCAAGCTTAAGTCCACGGTTTCGGATCGGAGTAGACTCCGTTCAGCGAATCCATCAGGTCATCGGCGGTATGGCCTGAAAAATCTAGTTCACTGGTGACTAGGCCGAAGATCTTCTTGGCACCTTTCCAGTGAAGCGTCCTGGTCGCAGCGTCGAGCGTCTCAAGTTTTTTGGCGGTGATGTACATGGCATCCGTGTAGCCTTCGATGTAGGCAATCCTCCCAGAGGGAAGAAGGCTGTGCCAATAGCTGCCATCACGGCTCGAGACCTGCCCGGCAAACCCCAAGCTGCAACCCAAGATAGCACCTAAAATTACAGCGCCTACAAACGGCGTAGACACCGGTGAACTGGTAGAAGTACCTGCCGCCCGTGAGGATTCTGGTCGACCTAAGACCAGACGGCGCAATCTTCGGAACCCTTTCAACAGATGGGAGGTATCGGAAAACCCCGATTCCGTTCGGAAGGGCCTGGCATTTCGCTGGTTCATTGGTTGCCAGCAGAGTGGGCTATGGCCAGCCCAATTGACTCACGCCACATGTCAGGCCGCACCTCTGGGCAATTATCCCAGTCAACCCATTGCAAATGAGCGACTCTGAATCGACGGAATCATCGCAAGCTTAGTACCCGCATGAGTTGACGCCAACAGACTTTGGTCCTATAGCTGCGAATCGATGCCCGCATCTTCTAGTTCCGCACACGAGTCGGGCAAGCTGGTTCGGTGGAAGAGGTCCGTCACCGCGGTTGATCATGGCAGAGATTGGGGCAGTGCTATGTACCACGCGGAGCCATGACCGTTTTAGCATAGCGATGCGTGTTGAACCCACGGGCTGGAGGGAAAGGCGGACGTCTGCGCCGCCCGACGGTAGCGACGAAGCCAAGCATTCTCCGCGCTCGTGTTGCATGGGTTCAATCAGCCAAAGCCAGGACTCTAAAGATCCATACACCGCGATCTGAGTAGATTTTTAGAGCGGGTGTTTCCAATGTCGAGAAAGCTAATCATTGCCGCAATCATGATCGTCGCTTTGGGCGGAGGTGGTGCAGCGTATTTTTACTTGTCCAAGCCCGCCCTGCCACCCGGGTTCGCGGGTGGTAACGGCAGGCTGGAAGCCAAGCAGGTGGATATTGCGGCCAAGTATCCGGGCCGGATTAAGACAGTTCTCGTCGACGAGGGGGATACCGTCGACGCCGGCCAAATTGTTGCGAAAATGGACACCGAGCCGCTCGAGGCTCAGTTACGCGAGGCTGAGGCCAAGATCAGAGAGGCGCAGGACAATCGGCGGACGGCGCTGGCGGAGGTCTCAGTCAAGCAGAGCGAGCTGGCATTTTCGGACAAGCAGTACAAGCGCTCCAAGGAATTGGTCGTCCGGGGGGCAGTGAGTGAGCAGGAGCGCGACATCGACCTATCGCGCCTCGAGGTGGCAAGATCGGCAGTGATCGGTGCCAAAGCCCAGGCAGTCCGGACCCAATCCGCGATCGACGCGGCCACCGCAGAATCCGAGAGACTCAAGGCCGAAATCAAGGACAGCGTGCTAAGGGCCCCTATTAGGGGGCGCGTCCAAAATCGCCTCGCCGAGCCAGGCGAAGTGCTGGGGGGCGGAGGCAAGGTGCTGGCACTGCTCGACCTGAGCGACGTGTACATGTACGTCTTTCTCCCCTCCCTAGACGCCGGAAAGGTCGCGCTTGGTTCCGAAGGCCGAATCGTTCTGGATGCCGCTCCCGAATATCCGATCAGGACGCGAGTGTCCTTCGTCTCCCCGAGTGCGCAATTCACTCCCAAGACAGTCGAAACAGCGGAGGAACGTCACAATCTCACATTTCGGGTCAAGCTCCAGCTGGATGCGAACCGTCTGCGTCAGTTCGAACCATTTGTGAAGGTGGGGATTCCAGGTATGGGCTACGTGCGGTTCGATAGCGCCTTGCCATGGCCGCCGATGCTCGAGGTGAAGTCTGTGAATCCCGGTCAACTTTGGAATGCCACGTCGGCCGGTTCGAACAGTTCCAATCAAGACGCCTCGACCAGCGCAGACGGTTCGAAGTGATGGAATCGCTCGAGCAAAAACTCGAACTCCTGGAAATCGGGGATACGCGCGAAACGGTCGCGAGCCTAAAGCAGGTCACGCAGCGCTATCGAAGCGTCCTGGCTCTCGACGGCGTCGATCTGGATATTCCCTCGCGCAAGATGATTGGCCTGATCGGTCCCGATGGAGTTGGCAAATCGACCCTGCTGGGCATCATCGCAGGTGTCCGCCGGATCCAGACCGGCAAAGTCAGGGTGCTGGGCGGCGATATCGCCGATGCGCACTTTCGCAATTCGGTTTATGCCCGCGTCGCGTACATGCCCCAGGGATTGGGCAAGAATCTTTATCCCACCTTGTCAATTTTTGAGAACGTCGATTTCTTCGGGCGTCTGTTTGGTCAATCGCGTGAGGAACGCGAATGGCGGATAAAAGAGCTATTTGCCAGCACCGACCTGACACCGTTTCGCGATCGTCCGGCCGGAAAATTATCCGGCGGGATGAAGCAGAAGCTGGGGCTGTGCTGCTCGCTGATCCACGACCCCGATCTGTTGATCCTCGACGAACCAACCACCGGCGTCGATCCTCTGGCGCGCAGGCAGTTTTGGGAATTGATCGATCGCATAAGAGTCCGCCGTCCCACCATGAGCGTGCTTGTCGCAACAGCCTACATGGACGAAGCGGAGGGATTCGACTGGCTAGTTGCTATGAACGCCGGCAAAGTGCTGGCGACCGGAACTCCCGAAGAACTCAGACGAAAAACGGGTGAGAAATCGCTAGAGAAAGCTTTTATCCGGTTGCTGCCCGAGGAGGCGCGGCGCGGCCATAAGGAACCGGAGATTACGCCGTGGAAATCCACCGGCGGTCCTCCCGCGATTGAAGCCCAGGGACTCACCCAGAGATTCGGCACATTTACGGCGGTAGATCACGTCAACTTCCGCATCGAACGGGGAGAGATTTTCGGGTTTCTCGGCTCCAACGGCTGCGGCAAGACCACGACGATGAAGATGCTCACGGGACTGCTGCCGCCAACCGAAGGCACCGCGCTGCTCTTCGGTCAGCAGGTCAAAGGCGGAGACGTGGAGACGCGCCGGCGGGTGGGCTTCATGTCGCAGGCCTTTTCCCTCTACACAGAGTTGACGGTACGTCAAAACCTCCTGCTTCATGCGCGTCTTTTCGATATCCCGCCCGAGGGCGCACACAAGCGCGTCGACGAGATGCTCGCGCGTTTTGCGCTGGAATCTACTGCCGACACTTTGGCCGAGAGCCTGCCGCTGGGCATCCGCCAGCGGCTGTCTTTGGCGGTCGCGGTGATTCACGAGCCGGAGATGCTGATCCTTGATGAGCCGACCTCAGGCGTCGATCCGGTTGCACGCGATGGATTTTGGGGAATGCTTATCCGGCTTTCGCGCGAAAATGGCGTGACTATCTTTCTGTCCACCCATTTTATGAACGAGGCGGAGCGCTGCGACCGCATGTCGATGATGCATGCCGGCAAGGTGCTGGCGCAGGGGCCACCCGCCCAACTGGTCGCAGAGCGAAAGGCAAAATCACTAGAAGAGGCCTTCATCGGCTACCTGGAGGAGGCTGCCGACAAATCGCCGATTACATCCGCTGCTGTCACGCCCGAATCCGTGGAGACGGGTGGTCCTCCAAAAACCGAAGCGCCGGAGACGCCAAGCAAGTTCAGCATCGGCCGCATATGGGCTTTCGCGCGACGCGAAGCGGTCGAGCTGCAGCACGATTCGGTGCGCCTGGCCTTCGCCGTTTTGGGCCCTCTGCTCCTGATGATCGTATTTGGCTACGGAATCTCACTGGACGTCGACCACCTGGCGTTTGCAGTGCTGGATTTGGATGGGACGCCCGCCAGCCGACTCTATGCCGACAGCTTTCGCGGCTCCTATTATTTCGCTGAGAAGCCACCCTTGTCCGGCTATCACCAGATGGATCGGCGGCTGCGCAACGGGGAACTGCGCCTGGCAATCGAGATACCCACCGGATTTCAGAAGGACTTGCAGCGGGGACGCCAGCCCGAGGTTAATGTGGCCCTCGATGCGGCCGTTCCGTTCCGTGCCGAAACAGCACGCAGCTACGTGGAGGGGGTGCACGACCAGTACCTGGCCCGTGCGCGCGACGCAAAGGGCCTTGCGCCGGTGCCCAAACCGGTAACGTTCGAGGTCCGCGCCCTGTTCAATCAAGATTTCAAGAGTATCTACGCGATGGTGCCCGCCGACATCATGCTCCTGCTGATGCTAATTCCCAGCATGCTCACGGCACTGAGCGTCGTGCGCGAAAAGGAGCTCGGTTCAATCGCCAATTTCTATGCCGCGCCCGCCACCAGGGTGGAATTCCTGCTGGGCAAGCAACTGCCCTATAGCGGCGTGGCGCTGATCCAGTTTGCCACTCTTGTCGCACTCGCCATCTTTCTATTCAGGGTGCCGTTAAAAGGCAGTGGGGCAACGCTGCTCTTGGGCGGAATAATTTATGTCCTTGCCAGTACCGGCTTTGGTCTGCTGATCTCGGTTTTCGCCACCACGCAGACGGCCGCGATCTTCGCCGCGGCCATTATCACCATTCTTCCCGCGGTTCAATTTTCGGGAATGTTTGTGCCCGTGTCGTCGCTGACCGGAGGTGCCTGGTTCGCCGCCAAGATCTTCCCCAGCACCTATTTTCAGGCGATCAGCGTGGGGACTTTTACCAAGGCCCTTGGTTTGCCAGCGTTGTGGCGCAACATCGTGGCGCTCGGCATCATCGCGATCCTGTATTTCGTCACGTCAGTCGCGCTTTTAAACAAGCAGGAAGACTGAGGCGATGAAGCACGTCAAGCACATCCTTCAGCTTGGAGTCAAAGAACTGCTCAGCCTCCTGCGCGATCCGGTGCTGTTGTTTCTGATTGTTTATTCGTTCACTTTTTCTGTTTACACGCCGTCAAAGAGCGCAGTAATGGACGTGATAAATGCGTCTGTGGCAGTAGTCGATGAGGATCATTCGGCAGCTTCCCGGCAGATCCGCGACGCCCTGCTGCCGCCGTTTTTTCTTCCCGCCGCTCAGATACCGTTCAGCGAAATCAATCGAGTATTGGACGAGGGACAATACACTTTCGTTATCGACATCCCGCCCAAATTCCAGCATGACCTGACCAAAGGCGTCGCCCCCACGGTCGAAGTTATCACAGACGCCACTGCGATGAGCCAAGCGGGCAGGGGACCATCCTATATCCAGAAAATCATCAACGGGGAAGTCAAACAGTATTGGTCAGCCAAGGACAAGTCAGCGAATCGCGAACTGGTTCGACTGGTCACCCGCGCCCGATTCAACCCCAATATGCAACAGGGGTGGTTCGTCGCAATAAACCAGATTATCAATAACATCTCCGTGCTTGCGATCTTTCTGACCGGCGCCGCTGTCCTGCGCGAACGGGAACATGGGACGATCGAGCATCTGCTGGTCATGCCTTTACGTCCCTACGAGTTGATGTTTTCCAAGATATGGGCCAACGGATTGGTGGTCGTGCTGGCGGCTATGACTTCGCTGTTTCTGATCGTCAAGGGCGCAATCGGAGTGCCGGTTGCCGGCTCGGTCTCGCTCTTCGCGGCAGGACTGGTGGTGTACCTGTTCTCCGTCACGGCCCTGGGAATCATGCTGGCGACCCTCGTGCGCTCAATGCTCCCATTCGGACTGCTTGCCTTACCGGTGTTCATTGTCATGAGCTTGTTGTCGGGAGGCCAGACCCCTCTCGAGAGCATGCCGATCGCCTTGCAGAAGATTATGCAGTTCGTGCCGTCGACCCATTTTGTGAGCTTCTCTCAGGCAGTGCTCTTCAGGAATGCGACTCCGAGCATGGTATGGCCCGACCTGCTCAAGATGTTTTTGATCGGGTGCGCGTATGTCCTCTACACGCTCACCAGGTTCAGAAAAATGCTGGCGGCTATTCAATAGGTGAAGTGGGTGAGTATAAGCGCTTGGAAAACATCGATCGTCCGCAGGTTGGGTGCTGTGCTTTTGGCCGCGATCGCTTTCGCCGGTTGCTCGCCTACAGCCCAACCCCAGGGAATCTGGGCGAAGCTGTGGTCGCTCGAAGTTGGACCCGACTACCAGCGGCCGCAAGTCGCGCCGCCCCAGGACTTCCGATCGCAGATAGGGCCGTCGGAGGCCGCCTCGCTGGCAGACCAGCCGTGGTGGAGAGTATTCCGCGACAAGCCGCTTCAGGAAATGATTGTCACGGCGTTAACCCACAATTATGACCTTCAATTTGCCGCAGCCCGGGTCGCACAGGCGAGGGCTTTGGTAGGAGTCGCAATATCGCCTCTTTACCCGCAGATTGGCTATCAGAGTTTCGCTGGACGTGAAAAAACCTTCGTTCCCCTGGAGGAGGCGGGCGGAAATTTGACCTTCAACGCCTTCGGCGGCCTATTCGATCTGGTATGGGAAATCGACGTCTGGGGGCGGATTCGCCGCTCGACCGAGGCGGCTCGCGCGAATCTCTTCAGCCAGGAGGCTGTCCGGCGAGGCGTCATGCTGACCTTGGTCAGCGACGTCGCAGCGGGCTACTTTAGCTTGCTCGAACTCGACCGGGAACTCGCGATCGCGCGAGAAAGCTCCAAGACCTACAAAGAAACCCTGAATCTGTTCACACAACGGTTTGAGTTCGGCA
>Ga0126373_10004667_pt1 | contig 10523 bp, 10 predicted proteins | sample PanSoiMetPlot_11_FD_92545 | JGI IMG/M metagenome (GOLD analysis project Ga0126373, IMG submission 92545) | Tropical forest soil microbial communities from Panama - MetaG Plot_11 | ecosystem: Environmental > Terrestrial > Soil > Tropical forest > Bulk soil | place: Panama | collected 2016-02-17
ACTTCGGATCGGGGTGCAGGATTGTAATCAGGGTCGGTGGATCGACGGTGACCACGGAGTCGGGCACGGGACGCTCCGCCCAGTAGTGGTCGTGCGGATCCCGCGCCCGCCAGACTCCGGACAGCCGTGCGCAGAAGAGCCGCATCGGAGTGTCGCGGACCGTGAGGATGTCGAAGCATGAGACCTGACCGAGCCCGAGGCCAAGTCTCCGTACCGCGCCCTCGGGTGCGGTGATGGACCAGACGCCATCGGTGCGAGCTGGCGTTGAGGCCTGGCCTTCCACGAAATCCACGCGGCGGTCGAGGTCGTCGATGGCGGTCAGACGGACGACGCTCTGGCTGGCCCCACCCTCGACGAGCAGCGGGTCCGACTGGAGGCGCGCCTGGCGCAGCCGCTCCAGCGAGCCAAGCGCCTGCCCGACGGCGGCGATCGCTCTGGAGCGCACTGTCGAGTAGTCGTCGACGGTCACGAGGTTGCGCGGGTCGACTTCCAGGTAGCGGGTCGGGCCCAGCTGGCGCACGGTGTCCTGGAGGCCGGCCTCCGCGGTGATCGCTTCGACCAGCGTGACAGCGGTAGAGAGCCCCACTGCCAGGGCCAGTGCGAGGCCCAGGGCGACCGACATGGGCCAGCGCTGCCCCAGGCGCACCAGCGCCAGACGGTGCAGTCTCAGCGGGCGAACACGGTCCTCGCGCGCCACTCCTGACTTCCGTTCGCGAAGCCTACTACTCGCCGGCGTTGGCTCCCGGCCAGCGGGCATGGTCGCCGATGCAGCTCATGAGGAAGTTCAGCCCGGTCGCCATAGCGGGGACGGAACCGCAGGAGCCGCTTGGTGACCGGGACACTTGAACCCTTCCGTTGGCTCGGCGGACGACGGGCATTGAGCGTGCTGTCGCGAACTCGGTCACCTGCCGGACGCCGTTCGCCACGGTCCACGACCAGTTCGTCCTGGTACCAATCGTGCCCTCCACGCGGTGTGGGCGACGGCCCTCCGCGCGTTGTCTCGCATCTCAGCGTGGACTTTGATCGCTAGCTCGCTCAGAGAGTAACTGCCTCTTTGTCGATGAGGTGGCGAAAGGCCGGATGGAGGGTCCCCTCGAGGACCAGGTCGACGTCTCGTCCCAGCCTGCGCTCGAGTTCCTGCTCGAGCGATTCCATCGTCTGAAGTCTGTTCTTAGCACCTGCCAGCGGTTCAACGACGACGTCCACGTCACTGTCAGGGCGGAAGTCGCTTCGGACCGCCGAGCCGAAGACTCGCAGGCGGTGAACACCGTAGCGCCGCTTCAACGCCTGGATCGCCCGTCTCGAGGGCAGTCGGAGCTCAGGATTGATCCTTTGTAAGGGCGTCCCTGAACCTCGGCGGTGGCCGGAACGATCCGGTAGGGAGGCGTTGAGATCCCCCACCAGAACTTCGCCCGACGCGAGCGCCACTCGCAGCTGATCATTTGCCGCACTCGACCGTCGAAGATCCTCGTGATAGAGGAACCGAGCACCGCGATCGAGCTCGCTTGACAGTCTTTTTGCCGCCTTCGCCGCCATGGACTGGTCCGCAGCGCGGCTCCGCTTCCTGAAGACCACCACGATCTCCTCGGAGGTCAGTCCGACAAGCTCGACTGCCGGATTGGCGCGGCCGACGAGCCTGAGGAGCTCCCGTGTACTGAGGTCAGAGCTGACCAACGTCATACGGATATCCTGCGCGTCGCGTCAGTTCGGCGGAGGTAGGGCGATCAGCAGTGCTGCCAGGCTCAGCAGGACCGCGAGGGCGCCCGCCTCGATGCGCCAGGCCCCGCCGAGCCGGCCCCGAAGCCCCGCGAAAGCCAGCCCGAGAGCCCCCGCAAAGAGGATCGTTTTCAGCGTGAGGACCCTGCCATAGTCGCTGACGAACAGGTCGGCTGGGCCGCGCAGAGAGCCCACCGCGAGCAGTACACCGCTGAGCGCAACCACGACCACGGCTACCACCGCAAGCCGGCCGAACCGCCGCAGCACCCAGGCCCGTCGCCTCCACGTCAGCAGCAGTGCCGCCAGCCCGCCTACCCAGACCGCCATGGCCGCTTCGTGCAGCGCATTGCCCGGCAGGGCGGCCCAGCCAGCCCACCCAGGCAGCGAACGCAGCGCGTGTGCTGCGGCCGCGTCCACCCCGGCCAGGGCTCCGCCGAGCCCCAGCGCCCAGGCTGTGCCAGTGCCCGCCAGCCGGAACGCCCCGAGCAGGCTCCAGAGCATCAGGGCGGCGCCGGCCCGCAGCGCGAGTATGAGGCCGAACGGCGATGCCAGCACGTCGATCAGGCTCTGGGCGTCCAACTGGTCGAAGCCGCCCAGGCTGGCTGCCTGGCCGACCAGCGCCATGGGGACCGCGGCAAGGAGAAGCACGATGCCGGCTCCGGATAGACGGAGCAGCGTGGGTTCGCGTTCGCTGCCGAGGACCAGGACGCCGAAGGCAAGGCTGCCGAAGCCAAGGGCAAACCCGAGGAAGTGCAGCCAGCCGGCCAGCGTGACCAGGGCAACGCCCGCCGGCGTGAGGAGTCCCGCGCTCCCTACCTCGGCAGCGGGAGCGCTCGCGTGGCCGACGTCGAAGGTGTAGGTGCCGCTGGTGGGGTGCGTATCGCGCGCAACCGCTCGCCAGGAGACCGTATAGGTGCCCTGCCCAGCGTCAGCGACCTCGACGATGAGCGTCGAATTGACCTCACGAGCTCGGCCGCTAGAGATCCGCCGGCCCGAGGGCGACGTGACGGTGATGCCCAGGCCGACCAGTGTCACAGGCTCGCTGAACGTGATGGCAACGGAGCCGGGTGCGTGCGTGAGCCGGTCGCCCGGCCTCGGGTCCAGGCTCAGCACCTTGGCGTGAGCGAGCGCTGCGTGCGGCAGCAGCGCCACCATACATGCGAGCGGCAGGATCAGAAAGCCACGCGCGAAGCCCGGCCCGATCAGCCGGGGCCGGTCCAGCAGGCCGGCCCCGGCTGTGGACCACCTCAGCAGCGCAGGGTGCCGGGATCGGCCGCAGCCTTTTGCTCCTCGATGCGCTGGCAGCCGGCAGCCTCGACCTCCGGGCTATGAGCCCGCAGCGTCTCCACGAACGTCGCCCAGTCCTGGCCGGTGGCCCGGAACACGACCAGCATGGCGGTCACCTCCTGTCACCACGGTATGGGCGCCCAGCCCCTCTAGCGTTCAGACTCGTACTTGAACGAGAGGTTCAGCCGGGCTCGATAGCTGGTGACCTTTCCATCGTCGATGGTCACATCCAGCCGCGTGACCTCGGCGATGCGGAGGTCGCGGAGCGACGTGGCGGCGGTTTCGACAGCTGAGCGTGCCGCCTCTTCCCAGGACTGTTCGCTGACGCCGACGACGTCGATGACGCGGTAGACGCTGTTCGCCATGAGCTGCCTCCTCGTGCCCATCGGGCAGGCGCCCGGAGACGTCCGGGCAAAAACGAAACGACAGCTGTCAGCCTACTCGAAGGCAACCCGAGCGGCGCGCAGCGGTACTATCTCTCCTCGCGCAGGTCCCCCTCACCCTGGCCCTCTCCCGTGAACTGGGGAGCGAGAACAGGGTGGGGTTCTGAGGTGAGGGAATACCGTGAGAGAGTGGTTCGCACAGAGGCCGGGGATGACCGCGCTCGCTGCGCTCATGGCGCCGGTCTTGATCGGGATAGCCGGCCTTGGCCTCGCCGGCCTGCTCCCCGAGGTGTCCCCGGGCTCGACGCTGTCTCACTTCTCCCTCCCGATTCCTTTCATCTCGACGCCGGCGCCGACGCCCACACCTCAGGAGCGGGAGGTCGTTCCGCCCGGGCGCACCAAGATCAGTGTGCCGATCCTCGAGTACCACTACATCCGGATCAACCCGGACCCCCGCGACCGGCTGGGCTTCAACCTCTCGGTCACCCCCTCCGATTTCAAAGCGCAGATGGACTGGCTCGAGGCGAACGGATACCACCCGGTGGACCTCCGCGACCTTCGCGCGTACTTCCAGGAGCAGGTGCCGCTGCCGGCCCGGCCGGTAGTGCTCACCTTCGACGACGGCTACGCTGACTTCTACACCACCGCCCTTCCTATCTTGCAGGCCCATAGATTCACGGCGGTGTCCTACATCGTGTCCGGCTTTCTCGATCATCCCCGCTATATGACCTCCGCGCAGGTGGTCGAGCTTGATAGCGCAGGCGTCGAGATTGCGGCGCACACGACCACGCACGTCGACCTCACCAAGGCCAACCCCGCGCAGCTCGTCCTCGAGGTCCAGGGCAGCAAGAACGCGCTCGAGCGACTGGTCGGCCACCCGGTGCTCGACTTCTGCTATCCGTCCGGGATGTTCAATGCGAACGTGATCGCCTCGCTCCGGCAGTTCGGTTTCCAGTCGGCGACGACAGAGCTCCCCGGCACCGAGCACACCTGGGACGGCCGGCTGACCTGGAGCCGGGTGCGGGTGAGCGGGGGCGAGGCGCTGAGTCAGTTCATCGCCTTGCTGGGTACGCCCGAGAAAACCGTCAAAGTCGCAGCCTGACACTCTCCCCCGCGAAGTCGGGGGAGTACCCGGCGAAGCCGGGGGAGGGGGTCGCTCAGGCGCTTTCGCGGGTCGGGGCTACGTCGCGGGCCGTCGTCACGCTTGTCGCCTCCTGGATGCGCGCCACCCGCACCTCCCGCCAGGCCACGGTCACGATCGCTTGGAGCAGGCCCGCCAGCGGCGCTCCGAACAGCGCGCCCCAGATCCCGAACAGCTCGCTCCCGGCTACCAGCGCGAGAAGGGCCACCCCGGGATGGATGCCGACCGCCCGACCCATGACGCGTGGACCGACCAGGTCGCCCTCGACGACGTGAACGCCAACGAAATAGGCGAGGACCACGAGTGCCAGGACCCAACCCTGGAAGAGAGCGATGAGAACGCATAGTGTCCCAGAGATGAAGACGCCCAGCACCGGGATGAACTCCATGAAGAAGGCGATGATCCCGAGCAGCAGCGCGTATCGCACGCGCAGCACGCTCATGCCAAGGAAGACCAGCAGCCCGACGAGCAGGGCCATGGTGAGCGTGCCGCGCACGTAGCCCCCGACCACCTGGTTGAAGATCGCGATCAGCACGTTGGTTCGGCGCCGCTGCGACACCGGAGCCTGCTCCCGCAGCCATCTAACCACCCGCGGCCCGTTGGCGACGAGGTAGGCGCTGAGGATGAGGATGAGCACGGTGTCGATGATGGTGTTCAGGACCGACCTCACGAAGTCGAAGGCGTCCGCGGCGACCTGGGCGCTGATGCCCTGTAGGAATGAGATCAACCTGCTCTGCGCCTGGTTGAGCTGATCCTGCGTGACGCCGAACGGACTGAGCAGGCTCAGCACCTGGGGCTGAAGCGACTGCGCGTTGTGAGCGTAAGCAGGCAGGGTGTGGGCCAGATTCGTGATCTCGGTCGCGGCGCTGACCACAACAACGCTCATCAGCGCCACAACGAACGCGAAACCGACCACGTAGGCGACCGCGATCGCGAGCACCCTGGGCAGCCAGTGCGCGACCAGGTTGACGAGCGGAGTCAGCGCGAAGGCCACGACCGTGGCCAGGATCAGTATCAGCAGTGTATGCGTGAGGTGACTCAGCAGCCAGCCGACGAGCAGCACTACCGCCAGCCAGGCAAGAATGACCAGCGGCACCAGCACCGCGCGAACGAGTCTCGACTCGGGTGTCACCGTCATCATGGCGGAGCCGAGACGAAGGCTACCGCGTCTATCTCGACTATCGCGTCTGGTAGCTCGTGAAAAAGAGATAGGCGATCAGCAGGATGAACAGGCTGTACTCGATGATCACGTTGCGGCTGAGCGTCTCCTCGACGGTGTGCCGGATGATCCCGCGGTTCACGTACCAGAGGAGGAACAGCAAGACCGTGAAGGTGCCCTCCAGGAAGTAAAGGTAGACACTCATGGCCCAGGCGAAGAAGAAGACCAGCTGGGCGACGAACAGCGAATACAGCAGCGCTCGGCGCGGGGTCATGGGCGACCCGAAAACTCGGAACGAGCGGTAGCTGGCTAGCAGCGAGATCGCGAAGATACTTGCCAGGCGCAGCGGCAGCGACAGGTTGATGCTGAGGATGACCAGGTACGAGCCGGCAAGCCCAAAGGCGAGAAGCACCTCCTGCACGACCAGCTGGCTCGGTTTCACACGGGCTCGCAGCTGCCGGTAGTCGAAGTGGGCAGCGAAACAGAAGCCGAGGCCGAAGACGACGGTGATCACGGTGTACTTCCACCACTCGGGTATGAGGAGGGACAGACCCGCGACCGCCAGCGTGCCCAGCATGAGAGGCACGAAGTGCTCCAGGCTGGGCATTCCCGACTCTGAATGCAGGTAACCCATCAGGGCGGGCGTAGCGAGCACGAGGAGGCCCACGCCTAGTCCCCAGACCTGGGTTGGCCCGACCATCTCGGACTTGAAGCCCATGGAAATCGCCACCAGGACGAGCCCCACGAAGATCAGGAAGCGCTTGTCTCGCTCGCTCCGTGCCTTGATCGAAGGAAACGCACGAGCCTCAGCGGGAGGCGTCTTCACGACCGAACTATGTTAGCCAAGGCGCCGGGCTCCGACACACGCCGCGACGACCCCCAAACACACGTATAACCCCCTCCGACGTTGAGTGTTCCCTTCCCCTAACCCATACCCCTCCGTTCTCCGCCCCTGCGGGGGACGGTCAGAGCGTGGGTAACGAGCCCTAGGTTACGGCATCAGAGGACGCCCTAGCTGCCGGCGCGCCCGTACCGATCCTCCAGCCGGACCACATCTTCCATCTCCGGCGTCGACACCTCGAAGATGTCGCAGTCCTCGACCGCGACCATGCGGTGCCGAGTGCCTGGCGTGATGTGAACCGTCTGACCCGGGTGCAGCCGGTGCACTGTGCCGTCCAGCTCCAGGTCGAGGACGCCGCTGCTCAGCAGAATGCACTCGTCCTTTCGCTCGTGATACTGAAGCGACAGAGCCTCGCCGCGGTTGACGTGCAGGATCTTGCCCAGGTAGCGGTCGGTGATCGCCCAACGCAGCTCATAGCCCCAGGGCTTTTCGACGCGGCCCTCCTCGCTGTCCCGGATCTCAGGCACTGATCCCAACCACCTCCTCCAGTGTCGCCAGGCGCGCCTGCACCTCATTGTCGCTGGCCGCTTCCGAGTAGACCCGTATCAGCGGCTCCGTGCCGCTGGTGCGCAGCAGCACCCAGCTGCCATCCTTCAAGTAGAACTTGTAGCCGTCGTCGTTGCGGACCCGCTCTACCGGCACCCCCGCGATGACCCGCGGGGCCCTGGCGGCCAGCGTCTCGATGACCCGGCGGCGGTCGGTCTCGTACGTGTCGCGAGGCATGTGGATGTCATGCCTGGCGTACGCGTGGGGACCCACGTCCGCCTCCAGCTGCTTCAGGACCTCGCTCAACGGCCTGCCAGCCTTAACGATCATGTCGGCGATGAACAGGCCCGCCAGGATGCCGTCGCGCTCGGGCAGGTGGCCGCGGATCGCGTAACCGCCTGACTCCTCCCCACCGAGTACCGCGTCCGTCTCCATCATCCGGGGCGCGATGTTCTTGAAGCCGACCGGCACCTCGTGGACAGCCACGCCATACCGCTGCCCGAGCTGGTCGGCCATCGCGGTCATGTTGATGCTCTTGACCACCGGTCCATTCCAGCCGCGAACTTCGACCAGGTAGCGCATCAGAAGGGCGTACACCTGCAGCTGGTTGACGAAGCGGCCGGTCTCGTCGATGATCCCAACCCGGTCGGCGTCGCCGTCGGTGCAGATGCACAGGTCGTATCCCCCACCTTCCATCAGGCGCTGCGCCGCGGCGATGTTGGGCGGAATCGGCTCAGGGTTCACACCGCCGAAGAAGGGATTCCGCTCGGCGTGCATCTCGGTGACAGTGGACGTGCCCTGACCGATCAGCTCCCTGATGTAGCCCGCGCCCGAGCCGTACATGGACTCGTGGACGACCCGCAGCCCAGCTCGCGTCATCGCTTCCAGGTCCACCATCCTGCCGATCTGCGCGCAGTAGGCCGGCTTTGGGTCGTGGCGCTGGATCAGGGGGTCGTCGGGAGCGGCGCGGCGGACCGCGTCCGGGCCCCGGAGGAGCAGCTCGCTGATCCGGCGCTCAAGCTCCGCGATCACTTCTGGTGGCGCTGCGCTGCCGGTCTCGGGCTTGTATTTGAGCCCGTTGAACTGGTACGGGTTGTGGCTGGCGGTCACCACTGCGGCGCCCGAGGCCTTGCAGTCGATCACCGTCCACGAAGCGACCTGTGTCGGCGCCGCCCGGTCGAAGAGCAGAGTGCGGACGCCGTTGCCCGCCAGCACGCGGGCCACGTCTTCGGCAAAGAACTCGGATGCGAAGCGGCAGTCGTACCCGACCACAGCCACGGGCGCCGGCGTGCGCTCTTTCAGGTACTCGGCCACACCCTGGGCCGCATAGCGCAGGGTCTCGTAGGTGAAGTCGTCCCCGACAACGCCTCGCCAGCCGTCCGTACCGAACTTGATCGCGGGGGTCACCTTCCGGAACTAAAGGTACTGAGTCTTACCGGTGCGTCCGAGGATCTCGACAACCTTCTTGACGTCCTGCGCTCGCGACTTGGGGCAGACGAGGAGGGCGTCTTCGGTGTCCACGACCACCAGGTCGCTGACGCCGATGACGGCCACCAGCTTGTCTGGCACTGAGATGAAGCTGTTGCTTGTATCGATCAGAACAGGCACGCCCTCAATGACATTACCGGCCTCGTCCTGGCGAAGCAGGTCGGCGAGCTCGCTCCAGGAGCCCACGTCCGCCCACTCGAAGTCGGCGGGGATCAGCAGCAGACGGCTGGTCTTCTCGAGGACTGTGTGATCCACGGCGTCGACAGGGAGACCGGCGTAGGCCTCGGCCGCCCCCGCCTCGTCACCCGCTCGGCGCCTGGCGAGCGCGGCGACAAGGCCCTCGTAGTGGATCGGCCCATGCCTCTGCAGCTCCTCCACGAAGACGTCGCACCGCCAGCAGAAGAGGTTGAGGTTCCAGAAGTGGCGGCCGTCTTCCACGTAGCGCCTGGCGGTGGCCGCGTCCGGCTTTTCGACGAAGCGGAGCACCTCGCGGGCAGTCACACCCGCGATCGAGGTCTCGGCGCCGGCCTCGACGTAGCCGAACGCGGTGCTCGCGTAGCGCGGTCGGAGCCCGATCGTCACCAGCTTCCTGGAGCGGGTGGCGATGAGGGAAGCGCTGCGGACAGCCTGCGTGAAGGCGGGGAGACCTCTGATGACGTGATCGGCTGCTGTGGAGACGATCACCGCGTCCGGATCGCGCTCGAGCAGCGTGAGAGCGGCCAGGCCAAGGGCGTTGGTAGTGCCCCTTGCCGCAGGCTCGACGATCATCCCGTCAGGTGGTATCTGGGGCACGAGCTCCCGGATGAGGCGTGTCTGCCGCTCCTCGGTCAGCACGAAGACCTCCCGAGCAAGCGGCGCCACACGGTCGTAAGCCTCGGCGACAAGCGGCCGCCCACTCCCCGATAGCGGTAAGAGGTGCTTGGGCGAGCGCCGCCGCGACCGGGGCCAGAGCCGCGACCCAGCCCCACCCGCCGGGATGACGGCATAGAGATGTCCCAACTCATCTCTCCCCCGCGAAGCCGGGGGAGGGGGCCGAGCATCTCTCCCCCGCGAAGTCGGGGGAGTACCCGGCGAAGCCGGGGGAGGGGGCCCACCACCGTGAGCCTGAGGGTCCGACTGCGAGGAGCTACCTCCGGCGTCCGTCACCTGCCCGCGCCGACCTCCGCAGCCAGCTCTGGCGCCCGCTGCGTATCCTCCCAAGGAGCCACGACGTCGGTGCGCCCGAAGTGCCCATAGCACGCAGTAGGCCGAAAGAGAGGCCGCCGCAGGTTGAGCTCCTTGATTATCCCGAGGGGGCTGAGGTCAAACAGGCGCAGGATGGCTCGCTCCAACTCCGAGTCGGGCACGTGTCCAGTCCCGAGCGTGTCAACTCGGATTGCCACCGGCTTCACGAGGCCGATAGCGTATGCAATCTGGACCTCGCAGCGGCGCGCAAGGCCGGCCGCCACGACGGTCTTCGCCACATAGCGAGCGCCGTACGCCCCGGCCCTGTCCACCTTTGTGGGGTCCTTGCCGCTGAAGCAGCCTCCGCCATGGCGAGCGTAGCCACCATACGTGTCGACCATGATCTTGCGGCCGGTAAACCCGGCGTCGGCGACGGGGCCACCGATGACGAAGCGGCCGGTCGGGTTGATGTGATAGCGGGTGCCGTCTCGGGCTGGCCCGCCGCTCAGGACCGGGTCGATCACTCGCTCCAGCACGTCGGAGCGAAGCTGCTCGATGTCGACCTCCTCATGGTGCTGGGCCGACACCACGACATCGTGGATCGCTGCTGGAGCTCCATCGTCGCCGTAGCCCACGGTCACCTGGACCTTACCGTCCGGGCGCAGATAGGAGAGCTGCTTCGTCTTGCGGGCCTCCGCCAGGCGGCGCGCCACCCCATGAGCGAGGCTGATCGGCAGGGGCATCAGCTCGGGGGTCTCATCGCACGCGTACCCGAAGACCATACCCGAGTCCCCAGCG
>Ga0126373_10004668_pt1 | contig 10522 bp, 5 predicted proteins | sample PanSoiMetPlot_11_FD_92545 | JGI IMG/M metagenome (GOLD analysis project Ga0126373, IMG submission 92545) | Tropical forest soil microbial communities from Panama - MetaG Plot_11 | ecosystem: Environmental > Terrestrial > Soil > Tropical forest > Bulk soil | place: Panama | collected 2016-02-17
ATCTCGGATTGCAGCGATGGTTCACGGAGCTGGACGGATGCGAACCGCCCGCCGAGCGCATGGACTCTGCCGCGCTGCGCCTGCTCGTGCCGAGCGCGCCGGAAGAAGCGTGCGACCCGGCGCAGTGGCTTTTTCTCGATACGGAGACGACCGGAATCGTAGGAGGCACAGGGACTTATCCGTTCTTGATTGGCATTGCGTGGTGGGATGCTGGCGGCCTTGAAGTCGAGCAATTTTTCATGCGTGAGTTCAGCGAGGAGCATTCGGTGCTAGTCGCGCTGGCGGAAAGGCTGAGCGAGCGGCGAGTGCTGGTGACATTTAACGGGAAGTCGTTCGATTGGCCGCTGCTGGAGACCCGCTACCGGATGACGCGCATGATTCGGACTCCGGCACCGCGCGCCCATTTCGATTTTCTGCATCCTGCGCGCAATTTGTGGCGCTCGCGCGTGGGGTCGGCGCGGCTAGCGGACCTTGAACGCTACGTGCTCGGCTGGGACCGCGGCACAGACGTGATCAGCGAGCTGATTCCGTCGATCTATTTTGACTACCTCTGCGGCGGCCAACCTGAGCCGCTCGTGCCCGTTTTCTGGCACAACCAGATGGATTTGCGCGGCCTGGCAGCGCTCGCCGGTAGGGTGCTTTCGCTCCTGGCAGAGCCTGAGATTCACAGCACGGATGCACTGGAAATTTTTGGCCTGTCGCGTATCTGCGAGCGCCGTGGAGAAACGCGGCGAGCGCGTAAACTATACGAACGTTCGCTCACGTCGGAATCTCCGTTGCCCGGGGAAACCGATTCGATTGCCCGCCGCGCCCTTGCGAGGTTAGCGAAGCGCGATGGCGATTTCGCGTTTGCCGAACGGCTTTGGCAGGGCATGCTGGGCGGATCGGTGTGCGGATTCGAAGCGTACGAGCAGTTGGCCATCCACTACGAACACCGCGCCCGAGAACCACACCGAGCGGCCGAGCTGGCCCGGCGGGCGCTCGTGGAACTGGGCCGCGCGAGCCGCCTGGGTATGATTAAGTCCGGCGCGCACCGGCGCTTTCGCGAGCGCTTCGAACGCCGTCTGGCGAGGCTTGAAAGGCACGCCGGGACCACGCTGCCCCGTAGCCTGGACACTGAATCGAACAGGCGCCCCACCGAATCCAATCGAGAAACGGAATCGACCCGGGAGGAAACTTCCATGCCAGAACCGGATGGCGCAGCGACGAAAACTGCGAGAGAGTCTGAACCGGCGAACCTACATGCCCCTGGAGTGAGCGAAACCATGTCTGCCGTCAGCGAACCCTATCTGCGAACGCAACTTGAAAAGCGCCGCGAAGAGTTGAAGAGCGCGTGCAAGGAGACTGCGTCGGAGGCTCCATTCATCGAGCTGTTACACGAAGTGGATGCCGCGATCGACCGCATTGACGAAGGCACGTACGGCATCTGCGTGGAATGCCACGAGCCGGTGGAACAGGAGAGGCTGCTGGCCGATCCGCTGGTACGGCTCTGCCTCGATCATTTGTCGAACGACGAGAAGCGCGCGCTGGAGCGCGATTTGGAATTGGCGTCGAGTATCCAGCGCAGCTTGTTGCCTGGTCGAGACGTTCACCTGGTCGGCTGGAATATTCAGTACGAATACAAGCCGGCCGGTCTTGTCAGCGGAGACTATTGCGATTTGATTTCGCCGGCCGGTGGCGACGGTCAGCCGATCTTTCTGCTTGGCGATGTGGCGGGCAAAGGTGTCGCGGCTGCGCTCCTCATGTCGCACATGCATGCGATGTTTCATAGCCTCGCGAGTGCGGGCCAGCCGCTGGATCGGCTGCTGGAATCCGCAAATCGTGTATTCGGCGAGAGCACGACGGCCGGGCAATACGCCACTCTGATTTGCGGACGCCTCGGACGGTCCGGCGAAGTTGAACTGGCGAGCGCCGGGCACTTTCCTGCGCTGCATGTCAGCAAGCAACGCGTGCAAGAAGTGGGTTCGACGGGCCTGCCACTCGGCATGTTTTCCACGAGCCGCTACGCCGTGAGGCGCGTGCAGCTTGATCCCGACGAATCCCTGCTGCTTTTCACCGACGGAATTTTAGAAGCACGCGATTCGAATGGGCGCGAGTACGGCATCCCGCAGCTTTCGCGGTTTGCCGCGGAACGGCATGACTGGGCCACACGAGAACTTCTATCAGCGTGCATGAATGACGTTGCAACACATGCCACCGGCGTACGGCAAGCGGATGATCAAACACTTATGGTGATTCGCCGCGGTGAGCCGGCACACATGGCAGCGCTAGATTGAGGCTGCTGCTTTTCCGTGGGTCGCTAAGAAACGAACGTTCGGCGGAAAAGCGAGACCATCTCTGCGAAGCCTTGGTCGGTAGCCTCGGGATCGAAGCGCGGGCCTTCGTCGCGCATAAAGGCATGCTCGGCAGGATAAAGAAGCGTCCGGTAGCGGATTCCTGACGAATGGAGGACGCGGTCAATCGTTTCCCGGGCCGCTTCAGGTACATGCGGATCCTTCGTGCCGAAGACCATCAGCAATTCCCCTCGAATTTCGGCTGCACGCGCGAGCGAGCCTGCATCCGCATCCTTCCCTAGCTTGCCGTCATGAATTCCGGTGCCGTAAAAGCAGGTGGTCGCACGCACGTCGGGTTGAAGTGCCGCGCGAAAGGCCAGATGGCCGCCAATGCAGAATCCCATGGCGCCCAACTCCGCTCCCCTCGCATCGCGCGCCACATTCGGATGTTTGGCCAACCAATCGAGAGCGGCGCGGCAATCTTCGTCAAAATGCAAAACGGGCGTTTTCGCGGCATCATCGAGGCCGCGCGTGCGGCCCGCATCGTCGAACGGGATCGCGGTGCCAGCGGGTTCGATGCGCCGGTAAATCTCGGGCGCGGCCGCGATGAAGCCGTGGCCGGCCAAGCGCACACAGAAGCGCGTCATCGGGGGCGTAAGCTGGAAGATATCCGAATAGCAAAGGACTGCAGGAAACTTGGCGTCGCTTTTCGGCGCTGCGACAAACATCCGCATTTTCCCGCCGGGCGCCGGAATGTCGGGATAAGCGGTGGTGACGATCATTCTTGCAAGAATGTAGCGGTCGGCTGCGGCATTTTGGCCGATACGCGGTCCAGAGCGCGCTGTGCGGTGGCTCGGTTTCGCACCGCCCGGACGGGAGCCGGAGCGGCCGGCCAGCCGATTGCGCGAGTCAGGGCGTCGTAGGTTTCGCGCGTAGCGTTCTCGACCGTCAAGCAGGTGGCCGCCATGCAGCGCAGGTAGACGCTGCCCTGCTCCGATTGAAATTGGAAGAAGTTCGGCCGCCGGAAAAGCTCAGCGCGCTTTTTGTATTTCAGCTCCAGTGCCTCGCTGTACTGGCCAAAGAACCGCGCTGCGTCGTCCGCATTGTCGAATGCGACGCGGTAAACCAGCGTGATTTCCTTTGTCTTCTGATTTTCGAACGTCGCGTAGCGGTCGCCGGCCCATGCGGGCGACAAAGCTTCGGCGCGCTGCTGCCCCAGAAACTGCTTGAGAATTTCGTCGAGGCCGAATTCGCCCATCACGTTTTCCTGCAGCAACTTCCAATCCGCCGGAACAATCCCCTTCCACTCCGGCAGAGTCACCTTTTCCGGCTTCGCTCCCGCAAGATAGATGTCCGGATGGAGGATCTGCTGGGTGGAGACGGGCGGATTCTCAAAAATAAGCTTCAGATCCGACCAACCGGAATGAGCTTTCAAAAAAGCCTGCACAAAACCGGTGCCCGCCAGATACGGGAAAAGGAGTTCATCGCGAATCACTGTCGGCGCCTTGACCAGGTTCGGGTCTTTGTTCATCTCATCGAGGGCGTTCGCGCGGATCAGGAGGGTCATATCGGGCAGGTCGCGCACGCTGGTCTTTTGATCGCGCAGGCCATAGTCGAACATGGCAGCGAGCGCAGAGCCCTCACTGACGGAATCGCGAGCCAGCTCGGCGTCATCATTGGGCCGCGCGGCTTTGATCCAGGGATCGATGTGAAACGACTGATCCTCAAGCGCGTGGGTCAACTCGTGGGCCATCACCTGGCGCTGCTCGTCCGCGGGAATCCAGTCCGCGATATAGAACTCCTTGGCCTTGGGATCGTACAGCCCGGCAACTTGGTCGGTCAGCACGTCGAGGAGGAACGATTCGAGCGGGAAACCCTTGGGAATTAACCCAAAAGCCTCCAGGGTTTTTTGGTCGCCATAACGCTCGGCATCGTCCTTGTCGTCTTTCTCTTCGCGTATCAAATAGTCGCGAATCTCCTGCTTCGAGCGGAGGCTCTTCTTGAGCGGTTCCTTGATCGGCAGCACCAGCAGGTGGCTCATTTCCGCCAGAACTTCATCGGCGGCCTTAATGAATTCGGGAGAGGATCCGGCAACTTGCCCACGCGAAGCGGTCCCGGGCGATGGGTTGACCGCTTTGGGGCGTGGCGATTCTTGGGCTGCGAGCGCCAACCCGCACAGCAGCACAAGGGACAGCGCGAACACTCGCTTCATTCCGATCCTCCTCGCCCCATTGGATGAGATATTCAGCATAGCAGGTTTCTTCTGGATTTCGCGTGATCGGAGGGTCTGGCTGCGCGTGAACTCGGGAGTTCACGCGGCGGTCTGCATTGTGGGGATCCCGGCCGCGATGATTGAGAGGATCGTCCGCATATTCGACAAAAAGAGATCGCGGAGAGTGGCGGGACTGCCAAGGGGTACGAGCTGGCGGAAAAACTCCAGCTCCAACCAGCGTGAGGCGGCTTCATGCGGAGCTGCATCGAGGCCGGCCAAGAAAACACGCAAATCCCATTCGAGATGTTCCAGTTGCGCTTCTAGAACCCTTTGAAACAACTCTTCGTGGCAGTACGTTAGGGCTTGGTGAACGGCTGATTCCGAATACACCTCGTCTAGCGCAGGATGGCTATAGCGCCCGGTGGCGACGTTGCGTTGCGAGGAGACGTGCACAAGGCGGCCCAGGTCGCTCGAAATGTCGGCGAGCCAATGCGATGCAAATTCTTCAATGATTCGCTGGTTTTGTGCAAACCGCTCGAGAGATTCCACAGCGCCTCGCCTCTTCCCCGCGCCCCGCGTAAGTGTAGCACTACGTACCCAGTTTGACTATGCCCTGCTGGTTTTCCGTCACCGGCCCGGTTTTGGTCGGCCGGTTCGCGGCCGACGTGCCCTGTGAACGGCCGCCTGCGGTAACGGTGGGGTACAACATACGGCAACAGGGACCTGGCGCACCTGCCCTTGGCCATATAATGGCCGTACCGAGGAGCTCACGGTGGAACGAGAAAAAATCCTCGTAGTGGACGACGAAGAGGCCATTCGAGAAGTAGTCTCCACGCTTCTGCAGGCGCAAGGGTACGAGTGTACGGTACGCTCGAACGGGCGTCTGGCGCATGAGGCGTTTCGCAACGACACGTTCGACTTGGTGTTGAGCGATATCGTGATGCCCGAAATGGACGGGCTGAAGCTGCTGTCGGAACTCCGCGCCGAAGACCCCGATGTGCCCGTGATTATGGTCACGGCGATGCACGACATCGCGATCGCCCTGGAAGCGATTCGCACCGGGGCGTACGACTACATCTTGAAGCCGTTCGAGAAGGACCAGCTGCATTTGAGCGTGCGGCGGGCGCTCGAGCACCGCCGACTCGTCATGGAAAACCGCACATACCAGAGCGACCTGGAACATCTGGTGGCGGAGCGCACGCAACAGCTTTCGATCGCGCTGCAGGATTTGGAGCAATCGTACGACTACACCTTGGAAGCGCTCGGTAGCGCGCTCGACGCGAAAGACGCGGAGACGGAGGGCCACTGCCAGCGTGTGACCGCATTCACGATCACCATCGCGAAGGCCATGGGCGTTGACAAAGCCATGCTGCGCCAAATCGCGCGTGGCGCTTTCTTGCACGACATCGGCAAGATGGGAATTCCCGATTCGATCCTGCGCAAGCCCGGTCCGCTGACCGCCGATGAGCGTGAAGTGATGAAGCGCCACTGCGCGATCGGCTACTCGGTGCTGGAGCGAATTCCCTTTTTGAAGGAAGCCGCGGAAATTGTGCTGACGCACCAAGAGTGCTACGACGGCTCCGGATATCCGCGCGGCTTGCGAGGCGACGAAATTCCGCTCGGCGCGAGGATATTCGCGGTGGCTGATACGTTGGACGCGATGATCTCCGACCGGCCCTACCGCAAAGCGCTGCCAATCTCCGCGGCTCGCGAAGAAATCCGGCGGCACGCCGCCACGCAGTTTGATCCGCAAGTGGTTCAAGTCTTCCTGGCCACGCCCGATAGCGTGTGGCTCGCGCTGCACGACAACATCGGCGATCCCTTCCGCTTGACCCAGCTCGAACACGCCTGAGAGCAGACGCTAGACGCTAAGTGATCGAGGGTGAACCGAACCTCGATGGGCGGCTACGGCTCCGAAACGCCTCTGAACGCCGACAACTTTGCGGATGTGATTGCTCTCTGCTGCCGCGTCGACTCAACTCAAAACGTCAGCATGGGGTGTACGAATGGCTATATTCCAATACTCGGACGATCGCGAGAAATCCACGAGGGCGAAGTGTTGCCCACTCTTCCCTGACTGAAATCAAAGAAGTTATTGCCGTGCGGCTTTGATCCTGTTGTGGCCGCGAAACTGCGATAAGAGCAGCAGCGAGTGAGCCTGCGTCTCTTTTCCGGCTTAACTGGGGCATTTTGCACTTAAGGCCGGCCTCGAAAGGCCTATGGGGGTGTCGAATGCGGTTTGGCGGGAACTTGTTCAGATTCGCGAAGGCACGTTTGCTGATTTTCGGAATTCTCACCCTGCCGGTCGCGCTACATGCGCAGAACGCGACAGTGAGCGGCACCGTTCAAGATTCGTCGGGAGCGGTGGTCGGGGGTGCAACGGTTACAGCGACGAACGTGAGTACGGGGATTGAGCGCAACACCCAGAGCTCGGACACAGGTGCTTACACGATTCCGAGTCTCGTCCCGGCCGTTTATACATTCACGTTCACCAAAGCAGGATTCAAGACGGTGAAGTTCCAGAATATTACGCTCACGGTGGACCAACCGCTGACGTTGGACTGCAAATTTCAGGTCGGGGATGTATCGACCACTGTTGAAGTAAGTTCCAGCGCAGTGGCGCCGATCGATACGGAAACACCGACGCTAAGCAACATTGTGGAGCAGACGCAGATCACCGAGCTCCCGCTGATCCTTCGCGATCCTTACCAGTTGGTGCTGCTCGGACCCGGCGTGACGCAATCCGACAGCGGATTGGGCGGCGTGTCGATCAACGGTGGGCGTGAGCGAAACAACAATTTCCTGCTAGACGGAACTGACAACAACAACGCCGAGGTGCCCGGATCACTCGGGGGAATTACCGCACAGAATCCGGACTCGACGCAGGAGTTCCGAGTGCTGACAAACAATTTCGCGCCCGAATACGGCCGCAATAACGGAGCCATCATCGATGTGATTACGAAGAGTGGCACAAACAACTTCCACGGAGATGTGTTCTATTTCGGCCGATGGGATGCGCTGGGTGCACGCGACTATTTCAATCACCAGATCGATCCCGTCACGGGCAATGTGGCGCCGAAGAACCCTTACGTGCGCAACCTGTATGGCGGCACGATCGGCGGGCCGATCCGGAAGGACAAAACCTTCTTCTTTATCAACTACCAGGGAGATCGCTTCGTAACCTCGCTGACAAATACAGCCGTCGTCCCCACGGCTGCATTCAAATCCGGAAAATTCACCTATACAAACTCGCAAACGAACGCGACGCAAACTCTTGATGTGACCGGCGGCGGCGCGAACAATGCCACTGGTGTAGGGCTTGATTCGAGCGTACAGCAGGTCTTCGCGGCCTACCCTGCTCCGAACATTGCGAATTCGGACGGAATCACCGGCCTGCTATTCTTCCCGACGCAATCGCGGGAGCTAGACGAAAACGCGACGATCAAAGTCGATCACAAGATCGGAACGAATCACAACCTCTACGTGCGTTACGTTTACAACTGGTTCCATGATCCAGATCCATTCCATTCGGACACGCTGCCGGACGGCGTGGGAGCGATCTCCGAAGTGGCAAAAACCCAGAGCCTCGGCATCGGCTTGATTTCGACTTTCGGGCCGACGATCTCGAACGAGTTCCGATTTGGCGCCAATCGCAACCACAACCCGTTTGGTTGCAATGGCGCACCTGCCGACGCTATCACCACGCCGGGCGGCAGCTTCCTTGACCAGTTTGGCCGAGGAGCAGATTTCAACCTTCCCGGGTTTTTTAATCCCTTCGTGGCCGATTTTGGATGCGTCTCCCTAGGTGACTCGAATTCTCAGACCATCAATGCAGGAACGTTTCAGTATCTCGACTACGCCACGAAGGTGAAGGGCTCGCACACTATAAAATTCGGCGGCGAGTTCCGAAATATCTATAACAATAACAACGACAACTTCGTTTCGCGGCAGGTGCTCAATTTCAATCTCAACACCGATTTCGGGGCGACAGTCCTGCAAAATTTGGCTCCGAACATCGACAACCGCACCTTGGAGGATGAGGTGTCCGGGCTTCTTGGCCTCGTGGCGGTTGAACAGCAAACGCAGTTCTTCAATCTTGCCGGGGACCGGCACGCAACAGACGAGCTCAACTTCGTGCAACGCGAGACTGGCTTGTTTGCCCAGGACGTGTGGAAGGTGAAGTCCAACCTATCGGTGACATACGGGTTGCGTTGGGAGTGGTATGGAGTGCCCTTCGAGCGAAGCGGACAGATATCGAATCTGTTCGTGGACCCAAGCGCAGAGGCTCCGTTTACGTTTGTGCCCGTGGGCCCGCATACAGGCCGGCAGCTTTACAAGGACGATTACAAGAACTTCGAGCCACGACTTGGCTTTGCGTGGGATCCGTTCAAGACAGGCAAAACGTCGGTCCGGGGTGGCTTCGGATTATTCAGCGACCGGGTGTACGGAAACCTGGCTGGCGACGTCCGAGGAAACCCGCCGTTCCAGCCTAGCTTTGTGAATTTCCCCGTGTTTGCGACGGGGCTCGGGCCCGGGACACAACTTCAGAACCAGAGTGCACCGCCGTCCGTGCAGCCTTCGGCAATGGTTGACAACGGATCCGGAATCTTCCCGGATATTTTCTCGAATAACATCAAGCCGCCCATCGTGGAAACCTGGAACCTGGGAATTCAGCGGGAAATCGCAAAAAACCTGGTGTTGGATGCGAATTATGTGGGCAACCACGGAACGAGGATCCTGCGAGTGGTGGACGCGGCGCCGCCACAGCCAAATCTTGTCGCTCAGCTTGAGGCTTTCTGCGTACCTGCCAATCCAAACAACAAAGGGTTCCAGACCGGACCTGACCCGCAGTTCGGAACCGTGGCCGGCCAGTGCAGCCCCTCTACCTTGCAGTTTGGAAACTTGTTCTTTGGCCAAGAGAGCGGCGTATTGCCGTTCGATGCCGTCAACAACAACGCGTTTGAAGATGCGTTCTTCGACGAGAGCAGCGGGCATTCCTGGTACAACGGGCTGCAAATCGAGTTGACGGAACGCAATTTCCACGGGTTGCAGATTCAGGGTTCGTACACGTACTCCCACGCGCTCGATGATTCCTCCGATCCCTTGGTGACTACAGCGGGGAACGGGAATTTCCCGATCGACTCGTTTAATCTGCGGCGTGAGAAGGGAAACTCCGGCTTCGACACGCGGCACCGGGGAGTCATCAACTTTGTTTATCCGTTCGCGGTAGGTCGCGGCACACAACGTTTCAACCAGGGTCCCCTCGGGCGTGTTTTGGAAGGATGGCAACTAAGCGGAATCGCCGCGTTCCAGACTGGACTGCCTTACGACATCGTGGGAACAGCGGATACACTGCACACCAACCTGGCCGACCGGGTGACGCTCGTGAACCCTGCGCTGCTGAACGTAGCACCACAGGGCAAAGTCATCCCGAGCAGCGGAGTCTTTACCGGAGTGAATCCCGCTGCGTTCAATCCCGACGACCCGACGATCATGCCGGTTCCGTTCGACGTGCCGTCGACGATTGGGCGGAATCAGTGGTACGGCCCGGGAATCAACAACTGGAACTTCAACATGGCTAAGACCACCGCCATCACGGAGAGGGTGAAGTTCCAGCTTCGGTTCGAGTTCTATAACATGTTCAACCGACCCCACTTCGGGAAGCCGGACAATGTCTTTGGCGATCCGAATTTCGGGTACTCGCTAACTCAAATCGGGCAGAACGATGGGACCACAGGCGCCCGGCAGGTCCAGATCGGAGGAAAGCTCCTCTTTTAGAGCTCCCAGAACGTTCGGCTCAACCGAAGCGTCCCGGCCTATCACGCGGGCCGGGACGCTTTGTTTTTTGTGGCCCCGCCCAAACCCGGTCAAAACGATGAAGAACCCGCCGGTTGCGCGGGGTGGAATCCAAAGGTAGTATCGGCTGCGAAGATTCAGGAATAGGCGGGATGTTGCGGCCCGTACCGCGGACGCTCGGCGAGAGCGGCACGGTGAGGAGAGGCGAATGGCTTTGGTTCCCATCAAGACGGCTTCGGTG
>Ga0126373_10004669_pt1 | contig 10522 bp, 10 predicted proteins | sample PanSoiMetPlot_11_FD_92545 | JGI IMG/M metagenome (GOLD analysis project Ga0126373, IMG submission 92545) | Tropical forest soil microbial communities from Panama - MetaG Plot_11 | ecosystem: Environmental > Terrestrial > Soil > Tropical forest > Bulk soil | place: Panama | collected 2016-02-17
CGGGTACTGCGGCGGACGGGCCTTGGCGGCGCGTCGATCGCCGTGCTTGACCCACCCCGCGCCGGAGTGGCGAAGCACGTGATCGACGTTCTGTGCGGCCGCGGCCAGCCGGTAGCTGCAGAATCTGGCGCTCGGCGGCTCACCAAGATCGCGTATGTCTCATGTGACCCCGCGACGCTGGCCAGGGATCTGCGGCTGCTGCTCGACGGCGGCTGGCGTCTAACCGGCTTGCGCGGCTATGACGCGTTCCCGATGACACACCACGTCGAGTGCCTGGCCACCCTCGCCAGGGAATAGCCAGCCAACACGGCGAGCTGCCCGCCCGACAGGCGAGGATGAGCACATGCAACTGCGAATCTTCACCGAGCCCCAGCAGGGCGCCAGCTACGAGACACTCCTGCGGGTCGCAAAGGCAACCGAGGACCTGGGATTCAACGCATTCTTCCGGTCCGACCACTACATGAAGATCGGCAACGTGAGCGGCCTGCCAGGTCCGACCGATGCGTGGATCACCCTGGCCGGGCTCGCGCGTGAGACTTCGCGGATCCGGCTCGGCACGCTCGTGAGCCCAGCCACGTTCCGCTTCCCCGGGCCACTCGCGATATCTGTCGCGCAAGTGGACGAAATGAGCGGCGGCCGAGTCGAGCTCGGGTTCGGCGCTGGCTGGTACGGCGCCGAGCACGCCGCGTACGCCATCCCGTTCCCGGAGACGCGGGAGCGCTTCGATCGCCTTGCCGAGCAACTGGACATCATCACGGGCCTGTGGGAGACAGCGAGCGGTGACATGTTCAGCTACACAGGCACGTACTACACCGTCACTAACTCGCCAGCGCTGCCGAAGTCAGCGCAGCAGCCGCGGCCGCCGGTGATCATCGGGGGTGGCGGTCCGACCCGGACGCCCAGGCTAGCCGCGCGTTTCGCGGACGAGTTCAACCTGCCGTTCAGCAGCCCCGATGACACGGCGGCCGCCTACGACCGGGTGCGGCACCAATGCGAGGCGATCGGTCGCGATGAGACGACCATGCGGTTCTCGGCCGCGCAGACTGTGTGCTGCGGGCGGACGACCGACGAACTGGAACGGCGGGCGGCGGCGATTGGCCAGGACCTGGACGCCCTCAGGAAGTACGGACTGGCTGGCACGCCCGACGACATCGCTGCCAAGATCGCGAAATTCGCCGGGTTCGGAGCGACGCGCATGTACCTGCAGGTTCTCGACCTGAGCGACATCGATCACCTGGAGGTGCTGTCGGAGCTCATCTCGATGGTCGCCTGACCACGACGCTGCGTGAGCTCCCGTCAGAGGGTTCTCAGAGCTAAGCGCGAGCAGGTGGTGAGCCCGGGCTGCGAAAGTTAGCCTATTCCGGGCCGGATGGCGGTCCGGGCTAACTGAGGGGACCTACTGTGGCCCGACTTCGTCCGCGCCGCCTCGGCCTATGGTTGCTCGGGGGCGTGGCCGCGCTCGCGTTGCTTGTTATCGGCGGTATCTGGATCTATATCCACCTGATCGAGGGTCCAGCACCGGCCCCTTTGAGCCTGAAATCGTCGACGAGCGCGTCGGCAGGCACGGCGTCGGCCACAGGCTTGACCGGTACGTGGCGTGTGGCGTCCGGCTCGATCGTCGGGTACCGCGTCGACGAGGTACTGGCTGGCCAGAACAACGTCGCGGTCGGTCGGACCAGCGCGATCAGCGGCAGCATGACCATCAGCGACACGACAGTCACGTCGGCCTCGTTCACCGTGCAGATGGCGACGATTCACAGCGATCAGAGTCAGCGCGACGCTCAGTTCAACGGCCGGATCATGGATACCGCTGCCTACCCGACGGGGAGGCTGACGCTGACGTCGCCGATCGCCCTCGGCACCATCCCAGCCAGCGGCGTGATCACGACGTACCACGTTGCCGGCAACCTCACGCTGCACGGTCAGACGAAGCCCGTGACCTTTACGCTGCGGGCCGAGCGGACTACCGGCGGCATCGAGGTGTCCGGGTCGATTCCTGTCGTGTTCGCGAACTGGGGCATCGCTAACCCAAGCTTTGCCGGCTTCGTCACGACGCAGAACCACGGTCAGCTTGAGTTTCTCGTCAAATTCGCCCGGTGAACTCCTGCCACGGGTCGTAATCGACTTCGAGCGGCTCCTGCGCCGGGCGCTCCGCCGCCGGGATGTGGCGGAGGTTGAGGCGAATGCGGGTCCACGTGGATGAGCGACCACGCATCGAATCGACCAGGACGTCGGCCGGCTCGAGCAAAGCCGCAGCGGCCGGATGTCGCTGCTTCCACCGCTCGAGTCCGGCCAGAGCGTCGGCCTTGCTGGCCGCGCGCGCGATCTCGATCAGCTGCATCGACGATTGGCGCCGTCCCGTGGCGCGCTTGGACGGCTGCACTCGGGGTTCCTCGTCAGCTTGCTTCTGGAAGTGCGGCGGCCAAGGTGCGTCCGGCAGACCAACGGCCGCATCAGTCTTGGCAAGTTCGAGCAGCTTGTCCAGTGACCCGATGGCTTCGTCGATTCCTGCGCCAGGGTCGCCGATCTCGCCGTATCGCCGTGGCATCGTGTCGATCGTGAACGCCGCCGGATCACAGCCCGGTACCTCATCCCAGGTGAGCGGCGCCGACACTCTGGCATCGGCGGTCGGCCGGACCGAATACGCCGAGGCAACGGTCCTGTCCTTGGCGTTCTGGTTGTAGTCGACGAAGACGCCGTGGCGCTCTTCCTTCCACCAGCGCGAGGTAGCCAGCGCCGGGGCCCGCCGCTCGATCTCCCGGGCGAGCGCAACAGCGGCGGTCCGCACCTGCGTGAACGTCCAGCGCTGCTCGATGCGCGCGTAGATGTGCATCCCGCGCGATCCCGAGGTTTTCGGCCAGCCAACGAGCCCGGCGTCGGCGAGCACGGCGCGGGTGACGAGCGCCACGTCGAGGATTTGCGACCATTCGATTCCGGGAACGGGGTCGAGATCCACGCGCAGTTCGTCTGGATGTTCGAGGTCGTCGGCGCGGATGGGGTGCGGGTTCAAGTCGATGCAGCCGAGATTCACGACCCATGCCAGGCCCGCCGCATCGTCGACCACGATCTCCTCCGCGGTCCGACCGGAGGGGAAGTCCAGCACGGCGGCATCCAGCCAGCCGGGCCGATTGGCCGGTGCCCGTTTCTGGAAGAACGCTTCGCCGTCCGCTCCATGCACGAACCGCTTGAGCACCATCGGACGTCGGCGAACGCCGGTCAGCGCGCCGTCGGCCACGCCGAGGTAATAGCGGATCAGGTCCATCTTCGTGTGCCCGGTGCGCGGGAAGTAGACCTTATCGGGGTTAGAGATGGGCACTTCGCGGCCAGCGACCTCGATGATCTGCTTTCGGTCGGGCATGGTGCCACCATAACGTCGCGCACCGCGCCGGGCAGCATTGCGAGAGCCAAGCGTCAGTAGCGGCACCCGGCTTTGCCGGTGCTTGGGGAAGTGCTTCTATTGATTCTCATGAGCGACGGTAGCGGTACCAAGACGGCGCTGGCCAGCATCGAAGCGATGATCGGGTCCTTGCCCCCCGACAGCAAGCTGCCGTCCTACCGCGAGTTGCAGCAGCGATATCGGCTGAGCCCGGCGACCGTGCAACGTCTGCTGGCCGACCTCGCGCGGCGTGGCCTATTGGTCACCAAGCCTGGCAGCGGGACGTTTACAGCACCGCGCCGCCCTGCGCGGCCAGCGGCCGACGTGTCCTGGCAGACGCTCGCGCTCGGCAGCCGTGCCGGGCTCGGACCCGACCTGGAGCGTCTTGTCGACCCACTCCCGCCTGACGCTATCGGACTCGCGAGCGGCTTCCCTGACCAGCGGCTCCAGCCGCTTAGCTTGCTCGCTTCAGCCGCTGCGCGCGCTGCGCGACGGCCCCAAGCGTGGACCAGACTGCCTCCGCAAGGCCTGCCTGAGCTGCGCAGCTACCTCGCTGCTGAAGCCGGGGAGGGACTCACGGCGGCGAATGTCCTCATAGCGTCTGGCGGGCAAGCATCGCTGTCGGCTGTGTGCCGCCATCTGTGCGCGCCCGGTGATCCGCTGATCGTCGAGTCGCCGACCTATATCGGCGCGCTCGCAGCCGCGCGCGCAGCCGGCCTGCTGCTGGTCCCGGTGCCCGGAGACGTGCATGGCATCCTGCCCGACGCGCTCGCCGACGCGTTTGCCAGGACCGGAGCAAGGCTCGCCTACCTCCAGCCCCGTTACGCGAATCCGGTCGGATCGGTCCTGGCCACCGATCGCCGTGAGGCCGTGCTGGCGGCGGCAGCCCGCGCGGGCGCGTTCCTGCTTGAAGACGACTGGATGCGCGATTTCGATCTCGGTGCGCCCTCGCCGCCGCCGCTGGTCAGCCACGATGACGACGGTCACGTCATCTACCTGCGCTCGGTGTCCAAGCCCATCGCGGCGGGCTTGCGCCTCTCCGGGCTGGTCGCCCGCGGACCGATACTCGCGCGCCTGCGGCGCGGCCGGATCAGTGACGATCTGTTCGTGGCGCCGATACTCCAGCAGATCGCGCTCGACGTGCTCACGGCACCTGGCTGGCCCCGGCACCTGGCGACAGTCAGGCGGCTACTCAGGGACCGGCGAGACGCGCTGGTCGCTGGCGTTCTGGAGATGCTCCCGGCGTGCCGGCTCGAGCTGATCCCGTCGGGCGGAATGCATCTGTGGCTCCGGCTGCCCGACAGCGCTTCCGATGCGGATGTCAGCGAGGCCGCCACGGCGCACGGGCTCGCGGTGACCCCAGGCCGGGGGAGCTTCCCCGGCGAGCCGCCCGCGCCGTACCTGCGGCTTAGCTATGCCGGCGAGGACGCGCCCGCGCTCCGGCGCGCCGTCGCCGTGCTCGCTGAGGTGCTGGCCACAACGGCGCCCGCCACCACAGCCCCAGTCACGGCCTGATGCGGCGAGGTTTCTGATGACCTCAAAGTGGGCAAGGCGAGTGCCTACCGTGGAGCAGCCACGACAAGGGTCGAAGGCGTCAGCCGAAGCGAGGCATGCCCATGAGCGAACAGGTCAGCGCGACGCACGGACCAGCCGAAGACGACCTCATCAAGCGCCAGGATCGCAGCGACATCCTCGGCCACGGCGAGGAGTGGCCTGATCCGCAGGAATCAGGCGAATGGCCGGATCAGGGCATCTGGGCCCCGGAAGCAAGGTTTGCGAGTACGCCGGACGGACCGGACTTTCAGGCCATCGAGTTGCGCAGCGAACTTGCCCGCCACCTGGACCGGGCGACGTTCCCCGCCACCCGGGAGCAGCTCCTGCGAACGCTGATCGATCGTCAGGCTGAACCTGCCGTGCTGGAACTGGCGGCGGCGCTGCCGCCCCGGACGACCGTCGATAGCGTCGGCGCGCTGATCCGCGCCATCGGACTGCCGGTAGAGGAACGCCGGGCATAGCGCGCCAGTGGCCAGCTGCCCGGATTGCCCAGCGAGCCGACTGCCTCACGCGGTAATCAGGTGCGGAAACCGAAGCGTGGCACCGATTCCGTCCAGCGGACGAGCGATGCCCCCGCGGGCTGCCGGATCGCCGGTAATCAGTACATCCTCTGGCAAGAAGTGCAATTCGGCCTCGGTGGTAGCGATCGCGCGGACGATCGCCGCGTCCGCGCGGTCGCTAATCGGCTCGCTCACGCCGCGGAGCTGCAGTTCCTCGGCCGTGGCGGCAACATCGGCGCCGCCAGGGCCAATCCACGCAGTGGCCGTGGAGCGCGGATTATCAGCCACGAACACATCTCTGACCTGACCGTTGCGGAGCGCCGTCAGCGTTTGCGTCAGGCCCTGGACGGCCTGGTCATGTGCTAGGTAAGCGCCCCAGTCGTCAAAGCGGGCACGGCGGTCGTGGTCGGCCCAGTCGGACAGCGCCTGATCGGCGGCTTCGGCCATTGCTGAGCTGTCTGCGCTGACTTCCTTGTCGACCAGGGCTGCGGACTCTCGTAGCGGTTGGCTCAGGTGCTCGAGCAGCATGGTTCGCACGCGCACGTCGCCGCTGACGATGACATGCCGGGCACCGACCTGATTGGCCGCGGTTATGACCTCGCCGGCCAGTTCCCTGGCGTTCTCGTCCCAGGTCTCCTCGGCGCGGCGCTGGATCCTGTCCTGCGACCAGCCGCCGACTTTGACCTTGTGCACGGGCCACTGCCGACCTGACATCCAGTCACGCCAGACGTCCCCGCTGCCTCCGATGGCAACGACCTCGCCACCGGTCCGAGTTGCGCTGACCCGGACGTGCGGTATCGGCGGGCGGTGCTGCGCCAGCAGCGGCATGAGGTGCGGCAGCGGGGCGAACCTAGCGATCTCGCGTCGCGGCGGCACGTCCAATGCGCCGGTGAAGACGACGGTCCCGTTGCGGGCGAACATCGCCCGACCGGGCGCCACCTCGTCACGGTCGCCGACAAGTTCGGCCACAGCGTCGAGTGAGATCTCGTCGGCACCGGCCGCCGCCAGTTCGCGCCTGGCGTCATCCCACCGGATCTGCGTCGCCTCCGAGTTGTTGCCCTCGTGGATGCGGTCAGTGTCCAGGTAGACAGACACGTACTTGCCCATCCCGTCGTAAAGCCGCCGCAAGAACCCTAGATCCACCCGGGGTCGCCCTCCTCCTGTGCAGCCCGCCGACTGGTCCGGCGGGCATGCGGCCGACAGCGATCCATCAAGCCTGCCACAGGGGTTCCGAGCCGATCGGCCGCGGTCCGCCTCGGAATCCTCAGCCGAGGAGTTCGTCGGCTGCAGCTGCGAACACCCGGGCGTGGGCGTCGGCGTCACCGGCCGTGGACGCCGGGCTCATGAGCGCCATGTTGTGGAACGGGGTCAGCAAAATCCCGCGGTTGACGAGGTACAGATGCAGGTATTCGTCAAGTTCGCTGTCGGCGGCTGCCGCCGACTCACCGCCGTTGCGCGGTGGCGCCGGACAGAACCTGTACTCGGCGCGAGCCCCGAGCTGTGTGATGACCCAAGGCAGGTCCCGGCTGGCCAGCACGTCCCGCACGCCGGCCGTGTATCTGTCGGCAACGGCGATCATGTCATCGAAGGCGGCGTCCGTGAGCACATGCTCGAGCGTCGCGCGCATCGCGGTCACCGATAGGGCGTTCCCGGCCAGCGTGCCGCCCACGCCGCCGGTATCGACAATGTCGGCTGACTGGTCGTGCAGTATCTGGTCCGCGAGGTCAGCCGAAAGCCCGAAGGCGCCGGCCGGAATGCCGCCCGCGATGGACTTGCCGATGGTGACGATGTCCGGCTCCAGCTGCCATGCTTGCGTGCAGCCACCTGGCCCCGCGCTGAAGGTGTGTGTCTCGTCGTTGATGAGAAGGCTGCCGTGCTGCCGAGTCAGCGTGCGTACTGCGGCCAGGTATCCGGGCTCGGGGAGCACGATGCCGATGTTGGTGAGCGCTGGTTCCATCAAGACGGCGGCCACGTCTTCATGCGCGAGCTCGCGGTCAAGAGCGTCCGGATCGTTGAACTCGACGACCCGCGTGGTCTGACGTGGATCGACTGGAGCGCCCACGTTCCCGTCCCTGGACATCGGTCCAGCCGGTGTGGTGACGATGAACGTCTCATCGACGCTGCCGTGGTAGCAGTAGTTGTAGACAAGGATCTTCGGCCGCCCGGTGAGCTGACGGGCGAGCCTGATGGCCCACCTGTTGGCGTCGGTCGCGGTCAGGGTGAAACTCCAGTACGCGGCGCCGAATCTACGGGTGAGGTCTGCGGCCACCCACGTGGCATCCTCCGTCGGCAGCATCGTCGTCGCCCCTCCGGCGCCGTCGTAGCGGCTGGCGACGGCGGCCCGTACCGCAGCGGGGGAGTGGCCGGCCATGGCGCCGGTATCGCCGAGGCAGAAGTCGATGAACTCGTGGCCGTCGATGTCGGTCAGCCGCGAGCCGTTCGCCGTCGCCAGGTACAGCGGGAACCCGCCAGGCCACATGCGCATCCAAGTCATCGGAACGCCGCCGAGCAGGTGCGCGCCTGCCTCGGCGAACGCGGCCGCAGAAGCAGGATGGCGGGCGCGGTAGTCCGCCCGTTCGCGGTTGATGAGCCCGGTTAGACGCGCTCGGCTGAAAGGCGGCGCAGTTGGTCGGCCGGTGGCCGTGCGATCGGACATTGACAGGTTAGGCTCCCCTGGGCCTGGCCCCAGGCTTTGCCTTTGGCTTGGCCTTCTTCGGTGGCATCGCGGCTACGTGCGTCAGCGCGCGGCCAACCCAGTCCGCCGATCGGCCCCGATCCTCCCGCCACGATGCGGGCAGGGTCAGGTAACCGCCCATCGGTCGCTCGGCTGGTCCAAACGGGCCGGTGCCGTCGACGGCTGCTAGCTCGTTGCGGTCGGCGTCGGCGAGGCGAACACCTACCGCCGGGCCGAACAGGCCAGCGAACATGTTCCCGTTCACGAAAGCGCCGAGGTTGCCGAACATCGGCTTCACCTCGACCTCGGGACTGTCGGGCAGCACTGCTCTGAAGTACTCCTTGTCAGCCTCGGTGGGCTTGGGGATCTCCATCGGTGCTTCCCTCCTCTCGGTACGCCCGCCTCAGGCTCGGCCGCGCTGGGAGCCAGTTTGTCACCCCCAGCCTGGCACCGTCGGGATCGCACCGCCGTGCTAGACACAGATGAAGGCAGCCCCAATCCTGGTCGCAACCCGCCGGACAGAAAGGCACGCATGTCGGATCAGACACTGACCCTGGATCGAATCCGCGCCGCTGCTGGGCGGCTCCACGCCGTTGCGCACCGGACGCCGCTCCTGACTTCCGCCACGCTCGACGAACGCTGCGGGGCGCGGGTGCTGCTGAAGGCCGAGCCATTCCAGCGCAGCGGTTCGTTTAAGTTTCGCGGTGCGTACAACCGGCTCAGCTTGCTCGATCCGGCGGCGAGGGCGGCCGGCGTGGTCGCGTTCTCCTCAGGCAACCATGGCGCCGCCGTAGCGCTCGCGGCCAGGGTCCTTGGCGTTGCCGCTGTCATCGTCGTTCCGGCGGACGGATCGGCCGCCAAGCTCGCCGCTATTCAGTCGTATGGAGCACAGCTTCGGCGTTATGACCCCGTGACGGAAAGCCGCGAGGAGGTAGCCGCGCAGATCGCGGATGACCGGTCGATGACGCTCGTACGCCCGTTTGACGACTACGACGTGATGGCCGGGCAGGGCACGATTGGCCTCGAGCTAGTCGATCAAGTGCCGGACCTTGACCATGTGCTGGTGCCGGTGGGTGGCGGCGGGCTTGCGGCGGGCGTGTCCACGGCGGTCACGGGGGTATTGCCGCGCGTCTCGGTCGTCGGCGTCGAGCCCGTGGTGGCAAGCGACACGAGTCAGTCGCTGCAGGCCGGCCGCAGGGTGAGCATCGACGAGCCGGCCACGATAGCCGACGGGCTGCGCGCCAGGGCGCCAGGAGAGCTGACGTTCGCGGTCAATTCGCGCTTGCTCGCGGATGTCGCCACTGTCTCCGAGGACGACATTGTCGAGGCGATGCGGTTCTGTTTCACCCGGCTGAAGGTCGTGGTGGAACCTAGCGGGGCCGTGGCGCTCGCCGCGCTGCTGTCCGGTGTTGTCAGGCCGACCGGATGCACGGTCGTGGTGCTGTCCGGCGGCAACATCGATCCGGCCGACTTCAGCGCGCTGATGAACGATCGGCAGGTTGCGTGATGACGATCGCCTGACGGCGTCGGCCACCTCGTGCGGCCGGCGCGCCAGCCAATCTGAGCGCCATGGCGACGTACCGGTCCTGGAGGTCCGCGATCCCTTGCTGGTAGTGCTCCAGCGTCCACTCGCTGATATGCACGCACATGTTGAGGATGATGCCTGAGCACAACGCCGCTGAGGGCTGGTCGTTACCGCCGGTCAAGCTGAAGGCGCCTTGGTTGGCTCCAGCCAGCAGGACACCCGCGAGCCGGTCTCGCATCCTCCGCCGGATCGCCCTGATCTCTTGCATCCGGCCGCCTGTCAGGACGGTGAACTCCCGGTTCGCGAACCGGGACTGCTTCTTGTACCCAGCGGTGTGCGCGACGACGAAGCGGACGATCGAGGAGAGCTGGTCGATCGGATCGGTGCCAGCATTATCAAGCGCCACTGCCATTGCGTCGTCGACCTGGATGTGGATGTCCCGGACGAGCACGTAAAGCAGATCTTCCTTGGACGCAAAATGGTTGTAGAGCGCGCCGGGTGTCAGTCCGCAGGCGCTCGTGATCTCGCGGACCGAAGTCGCCATGGCGCCGTGAGCATAGAACAGCTCGATGGCCGCCGCACCGAGTCGGCGCTGCAGGACCGAACCGCCAATGGGCAAGCTGGCGCCCGGCAATGTCCCATCGTCAGCGGTCGGCTGCTGGTCCGCGGTCATCGGCGCCATCACTGTCAACGAACGGAGTCAGGTCTGTCTGTCTTGGACGCCTACTCAGGCTCAGCGGTTGTCATCCGACCCTTGACAAACGGTGACGAACCAGCGTAGGACTGTATCGCTGCGTGAACGTGCGTTCATGTCATGACAGCGCCGCGCGCGTCCGCTGTGACGGCCGCGGATGCGTGCCAGAAGGCCCGGGCCGTCTCCCCCTCCTCCCGGC